>Ga0209955_1000003_pt1 | contig 165586 bp, 126 predicted proteins | sample SalPonA_A_H2O_MG_FD_185716 | JGI IMG/M metagenome (GOLD analysis project Ga0209955, IMG submission 185716) | Water microbial communities from South San Francisco under conditions of wetland restoration - Salt Pond MetaG R2A_A_H2O_MG (SPAdes)... | ecosystem: Environmental > Aquatic > Non-marine... | reverse complement strand
AAAAAAATAAAGTTGTTAATAGAAGAACATTATGTATAGGTTAATTAGTAGTTAACTGAAATATTAGTCTATTAAACGGACTATAAATAAATCTCCCACTTCAAAATCAACTTGTTGATTTAAGTGGTGAGTAGTTTAATAGGTTTTTAATTAATAGTTATTTAAACCTTTTGAAGAGTCTTTTTTAGGAACAATTTTTAATCTTGAGTTTAATTGACCAACAATTTTATTAACTTGTAATTCCCCATAAGAAATATCATTTAAAATAATATCTTCTAAATATCTTAAGTTTTCTTCTGAAACTTTATACATAGTAGAACCACCACTTCCAGTTGAAATTACTTTTGATACAACTTTTGAATGTTTATCTACTCCTTTATGAGAATAATGTTTTGCAAGTTCTTCATCACTTTCTGTAAAAGTAGTTAATATATATTTTTGTATTCCTTGTAATGTTTCTTCATAATTAATCCAGTTGCTTTCACCACTTGTGGTATCTACTTCTTTTTTATTAATTTTAAAATAATCTCTTAATTTACCTTCTTTTCCATTAGGAGTTTGGAAAGTTAAACCGGCAACTAATTGAACTTTATTTGGTTCATTATAACCTGCACTTGGTAAATAAGGAAATGAGTTTTCTTTTTCAGTATATTCTTCAAGTTTTTGACCAAAAATTGCTTCCATTATTTTATCAGAATCTAAAACACTAATTTTTTTTAATTTATCTTCATATATATATTCTTCTAAAAGTTTGAATAAATAATCAGTATCTTTATCTTCTAAATATTCAAAGTAAGGTTTATCAGATTCATAATTAGACGGAGATATATAAGTATCATCTATATAATTATGAATAATCTCTCCAAAATCTTCAAATTTATAATAAAGTAATTCTAATATTTCAATATCTTCTAAGTTTTTATTATTCAAGCTCTTTTGTAATTTAGTTAATAATTTATTTTCCTGTGGCATTTTATTTCCTTGTTTTAATATATTATAAATAAAATATTAAAACAAATTTTAAAGATTACAATATTAAATAAATATTTAACAAGTATTATAATTTTTTTTAATAATTAAGATATTATTTTAAATAATAAAAAATGTAAAAAAAATGTAGTTTTATGTTATTTTAAAATGTCAATTAATGTATAAAAGATGTAGATTAGATGGTGTTTTATACATTTTTAAACAATTTTAATTAAAAGATAATTTTTTTCCATTTTTTTTTCTAAAAATAATTTTTTTCCATTATAATGTGCTCATATTAAATATGAAAGGAAAAATTTAATCACATGAATATTAAACAAAAATCAATGATAGGTTTAGTTGCTATAGGTGTAGGTTTCACTACAATTATTGGATTAAACTTAAATACAATAACACAAATGGAAGACTCAGTTGCTGCAACTAAAGAAATTGGTCTAAAAATAGAAAAAAACCAAAAAATAATTGCAGGACATGAAAAATATGGTGGAGGGATGTTAAAATCTTTAATTCAAAATACTACTTTTGGTGGAGGTTTAAATCACAAAACTTGTATTTTAGGTTCTTGGTGGTTTGACTTTAAAAAGACTTCTGAATTTACTAATTTACCCAAAGAAGTAAAAGATAAAATGATGAAAATGGAAAAATCTCATGAAGGTATTCACCAAATTGCAATAGATTATAAAAATGATTATAAATTTTATAATAGAGATTTAAATGGTATTATGTTACAAAGAGAAGTTGATCACTTAAACTGGGCTGCAAATGTTGCTAATTCAGTTATAGAACACACAGTAACAACTGCTTCAACTAATCCTCACAAATGTGGATTTGGTAAATGGTATGATAAGTTTATAGTATCTCAAGAGTTTAAAGACTTAGATAAAGACTTACAAACAAAAATATTTAATTTAGGGAAACCTCATAATGAATTACATGCTTCTGCTATTAAATTAAAAGACTTACAAACAAATAGTAAATGGAAAGAAACAAAAAATACTTTTGAAAAAGAAACATTAGAAGCTTTACATAGAATTCAAAAAGGTATGAAAGATGTGAGAAATATTGTTAAAGGTTATGAAGAAGCAAATAAATCAATAACTGAAAGAATTCAATATGAATTACCTGCTTCATTAAAAGTAGTTATTGACAGTTTAAATTCTTACTCTGCTGAATTAGCAAAAGAACAAGAAGAAATTGAAAAACAAATTGCAGGCAATGTAGTGGAAACTGGTATAGGGTTGGCTATTGTTGGTATTATTGCATGTTTAATTTTAATTAGTTTTGTAGTTTTAATATTAAATATTATTAAAAAAATAGGGAGATTTAATTTAGGTTTAGATGGATTCTTTAAATACTTAAATAAAGAAACTGACAAAGCAAATGAATTAGAATTAGTTGATAATGATGAATTTACAGATATGAGTAAAAAAATCAATGAAAATATTGTTAAAACAGTTGATAATATTGAATTAGAAAAAGATTTAATTGAAGAAGTAAAAGAAGTAGTTGATACTATTAATGGTGGTTCATTGGCTTCAAGAGTTCATAAAGAAACTAATAGTGATGCATTAAATGAATTAAAAGAGAACTTAAATACAATGTTAAATACATTAGAAAATAATGTAGCAACTGATTTAAATGAAGTTAAAAGAGTATTAACAGAGTATGGAAAGTTAAACTTTAAAGAAAAAGTTAATTGTGAAAATGGTGAAGTTAAAGAAAATATTAATAAATTAGGTGATTTAATTACTGAAATGTTAGTTTCTTCTCAAAATATTTCAATTGAATTAAGTAGTCATGCTTCTAGTTTAGAAGTAAATATGAGTGAATTATCTGGTTCTTCAAATGAGCAAGCTGCAAACTTAGAAGAAGTATCTGCTTCTATTGAAGAAATTGCTGGTAATATTGCTTCTTCAAAAGAGAAAACTGCAAATGTTGCAAGTAATGCACAAAATATGGCTAAGTTAGCTAGTGAAGGGTCTAAAGAATTAAGTAATATGAATGATAATATTGATAATATTGAAAAGTCTCAAGAACAAATTTCAAAAGCAATTGAGCAAATTGATCAAATTGCATTCCAAACAAATATCTTATCATTAAATGCAGCTGTTGAGGCTGCTACTGCTGGTGAGCATGGTAAAGGGTTTGCAGTTGTTGCACAAGAAGTTAGAAATCTAGCTGCAAGAAGTGCTGAAGCTGCTGAAGAAATTAAAGCATTAGTTTCTCAAGGTTCTGATTTAATTAGTGAGTCTACTAAGATTTCAAGTGTTGTTAATGAATCATTTAGAGAATTAGTTTCAAGTGTTGAAGACACTACTAAAAATATTGATGAAATCTACCAAACTTCTAAAGAACAAGAAGAAGGTATTAGACAAATCTCTACAAGTGTTAATAACTTAGATACAATGACACAACAAAATGCTAAAATGGCAAATGAAACTCTTTCAATTGCATTAGCAACAAAAGAATCTTCTGATACTATCTTAAATGATATCCAAGATAAAGAATTTGAAGGTAAAAAGTAATTTTACTTTCAAATCAAAGATAAAAAAAGGGTAGGTTTTAAAACCTACCCTTTTTTATCTTTATTCTGTATTAAAAAAAATTATTTTTTTAAGTTTTTATTTATTGTGTCTTTTAAATTATTTGGCCTAAAAGGCTTAGGTAAAAAATCTTTTGCACCTAAACTTAAACAATTATTGATTGTTTCTTGATTTGTATCTTCACTCATAAAAATAAAAGGTATATTTTTCTCTTCAAAGATTTCTTTTAAAGATTTAACTGTATCACAAGAATTACTATTTTTTAAATGTAAATCAAAAATAATTAAGTTAATATCAAATCTATCAATCATAAGAGGGAGTGTTTTTGTATTAAAAGAAGATTTTATATTAAATTCTCTTTGTAATATTTTTTTAATAAGATTTAGTTGTTGCTCATCATCTTCAATGATAAGAACAGTAGGTTTTTTCATATCTTCCACATTATGTCCTTGAGTTTATTTAATAGTCTAGATAATTATAACCAAAAAAAAAATTATTTTAATTATGAAATACATATTATGTAAAAAAAATGTAAAATTTTAATAATTTAATGAAAAAGATAATATTTTTATTTAGTTTTAAGTTTGTTTTAACCAAAATATGGTAATATGAAAATAAAAAAGGAAATAAATGTTTGAATTAATTATTGGATTGGAAGTACATATTCAATTAAACACAAAAACAAAATTATTTTGTTCTTGTAAAACAAGTTTTGGTGAAAAACCAAATACAAACACTTGTCCTACTTGTTTGGGATTACCTGGTTCTTTACCTGTTATGAATAAAGAGGCGGCAATTAAAGCAATGAAGTTTGCAAATGGTATTAATGCAAAAATAAATGATAATTCAAAGTTTGAAAGAAAAAACTATTTCTATCCTGATTTACCAACAGGTTATCAGATTTCACAATTAGAAGTTCCTATTGTAGAAGGTGGTGAAGTTATTATTAAAACAAAAGAGGGTGAAGATAAAACTATTCACTTAAATAGAGCACACTTAGAAACAGACGCAGGTAAAAACATTCATGAACAAAATAGTTCTTATGTTGATTTAAATAGAGCGGGAACTCCACTTTTAGAAATTGTAACAGAACCAGATTTTAGAAGTATTGAAGAAGTTACTTCATATTTAAAACAATTACATTCAATTGTAAGATATTTAGATATTAGTGATGCAAATATGCAAGAGGGGTCTTTTAGATGTGATGTTAATATTTCTATTAGACCCAAAGGTGAAGATAAATTATATACAAGATGTGAAATAAAAAATCTAAATAGTTTTAAGTTTATTGAAAAAGCAATTGCTTATGAATATCAAAGACAAGTTGAGGCTTGGGAAGATGGTATTTATGAAAAAGAAGTAGTTCAAGAAACAAGAAAGTTTGATACAGATAAATTAGTAACATTTTCTATGAGAGGTAAAGAAGAAGCAATGGATTATAGGTATTTTCCAGAACCAGATTTAAAACCTATTAAATTATTACCTGAAATGTATGAAATTGCAAAAGATATTCCGGAAATGCCAAGGGTAAAAAAAATAAGGTATGTGGAAGAATTGAAAATTAAAGAAGAAGACGCTGAAAGAATTGTTTCAGATATTGAAATTTGTAATATTTTTGAAGATTTTGTAAATGGAGGTTTAGACCCAAAATTAGTAATTTCTTGGTTATTAGTTGAATATTTAGGTAGAGTAAATAAAGATAGTTATGAAGATAGAACAAGTAGTATAACATTAAGTGATTTATCTTCTATTATTGAATTAATTCAAGAAGATAAAATTAGTGGAAATGCAGGTAAAACAATTCTAGATTATATTGTAGAGAAAAGAGAAAATATAGAAGAAACTGTTGAATTGATTGTGAAGAAATTAAACTTAGAACAAATGTCTGACACAGGTGAATTGGAATCTATTGTTCAAATGATAATTGATAGAAATCCTGCTGTTGTAGAAGAGTTTAATAATGGAAAAACAAAAGCAATTGGTTCTCTTGTAGGTCAAGTATTAAAAGAAACACAAGGTAAAGCAAATCCAAAACTTGTGAAAGAATTATTAAATAAAAAAATGAGAGGTTAAGATATGGAAATTACTAATGAAACTATTACTAAATTAGAAAGATTATCTATGTTAGAAATTGAAGATAAAGAGGCAATGAAAGAAAAATTAAGTGAAGTTTTAACTTTTATGGAGAACCTTTCAGAAAGTAAAAACTTTGATGTATCTGAGAGTGAAAGTGAAACTAATTTTAGAGAAGATATTACTCAATCAAAAGATAATATTGAAGAGTTTTTTGAAGGTAATAATAAAGTAGTTGACCATAAGTTTGAAGTACCAAAGATTTTATAAGGATAAATAGTGAAAACAATTAAAGATTTAAGACAAGAAACAGATTTTAAAGTAATAAAAAATGAAATACAAGATAAAGTAAATGGTTCTTCAATGGACATTTCAAGTGGATATGTAGAAGTATTTACTAACAATAAAGGTATTTTACAATCTTGTGAAGATAATGGTATTCCAATTGCAATTAAAAATAACATTAGTGTTAAAGGTTGGGAAATTGATTGTTCTTCAAAAATATTAAAAGGTTATAAAGCACCATATGACGCAACAGTGATTAAAAAATTAAAACAAAGAGGTTTTTCACCTTATGGAACTTGTAATATGGATGAATTTGCAATGGGTTCAACAAGTGCAACTTCTTGTCATGGAAAAACAGTAAATCCTCATAATATTGATTGTGTTCCAGGTGGAAGTAGTGGGGGTAGTGCAGCAGTGGTAGCTTCTGGTGTGGCAGTTGCAGCATTAGGGAGTGATACAGGTGGAAGCGTAAGACAACCAGCAGCATTTTGTGGAGTAGTTGGTTTTAAACCTGCTTATGGACATGTTTCAAGAAAAGGATTAATTGCATACTCTTCTTCATTAGATCAAATTGGGACTTTAACTCAAACAGTTGAAGATGCTGCTATTCTTTATGATAGTATTAAAGGTTATGATGAAGATGATAGTACTTCTTTAAATGTTGAATTAGAACCTATCTTTGAAAACTTAGATGATACAAAAAGATATAAAATATGTTATATAAAAGAGTATATTGATTCTTGTGAAGAAGATTTAAAAAATGATATTTATAAAACAATAGATAAACTAAAAGAATTGGGTCATACTTGTGAAGAAAGAACTCTTTTTGATACAAATCTAGTATTATCTGCATACTACACAATTGCAACAGCAGAAGCAAGTTCTAACCTTGCAAGATTTACAGGGGTTGAGTATGGTCATAGAAGTGAAAACTTCACAGATTTAGAGAGTTTTTATAAACATAATAGAAGTGAAGGATTTGGGGAAGAAGTTAAAAAAAGAATTATGTTAGGTTCTTTTGTATTAAGTTCTGGTTATTATGATGCATATTATAATGCAGCAAAAAAAGTTCAATTAAAAGTAAAGGAACAATTTAATGAAGTTTTTAATGACTATGATTTAATTATTATGCCAGTTGCTCCAACAACAGCATTTGAGTTTGATAAAAAATTAACAGATTTAGAAATGTATTTAAATGATATTTATACTATTTCAATTAATATTGCAGGACTTCCTGCTATGTCAATTCCAACAGGAAAAGATAGTAAAGGTCTTCCAACTGCTTTACAATTGGTATCTAAAATTGAAGATGAACAAAAAATCTTCAATGTTGGAATAAATATTGAGAGAAGTTTATAAGTTAATCTCTTTTTAAGTTCTTTGTGTATATAATTAAATAAAAAGGAAACATATGAAAATTAAATGTTTATATTCTCAAGAAATATTTGAAATTAAAGAAATCAATTCTTTTGGATATGCACAAAAAAATACAATAGAAAATGGTATTTTTGTTGGTCTTAATTTTCCTTTAATAGATAATAAACCTATTAATTTAGAGAAACCAAATTACTATTTACATAATGGGAAAGTTATTATGTTTGATGGAGAATGGACAAGAGCTATTGAAGAGTTAGATTATACAAGGGAGAAAATATAATGAGAAAAAACAATAATACAAAAGAGAGAGATTATTCTAAATTAGAATGGGAAGACCTAACTCCAGAAGAACAAAAAAGATTTAAAGTAAGATACACAGTATTAAAACTTACAGAAATCTCAACAGTAGTTGCAATAGGATATGCAATTTATTATTTCTTTATTAAATAAAGAACTCACCAACAACCCTCAAATTAAAACACAACCCAAAAATATTTAGTATAAGTCATTAAAAAAGGCTTATACTAATAACTTAAATAAAATCAAAAACAATTATACAAAGGTTAGTAGGGTGAATAAAAAAGAAAAATTATTTACAAAAGAATGTTTTGAAATAGCATCACAAGATTTATTAAATGCATATGAAAAATTAGAGAATATAAAAGATTCAATAACTATTTTTGGAAGTGCAAGATTAAAAGAAGATAACTTACACTATCAAAAAGCATATGAAATATCAAAAGGTTTGTCAAACAAAGGTTATGGTATTATAACAGGTGGTGGTCCTGGAATAATGGAGGCAGGAAGTAAAGGTGCAGAGTTTTCAGTTGGTTTAAATATAAAGTTACCTTTTGAACAAGACTTTAATCCTTATATTACATTGCCATTAAGATTTGAACATTTTTTTACAAGAAAAATGAGTTTTTTTAATAGTTCAAAGGGTTATGTGATTATGCCAGGTGGTTTAGGGACATTAGATGAACTAGTAGAAACATTAGTTTTAATGCAAACAGGTAAAATGCCAAAATATCCAGTAGTATTATTTGGAAGTGAATTTTTCAAACCTTTTGAAGAAATGCTAAAAATGATGTTAAAATATGAATGTATAAATGAAAAAGATTTAGATTTATATATTATTACAGATAGTGTTGAAGAAACAATCAAATATATAACTGAAAATATTTAATTAAAGAAGTATTTAGAAAAAAATCTTTTTCTATCTTCTTCTAATTCCATTAAAATAATCTCTTTTAAGAAGATATTTTTTTCATTTTCTTTTTTTAAAATACAATAATATTTCCAAACATAAGATTTTTTTAAATCATAAAAACTTTCTTTATTTTTACTTGTTAAATAATTATATTTATCTTTGTCATTAACAATAATTCTAAAAGTTTTATTTGAATGTATATTTAGATACTCAATAATTTTATTAAAACTAGGGTGGTTTTTTCTTATTGAATATCCTATATTATCAATAAAACAATCCTGCTTTAAATTATCATATAAATTAAAACATTCAATTAAATTAACAAAATAAGGATAAGACATAATATATAAAATCTTGTTGAATAAAAGAGAAGTAACAATTCTTTTATCTTTTGTATTTAGTTTTATAAAATATAATTCATAAAATAATTTAATTGCTTTAAGGTGATTTGACATTAACATAACTTCAATATTTTTAACAAAATCACTATTTGAAATAAATAAATCCACATTTTGTTTATAAAGGTATTTTAATAAAGAAATATTTGAAAATATACAAATATAATGTATTTGTTCAGGTGTTATATCTTTTAAATTTATATTTTTTCTTTTAATAAAAGATTTAAATCTATTTAATTCGTTTAATTCTTCTTTTTTGTTTTTGGTAATTGAAATATTTTTACTTATGAAGTGATTTAAATTTTTATACAAAAGAAACCTTTAATTTTTAATATATATTACTTAAAAAAAATTAAAGGAAACTTAAAAAGTCATAAAAGAAATATTAGGATTTTTGACTTTGCTGTTTTAAGAAATCTCCATCTATTGTAGTAGTAGGGAAAGCAAAATCTGAATTATTTTTTCTTACTATTTTTATGATTTCTAACATTACTTCTTGTTTTACATCTAGCCAATCTGCCCAATTAACAGTTTCAGAAAAACAATAAACCATAATGTCAATAGAACTTGCACCAAAATTATCAATATTAACTAATAATGTTTCTTTGATACCTTCACTATCTTTACTTTGTACTAAACTAGTTTGTGTTTCAGTTGGTTTAGCAATTTTAGGGTTGTTTTCTAAATAGTTTCTAATATCTTTAACAATATTTTCTAAATCTTCAATTTTAGTATTATATAAAACTCCAATATTTAGTTTAATTCTTCTTCCAACTACTCTTTTAGACCAATTTCTAATTGAAGAACTAGATAATCTACTATTAGGGATATGAATTAAGGAATTATCAAAAGTTCTAATAGTTGTAGTTAGGAAATGTGTTTCTACAACAGTTCCTTCTTCTTTATCAGAAATATATATCCAATCTCCATGGTCAAAACTTTTGTTAAGTAAAACCATAATGCCACCAAAGAAATTAGCAATACTTTCTTTTGCAGCAAATGAAATAGCAAAACCAATAAAACCAAGAGAACCTATAAGTAATGAAATATTTATACCTAGCATTGATAATGCAAAAAAGAATGCAATTATATATATAAAAAAAGAAGTAATTTTACTCATAAAATGAGCTTCAACTTTTTGAAGTTTGTATTTTTTTGATTTGTATAGATATCTAAAAAATAATTTGTTTAAATTATTTATCATAATAATACCAAAAATAAAATAACCAATAGATAATATCCATTCAACAAATTTAAAAGCTTCAAATGGAAAACCTTGGAAGTATAATATTATATGTGCAAAAACAAAATTAGATAAATAAAAGAAATTTATTGTTAATTTCTTTACTTCACTAATTGTATTTTTGGTATTATCTAGTTTTGATAATATTTTATTTGAGATAAAGTTTTTTACAAAAAACAACATAAAGAAAATACCTAAAAATAGACCTATTTCTTCTTTATAAAATAATATTAGTTCCCAATTAAATAATTCTATAAAAGCTTCAAATTGATTATTTATTTCTTCTTTTGCTTTTGTAGCCTCTTCTAATATTTCACTTGTAGGTTCTTTTTTTTCAACAACATCTTCAACTTTTACTTTTTCAATAACTTCTTTTTTTTCTTCCATTATATTCCTTTGAAATCTATATTATTATATACAAAAAAAGTAAAACAATGAAAAAAAAATCATTTTATTAAAAGAAATTATAATAAAACAAAAGACTACACAAGGAAATACAAATGAAAAAAGGATACTTAATAGGTTCTATTGTTTTGTTCACAATAGGGTTAATAGGTTGTTCACAAGATAATACTAAAACAAAAAATGGTTTAAGAATTGTGGAATACAAATTATTTAATGGTGTCAAACCTGAACAAAAACAAATAAAAACTAAAAAAATAACTTTAAAAGACATAGAGAAAAATCCATATTTAATAAAAGATGTTAAAGAACCAACAGAAGAAATGCAAATAAAAGCAATTTCTAAAAATAGTTATTTTGTAAAATATATAAACAACCCTACAAAAAAAATTATAAAATTAGCTTTATTAAATGATGGTAGAAATATTAAGTATATTAAAGAACCAACAGAAGAAATGCAAATGTTGGCTATGAAAGATAATGTTGAAAATATAAAATATATAGATAATCCAACATTAAAAATTCAAAAATATGCTATAAAAGAAGATTATAAATCAATAAATAAAATAAAAAATTTAAAAATATATTAAAAAAACTCAAATTAAGTTTCAATTAAGAAAAAAAACATAGAATTACAAAACAAGAAAAAAAGGAATTCTATGTTTAAATTGTTAAATGAAAAAGAACAAATAGATTTTATAAGAAAAAATGAAATCAAAAATAAAAAATTATTAGAAGTATTTGTTAATTCACCTTCATGGAAGGTAAGAAATGAAATTACAAATCAAAAACATTTAACTGAAGAAATGAAGTCAAAATTATTAAAAGATAAACATTATATTGTTGTAGAATCTTTAATAAATAACTTAAAATAAAATAATAAATTATTTACCAAAATAATAAATTTTAAAAAAAGTCCTTGAAAATAGGATTTTTCAACCAAAAAGATTTTTTTTTATAATATAATAAAAATAAAAAGGACATTTAAGTGAGTGATTTAGTTATAAATACAGAAACATTTAATAATAAAACAACTCAAAAAAAAGAACAAGATAATTCAGTATTAGAAGAGACTAATGATATAGATTTAACTAATATTCAAATAACAAATAAAAAAAATGAAGACAAAAGAAATAAAAAACTAACAAATTATATACTAGCAGGAACTTTTTTAATTTTAGGTGGTATTACATTTTCTATAATTAATAAACAACAACCAGTAGGCATTCCAACAGAAATTAATAATACTGAAGTGGTAAAAGTAAATAAAGAACAAATAAATATAAAAGTAAATAAGGAAAAAATAACTGAGTTAAATATAGAAGTTAATGAAGACAAAAGAAAATTGACTTTAGTAGAACCTAGAAGTAAAAATAAAGTAATAACAACTAAAATAGAGAAAGCAAAACCATTAAATAGAATACATATAGTAAAAAGTGGAGATAGTTTATATGAAATAGGTATAAAATATGATATATCATATAAAAAATTAATGGAATTAAATAATAAATCAAATACTAGATTAAGTATAGGTGAAAAAATATATATAGATAATCCTAAAAATAAAAAACAGAAGAATAAAATGGTAAAAGTAGAAAAAAGTAAGGCAAAGATAGTAGAAATTAAAAAAGAAACATTAACTACTATAAGTTCTTCAAAACAAAAAAAAGATATAAAAGATTTATTTAAAAATACAACAGTAAAACCAAAAGAAAATATTAAAAGAGAGTATATAGTTAAAAAAGGTGATACATTATATAATATAGCAAAAAAGTTTAATACAACAGTAAAAAACATTAAAATATCTAGCAATAAACAAAATAATGAGTTAAAAATAGGTGAAAAATTAATTTTTTAATTAAAAGTAAAAGAAAAAAATGATTTTAACTTTATAATAAAAAAATAAAACTATTAAAATAAAGGAAAATAAAATATGAAAACAAGAAGATTCTTAAAATATTTAGGTTTAGGTATGGGAACAGCAACAATTGCAACAAGTGAATTATCAGCAGCTGAAGCAGATTGGTCTGGAGTTAAAACATTTTGTGCTGCTGTAGGATTTACAGGAGCTATGGGTTCTAGTGGTACTGATGTTGCTACTATTTGTAATAAAACTGATGGTCAAGCAGCTTGGGTTAACTTTGTAAAAGGTGGTGCTTTACTAGCTACAGTATGGTTTGGTTTCAAAGGTTCTGGTATTTCTGATAAGCACCAATTTGATATTAAAACATTGGCATTTGCAGGTGCTGCAGCTGCATTAGCATTACAATATGAATCAATTATGAAAGTTATTGCAGGTTTCTTTGCACCAGTAACAGCTTAATAATAAAATTAAAAAGAGAAAATCTCTTTTTAATTTATTTCTTCTTTTAATAAATCATCAAACTTTTTTAAATTTTTATCATCAAAAATAATACCATTTTTTGTGATTTCAAAACTATTATTATTAAAATCTAACTTACAAGAACTACAAATACCATTTTTAATAATTAAATGACTACATTCATTTTTAATAATAGAGTTTTTAGGTTCTAATTCATTTAATATTTCACAAGGGGTTTTACTTACATAATTTAATACTTTAAAAGATAAAAACCAAGAAGAAATAAAAAAAATCAAAAATAGTAAAGAAATAACATAATCTATAATATCTTTTAGAATAACATAGTGCATTATATTAATAATAATTAAAAAAATAAAAGAAGCACCAATCATGGCAAAAAATAATTTTTTCTTTCTTTCTTTAAATATTTCTCTAGTTTTATCTAAAATCATATATCCATTCATATAAATTTCCTTTTTAATATCTAAAAAAAATTATATAATAAAAATAAAAGAAAAAGGTTAAAGATTATGAGATATCTTGATAAATATGAAAATATAGATGATTTTCAAAAAGAAATCCTAAAAAATATACTAGAAGATAATCAAATGATTTTAATAAAAAACCCTAGAGTAAAAACTATTATTAAAAAAAGAGTAAAAGGAGAGTTGTATTACTTAAAAGATAAGAATAATAACTATACTAGTTTAGAAATAACTACTGATATAGAACAATTTAAACATTCTATAAAATATTTAAATCAATTAATAAATTGTAAAAATTGTGTGGATTGTATAGAATGTAAGGATTGTATAGAATGTGTTGAATGTATGAATGTAGAAAATGCAATAAATAGTCAAGAATGTTTAGATTGTAAAAATATTAGTAATTGTTATGGTTGTAACTCTTGTGAAAATTGTAAAAATTGTCAAAATGTAGGTGAAAGTAAAAATACTAAGAATAGTATATATTCAAAAAAATTAATAGATTGTAATGAAATTAGTAATAGTAATAATATGATTAATTGTAATAGTGTTATATTTGGTGAAAATTGTGAGAATATAAATAATAGTAAATTAATAAAAAATAAAAAGAATATTTCAAATTATGATGGTTTTAAATAATAAAGTTAAAAATAAAAGATAAAAAAAGTTTTATAATATTATAAAAAGGGAAAAGAAATGGAAAAAAAAGAAATAATAAAAGGATTAAAGAAGGGTCATTTAAAAAATCCTATAGTTCAAAAGATTCCATCAGAATATATTGAGTTAAGTAATGAATTGTTTAAAAAAGAAGAGATTTTAAATAATCAAAAACAAGTTAAAGATGTTTCAAAACAAAAAGGAAACTATAATTCTTAATAAGTTGGAGTTAAGAACTCCAACAAACTGTTCCTCTATCATTTTGAATAGTATCATTGATATTTGATAGAACTTCTTTCATTTTATCATAAGAAACATGTTTATCAATTTTATTGTAGAAATCATCTACATCAATTTGAATAGTTTTAGATAAACAATTATCCTCTTTAAATAAATCAATTTCATTAAAAGACCAAGTTAAAGAATCATATGAAGATAAATTAAGGTTTTTAATACTTCTATTAATTTTTAAAGTTTCAATAAACTCATTATATTCGTCTTCTGTAAAATTCTTTAAAGTTTCAGAGCAAGCAATTTTAATAGCTTTTAGTAATTCTTCTTCATTTCCTTTAGTAATATCACAATGAATCATCCAATAATCACTATAAGCAACTCTATCTAGTGATAAACCAATACCATAAGTTAATCCTCTTTTTTCTCTTACTTCATCAAATAAAGAGGTAGAAGACATACTTGTTAAATAAGAAGTTGCATAGTTAATTACATATCTATCAAAACCATTTATTTCAAAAGTGTTACTATATAACTTTTGTTCACTTTCAGAAGGGATTTTAAAGTCTTCATTTAAAAGGCTAGGTAAATTATTTTTATAATGTTGAACTTTATTTTCATCTCTTGGAGTTAAAACAACATTACCTTGATAAATATTTTTTTCAATTTTGTCAACAATTTCTTGTGCAGTTAAAACAGAATTATCAAATACAACATTTACTTTTTGTTCTCCAACCATATTACAAAGTTTTTTTACTTCAATACAGTCTTCTAATGTTAAAGAAGAAATATTTTCAAGAGAACCTAATACATTATCATTGTCTTTTAATCCCATAATTCTTGAAGCGGAAGTTAAATGGAATACTGTGTGATCATCATCCATATATCTTTTACATTCATTATATACTGTATCTCTTTCTAATAAGAATTCATTTTCAGGAACTTTAGTTAAATCATTGAATGCAATTTCATTAACAAGATTAATGGCTAATTTCATATGTTCCATAGTAGTTTGATACCAATAATTAACTCTATCATGGTTAGTAGAAGCATTATACCTACCATATTTTTTTAACATAGATAAAATCTCTTCACTTGTAAAACTTTTAGTATGTTTAAAACTCATATGTTCAATTAAATGAGAAATACCAAAAATATCTTTGTTAATAGTTGGAAATAATGTTTCTCTTTCTTTTTCAACAAATGCTCCAAATTGTTGAACAACTTCATATTTAAAAATATTTGAGTTAGGAAGTCCTAATAATGTATAAGTAATACCATTGCTTTTTATTTGTGTAATTCTTTTTGTCAAGTAAAATCCTTTTATTTGTATTTTTTAATAATTTAATTATATTCTACAACAAATAATATAAAAAGAAACTTAATTAAAGTATAAATTAAATAGATTAATAAAGTTAAAGATATTTAATTTTATCTATTTTTAAGTTAAAATGTGTTAATATAAAATATTAAACAAAAAAGGAATAAATATGCATTTAACACAATCTGAAATGAGAAGAGAATTAGAGATTATTTTTAATACACCTCAAGGTGAAATATTTAAAGATGAAGAGGGTTTAAAATATTTATATGATTTATATTTAATGAAATTAAACTTAAAACCAATTAGAAAAAAACAAACAAGGTTAAAAGTAAAAAAAGAATTTTGGGAAACAAGAAAGCAAAGAGACTTTTTTGATTTAGGATTTTTAATGGATAAAATGTTGTTAAAAAAAGGTTCTAATAATTATTTTAATAAATATAAGTAGATTTAATTAAATAAATCTACTATATCTGAAATATGTTCATATCCATTTGAATGACAAATAACATCTTTATCTATATTCATTTTTTTGATATGTTCTAAGAAAATATCCTCATTAGGAACTTTTTTAATTTTTCCACTTAATGAAACTTCACCTAAAAAAACATAGTCATTAGCACTTGAATTAAAACTACTTGATAAAATAGAAGCAATAATGGCTAAATCTAATTGAACATTATCTTTATGTCTTAAAGCAACACCACCACTAATATTAGAGAAGAAGTTTTTACCATAAGAAGAGAAGTTTAAACTTTTTTGAATAATAGCAAGATATTGGAAATACCTTTTATTATCAATTCCACCACTAGGTTGAATTAAACTTTTTTCACTACTTGTTTCAACAACTAAACTTTCAACTTCAATAAAGATTGGTCTTTGTCCTTTGAAAATTAAAGATAAAGCAGTTCCAATTTCACCATCACCACTATCATCCATAAAAATAGAAGAAGGATCCATTATTTCTTCTAAACCATTTGCAGTCATTTCAAAAATGACATTTTCATTAATTAAACCAAATCTATTTTTATTACTATTTAATATTTTAAATCTATTTCTTTCATCAAATGCTTCCATATGAAAATAAGAATCAACCATATGTTCTAAAATTTTAGGACCTGCTAATTCTCCTTCTTTAGAAACTTGACCAATTAAAAGAATAGTTTTACTATATTTTTTAGCTAATTTCATTAGTTTTAAAGTATTTTCTTTAATTTGAGAAACACCACCAACTGTCCCCATACCATCTGAAAAAATAGTATTGATACTATCAATAATTAAAAAATCAGCTTGTTTATCAAAAATAAACTCTTCAATAATATCATAATTTGTTTCATGGAACATTTCAAAGTCACCTGTACAATCTAATCTATCATATCTTGATTTAATTTGTGCTTCATTTTCCTCTGCACTAATATAAGCACATCTAACCCCTTGTTTAGAAATATTATCAATAATTCTTAATAAAAGTGTGGACTTTCCAACTCCTGGTTCTCCTGATAATAAAGATAAACTATTCTCAGCAATGCCTTTAGTAATTTTACCATTGAAATTACTAATACCAAAAACAGTATTTAATTGTTCAATTCCAGTATCAAATCTCTTAAAACTATCAAGTTTAACATTTTTAATTGAAGTGTCACCAAAATCTCTTTTTGATTTAGTTTTCTTTTTAATTTTACCTTTCTCAACAACTGTTTGTTCAATATCTTGTTCTTCTCTAATATCAGAAGAACCACAACCACAAACAAATAATTGAGCTTTTTGAGAATGACCACAAGAATTACAAATAAACATATTTTTTCCTTATTTTAAATTAAAAAACCCCACTTGAAAATAAGTGAGGTTTGATTTTATTAGAGTGTAATTTAATTACTTAGCTTTTTTAGCAGCAGCTTTCTCTAATTCTAATTTCTTAGCTTCTTGAATTTGTGCTTCAATTTCTTCTAAAACTTCAGGTTCATCAATTAATTTATCAATAACTGATGGTTTTCCTTGACCTAATTTACCATCACCAAATGAGAACCAAGAACCTGCTTTATCAACAACATTGTATTTTAATGCAATATCAAGAACTTCTGCTTCTCTTGAAATACCTTTTCCAAAGTAAATCTCAGTATCAACTTTTTTAAATGGAGGGAAAGTTTTATTTTTTGCTGCTTTAACAGTTACAATATTTCCAATTTCCTCTTCACCTTTTTTAATAGAACCTTTTCTCTTAACTTCTAATCTAACAGAAGTATAGAACTTTAATGCATGTCCCCCAACAGTATCAGTTTGAGGACCATAACCCATTCCACCAATTTTATCTCTAATTTGGTTAATGAAGATAACAGTCACTTCTTTTTCATTTGCAATAGAAGTAATTTTTCTTAAACCTTTATTAAGAACTCTTGCTGCAGCACCTACTTGTCTATCTTCAATATCACCATTAACTTCCTCTAAAGGAACTAAGTTGGCAACTGAATCTACTACAATTAATTTAAAAATACCTGATTGAATAGCAGCTTCTACTGTTTCAAATGCTCTTTCTGAAATTGATTCTTGTTGAATTGCAAGTAAATCTGTATCTACTCCTAAACCTTCTGCATATTCTAATGAGAATGCTTGTTCTGAGTCAATTAAAAGACAGTTCATATCTCTTTTTTGTGCTTCTTTAATTACATTTAATGTTAATGTAGATTTACCTGCTCCTGCTGGTCCATAGATTTCACTAATTCTACCAATAGGGAAACCACCTACACCATCTTCATCATAACCTAAAATACTATCAATAAGTAAAGAACCAGAAGATAATCTTTTAATATTTAACATTCCTGAAGGGTCACCTGCTCTCATAATTGGAGAACTTTCTTTACCCATTTTCTTATTTAATGATGCTGTGAATGAATCAATTAAATTAATTTTACTTGCTTTGTCTGTTGTGTTTGCTGCGTCTTTTGCTGCCATTTTGAATCCTTTGTATTTAATTTGTTTTTGTTTTGTAATTATATTCATTTAATCTTAATCTAAACTTAATTTAGAAAAAGAATTAACCTTAATCTTTTTTTGTTAAAAGAGAACCTGTGTAACCTTTTTTAATTAAATCTTCTTTACAAGCTTTTAATTCTTTTTTTGAAATCTTATCTTTTCTAATTCTCTTTAAAAAATCAAGATTATTTAATGTTGTATTTGTATTGTCCATTTGGAACTCCTTTTGAAATAAATTATTTAATAATTGAAAGAAGTTTATCTTAAGAAAACTTAAAATAAAATAAGAGTTACCTTTAATTTAACTTAAAAACCATTAAATTTTAAGCTTTAAGTTAATATTAAGAGGTAATAAAGAGGTGTTTAAGTTTAAATGTATAGGTAGAAGGAAAATCCTTCTACTTATTAATCATCTTGATTAGTGATTCCTAATATTTGTAACAAAGAAGTAAACAAATTAAGGAAGTTTAAATATAAAGATAATGAAGCTTCAACAGGGCTATCATAATTTCCTTTTACTATATTTTGAGTATCAACTAAAATTAAAGCTGAAAAAATTAAAGCTCCTACACTTGCAATAACTAACTGAAAGCCTGTGCTTTGAATAAAAATATTAGAAATTGCACCAACAATTAAAATAATTAAGGCAATAAATAACATTTTTCCCATAAAAGTATAATCTTTTTTAGTTGTTAATGCAAACATAGAAATACCACCAAATGCAATTGCTGTCATTAAAAATGCTTGACCTACAATAGAAGCACCATTAGGGGATGCAAAAATCATAGTTAATAATGGAGCAAGAGTTAAACCTGTAATAAATGTAAATGCAAATAAAACAGCTAGATTTATACCAGGAATGTGTTTTGTTTTAGGAATTACAAAAAATATAATTGCTAACTCAACAGCAAATAATACCCATTTAGTAGCACCCATTAAATACTCTACCATACCAAGACCAACATAAGCCCCAGCAGTTGCAGCAAGCAATGAACCAGCAAATAATTGATAAGTTGCTTTTAAAAAGTCCATTCTTTCTGCTTCTAGATTAGTTGAAGAGGCTTTGTTTGTTTCTAAATAATCTCTATTATACATATATATCTCCTTTTAAAATGTAATATTAAAGATATTATAACAAAAAAAACTCAAAATGAAAATTAATTCTTAAAAGAGAAAAATTATTAAATAAATCTTAAATTAAAATGTTTATTATATCTTTATAATAGTAATAAATAAAAAGGTTTATTTATGAGCACATTAGAAATAAATATTAAAAAAGAAGTAAAAAGTCTAGTTACTTTTATTAAAGATATTGAAGATAAAAATCTACCATTATTAGTATTTAAAGAAACAATAAAAGAAAATAATCAAGATTTAGATAATAAAATGAATATTTTTAAAAAAGAAATATTTAATCAAAAAAATCAAGAAAGAATTAAATTTTATTTAGAATCATTAGAAAAAGAAATAAAATCAAAAGGTTTAAAAGAAACAATAAAAGAAAATAAACTAGAAAACTATATTGAAATATTAGAGGATGGAAATGAATATTCTAATATTAATGTAAAAATAAATAACATTAAATTTAATGTAAATAATAGAGGTAATTTTAAAGTAGATAAAGATTATATACTGAAAAATGTACAGCAAAGTTTAGAGGATTTTTTTGAAAACAAAAATAATAGTGAAATAACAAAAGAAGAAAAACAGTTTATATATACATTGTTAAGAAGTAAAAATATAGATACACCTAAAAGTGAAGCACTTTCCCATAAAAAAGATTTTTTTGAATTACTTAGTAAAAAAAGTGATAGATTGTATGAATTATTTAAATTATTTATGGAGGAAGTTTGTGATACTTCATTAAAATTACAAGAAACTTTAGAAAATATAGAAAAACCATCAAAAGAATTATTAGATTTTAAAAAAGAATATGGAAATCCTCATGGAGGAGTTGTATTTAATAAGAAAACAACAACAAGTATTTTTAATAATAAGGGTGAAATTATAGATAGAGGGGAGCATTTAAATAAACACAAAGAACAAAAAGACAAAATAATAGAATTGATTCAATCTAAAGATTCAATTGTTTCACAAGTTGAAATTCACGCAAAAAATAGTGGAGGTAATTTAGCAATAGATTTAGATAAAGTTATTAATGTATTATCTCAATTAAATAAAATGAATATAAATGTAAATCAAAAGATTAATTTTAAAGTTGTTCCATTGGGACAACATAAAGCTAATGGTATTTTCTTCCAAGGTTTTGATATAGTTGCTGTTGATGGTAAAAAACCAAGTTCTATTTTACATGAAATAATACATTTAATTGATATGAATACAATAATTAAAAATAAAGATTTAATTAATGAAAGAGAAGAAATAATTAGATTTGGTAGAAATAAAATGAATTATGAAAAGATAGTGGACTTATATAAATCAAATCCTAAAAAATTATCAAAAAAATTAAACTATTATGATAATGAGTATGAAATTATTGCAAGAATGGGAGAGGCTGCAGGTTTATTAATGTTAGAAATGGATAATGATTTTATACCTACAAAAGAAGGAGATATTCCTTTAATAAAATCAAAAGAAGAATATTTAAAAAACAAAGGTATTTATGGTAATTTTGATACTTGGACAAAAGAAGAAAAAATGAGAGTAATTGAATTTTATAAGTCATATTTTACTTCAAGTAAAGATATTGAATTAACTGAAGCAATTTCTCAAAAAACAAAAATAGGAAAAACAAAAAAAAGCAAGGCAAAATTAGATTTAGAAGATGGAAATATAGAAGTAACTGAAACAACAATTGAATATTTAAAAATGATAAATAAATCTTTACCTAATTTAATATCTTCTTTGATAGAAAATAAAAAAAATTATAAAAAAGTAGAAATAAATGGTGAATACATGGATTTAACTTATGGTAAATATATAAATGAATTAGTAAATCAAATATTAAATGGAGAGAAGAGAACACTAACAGAATTAGAATTTAAAGAATTGGTTAGTTTAGGGGAAGTAAATGCTAATAGTACTATTGCAAAAGTATTATCATACACAACTCCAGAAGAAATAAAGTCTATGTTAAAGGAAAATAGTGAAAAGAAAATAGTAGATGAAATTTTTTTAATACAATTTATTATTGACCATTTTGATAAAGTGAATGATAACTTATATTTAAAAGTGAAAAAAGAACCAAGAAGAACAGGTTCTATTGTTTCACATACACAAAGTCAATCATTATCAGAGATATTGATAAATGTAAAAACAAGAAGTAAAATCTTATATACTATTTTTGAATATGTTGCTGAAAATATTCCAAATAAATATGAAGAACTAATTGAATATTTAAAAGAAAATAAAACTATTATTTTTGATAAAGGATTATATCAATCTTGGACAGGTGGAAGACAAGATTGGAAAAGAGTTTCCTCTTATGAAGTAGAAGGTGAAATAAACTATTTTGAAAAAATAAAGGACTTTTTTAAAGAAGATGTATTACCTATTGAGGTTGAAATAAAAGAAGAAATAGTAGTAGAACAAGAAGTAGAGAAAGGTAATTATGTTCAACAAACATTTGACTTTGAGAATATTGAAGAAAAAGTAACAAAAAAAGAAGAACAAAATAAATATCAATTTATTATTCCTTCAAACATAGAAGAATTAAGAGAATTTTATAAAAATGAATTTATAAATGGAGAATATCTAAATACAGAAATAGAACAAAGAATAATATCATTAATTGATAATGAAAATACAAAAGAAGAATTAGAAAAAGAATTAGAAAGTATTTTAATAAAAATTAATAAAGATTTAAATATAGAAGAAATAGAGCAAGAAATTAATCAAGGAAATACAATTGTGTTTGATATTGAAAGTAGTTATTTTACAATAGAAGAGACAAATGATTTAGTAAATAATGGATATGATGAACAATTTAATAAAGCGTTTAATAACAAAAATATAAATGAATTAAAAGATTTTCTAAAAAAAGACTTTAAGAAAAAATTAGAAATAAAAACAAGAAATATATATTAAAATAGTATTACCCTTTTTAAAAAGGGTAATACATAAAATTAAGAAAAAAGTGAATAACTTTTTTAATTTTCTTCTTCAATTAAATAGTTTTCAGAAAATCTTTTTAAGAATAAGAATGGGAAGAAGTCACCTAATTCTCCATTTTTATTTTCTTCATACTGTTTTTCCATATTATCATGGAACTTTTTAATTAATTTTTGATGATACTCTAAAGGTTGTTTAATAATTTCTAACCCTTTTTCAATTTTATCTTGATCAGTTTCAAATACTAATCCAAAATTAATATATTTAAGGAATTTGTTGTTATATGGTATTTTATCTTCAATAAGTAAATTAAAGAAATGTCTTTTAATTGAATATTCAGTATCAACTGAAAGTGATAAATTACTAGAACACCAATCAAGGTAATCATAACCATTTTTCACTCTACCATATTGTTCATAAGTTGTAGTTAAACATTCAACAAAAGGAGTCCCTTTTTCAAAAACATTACCAAAAGAAATATTTGGTTCTAAAACAGGTTTATTAGATAATTCAATAATTTCTTCTAAAGATAAATCAAACATATCAACAACATAGTCAAAGAAATATTCTAATACAATAATATCACCAAGTGCATCATGAGCTTGAACTCCTTCACAACCATAATCTTTAACTAATTCTTTAAAGTTTTGTTTATCATCAAAATTAAATAAATATCTAAAATATTGTAATTTATTATTAGATAAAGGGATTTCTTCATCATTTCTATCAGTTGTAGTATGATTTTTATATAAATGTTTAACTACTCTATATAAATCAATAACATTTTTAGGATTAATATCTAAACCATCTTTAGCTAACATATCCATATCAAAAGGAGCATTATATGCTATAAAATAAGTATTTTCTTCTTTTGCTAATAAAGATAATTCTTTATATTCTCTTGTATTAATAAAAAGTTCTTTGTCCATAACCATTGAATTAGTAATTCCAGTAGTTACAGAAGCATCTGCTGAAATTGAGATTTGAGGATTAACCATTACATTTCTAGTAACCCTTTCTCTAGTTTGAAGAGAGTTTCCATAATGTCTTTTAAAATTATTATATGAATATGCGATTTGACATGCTCTATCTTCTCTTAAAAGTCCTGTTGTTTCAGTATCAATGAATACAAACTTATTAATTTCTTCCATCATTTTTCCTTAATTATATATATATAAACATTATACAAAAAAGAAACTTAAATAAAGATTAAAAAAAAGACTTTATTAGATTTAAAAATTAAATAGAACTTTATAATAATTATAGAACAAAATACAATTAAAAGGTTAAATGAAATGAGAAAATTAAGTTTAAGTTTGTTTTTATCATTATTAATGGGGTTCTTTACAACACTGTTTGCAATAACTGATTTAGGATTTGATTACCAATATAATGAAACAGAAAAATCATTAACAATGACTCACAAAACAACAGATAGTAGTTCTTATTACTATTATTTATATAATTATAATACAGCTACACCTTATAGAAGTGGTTGGATAGGTGAAAATACTTATACATTAGATAATGTTGTTCCAGGGAAGTATTATTTAAAAGCATATATAAGAGGTGATGAAGGTCAATTATTATCTACATATCAAAAGACAGATATTGCTTTAGACCAAATAGAACCTATTATTGATAAAGGTTTTACAGTTGAATATGATGGAATAAATAACCAACTTGAGATTCAACATTTGACAGATAATTCTAAGAAATACTATTACTACTTATATAACTATAATACAGGTGAAAAATATACTAGTGGTTGGATAACAGATAACTATTTTATCTTAGGTAATGTAGTACCAGGTAAATACTATGTAAAAGTATATATTCAGAATCATTTAATGCAAAGTGTTTCAACTTATCAAAAAGTAGATGTTGCTTTAGACCAAATAGAACCTATTATTGATAAAGGTTTTGAAACTTCTTATGATAGTACAACTAAAACATTTACTATAAATCATTTAACAGATAACTCTAAGAAATACTATTACTACTTATATAATTATAATACAGGTGATAAATATAGAAGTAATTGGATATCAAATCAATCTTATAGTATTCCAAATATAGTTCCAGGAAAATATTATGTAAAAGTATATATTCAGAATCATTTAATGCAAAATCTTTCTACTTATAAAAAAATAGATGTTGCTTTAGACCAAATAGAACCTATTATTGATAAAGGTTTTGAAACTTCTTATGATAGTACAACTAACCAATTAAAAATAAATCATTTGACAACAAATGCAAAAAAATATTACTTTTATTTATATAATTACAACACATCTACACCTTATAGAAGTGGTTGGATAGGTGAAAATACATATACATTAGATAATGTAGTACCAGGAAAATATTATGTAAAAGTATATATTCAAAATCATTTAATACAAAATCTTTCTACTTATAAAAAAATAGATGTTGCTTTAGACCAAATAGAACCTATTATTGATAAAGGTTTCACTGTTGAATATGATGCTAGTACTAAAACATTAAATTTAATACAAAAAACAACAAATGCAAAAGACTTTTATTATTATTTATATAATAGAGATACTGGTATGGTATATAGAAGTGGTTGGATAAAAAATAATACTTATAGTATTCCAAAAATACAAGCAGGAAACTATTATATTAAATCATACATAAAAAATCATTTAATGGAAATGGTTTATACAACTCAAAATTATGTAGTTCCTTCTGAAGAAGCATTAATAGGATTACTAAGTCAAAATATAGATAAATCAAATAGAGTTATATCTGTTGCTGATAAATCAGTTGGGACATTTAGTCAAATATTGACACAAATAACATATACTTCAAATGGAACAACAGCAACACAAAATGTTTATCATACAGGGGTTACATTAAACGGTAATTTTACATTAAATATTCAATACCCTTTAGGATTGGATACTTTATTTGTTAAGAGAACATATACATATACACCTACTGGTACAACAACTGCAAAAACAAAAACAGTGACATTAGATACTTTAAATTATGGTGATTTATATGGAAATATAGTTAATAATTTATCTTATACAATAGATACAAAAAATAAAAAAATTACATTAAATGATACTTCAAAAGGTAGTTTTACAAGTATAGTATCAAAAGTAACAAAAAATACAATAGCAGCAACAAGTTCAACAGAAAATATTAACTATTCAACTAATACATTAAATGGTAATTATAGTTATGTAGTTGATTATAGTAGTGATGTTAATGGTATTGTTATTGAAAATACTTATACTTATGTAGAAGATGGAGTAACAAAAACAAAAACAACAACTATTGAATTTACAAATGAACAATTAAACCCAATAGTAATAAATCAATTTACTACTACAATAGATAAAACAAATAAAAAGGTTTCTATTACAGATACTTCAAGTGGAACATATACAAGTGTTAAGGTTAATATTACAAAAACATTAGAAGATAATTCTACAACAAATGAAACAATAAATTATCCTACAAATGCATTACCAATTTCAAATACAATTGATTTTGATTATGTTACAGGTTTAAGTTCTATTAAAATAGATGTAGTTTATCAATATGTAGTTTCAGGAATTAGTAAAACAACAACAAATACTAAAACATTAACAGGTTCTGATTTATATAATACACAAGAAAGTTTAACTCCTGAACAACAAAAAATATTTGATAATGCAACTTCAGTTCAAATGCAACAATATGGTACAGCTATTAAATTACAAGCTGCATATGACCAAGGATATACAGGTAAGGGTGTATTAGTTGGTGTAGTTGAAGGAAACTTTGGTTTGGATTTTGCAGACTCAATTAATGATAAAATAGTTAATAAAGGTGATTTAGTTGCAGGAACAATTAATGCTGGAGATACAGAACATATGAATCATGTTGCTTCAAGTATAACAGGAGACCCTTTAAAAGGATGGACAAAAGGAGTTGCATATAAAGCAGATTTAGCTTTATTTAATGGGTTCACTTCAGGTTTAAATAATGCATTGACATATAATAACAACAATACAGATAAATTAGATGTTATAAATAATTCTTGGGGTTCTTCAACAGCATTTACTGGAACTGATTCAAGAAATTATGCTGATTATTATACTCAAGCTTCTTTAATTGGTTCTCAAACTGAATATCAATTATTAAAACAAGGAACAACATTAGTTAAAGCAGCGGGTAATAATGGGGCATTAGGTTGTGATGCAACAGGTGAAGATGCTTGTGACCCATTTGCATTAAAATGGACATATATAATGGATAAATATTCTTCTGAAGTTTCAGGAGGGGTTATCATAGTAGGTTCATATGATAAAAACACAGGTGCATTATATTCTTATTCTAATAGAGCCGGTGATTTAATGAAAGATTACTATTTAGTAGCTCCAGGTAGTTATTATGCTGAAACTGGAAGTGGTGCTGGAACAATTCAGACAGATGCAAATGGAAATGTATTAATTCCTGGTAGTGTAGGTTATAAAACAGGAACTTCTATGGCAGCACCATTAGTTACAGGTGTTTATGCATTATTAAGAGAGAAACACCCAAATCTAACAGGTCAAGAAATTACAAAAATAATGTTTGATACTGCAACAGATTTAGGAGCGACAGGTATAGATGATGTTTATGGTAATGGACTTATAAATGTGGAAGCTGCATTTAATCCAGTTGGAACTTTAAGTGTTGCTGATACTTCAAGTGGGACTTTAAGAGAAGGTAGAGAAATATCAACACCAACAACATTTGTAACTACAAGTGGTATAATTTCAAATAAATTACAAGGAATATCTATTCCTGTATTAGATGATTATGGAAGACTATTTAATCAAAAAATACAAACAAAATAATTATTTTTCCCTATAAATTAGGGAAGAATAATTTTCAAAAAAAAAATTAAAATCTAGATAAAAATAAAAATCAAAAAAATAATTATAATATTAATAAAATAGGAAAATATTATGAGTACTGAAACAGAATTAATAAAAGAGAAATCAAATAAATTTTTAGAAGAACTGAATAAATTTACTAAGGGTGATGATTTTATTGATAGTATTTTTATTTTGATGAAAAATAAAGAGTTAAAAAAACTAGATACTATAGGTTTTGGAAAAGAAACTGAAGAGAATGTTGAAATAATTAAAACAATAATAAGAAGTGTTAATATTGATATAAATAAAGTAAATGATAAAAATGAAAAACAGGGAAAAAAAGATATAACTCTAAAAAAGGAAATGATAGAAAATAAGATTAAAGAATTTACAGGTATTGAAACAAAAAACAAGGAAGAATATTTATATAAATTATTTAGTGGTGAAAATAAAGTAAATCAGAAAATAAAAGAAATGAAGGAAAAAATAGAGAATTATGAACCTTCAAAAGAAGAAAATAAAACATTAAATGAAAAACACAAAGAAGCAGAAGATATTGTTGAAGATTTAATGAAAATAAAAGTTGATTCAAAAACAGGAAATAAAGAATTTATTGAACAATATTTAAAATATGTTAAAGATACAGTAAAAAATCCAAAAAATGTTTTAAAAATGAGAAAAATGAAGGATGTTACAAGGAAGATATTAACTCAAAGAGATTTAAAAACAAATGAAAAAGAAATATTATTTACGAAAATGGTAAAAAGTAATTTATTTTTAGAAATGTTATTAGAGGGAAGAAGTAGCAATGCAAGTAATGTAAGAAAACAAGTCTTTGAAAAAGTAATGAAAAAAGATAGATTTGAAGATAAAATGAAAATGTTAATAAATATTTTAAAACAAGGTAATAGTGGTGAGATGGGAAGAAAATTTTCAGAAAAGAACAAAGAATTTGTTAAAAGTATTATTAAAATAGGAGAACCCTTCTTTAAAAAACATCCTAACCTAAAACTTGGTATGGATGTTTTAGTGAAAGAAATGGATAATATAGATATAGTAAGAAAAGAAAATCAAACTAATGAATTCCAAAAAAAAACAAGAAAACCAGCAGATGGTTTATTCATTGGAAAAGATACAAAGTATGATAGAATGAAAAAAGAAATTAAAAATAAATACAATGAAAAGAAAAAAGAAATAGTTAATAAATATCCAAAAACAGTAACAACAACTAAATATCTAGGTAAAGGAGCAAGTGTAACATATAAAGGTGGTAAAAAATTAGGAGAAGGAACATTTAAATTAGGGAAAGGTGCATATAACATAGGTGAAAAAGTATTAGGTGCTACTATGGATGGGACTACTGGAATAACAAAAGGAATTATGAAAATAAGAAAAGCAACAGTAGGAAAAGTGGAACAAATAGCTGAAAATATAGGGACTGATTTTTCACAACAAATGAAAAGATAACAAATTCTAATTTAACTTATGAATTTAATGTAACCAATAAAACAATATATTACATTCAATAAAATGAATGTAATATTAAACTTAAAAAAAAATCCCATTAAAAATATTATAATAAATAAAAAAAGGTATTTAAATGGTAAAAGAATCTGATTTACAAAAAGAAGTTTTTAAAATATATCTAAAAGATAAAATAAATAAAACAATTAAAAAGAAGGATATATTAAGAAATATTGAGAATTATGAACATAGAAAACTAGATACTTATAAAGAAAAACTAGAAAATATAGAAGAAATAAATTATGGTAAAATAATAGAGGATTTTTATAATTTAGATTTTTTAAATAAGAGTAAAGAAGAAATTAGAGAATACACAAAAAATATATTATTAAAAAAAATACCTGAAATAAATATAAGATATAGTGAATTTATAAATGAAGTTTCATTAAGTTTTTTTGGGGATGCAGGTTCTTCTACAGATATTCAAATTGATGATTTTTTGGAAGATATTAAAAAGATTAAAAATCTTGATTTACTTTCATTATCAAGTAAAAATAATATAAATTATCAAATTGAAGACTTAGATATTTATAAACAATATTTATTAGAAGAAAGTCAAAAGGAAGAAAAAAAGAAAGAAGAAAAGAAAGAAAGAAAAGAATTAGAAGAACAAATAAAATTGATGAGTGAATCTCAAAAATATCAAATCGAAAATATAAAATTACAAAGAGCAAAAGTATTATCAAAAGAAGATATTAAAAAAATAGTAACTATAAAAGATATTAATTTAGTTGATAAAATGTCAGAACTTTTGGAATATATAGAAAATCAAATAAATCAAGATGGAGAGATTTCTGAAATAACAGGGAAGAAAGCCAATCATATTAGAAATGTAATTGTAAAATTAAATAGTATAATTCAAACTCATAAAGGGACACCTTATGCAGAAATTTTTGATAAAGCTCAAAATAAAGAGATTATATTTGAAAGAGTTTATGATGAATTAATAAAAGATGTAGGTGATGTAGATGATAAAATTGAAAAAATATATAGAAGTGTTCTAAATCCTTCTTTACATAATAACATCAATGTTTATAATATATCAAAAGAAAAATTAAATACTTCTTTTGATTTTCAAATCAAACCAAAAAAATTATCTATTAATGATTCTTTAAATTCACTATTTGCAAATAATTTACATAAAGAGAATTTTAAATATGATGACTTTGGTAGAAAAAATACATTATTTAATGAATATAAAGAAGAGGTTGAAAGAGAATATTCAGAAGAACAAAACCTAAGAAAATTATATAAACTATTTGCTAAAAAGAACCAAAATATAGAAAATAATAAAGATATTGAAGTTATCCAAAATATAGAGAAAATAATTCAAAATAGAAATGAAAAAATAATAGAAGAAATAGAAGATGTTCCTAAAAGTAATTTAAATAATTTATTATATGTTTTAAAAGAATTGGAAGAGGATAAACATAAAGTATCAGAAGAAAATAGTGAAATAGTAAATAAAATAAAAGAAGAATATATTAATGATTTATTTAATTTTGATTTATTACATGGTTTATTTACAAATTTTCTATTCCATGAATTTAAAAAAGATATGTTAAAACCTGTATCAATTGAAGAAAAACATATTGAGGCTTTTAAAACAAACATATTAAGAGATACTAATATAAATCCTAATATTAAAGAAATGATTGAAAAAAAGATAGATATGGTTGCTAATATTGTAAAAAGTAAACCAAATATAGAAATGCAAGATTTAATAGATAATACAAATCAAAAAAAGAATCAAACTTTAGAAAGATTAAGAGATAAAAATAACAGAATATTATCTTTTCAAGGAAGACAAGAAAAAATAAAACCTATAAATGATGAATCGTTAGTAAACCTACTTATAGAAGAATTAAATAGAAAAAATAAAGAAGAAAATCCTAATTTTGAATATTTAACTGAAGGAGAACCAACTTATATAGATAAAGTTATTGACTTCTTAAAGGATATTGAAGAAGATAATGAGAAATTAAATATATTTATAAAAGAAATTGCATATGATACAAAAATAGATTTTTTAGGTAAAGATCAAGATTTAAAAAATATTGATAAAAAAACAATTAAAATTATATTTAAATCAATTATAGAGAAAGTTAAAGACCAAAATGAAAAACAAAATGTATTGGAATTAATAAATAAAACAAATTCTAAAATAACAAAAAAAGATAAAGAAAAAGAAGAGTTAGAGAGAAACCAAGAAGAATTAAATAATTTTAAAGAGACATTTAAAAAAGATAAAAAAGAAATAGTTAAATTAGAAACTTTAATCAATAAATTATTAAAAGATTATGAGGGAGAAGAAGAGGTAGAAGAAATATCTCAAAAAATATTTACTTCAATAAAAAATGATGAAAGTGAAGGAAAAATAAAAGATGAAATTAGAGAATTATTTGATTTTGTTAAAAATGATTCTAATGTAAAAAATAAAGGAAGAAATAAAGGTAAACAAATTATAAATAAAGGGTTGAGAACTTTAAAAGAACCTCAACATGTACTTAATTTTACATTAACTCAAGCTCATAAAGTTAATTTATATGAAGAATACAATGAAATAAAAGAAAGTTTAGAAAAAGAATTAGACCCTCTAAAAAGACTTGAAAAAGAAAATCAAAGAGAATTAATAATAAAAGAGGCTTCAAATTATCTTGAAGAAGAACATAAAGTTGTTCCTTATGGTTACTATAAAATAATTATGGATGAAATAAATTCAAATACTAGTGTTTTAAATGATACTGAAATAAAATCATTAAAAAGAAAAATATTAAAAACAACATTAGTTGAAACAATAATGGGAGATAAATTATCTAAATCAGATTATAAAAAGTTTTTAGAATTAGAGAAAAAAAATGATGAAAATATTTCTGAAGAAGAAATGAGAGTTTTATCAGATTTTTATAATGAATTATTAAGAGATAATATTCAAAAAGAATATTTTGATTTAAGTAGTCTATTTGAAAAATGGGAAAATCTAAATATAAATGAAGAAATCAATAATATATATACTAAAAAAAATGTATTAAATATTGATATACCTTTACAAAAAACAAAAAATACTGATTTTATTAGTAGAACTGAAACACATTATTTAAATAAATTATCAAAAGATTTATTGGCTTTAAATCAAAATAAAGAAAATAATAAAAGAACATTAGAAGATATTATGAAAATTGGGGTTAAAGGTATTTCAGAAAACTATAAGGAAAATGATATAGATATATCAATAGATAATTTAGAATACATAGAAGGTTCTATGAATATTTTAGAGGATGCTACATATTCATATAAATCTTCAGATATATTGTCTTCATTGTTTACTGAAAAAAAAGAAATAGAAGAATTTCAAAATATAAAAGATGATAAAGAGAAAATAAATAATTTAGCTGAAAGATTATTTGCATTAACAACTATAGATGGAAAATTATTTAAAGATTTAGAAGGTGATAAAAGAACAAACAAAGAACAAATATTAAAATTAATAATGGGACCAAAATTATCAAAAAAAGATGATGAAATATTGAGAAGATATCAAGTTTTCTTTAAAAGATATTTATATACATTAATGGAAGTTTATAAAACTGTTGAAAATGAAGTAGAAGAAAAGAAAAAATTTGGAGTATTCAGTCAAGATGAAAGTAATTCAGATAAAATCTTTGAAACAATAAAAAGTGAAGCTGTTTTAAATATTAATGATCAAAACTTTAATAAAAAACTATCATATATAGATAAAATAGATATTTCAAAACCAAAAGAAGATAGTCTATTAAATATTTTAAAAAATATAGAAACAAATAAATTATCATATCCTCAGAATGAAAAAGATATTGAAGGTTCTTATAATACATATACTAGAATATTGATAATATTAAAAGATTTAAAATTAGAGGCAGACGGAAGGGAATTTAATAAAGAAAAAGGATTAGTTTTATTAAAAGGAACTGATCCTAAATATGATTTTATTAGAAATCTAATACCTAAAAGTATGTATGGAACTTTACTTAATTTATATAATGAAAAAGGTGAAATATCTTATGAAAATTTAGAAAAGTTTTTTACAGGGACACATTCAGAGCAACTAAAACAAGAATTAACAAAAAATGTAGGAAAACATAATTTCTTTATTAAAACTTATAACATATCAAAAGATAATACACAAGAAGTAAAAGAATTAAAGAAAAGATTTAAGGAATCAATAAAAGAAAGAAAAAAAATAAATCAAAGTAAAAAAGATTTACAATCACCATTACAAAGTTCATTAATGGGTAAATATTTAGATAATTTTCAAGGTGATGAATTAACTACAACTAAAATGAAAGAAGTATATGAAAATATTTTAGATGAAGCATATAAAATAACACCATATAAAGTAGAATTAAATAATTTTAGACAAGAATGGGAAAAAAGATTAAAAAAATTAGGGGAAAAGGGAACAATTAGAGTAAATGACTATCATAAAGAATTTAAAAAATTAATAAATGGACAAAAAATTGGTGAAACATTAAGAGAAAATATTAAAGATTCTTTTGCTAATGAAATAGATTTCAACAAAGAACAGGGAAAAGACTCAGTAGATAGATTATTAGATTTAGATTCAATTGAGAATGAAGAAGTTGTAATGGCAGAAATAAACCAAAAAATAAGAATGAGAGAGTTAAAAAATCAAGAAAAGAAAGCATCAATAGAAGAATTAGGATATAAAGTTCCTGAATTACAACATGATATGGAACTTTATGATATGAGTAGTAAACAAAAAAGAATGAATGACATGATAAAAGGTCACAAAAGTTGGAAAAGTCTTAAAAAAGCTCAAGAGAGTTTAGATAAACCTATTGGTTATTTTACTAGTAGATATGATAAAGTTATGAATTATATGGATGAAAATTATACTACTGGTAAAATTATTAAAAAAGGTTTTGGAAGTGTAATGAAAGGTGCATTTGAAGGAGTTAATACAGTTTGGTCTGAAATTGCTCCAACTCAATTACAAGGACCAGTTATACCAACTGATACAATAATGAATAAATATAATGCTACTACTCAATTTTTAGGTAATGAATATAAAGATGCTAGAACAGCTTTTTATAGAAGTATAGGTATTCCTGAAGACAAAATTAAATTAATGAACATGAATAGAGAAGAAAGAAGAGAATATCAAAAGAAAAAAGAAAAAGAACAAATGGGATTAGAGTTTTTATCATTATTATCAAAAAAAGATGTATTTAAAGATAATAATGATTTATTTAAATTGGTTATTGATTCAAAGGGTAAAGGTTACTTTGCAGATATATTAAGTGAATTACAAAGTAAAGATTCTGATTTATTATCATATAAACCAGAAAATATAACTGAATCAAAATGGAAGAAAAAAGTAAAAGAAGCTAAATTAAATATGAATAAAAGAACAAATGAAGTTTTGATTGATACAAATATACCAATAGAAAAGAAAAGAGAAAACTTAGAAAAATTATTTAAAAAACTAGTTTCAAAAGATGAAACTAAAATGAACCAATTTTTTGATAAATTATTAAGACATGATAATCCTTTAGAATATTTTAGAAAAAATGAAGAAGGTTTAAATATAGATAAAGACCCAGGATTTAAAACATTTATTTCAATGATAACAGGTGGAGATAATAGAACAGATAACATAGATGAGAAGAAAATTAATGAATTAAGAACAATATTGGTTAAAAAACCAAATAAATTAAAAATTAATATTTTTGAAATGATAAATAATGTAGCTGAAAATAAGACATATAAAACAGATATGGCTTTAAAATTTTATTTAGAATCAATGAAAAATAATAATCAAGAAGTTGAAGGTTTAAATCCACAAAGATTTTTTGAATTAAATGATTTGGATAGAGAAGGTGAATTAAAAAGATTTGTAAATGATAAAAACTATATAGAAGATATTATAAAATACAATAATATTATTAAGAAATATGGTGGAACTTCAATAACAGTTGAACAAAAAAAAGAATTAGAAAAACATGTTACAAATATACCTAAATCAGTAGTAAATGAAGAAGGTGAAGAGTTGAGTAAAAGAAGAGAACATGTAAAATATTTATTAGAAGAAAGAAAGAATGAAGATATAGATATAAGTAATATTCAATATGATTTATTACATAAAGTTAAAAAGAATTTAGAAGAATTAATAAAAAGAGAAAATTTAAATATAAAAGATAATCATGCTCATAAAACTAGATATTTTGAGGAAAAAATAGAACAATTATCTTTAGATGTAATAGAACCAAAACAAAAAATTAAAGAATTGAGAAAAATAAATGCAGATATTTCACTAGAGATAAAAAATACTTCAATTGAAGCAGATATTGAAAATCAAAAAGAGAATAACAAAGATACTAGAGTTGAGTTATCATTAAAAGAAGTGATGGAAAGATTAAGTGTAATAGATAATTTAGAAGAACAATTAGCAACTGTTTTAAAAGAAAAAGAAAAAGTTATAGGCATAGATTTAGAAAAAGTAAGAAAAAATATGACAACAAGTTATGAATATTCATTAATTAGAGATATTATGATTGAATTAAAAACAGATATAGTTAAAGAACAAGTAGAGAATGATAAAGAAAAAATCCAAGAATTATTTACTAAAAAATTAGAAGAAAATAAAGATTTAATTCAAAGAGAAGTGGAAAAAAGAGCAGAAAAGAAAAAAACAAAAACAAAAACAAATTATTAAAAAATATATAAATAGATATCCTTTTAATTATAATAAATTAAAAATGGGTATCTATGGGTAAAATAAATGGTTTTATAGGTAAACTAGAGAAATCAAAAAAAGAATTTTCATATTTAGAAGAACAAACTCCTTATTATATTTCTAGTGAATCAACAGATTTAGAAACTATTATTAATAATATGGAAATTACATTTGGAAACATAAGAGATAGTTTAAGTATCTCAATAAATATAAATACCCCTGAAAATACAATAAAAATCCCAGAAAAATTTCAATATAATTATATAGAAAATACTTATAAAAAAATGATTGAAAATAATATATCAATAAATAATATTAATAGTGAAAGTTTATTTTTTAAAAATTATTTAACAAATACAAAAGAAACTTATGAAAATCACACTGAAAGAATAATAATCAAAAATAATTTAATCAGAAATATAAAAGGAAAATTAGATAGAGAACCTGATTTAAATATATATAGTGGAAATTATGGTAAAGAAATATTTAATTTAACTAATGGTCTTACATTTGAAGAAGAAATGAAAGAAGTATTAGAGTTATTTAAACTATTTGAAAGTAAAAATAATGAATATTTAATTAATGAAGAGAAGAAATTATATGAAAAACATTTAGAAAACTTAGAAACAGAAGTCAATGATATAAGTGACTTATTTGGTATAGATTATTTATTTGCAAGATCACAAATAAGATTTATATTAAACAAAGGTTCTGAAAAAGATAAAGAAAAATTAAAAAACTATATTTCTGATTTAAAATGGGAAATCCAATATTATTTTAAACATATTAAAAAAGAGAACCAAATATTAATAGATATTCAATTAAAGGAAGAAATAAATAAGAATGGATTAGAAGATATTATTTCAAATAAAGAAATGGTTGAAAATATTATTAAAAAAAATCCTAATAGTGAAATATATATTAGAATACCAAAAGAAGGTATACAAAATAATGATTTAATAGGATTGAATATAAAAGAATTACCTATAAATAATATTTATATCATTGAGAGAGAAGAAATAAATTCAATTAAACTTTTAAAACAAATGGATATTGTTTTTACTAAAACTTCATACTTAGGTTTTGAAGGTTTATTGGTTGGTTGTGAAGTTATTTGTTATGGATTACCATTTTATGCTGGTTGGGGAGTAACACATGATTTATATGGAGCTGAATCATATATATTTAGAAGATATAGAAAAAATGTATCTATAATGGATTTATATACAGCAGTTTTTTTAATACATAATAAATATTTTAATCCTTATAAAAATAAAGAAACCCCATTAGGTAAAGATATTTATAAAAAAGATAGTTTTATGATTTTAAAAGATGATATTGAAGAAATGAATAATAAAAATAAAAAGGTAAATATTTTATTAAAAAATAATAAAACTATTGAAGTTTATAAAGTGGATGATGAAAATAGTCTAGATAATATATTAAATACAATAATTAAATATAAATCATATTTAAGTTATAAAAATAGAGTTTTTGTAATAAACAATTCTAAAGAAAGAATAAAAAAAGTAGAATTTTTAAAAAATGTTGAAGGGGATATCATTTATTTAAAAGAGAATGAAATAAATATGAATGATATATATAAAAATGATTATTTTATATTTATAGGTTCTTTAAATGAATATGGTTCTAAAATATTAGAATTGAAACATTTGGGGTGTGAAAATATATATTATTATAAAGAAGTCCCAAATAAAATAGATAAAAATATTAAAACATTTTTCTTAGACCAAAAGAATCATTATCAAAATTATAAATTTCAATCAGATTTAGAAGATAAAATAAATAATAAAATAGTAATAGGTGTACTAGACAAAGAAGAACCAAATAAATATATAGATAAATACATTGAAAATAAGATTACCCAATTTAAAAAGGGTAAATATTCTTTTGAAGAACTAAAATCAAAAATAAATAGAAAAATCATAGTAGTAATAGGTCAATATGAAAAAAGTGACTCAATAAAATATGCTGGTTTGGGATTATCAAATAAAGACTTAATAGAAAAAGTAAAAGAAGATTATCCAGATTATTATTTAATATTTAAACCTCATCCAAAATCAAATGAAAAACTTCCAAAAGACATTGTTAATAAAATAGATTTAATTAGTTTGGAAAATGTATATGGATTAATAAGTATTGCAGATGAAGTTGCAACTATTTCTTCTTTTGTTGGTTTAGAAGCTATGTTGATTAATAATAATATTTCAACAATTTGTTATGGATTACCATTTTATGCTGGTTGGGGAGTAACAATAGACAAAAGTTCTATTGAATATCAAAAATCTGTATGTGAGAGAAGAGAAAAAGGATTATTTTCTATGTCTTTTGGATTATATGATATTGAAGAGGAAAGTAATATAAAAACATCTAAAATAATAATGGAAGTTTTTTTGTTTGATTATTTATGTTATATGGATATTAATAATGAATATTATGATTTAGAATATTTCTTAGGTGATATAAGTGAATAGAAAAGAAATATTAAAAAAAGACTTCAATAGGATTGTTCCTAATTTAAAAAATAAGAATATTTTGATACTTCAAGGACCAATGGGTGATTTTATGAATGTAATGGAAGAAGTATTAAAAGAGAATGAAAATGAAGTGTTTAGATTGGGTTTAAATTATGGAGATGACTGGTATGTAAATAAACCAGGTTTTTTTCAAGGATTTTATGGTTTATTACCTAGAGTAAAATATCATAAAAAAAACTATAAATCATATAAAGGGACTATTGAAGGTTTTTCAAAATTTATAATTGAATTTTATAACACTTATAACATTGATATTCTTTTTATTTTTGGAGATTGTAGAGTTTATCAATCAAAGGCAATAAAAAAAGCTAAAAAAATGGGAATTAAAGTTTATGTTTTTGAAGAAGGTTATATTAGACCAAATTATATTACCTTAGAAGAGGGTGGTGTGAATGATTATTCAAAAATACCAAGAGAAATGGAATTTTATGAAAAATTAGAAGATATAGATTTAGAAGAACCAAATAAAATTGATGGTTCTTTTAAAAGGGCTATGTGGTATGCTATAAAATATTATACTTTATCATATTTAGGTCATTATAAATATCAAAATTATGTTCATCATAGGAATTTTAGTCCTTTTTTAGAGGCTTGGTATGGTATTAAGAATTGGATTAAAATAAAATTAAATAGAATTGAAGAGAATTGGTTAAATAAAGAAATAGTTTATAATTTAAGAAAAAATTATTTTTTAGTTCCATTACAAACTTATAATGATTTTCAAATAATAAAACATTCAAAATATAACTCAATTGAGGAGTTTATTATAGAACTTTTGGAATCATACAAAGAGAGTGGAGAAAAGGATTATTTGATAATAAAACACCATCCTATGGATAGAGGTAGAAAAGATTATAGAAGACATATAAAGAAATATACAAAAAAAATAGGTATTAAAAAAAGAATATATGTTTGTTTTGATATTAAATTACCTAGACTAATAAAAAATTCAAAAGGAGTTATAGTTATAAATTCAACAACAGGATTACAATCAATTTATCATAATATACCAACAATTTGTTTGGGTAAATCTTTATATAATTTTGAAGGTTTAACTAATCAAATGGAATTATCTGAATTTTGGTTTAAACAAAATCAACCAAATAAAAAACTATATAAAAAATATAGAAATTATTTAATTTCAAAGACACAAATAAATACCTCATTTTATTAAAAATAAAAATTAATTAATAATAAAAACAACAATATAATTTTTAATCAAAAAACTAAAAAACACTTAATTATAATAAAAACTATTTGATAAAAAAGAAATTTTTAAAATACTTTTATAATAAATACAAAAGAGAGAAATATTTTGTACAAGTATCTTTTAGTATTTATAGGTTTTTTTTTACAGTTTTTATCTGCTGATGATAAGTTAAATAGTGTTGAAGAACTATTTGAAACAAGTATTGTTAATGTTGATTTAACTGTAGTTCAAAAACAATTAGAAGAAAAATTTTATAATCAAGATAAATCAAATGATGTAACAACACCAGGTTTTCTAGAAGATTATTTTAATATATTTGGTAACAAAAAAATATGTATAGGTGGTAGTAACAGTGGTTTAACTTGTACAGATAAAAGTAGTTGTGATACAGGTATTTGTGAAAATCCTAAAGTTTGGTATGAAACTAATGTTGCATATTCTTCAAAAGATACAGAGAGATTAAATACTGGTTTTACATTTGAATTAGGATTAGACGCTAATTTTACTTGTAATGGGTTTACTGTTGGTTTTACAGAAAAGATTGGTATGTTAATTGCAGGAATAATGGATTATATACAATATCATTTTGTTCCAAATATACTAAATAAAATGTTTGGTATTCCTACATCAATGGATCCAGGTTCTATGATGAAATGGGTTGTAGGAGTAATGATAGACCTTGGTTGTTATATTAAGGTAATGGCTCCAACAGCTATAAAAACAGCAGGGGTTGGGGTTTTAACTTATTTTAAAGAATCTACTTCTACATTGGAATATCTAAAAGAAAAATTAAAAAAAGCACATAATGCAATTGCTTTTAATAACTCAACTCAAAAACAAGAAGCTGCAACAAGTACAAATTTAAATGCAGGAAGCCAAGCAACATCAAATGCCAAAGAAGAAGGTATAAATGCTTTAGGTGATTTACAACAAGATTGTAGAGAAGAAGCACAAAAATTTTGGGATGAATTACTTACACTAAAAGCAAATAGATTAGTAAAAAGTAAACAAGTAAAATTTTATAAAACAATGTGTGATTTAGAAAAAACTTATAAAAAAACAAATTATTGGTCAAAAACAGCAACTATAGACCCTTCATACAAAGATAAAGATAATTATGATTCAACAAAAGTTTATACATTGGGATTTTTATCAGTATATAAAAAAGATAAAAACTATTCAGACCAAAATCCAGGTGAAGAAGATGGTGAAAGTGCAAAAGTATCAATAGACCCTAAAGCAGTTATGGACTTGTTAAAAGATGAAAATAAATTAACTGAAAATGAAGTTTCTTGTCCAGTTAATACTAATCATAAAGAATGTCAAGTAGTTCAAAATATGTTGGTTGATATTAGTTATTGTATAGAAGAAGAAATTAATGGAAGTATTTTTACAGGTGATATGACTACTCAATCAGGAGTTTATAAATACCCTGATATTTGCTCTGCAATGTCTTGTATAGACGCTACTAATCCTTATTGTTATAGAACACATAAATATATAGGTAGAAATATATATAAATATGTTCCGTATATTCCTTTTAAGTTTGTAACAAGAAGTGGAGAAGTTTCAAAAAGTTTATTAGAACAAATTAAAAGAAAAAAAGATATTTGTATATATTTACAAGCTTTAGATAAAACACAAAAATATAGATTACTAAACTCTTATATAACAGCACAATATTTATTTAAAGAACAAAATAATTTAGTTGAAGAAAATATAGAAGATATGATTATTCCTAAAATGGTTAATTTAGATTTGGTAGAAAAAGAATATGATTCTTTTGTTGAAGATTATTGTGTTAGACAATTAGATACAGAATTAGATAAAGCAATAAAAGAATTACATAATAAAATAGAAACAAATAAATTAATGATAAAAAAACTTAAAGATGGTGATTTACCTAGTATGTATGATAAGTTTATTAAAACTGAATTATATGTACAAAATGATTTAGAGGGAAATATAATTAAAACTTGTACATATTCTCCTACTATGAAAAAACTAAGAGTTCCAGTTATATACAAAGATAATAATAATTTAACAGTGAAATATTTAGAAACAAAGGGAACAAAATTCACAATAGGAAGTGTTGATTATAAATATTCAACAGAAAATGCAATGGTTCACTTACCTTTGGTTCCATACAATGATGATTCTGTTGTTTTAGGAGAACCTTTATTTACTTCTCCAGAAGATTATTTAACAAAATTACAGCAAGAAATAGATACTAAAACAACAATAGAAGAAAAAATAGCTTTTGCTACTAGTTTAACTTGTAGACCATTTTGGAATGATGTTGATAAAAAGGGTGAAGATATTATTCAACAACATTTTAAATCTTTAAGTAAACCAATTCCATCATATACGTCATCAGAAGCAAATAAAGTAAAAAAAGATAAACAAAATTTATGGTTTGGAACACCTGAAAAAAAGGGAATTATTCAACAAAAATTTGAAAAAGATTTAAAAGATATAGATAGAAAGTTAGGTATTGAAAGGGAAGTATTTTCAATTATTGAAAGTGAATTAGATTTAATTGAAATATATGTAAGGGATTAAGAATGAATATTTTTAAAGTAATAGGATTGATGATTTTATTAATAGGTAATTTAGTTGCTCAAGACTTTAATACAATGTTTGAAGATGGCGTTCAAACAAAAACAAGAGAATTAAAACAAAAATTTAATCCTGAGTTAAAATTAAATTTTGAACAACCAAATAGACCAAATTATTTTTATCCAAGTTTTGATGAAAATAATTATAAAAATTATAATTTATTTGATTATGGTTGTGAAGGGATAAGATATACAGGCGCAGTAGAACAAGCACTTATTGACGATGTTTTAGAAATTAAAAAAGAAATAAAAGCTATGTTTGACCCAATAACTAAAATTAGTAAATTAGATGCTGCTTTATTTTCAATAGGTTTAATAACTTGTACATATGATGAATTTAGTCAATTTTTTACAGGTGAAGGTACTGGGACAGCAGCAAATGGTAATACTAAAACAGTTGGTGAAAAAAGTATTCCAGCTAATTCAGGTTCTACAATTATCTCAAATGCAAAAAATAAATTAAATGTTTTATTTAATAGCTGGTTGAATATGAGAAGTGTAGGTAGTGGTACTTCTACTGAATCAAACTTGGACTTATCAGGTACTTTAAAAGGTGTTTGGGATGAAATGGATAAAGCAGGTACATTTAATGATATTATGACTTGTGTTATGGATACAAGAGAAGAAATAGTTAAATGGTTATATGAACATATGATGTGGAATATAAAATTAGAATTAGAATTAAAAACTATGTTGGCAGGTCAATGTCAATTCAATTTAGAATCTCAAGGTGATGAAGAAAGTTTAGATGAATTATTAGGAAGTCCATTTAAAACATTAACAAAAAAAGTAGTTAACTCTTTACCATTTGGTTCTGTTGAAGTTGCAAAACCTTCTGAATTAGATTCTGAATTTAAATCAAAAATGTTAAATGAAATAAATGGAACAATAGGACAAGATAAATATTATGAAACTGATAATTTTACAATAGAAGAGAATATAGACCCTAAAAATCCATTAGAAAAAACTGATTCATGTGGCCCAGTTAAAAGTGGTTCTAATGGTTTTTATAGAGATTGTGGAACAATTATAGATGATGATGGAACAATGGGTAAAACAATTCAAAAACCAGTAACAATTACAAGAACATTAGGTGACGCTGTTGCAACTCAAATTTGGGGAAGTAAAAAAGTAGATAATACAAAATTGGTTTCAGGTAATATATCTAGACCAGGTAGAAATAAAGGTGCTATATTTGGTGTAGATGCAAATGGACAACCTACATTAACACACTCTGAAATAGCACTAAAAAAGAAATTATTAGGGAATCCTGCAAAAATACAAAAACATAATTATTCATATCATGAAGGAACTTTAACTTCAACAGAGATAATAGCTGAATTAAATGCAGCAGGTTTATTATATAATCCAGTTATAGATGGTGTAGAGCAAACTGAAGCTCAACCTTCATATTTATCTAATTTTTTAAAAAATATTAATTTATTTGCACCAAAAGATAAGGAAATTATAACAAATTATTTCTTTACAAATAAAAAAGTATTTGAAGATAGTATAGATATTAGAATGAGTATTCCTAAACATCAAAATAATTCTTCAAAAAAATCAACTTCAACATGGGCAATTTCAAGAGAATTAAATCAAATACAAGATTATTATTTGAGTTTTGATGTGGATAGATCAGACTCAAATAAAGGGTTTAGTACAAATCTATTAAGAAAAACAAAAATAATATCAAACAACAATGTATATTCTCCAAGAAATAGTTTTTCAGAATTAATATCAAATATATATATTACAAAATGTAATGAAGGGAATGAAGAATTACCAAAAGAAAAATTGGAAGAATTACAAAAAATAATGGATTATTATAATGTTAAATATACTAAAAACATTGGTTTAAAAGCATTATATTATTTATATAAATTAGGTTTACCTGAAAGAATAAATAAACAATATAGAATAATTAAAGACGAAAGTAATCCAGGTTTGTTATGGGTTAATGATACACATTTAGAATATTTAGTATTTAGAAAACAAGAAAAATATTCTATTATTGCAATGTTGGCAGGTTTTCAATGTACATTAGAAGAGCATAAAGAATTAATAAAACAACAATTAGAAAATGTAAAAAGAGCTGCACCTCAATTACCAGAAAAAAATGAAGAAACTATTGATGACAAAGATATAATGTCATATATTAAAACAAATGAAGGTTTTATTGACCATGCATTTTGGGATGTTAAACAATGGTCTATTGGTTATGGTCATCAAATTATTGGTTCTTCAAAAGAAAGAGGTAAATTTACTTATGATGGACAACCATTTAATTTCAATACAGATTTAACAGGAAATAATGAATTAGGGAAAGTGTTTGATCCAAGATATACAAATGGAACAAAATATAATGGTATATTAACAAGTAAAATGCCATTATCTTATAATAATTCAAGTAAAACTTTTGAAAATTATGTAACATTAAGAGGTTCTGATAGATTAAATGGGACACCAGCAGCAAAATCTCCATTTTTATTAAAAATAACTGAAGAAAAAGCTTCAGAATTCTTTGAAGAGGAATATTATAATAAATATAAACCTACAGCAGAAAATTTAATAGGATATGATATAGCAACACCTGAAATAAGAAAAGTATTAATAGACTTGACATATAACATGGGAGTAAATTGGCAATCTAAATTTAGAAATGCAACAGGTTATTTTGAAACTGGTGAATATGAAAAAGCAGCACATGAATTGTTATGGAATGACGAGGCAAAGACACAAAAAACAGGTTACTATAGTCAAACAGGTAATAGAGCATATAATAATGCACAAATATTATTAGGTTATGGTGATGTAGTTTTACCACCAGTGTCAGGTCCTACAGATAATATTTGGAAATCTTATGATGGTTTTGCATATAAATCACCAAATAAAGATGAAAATTTAGATTTAAGATTAAGTTTTTCTTCTGTGACAAATATATTCCCAAGTAATAGTCATAGTATTAGATTTAATAATAAATTAGACTATTATGAAGCAATAAATTCTGCTAACACTATTGGAGGAAAACCTTTAAAATATAAATTTAGGCTTATAATGAAAGAACTAGAAAGAAAAATGTTAGATTATTATGGTCTTGAAGAAAAAATTAGAGATTTAAATAAAAGATTAGATGATGTTAAAGCTACAGGACCAGCTATTATTACATTAAAAAATAATAATGGTTCTGGAACAATGGAATATATTGAAAATCAAAAGATGAAATATATTAAAAATATGGCAAAGTATTTTAGGTAAGAGAGAGTGAAAATGAATAAAATTATAATTTTATTATTAGGATTAATAACATCTATTGTTAGTGCAAACCCATTAACAATAGATGTTACAAGTAATACAGTTCCAGATGAGACAAAAGATTGGAAAATAGGAATGAAAAACCTAAAAGCTGAGAAAACTAAAGTAAATATTAGTTTAGATTTAGGTTTAGGAGATACTGTATTTCCAGGTGTAGAAAAAGCAGTTATAGAAAAATTAGATAAAGCATTTAATCCTATTGTGGATTCTTTGAAAGAAATAAAACAAAAAAATGTACAAAGATTAAACACAGATAGATTAAAAGGTACAAAACAAAAAATAACAAATGCTTTTATGAATTTTATAGGTTTAAGTGAAGATAGAATTGATAAAATAATGAAATATGCAAGATGTTCTAATACAGGACAATCAGAACCTAATAGTATTATATGTACTCAATCACTTGATTACTCTCCTCAAGGTGGTGCATTATTAGCTGGTATTCAAACAAAAATAAAAGATATGAAACAAAAACTTATGGATAAGTATAAATCTAAAGTAAGTGATAGATTACAATCTGTAATAGACAAGATTAAAGAAGTTGAAGATAAAGTTAATGAAATGGCAAGTTTTGAAATGAATATGGATATTGATTTTTCATTAAAAACTTTATTAGCAAAGGGTTGTGAGGCTGGTATGAAATCAGTTGAGGTAAAAGACCCTTTATTAAATGATATGATGAGTGGTTTTTGTGATGCTTCAATTCACCATGATATGACAAAATTTTATGATGTAATGATGGGATTAAAAGGTATAGAAGATGTTCAATTAGAATATAATTATTATTTTCAAACACAATTTCAAGCAAAACCTATAGATGCTTGTAAAGTTATTGAAATGTTAAATAGTAATGACCCAGAAATAAGATTGCAAGCCAAATCAACAATAAAAGAAAAAGTAAGACAATTAATGCAAAGGTTACAAGAAGAAATAGTAAAAGTAGTATTGGAAGAATTAATTCAAAGAATACCAATATTATTTATAAAAGAACAAATGTTGGATATGCCTATGTGTTTTATTTATGCAAATATTAAAGTTGAAAAAGATAAAAATTCTGCTACAGATGGAACAGACGCAGATGGTGTAATGTCAGGTATTACTTCTGTGATGAGTAATTTAAGTTCATTAGGTTCTCAAATCTTTGGAGATGGTGGAACTGAAATGAGGAAAGATTTAGATAGATGTTATGAAGCAATCAAAGGTAATACTAATGATGCAGGAGATGAAACAGTAAAAGAAGGAGGATTGACTTTAAATGAAACAATGACAAATACTACTATTCCTTTAACAAATATAAGAATTGGTCTTCCAAATATATCTATACCTAATTTAAACTTTGGTATTGGTACAAATATTAAATTAGCAACTCAAAAAGAAACATTTAAAAATTGTTTAATGGAACAAAAAAGTCCAGCATTTAAAAAGGCATTTGATAATTGTATGGAAGGAAAAACAAATTTTCAATTCTTTAATATGGATAATCCATTAATACCTCAAATGCAATTTCAAGCATTAAATCTACAATTAATGAAAAAACAAAAATGTGAGTTTGATAAGGAAGAGTTCCAAAGAAAATTACCTCATAAAGAAGGTAAGGTTAATGTTAATATTGATTTTTTAACAGATATACTTCCTAGAGCAATTAAATTAACACCACAAAATCCTATACCACAAGGAAATCTTTTTGTTGTAAAACAGAAATTAATAAAAAAAGGTGTACAATTTGATTCATTTAAAGATGAAAAAAGTTACATGTATGATTTTTATAACTCAGAATACAATAATATAATAAAGAAAGAAAATCTTATAAAAGGAAAAAAAGTAGATAATTATCATAAGAATGCATTATGTTACATTTCTTATGACGATGACAAAGGTCAAACTACAATGGGTAGTGAAAGAGGTCTTGGGAGATTATTTGGTATTAGTTATGAATTACAAAAAGAAGAATGTTTAATAACAAATGATAAATGTTCTATTATTAAGAATAATAAAGTTATTTATCCTGTAGAATGGGTTAATAATGGTTATAATCTAGCAGGTTATACTAAGACTTGTAGTGGTTCTGATGGAGTTGGTTCATATGAAGAGGTAGTATATAAAAATGGTATTGGTAATTATTGTCATAAATTAGCAATAGATATTAATAGACAACTAAATGTTTTAGAAAATTCTTATTTAAAACCTAAAGTTTGTTCAAATGAACCAGTTTTATCTTGTCAAAATGATGGTGATTGTGGTACTAAAGGTGGTATTTGTATAGAAAAATTATATTCACCTTTATTAGCTCAAGATGACGCAAAATTAAATGGATTTAGACAGGCATTAACTCAATTTGTAAGTTGTGTTGCATTAACTGAAAAAATAAAAGGTTCTAAAATAACAAATCCACTAGGAGAAGAAACACAAACAATAGGTAAAGTAAATAATAAATCAAAAATGGCAGAAGTATTATTTAAAGTAAAAATGAATATTAAAACAAGAAAAGAAGCAATGGAAGAAATGATGTTATTTAATGAATATAGAGAATTATTTAATGAAAAAATAAAATTAGATAAAGATGATGAATATTTAAAAAATATTTGTATGAATATCAAAGAACCAAAAGACTTATTAAATTTAACACCTGATTATGTATTATGTAAGGAATTAAAAATAAGAAAACAACAAGAAGTAAAATATGATTTATTAAGTAATGAATGGAAAAATTGTTCTTCTATAATGGGAGATGACAAAGAAATATATGATAAAAGAACACTATTGGAAGAAGAGAATAGAAGACTAGAAAAATTATTAAATAGTTATTAAAGTTAAAAATCTAAACTATCCTTTAAATAGGATAGTTATTAATGGTTTGAATATTTAAAAGATTTCTTAAATTTGATAAAAATAAAAAACAAAAAAATTTATTATAATAATATAAAAAAAGGTTTTTTATGAGTAAAATTATCATTTTATTTGGTGTTATGATAAGTAATTTATTTGCTGTCTCTATATATACTGCGGGAAATAGTGTTTCAACTGAAAGCACAAGTGTATCAGGTTATTGTTTTTTTGAAGCGGATACAGAGGGTGATCCTGAAATGGGAATACCAGCAAATCCATTTAACTTAACACCAGAGGCTATAGAATTACATAAATCAAATAATACTTTTGATTATACTACTAATACTACTGATGAGGAGAAGTTTAATTCATACTGTAGATTAGACTCAAATGGAAATCCTTTAAGTTTTAAAGATGTATGTAATATAATAACAAATAATAATACTAAAAGATTTAAAGATAATTCAGCGACAGACAAAACTTTTTTTGAAACAAATCCTCTAAGTATTTCATATAATACAGGGGATAAAGACTTTAATTATTGTAGAACACAAGCAATAAATGTTTTAAATCAATTATCTTCTTTAATGAAAAGTACTTTAATTGAAGATGATGAAGTGGGTGCTATTAATCCAGGAGAACAACAAGAGGTTAATCCTGATAGTGTTGGAGTAATAAACAATACAAAAATAACAGACAAAACAGATAATGCATATACTACTGCAAGTTCTTTAGAAGAATTGGCAACAGATTTAACTTATAAAATAAAACAAGATTATTTAATTAACTTAGGTATAAAAAGAGTTCCAAGAGTTGTAATGGAGCCAAGTGGAAAACCAGGTAAGTATGAATTTAGATATAAAAGTGGTCAAACAGGCAAATATGAAGAAGGTGACATTATGGTTAATTCTTTACCTGATTATTCTTTTGGTAATAAAAAAGGAATTATCACTGATTTACTTTTTCCAGAAAACTCACCAATGGGAAGTTCTAATAAACAATCTGCTTCAGCAACAAATTATGGTATTTTCTTTGAAAATGAACAAATTGAAAATATAAATGCAAGAGTTTTAGATGGTAATGGAGTTTTACAAAACTATCCAAGTAGATTTTTAAATACATTAGGTGCAAATCATAAATTAGTAGATACACCTAATGGTTGGGCAAAATTAACAGATAATTATATAAATAGAGTTTATGCTAATGGTATGTATGAGTATGATAATGAAATATTTGCAATTCCAGATACTTTTGGAGGAGTTGAATTTAAAATAGATTTTATGCCAATTAATTATTCATTAGAAGAGGTAACTCCAAAGTCAGGAACAGCTGAATTACTAATTCAAAAAATGGCAAATAAAAGATGTACAATTGATTCAAAAACACCTTTAAAAATGTGTACAACAAGTAGTGATTGTGATGGAGGAACTTGTACAAATAGTTCTTCATATTCAGATTTAGCAGAAGATTATGGTTTCAAAACAGATAATTCTAAGTTTGCATTTGATGGTATATTTGCAGTGTCAGGAACTTGTGGAGGTGTTTCTTTTATAGGTTATAATTCATCAGGTTCTATAATAAAACCAAAAATAACATTAGAAAACTTAAGAGGTGAATGTAAAATAGATGAAACAAAATTAGCAACAAATAATGCATTATTACCAGGTCATTTAAGTTGTGGTGGAGATGGAAAAGATTTCCAAATCAAAGTAGCAAGAACAGGTGATGATTTATGTAAATTTACATATGAGTGGCCAGAAGTTCCAACAAAAATAAAATATTCTTTAAATGACTATGTATTTTTAGGAGCACCTAATACTTTAGATAAATCACAAAAAAGATTTGATAAATATGATTATCATACACTATCTGTTCAACAAGGACAAATAGAATTGGATAATATTTTAAATGGTTTATATTTTGGTTCTTTATTAGAAAAGAAAAAATCACTTCAAGAAACAGCAATTAGAAATAATATTATGAGTTTATCAACTTCATATGATTTTAATGAGTTTAAAGAAGAGGTATTTAAAAAGAAAGAGGGAAGATGTGTTGTTTTAGATGATACTACAATGCCTTTAAATAAAAATATATCAAAACCATTAAAAGGTTATTGTAATACTCCATTAGATTGTTGTGGTTGGGAATTAGGTTCTGATTTAGCAACAACAAAGCTTGGTGGTAGAGTTTTAGGTAGAAATTATTCAACAAAAAGAGAAACAGCTTTAGCTTGTTCTCAAAGATTAAGAGAACAAAAAATATATTGTATAAGTCCAGATGATACAAATGAAGCTGTAAGTTCTAGTGAATTAAAAACAATGATTTTTGACGCTGCAAATGGTGCAGTTGTAACTAAGAAAAAATTAGAAAGTTGGTCTTCATTATTCTTTGATAAACCAAATAGTGGTATTAGTGTTTCTTCTACTAAACCATTTGTATGTGATAATACTTTATCTAAACAATGTGAAAATTATATTTCTACAAAAGAAACAAGAGACGCTTGTTATAATCAACCAGGAAGAACATTGAAAATAATTGATGGAGAACCAAGATGTATTTTACCAGATGATAAAGTTGGTTCTGAAGTTAGATGTGGTTTAGGTAATAATTTTGTAAATAACAAATGTGAAATTACTGTTGTTACTTGTGCAGATGATACAACTTCAGATAGTAAATGTGAGAAATTTGGTACAAGAAACTTAGAGAAATTTGTAACTGTTTGTAAAAGAGAAGGTTTAGAGACAGCAGACTTAACTGGTTGGAAACAAAATAATTCTGGTTCTTGGCATAGACTAAAAACAACTTCTACAACTCAAACACAAGCACAAAGAGCAAATGAAATAGGTGGATATAAAATTACTGCTGATATGATTAGAATTGATACAGCAGATAATATATACCAAAAAATAAATGATACATATCATTTACCAGGAATTGTTTATTCTGATAAAATGAAATTAAATAATATAGAATTTGAAAGTACAATTACAAGTTTATTTCAACACCAAGATGATATGGGATATATATTTGGTTTAAATAATGAATCAGATTATTATGCATTAGTATTTGCAGGAGTTAATGGAACAAGTTATAAATATGTTCCTCACACAAGAAGTCAAAATAATCATATAGTTCTAATTAAATACAATGGAAATACAAATGCAATTACTGAATTAGATAAATTTAGTTATACTTATTTGAATGATATACCATATAATGTAAAAATAAATTATACCCCTACAAAAATTGAGGCGGAAATAAAAGATCAAACAGGGAAATTAATAACTACATTAAAAGGTCTTCCAAATCAAGCAGGTGTGAGTGAGTTTCCTAAAGGTTATTATGGGTTTTTTAACTGGTCAAAACCACATGTTTTATATGGAGAAGTAAAAACTAATCCTTGTAGAAATCAAAATTTTTGTTCAGAAGGATTTGAATATGACAGAATAAATGATAATAAAAGTATTGTTTGTACAAATGGAAGTGAAACAGAAATTAAACAATTAACTTGTCCAGCAGGTTATGAACCAGATGAATTGACTGAAACTCCTGAAAAAGTTTATTATTCTTGTAAAAAGACTACAACTTATTGTTTAGAAAGTTATGAAGGTGATGCTTGTGAAAGTGATAGTGATTGTAAAAATGAAGGTAAATGTATTCCTAATGTTGTAGGAACTCCAGAATATATTTTTGAGTTATTAGATATTCAATCAGAAGTTTCATTCCAAAAATCATATGATTGGGGTAATTTCTTAGTTCCAAATAGTTTAGAAAACTTAGATATTTCTTTTGCAATAGATACAAGTGGTTCTGTAGATGGAGCATATCCTCAAGTAAAACAAATTATGAAAGATTTAGGTAACATTATTAATTATAATAAAGTTAGAATAACATTATGGGATGGTAAAACAAACACTTCTTGGTCTACAAATAGAACATCTGCAATCAATTTTATTAATGGTCAATATGATGGAACAAGAGGAAGAGGAGATACAAAAAATGACCTAGCATATTTATGGACTAAATCAAAAGAAAGATTAGAACAATCAAAAATAGAAAAACCAACAAATAGAAGATTATTTGTTTATTTAGGTGATGATACAACAGGACATGGACCAGCACACTTAACAACATCTAAAAAAGTAGAAATAAGAGATTATTTAAATAAAAATGATATCCCTTCATTAATGTTACAACCTTTAACTTGTGCAGCTGGTTGTCATGCAACTTCAAATGGTTTAAGTACAATAACAAATACAACAACAATATCTGGTTTAAATCACCAAAAATTAAATAATATTGTATCTAATTTATATAATGGTTCTAGTCCTTCAAGAAAAGGAAGAAGTGTTAATAAATTTAATTTTTTTAAAGAATTAGATTATATTTTTGTACCTTTACAAGATAAAAGAGAATTATCTGATCAAGACATAGAAAATAGACATACTGATTTTTATAAAACAACTATTAATAAATATTATTGGACGTATAAACCAATTTTTGATGATGGTGGAAAATGGAGAGATACTCATAAAAGTAGATATATTATTTTTAATCATGATAGAGTTGGGACTGAAGCTATAGCTGATAGTTTAAGTACTATATCTAATCCTATTTTTGAACAATGTAAAAGAGAAATTGTTTCAACAAATAAAGGATTTACTTTTACTGAATATAGAGGTTTAGATAGTAGAATTAAAAGAGATGTTTCAAATACTACAAAAGAAATAGTAAATATTTATACAACTAATAAAGATGACTTAAGAACAAAAGTAGATGAAATAAAACAAAAATATAAAGATAATGTTAAAGAAGAATATATTGATTTATTATTTACAAGTAAATCTCCTGATTTAAATAGTAATATCTTAAGTGATTTAGGTATTTCTGAATTACAAAGTGAAATGGAGTATTATTTTGATCAATATGCTCATATTATAGAAGAATATAGTGGTTCTTATCAATTAAAAAATGTAAATGAAAGATATTTAAATGGACACCAAAATATTGCAAAATTAGTAAATGCTTCAAGTAGAAAAACTCCAGATGATACTAGAACTTATATGACTGATAAATTAGTACAAGTAAGTGATGTAGATATAAATGGTTTTAATAAATTCTTAGGAGATTACTTTGATATAGATACACCTTTAGATACATTCCTTTTATCTCCGTATCAATTAGTTGATAAAACTACTAATAGTGAAGCAGAATATCAAACTTCTTCTAATGCAACTAAATATAGAATATTAGAAAATACAGTAACAAATAAAATATCTTTCTTAACACAAGACCAATATATTAAATCTTATGGAGATGGTTATTTATTAATAAAAGATATTGATAAATTACCAAGTGATGATACTAGTGAAGTTAATTTATATATACCTATTTTAGGAGAAAAAACTTCAGTAAAAATAGAAGTTTTAGAAAATAATATAACAGATTTAAAAGTAACAGATAAAGTGATATTAAATACAGGGGAAGTAATTAGTTTTAATGATACTTTAATAAGTAATAAAATTAATAATGGAACAAGTATTGAGTTTGATGTTAATAAAAAGAATATTTATTTATTTAAACTAAAATTAGCTGAAAATAAAGAAACAAAAATAAAAATATATTTAAAATCATTGAATATAGATTTATATGAAGATAATAGAAGTGTAATGTCTTATTTTATTCAAAATGGTTCACCAGTGTCTTATTGGTTAGATAGTGATTATATAAGATTTGAAAATATAGACAAAATGTTATTAACTGAAAAAGAAATAAATGATGTAAATACATATCCAGAATTAAAAGATACAAATATAAATAAAAACTGGTATTCATATAATGTGTCATTTAATGGTGCATTACCAACTTCACAAAATGAAACTGTAATTAATACAGATTATAATGATAATTGGGATAAATTAGATAATTTTATTTTAAACAATACACAAGATAAAGAAATATATGAAAAAGAAGTATATCTTGAAAAAGATGGTGAAATATCAATTAAAATAGATAATAAAGAAAATACATTCTTAGGTTTATCTATTTCAAATGCAGAGTCTACATTAGTGCAATACACAACACCAGAAAATAGAGAAATAAATGTTTTATGTCCAAAAGATAGTTATTTTGATTCTGAAAGTAATAAATGTGTTTATGGAATAAAGAGTTTATGTTCAGAAGGTGAAAAATATATAGAAGAAACACAAGAATGTGAAAAAATTATAAATAATTTCTGTGTAGCAAATGAAACTTATAATTCTTTTGATGTTTCATTAAATACTTGTATATCTGTTACAGATGAAGAAATGATAGAAGATGATAAAAATAAAATATGTATAGAAGGAACTCCTGATTATGATACATATGAATGTAAATCAACTAAACCTGCTTGTTCTTATATAGATAGTAATTTACATGTAAGTGGTGATTTAAGTATTTGTGTTGTAGATTTTGATGAAACAATATTTAAAGATATTACTTGTGAAGAAAACTTTGAATATAATGAAACAACAAAAAAATGTGAATTTGTAGATGTTGTTGAAAAAGTATTTGTACCTAGAAATAGTGAGGTATATAGAATTAGAATATTAAAAGAACAAAAGGATGTTTTACCTGAAAATGAATTAAGTTCAATCACTATTACAGATAATTTAAATACTGCAAAAGAAATGAAATGTGATAATGGATTAAATACTATTGAGTTTTATAATGGTTCTGGAAAAGAATATAAATGTATAGATGGAATCAATGAATATACATTAAAAAAAGAAACTAAATCAATGATTGATAAGTATAAAAAACAAAATGTAATGATGGCATATAGAGTTGATAAATTCCAAGAATCAACAGGGGAAACTAAGATACAAGTAAAATATAAACCAACTGAAAGTTATATTGATAAAAAACTTGAAGAAGTAGAAGATGTTACAACAATAGGAACAGATAATATAGTTGAATTATGTCAAAATGCCCTTGCATTTAATTTTATAGGTGAAGATGAAAAAATTAGACAAGTATTAAAAGGATTAAGAACATTAAGAAATATTTTAACTACTACTGTAGAATATCATATGGAACCACACAAAGGATTAGGTGTATTAGATATACCTAATAATAGTACAAATAGAGCAAATGCAGCTCCTATGAAAAACTTATTATTAAGTCCTTGGATTAAAAATAGTTGGTCTGTGTATCATGATAAAAGAAAAGAAGTAGGTCATAATACTAAATATCAAGATACTTGTACAAAAATGAAAATAAAACTATTTAAAATATACTATACTGGTTGTGCAACAGGAACACAAATGGGAGATAACTATTGTAATGATGTTATTTTAACATATCCAAAAGTTCAAGTTCCGTTATCTTCAACTGCATCAGTATTTAGTAGAGTAAAAAAATTATTTGTAGCTTCATATAAAGGTGGTTTAGTAAGTGATAGTGAAGGAAATACTATTATGACTGCTTCAGATTTATTTGATTTATTATATAATCCAACTAATAGTGGTGAAACTGAAATAGCCTTTGATTATGAAATTAATGGTGTAAAAAAACAATTTAAAATGAATAAAGTTATTGGGACAAAAGATTTTAATGAAGTTATAAACCCAGTAATAGATAGAGATAAATATACAAATATCTTTAAAATATTTAAACATAAAAGATGTCAATTTGTTACACATTCTATGGGACATTTAGTGGCTAAATATTTAACTAATATGGATAAAAAAATAGAAAGATTAGATTCTTTTGTAAAAAGTTTTATAAACACAAAAGAATTTGATAAATGTGTGATGGATTTATCTCAAAAACAACATGCACAAATAGATAGAGATTATTTTAATTTAGGATTTGTTGGTAAATATACTTCACATATGAAACCATATGCTGAAGATGAAGAGCATTGGTCTTGTTATGGTGATGGAACTGAGAAAGCAAAAAAATGTGATATAGTAAAACAAAGAAATATTAAAGGTGAAATAGAATTACAAGTAAAAATGTTTGAAGAGACAAATGAAGCAGGTATATCATTATGTAAAACACTAATTCCAAATATTACTTTAGGTGATGATTCAGGTGTAAATACAATAAATAGACATATTTTAAATACACCTTCTGAAGCAAATTACTTAAGAATGGAAAACTATAGAATGAAGCAGGATAATGAAAAAGTTAATTATGGTCAAGCTTATAAAGATTTATATGGTATCTCTAATCCATATCAAACAAAAATATGTGATGGTTACTATGGTTTAGGAGGTATTTCTTCTAATATTAATGCAACAAATGGGGCAACTTCTACTGTGTCAGGTAGTGCAACTATTACAGGATTACAATGTATTAAACAAGATGGTTCATTAGCACCAGAAAGTATAAGTAATAATATGTATAGAGAATTTATTGATGTAATGATTTTAGATAATAAAGATATGAAAGTAGATATTGAAGTTCCAGAAGTTTCAAATATATTAGAAAACTCTGGTTTTATTAAACCTGAAGATATTGAAAATCAAGGTTGTAATGAAATAGTTGAGATTAAAAAGAAAAAATTTGAATATACAAAAAAATTAAAAACAGAATTATGTGCAAGTGGTGTTCCAGTAGAAGAAGTTTATACTAAAGATATATCTTTATACCAAAATCAATATAGAGAAAAATATACTTCAGAAATAAGAATGTCTACTTCTGGTTCTGGTATAAATTATTTATTCTTATATGGAAAAGTTCCTTTATATAGTGAAGTAAAAGATACTTGGGAACTAGGAGGATTTAAGGGGAATGGATTTATGGCTTCTACATTGGATCCAAAATATTCACCTGTAGGTAAGAAATGTAAAGTTTCAGAAGATTATGTTGAAAATGGTTTTGATGCACCAACAAATGAACAATTTGAACCAGAAAGATTACAATATAAAGTTGAAGAAATTGATATGATAGGAAAAGCTAATTGTAATAAATACAAAGAAGCAGATTATGAATTGGTTGATGGTAAATGTGTATATGTTGAAAAAATAGAAGTAATTAGTGAAACTATAGAATATCCAGCAACAGTTGATAAAGTTGGTTTTAAATGTCCTACAGGTGGAAAGTTAGTAGATGAAACTTGTATAAAAGAAACAAAAGCATGTAATGTAACTGATGCAAAAGATTGGACTTCTTATAATGTATTGGGAGAATGGACAATAAAAGGGGATTATTGTCAAAGAGAGGTAACTAGAATACCTGCAACAGCATATGAATGTCCAAAAGAAACAACAACTGAAAGGTTCCAAGCAGAAATAAATATAGATACAGAAAATTATATGATAGTAGATATTACTACAGGTCAATTTAGTTCTATAAATGGTGATAATTATATTGATCCAAAAACAGGGAAATCATATAGTAATAGTCCAGGTAAATGTGCAAGATTAGTTCCTTATGTTCAAGAATTAAATATTTATCATAATGAAATGGTTCCTTATTATTATTGTCCAGAAGGCTGGATTGAAAATAGTAATTATAACCCTGATAGAGATCCTGTATCAGAACAATGTTATAGAGAGGTTGAATATATAGAATATGAAAATAAATCTAAAAATTGTTATACATATGGTGAAATTGAAATAAATACTATTGATCCTCAATCTAAAAACTATCAAGCAATGTTTGAAACAATAAATGTTATTGATATGATAATGAGTAAGGATAAATCTTCTGATAAATCTAAAGAAGTTGCTTCACAAGTAACTGGTGACTTATTGGAAGAAGAATCATATGACCAAAAAACAAGATTAGAATTGTTAGAAGAATCATGTAATGAATTTAAAAATCAATATGTGACAAGAGATTTAAAAACTTCTACAATATTAGATGAAAAAGGTGTAGAAAGAGAATCAAATACAAAAATATTTGTAAATAAATCAGGACTTAAAAAACAATGTATAGCGATAAATGAAGAAGAACCTTCAACACCACCAATAACAAAATATTGTTTAAATAATAATAGTGTTTGTCCAACAGGTTATGAGTGTAGAGCTAAGTGGTCTGAAGGTAATCCATTTGTTTATAAATCAAAAATGTGTATTTCTGATTTTGATGGAGAATGGCATGGTAAATATTGTTTTGAAGAAGATAAGAATCCTTGTGGAATAGGTTATAAATGTAAAGAAAAAACAAGAGCGATAAATAAATGTGAAGATATTTATTTAACAAAAGAGCAAGCTAAAAAACAAAAATCAGGTATAAGTTTTGATGATTTAAAAGAATCATTGGAAAAAAGAAATATAGTAATGGGTGCAAGAAAAACAGATGGTACAAGAGAAGAAGAAGACACTATGACAGGTGAAAAAATGACAGTTGAATTATTTAAAGATAAAACTAACAAAACAGCAGCTTTAAATGCGCAAGAAGCAACGATAGAGTATAATAGACAAAAAGCTATTACAAATGATGGTATATCAAAAGAAATAAAAGATGGACAAGTAACAATAGATAAAAGAATAAAAAAAGAAATTGGTGGTCAAGATGAAATTATTGATAGTAGAGAAGGTATGGATATATTAAAACAAAAAGATATGGTTGAAGGTTCTGGTAGTGGAACACTACAAACTCCTTCTACATTACAAAAAATATTTGGTGGAGATATGGAAATGGATTTTGATGATATGTCAAAGGATGCATTATCAGGTGAGCAAATGAAAGGTGCAAAAACAGGTGAAACAAAAGATAATGGTTCTGAAGTGGAAGTTGTAGATGAAGGAAAAGTAGATAAATTTAATAATAGTATGAATTATGTTCAAAAAAATGAAGGAAAAGTTAATCAAGCTAGAAGTGTTATAGGTGACTTTAATGATTCTTCTATAACTAGAACAATGTCAAACGATACATTAATAGGTAGTTTCTTTAAAGAGAAAAAAGATGAAATATCAGCAAAAGAAAAAGCTCAAAGAACAAAACCAAAAGAAAAATTAGAAATTCAAGAAAAAGTAATAATAAAAAGAACAGATTTTGAAAAAGATAGAAATACAGAAGCAAATAATACAATAAATAAACTAAGAGGAAATGAGCAAACAATAGAAAATAAAGTAATACCAAAAGAAAAACAATCTGAATTAGAACAAATGGAAAGTTATGCAAATAATATATCAGAAGAACAAAAATATAGTTCTTTGAGAGATAGTATGGGATTATCTAGAGTTAACTCTAATTCTATGGATACATTAAATGGAGCATTATCAGATCATAAAAAATATGGTAATTATGATGAAAAAGAAGAAGAACTTGATTTAGAAGGTTTATCTTATGAAGAAAGACAAAAATTATTACAAGAAAAAGCAGATGAAGAAGCAAGTAGTTCTACTGTATTGAAGTCTGAATACATTGATACAGAGTTAGATGTAGATAGTAAAAAAACATATGATATGAATACAATTATGTTTGAACATATTAATTTAATTCAAGGTAATAATAAAATTGAAGGTGTAGAAGGTACAAATACAAAAGAAGCATTAGATATAGCAACTCAAAAAGAACAATTTAAAGAAAGTGAAACACCTTATGGTTCAGGTGAAGTAGATAACTTCTATATAAATAGAAACTAATTAGTTTCTATTTAATAAAATAAAACAAAAAAAATAGATTATAATAAAATAAAAAAGGTATTTTGTGTTAAGAAAATTATTATTGATTGTTTTTTTTCCATTGTCAATATTTGCAAATAATATTTGGTTAGATGAAAGTGGTCATAGTACAAAAGCAGTAACAACATATAAAGATTTATATACACCTAATGATGATGGTTTTAAAATAACAAATGGAACAATTAAATTAGCTTCTTTACAATTACAAAATAAATTTAATTGTAATACAGGTGAAATAGATATAGTAGGTGGTATAGATAGTTATATTAATGATTTTTTAAATTTCTTTTCAAGTGGTTCTTTAAAAACATTATTTGAACAAATGCAATATCAAACACAATTAGAATTAATACAAAATATTATAGCTAGAATACATTATGCTGTTGTTGTAGAAGGTTTTGAAGAGAATCCTTTGAAAAAAATGATGGATAGTTCTTCAATAACAGCTTGTATTGAGAATAGATTGAAAGCTTCTGTTGAAGGAACAACTCAAATAGGTATAGGTACTTCAAAAGAAGATATTGTACAATTTGATATAGGTGTTGATTTTATGGAGTTAGTAGGTATTCAAGGTTGTTTATCTATTGGTAAAATATTTGGTGGTGGATTAGATGAAGATAAATGGAAAATAAGTCTAGCTAAAGCAAAGAAAATAATGAAAAAAATAATGGATTTATTATTTAGATTAGACGGAAATCAATCTGCAACAAAATTATCACAAAAGTGTGAAGACTTAATGAGTGAAATATTTGCTGGAGAACCATTAACAAATCCAAGAAACCCTCAAAAATTGGAAAAAATAAAAGATGGATTAGTAGAGAGAATAAAAACACATGGTGAATTACTATTAAATAAAACTCAATCAAAGTTAAGAAATGAATTGAAGTTTATTTATAATTATGGTGGTCAAAATGTTAATTTAGATGGAACAGTGTTCAAAGGTGGTATTGAAGCAGAAGTTGTTACAATAGGGCCAGAACCACAAAAAGCAGATACTAATAATATAAAAGAAGAAGATATAGAAAATACAAAAGAAGTAGCAGAAAATAATAAAGAAAATACAAATACAACTAACAAAAATACAACAACAAAAGAAGAAAAGGTAGCAGAAACAGAAATAAAAACACAAGTAAATGCTTTTGCTAATATGTTGAAAGATACTAGTTTTAATACTACTATGGAATGTAAACCAAATATAGAAACAATTGATATTTTACAACCTAGTGTTGAACAAAATTATGAAATATATGATTATTTATTTTCAGAATTACTTTTAGAAGATATTTATAAAACTCCAAGAGAAGCAGAATTATATAATTATTTAGTAAGAAAATTATTTTCTTTAAAAAAGGTAAATAGAGAATATGCTAATACTTTCTTAAAAATCAAAAAATTAATAATACAAAAGGTAAAAGATAATTCAAAAGACCCAGTAAAAATGTCTGAAAATGAAATTTATAATTTTTGTAAAGCTCCTAATGGTAAATTAAGTCCATTTAACCCAGGAGATAAAGAAGAAAAAATAATATTTGCATTTGCTAATAAATTGGCAAAAAAAGCAGAGAAGAAATATTTAGAATCTAATATAAAAATAAGTGAAAAAGATCAATTAGAAATAATAAACAACGCTCAAAGAATAGACCAAAATACAGGTAATAAATTTATTGATAAAGAATTTATTGTAAAAGAATATATAAAATTACAATATGAAAAATTACAAAAAAATAATTATAAAACAATGTATTATAAAGATGGAAGACCAACTTATGTTTCAACAAAAGATTTCTTTACAAAATCAGATGGGGAATATCCAATAGGTATGGATAAAAACATATTTTTAGAAACAAAAAATAATGAAACTATATATGATGTTAGAAAGAATATATTGAAAAATACAATGAGTGCAATTTGTATGGAATCATTAAATATCAATAGAGATAAAAATTTCACTAATGTGTCTTTTGGTACAAATAATACAATGTTTGATTTTTATTCTATGATGTTAGATAATATGGAGTTAATGGATACAATTAGAGTATTATATGATATAGAAAACCCTGAAAAAATGTATATGTTTATGTCTAAAGGAAGATCTTCAGAAGAAAGTCAATTATTAGGTGTGACTACTGAAAAGAATTATAGTAATTATGTTATCCCAGATAAAATAATGTATGGTTTAAATCAAGATTTATTATCAGGTATAACTAAAAGAGATTTAGTTTATTTAATAAAAGTTACTAAGTTTATTAAAAGAAAATTAGCAATAAATCAAATGAAAATACATGGTAATATGTATGCACAATTAAATGCAATTTCACAAGATAGAAATAAATATTTTAAAGACCCAAAATATAATTCATTATATCATTATCAATTAGAATTAATTAGACACAATATGTTAAAAAGACAATTAATGCTTCAATTGTTATTGGATAAAAGGTAAAAGATGAAAAAGATTTTAATAACAAGTTTAATAGGTTTTAGTTCTTTATTTGCTACTTCTTTAGATACAATATGTACTTCTAAAGAAACATTAAGTGATCCTGTTTTTAAAAATTATTTTAAAGAAATAATAAATAAAGAAATTAAAAATGATGTAGAAATAAATCAAGAATTAAACTCCCTAAAATTAAATGTAACAAAATTATATGATACTTATAGGAAAACATTAAATGAAGGTGACAAAGAAGAAAAAAATACTAAAACCCAAATAATAAATAATTGTGATATAGTATTTGGAAAAAGTAAATTTTATGACAAGAATAATGAAGAATATTATGGTATTTATAGTTATTTAATGCCTAATGCTCACTACTATAAACATAAAATGATAGTAAATGCTGAAAGAATGACAAAAGAAGAAAAAACACAAGTATTATATGATTTAATTTTATATGGTAAAAATTCTAGTTCATTTATTTTTCCTAAGACACAAAAAATATTTACAGATATGTTAAAATCTATAAATGGAACAATTGATAAACCAACTAGTGAAGGTGAAGTGATTTTAAAATCTCAACCAAATTTCCCTAATTTTGCTGAAAATGTAGAACATAGTAAAAATATAATGGTAAAAAATATATTAAATCAAGTACAAAAAGAAAAAGAGGGTATTTTACAAAATCTATCTTTATTAGGTGATAATTTATACCAAAATACTCAAAGATTATTAGAATCTATGGGGTTTAATAGAAAACCAACAATAACTAAAAGAAAAAATCTACAAAAAATCTTGGCAAAACAAAACAATGAATGGATGCAACAAGTACAAAAAGTAAGAAAGGAAGATCCTTTTGTTCAATATTGTAAACAAGAACAAAATGAGGTTAATCAAAGAAGATTAAAAATAGGGATGAATATAAATGTAGCAGACCAAGTTCAAAAGGCAAAAGACAATATAGATGCTTGGTTTAAAGAAAGTATGGACAATATAGAATCTACTATGTTGTATTATACTAGTGATGAATTTATTATTGCTACATTTGTTGGTTTTGTTGTTGAACAAGTTGCAACTGCAAAATGTGAATTAGATAAAGCAGCTGCTGAAAAACAATTGGCTACAAATATTGAAAATATAACAGGGGTTGCATATACATTATCTGCAAGTTGGATAAAAAAAGAGTGTGAAAAACAAGCAGGTACAGACGGTAAAGCTGTATTTAAAGAAGAAAAAGATTCTTCATATTGTTTCTTTGCAATTAATGAACAATGTAAAGTACAAATACCAAATTGGGGAGATATTGGTGGTGGTGCTGGTTCTGTAACAGTTAAAAATGGTGAAAAAACAATACAGTGTACAGATAATATAGCAAAAAAAATAGCAGAAAGTCAATTTCAAACTTGTATAGATACCAAAAAAAGAAAATTGTTAAAAGATGTCTCTAAATATTTAGATAAATTAAATAGTATGGTATTAGAAATGTTAAAAAAGAAAGAAGAATGTAAAGAGAAAAGTGATGTTTTATTTAAACCTGCAACTTTAAATGATAAAGAAAGAAATAATAAAGAATTAGCTACAGGAATAATTAATGAACCAGATTGTACAAGTTGTGATGAATTAAAGAGAAATTTAGAAAGTCAAGGAATTACAACTAAAGGTCTTATAGATGAAATTAAACTAAAAGAACAATTTGAAAAAATGTCTCAAAAAGAACAAGAAGAAATGAAAAGAATTGAAACAATAGAAGAAGTTGATGAAGATATTTTTAATATGAAGGTAAATAATTATATAGGTTCTTTAAAAACTAAATATCCTAATATGAAATATACTATGTGGGAAAATCTTGGATATGCAAAAGATATGTATAAAAAAGTATTTATAGATAGTAATAAAGAGGCGAGAAGGTATTTTTCATATTGGTTGAAACAATTGAATAGTACTGTAAATAAAACTTCAATAATAGACAAATTTTCAGATAGAGGTATAGAAATAGAAGATAATAACTTATTTAAAGATATTGTTGTTGATTTACATAATGCAAATAACATTAAACAAAGTAATATATTTAACCAAGATATAGATAGTAATATAATGAAAAAAATAAATTTTGAAGAAGAAGATTATATGAAAAAAGTTCATAGTTTTAGAAATGAAATATTTAATGTTTCTGCATTTACATTTGTACCAAATGATTTAAGAGATTATGGTATTACTAGTGTATATAATTTACCTATTGGGACAATAAATGGATTGATAGAAGAAAAAATGAGAGTATTAGTATTAGATAGTGATAAATTTATATCTTCAAGAGAAATACCAGATAAAGAAGTTTCTATATATAAAGACGCAACATCAACTCCAAAAGTTTTAATGATAGAAGATTTAATAGAAATAAAAAAAGATAGAGTAAAAAATCAATTAGCAAGAACAGGTGAAAGAGCTAGTCAAATAAATGATAGATTATTAAATGGATTGATAGAAGTTTATAAAAATAAAATATTATCAATGTTATTATTTAATACATATGTTGATTATGCTAATTATGCAGCTTACTTATCAACAGAAATAAATAAAATGAATACAAAAGAAAAATTATTTTTTGAAATGCATTTGTATAAATTATACAAACTTATTAGAGATTAAAACTTCCAAAAATAAAAGGGTGTAAATAATAAATATACCCTTATTTTCAATAACATACATGAAATACTTAGTTAATAAAATAAATTCTTAAAAAACTATTATAATAAAATAAAAAAGGTTCATTTATGAGTTTGAATTTATTATTAAAGGTAATTTTATTTATAGGATTAACAAGTGTTATAAATGCTACTGAGTTAGAAAAAGAAGAAAACATAGATTTAGTAAATCAAAAAATAGAAAATTCTTATGCAAGTGTTAATTCATATGATTTAAAGTCAGAAGAAATAACTACATTAGTTGAAGAGAATGCTTATACAAATGGTGAATATGAAAAAGACAAAGACCAAATAACAAAGTTTTTTGGTCATACAAAAATGGAACCAAAAAAAGAAGAATTTTTAATGTTTATGTATCAAGAGTATAAAAAAAGATTAGAAGATGATAAAAATTCTATGTTAAAAGCTTTGCCTATTGCAATGAAAATGTTAGATGAAAAAGCAAAAAATATGAATTATGAATTAATAATAAAAGAAAAGGAGAATCCAGAAGGAATTTTTCCTATTATAAATAATCAAAAATATTATATAGACTGGGAGAATAAGATTTTATATAAGGCGGATTCAGAAGAAGTAAAAAATATTAATACAGATGAATTATTTAGATTACATTATGATAATGTTTATAGTTATGTTTTACTAGAATGGCCATTAAAAAGACAAATTGACAAAGAAGATCCAAAAACTTACCCAATAGTTGTTATTATAGACAATTACTATGGTATTTATTTTAATGATTTAGAAGAAAAAACTAATGCTCAAATCAAATTAGTAGAAGAAAAAGGGTTAAAGTATGTAAACCCTTTTAAAAATTAAAAAGATTGTAAATGACACAACATAAACCAGAAACACAAAAGATATTATTTTGGGTATGGCTATTAGCATTATTACCTATATTTGTATATATAACAGGGGCTGCTGGATTTATAAATGATTTAATAGGTAGTTCTTTTTTTAATGCAAAAACTTCAGATATTGTAGATATGACAAATGGAGTTAAAGACCTTAAAACTGTTTTTGAAGATAATGTATTAACTCAAGTACTTCCATATGAAAATCCAATACTATTACCATTGTCTGGAACAATTGTAAATGATGCTATAATTAATTTTTTACAAGTAATTGAGACTTTTTTTTATGATCCTAATTTATTTAAAAATGCTTTTTTAAATACAAATACAACATTTAATGATGTAATAACTGTAATATTTTTTAGATTAATTCCTTCAATAATAGTAGTTTATATGATATTATTACTATTATTTGCACCTTCTAAGTTTTTTTCTGGACCAGGAAATTTTTCAAGTTTTAAAGCAATGATATATGAATCTATGTTATTTAAAATGATTATATTTTTAGCATATTTTTCATTTTTTATAGGTGAAAAAAATGGTGGAATAACATTAGTTACAATAGAAAAAGTAAAAGAAAATTTAAATGGTAGTGGAGAAAAAATACCATATATGAAAGAAGATACAAATGGTAATACAAAAGAAGTAAAGGTTGTTTTTAAAATACTAACAGAAGAACAAATGGAAAAATACCAATCAGAAAAAGATAGTTATAAAGTTCCAAATATAATTTATTATTTATTTAAGTTTATTACTAGATTGGCATTTTCATTAGATGGTTCTGTTTTACCTAAAAAAGATAATAATGGTAATTTTGGAACACCAACAGCATATAAAATGACTACTGGTCCTTATACTTCAGGTGATACATATTATCCTATATTTACTGATTTTTGGAATGAATGGGTATATAATAATTATATAGATAATTCAATAGATTTAAGTAAAAATCCTGTACAAATATCAAATAATTTTATTATCAACTTATTGTTAGAAAACAAAAAAGAAGAAATGGAAACAATTAAATTACAATGTTTAATTAAAAGAAAAATATTAATAGAAAACAATGCATTTTTAGAAACAAAATATATACCTAATAATGAAAAATTATTTATGAAAATCATAGTAGATACAGGTATGGGAGAAATTATAGATAATGGTGTAAGTATAAAAAGTACAAATGGAGTTAATGAGACAAATACAAGTTTTTTAACTGAAAAAAATACAGCAGAATTTCAAACTTGTAATGAAAATCCATTCTATTTAAATGAACTTTTAGAACAAAGTCCTATTCAAATGAATGCAAGAACAAGGAATTATATTTGTTATAATCCTAGAAGTAAATCAGAATCTATATTAACATCTAAAATAACATATGGTAAAGACTATTTAACTAGACAAGAAGTAAAAAAAATAGAAATAGAAGTTTTAAAAAGAAAAATGAGAGAATTAAAAGACCCTACGATATTAACAGATGGTTATAGTATATATGATACTTATAAAGCTGTATTGACAAAAAGATATAATACAATAATACTTAGGTCTGGACTTCAAGCAGAAGATTTTTTAGATTTATATGATGATAGATTAATTTCTATAGATGAACATAGAAACCATAGATACTTAGAAAATGGTTATTCTAAAACTATGGTAGCTACATTAAATGTTATGTTTGAAAATTATGAAAATGATTTTACAAGAGAAAATACTTTACATAAGATACAAACATTGATTAGTAATAGTACAACTTCAGATGGAGGTTCTAGAAATTATTATTTACCAATTACAACCCCAGAAGCAAATGGTAATTTTAAACATTTATTAAATCAATACTTAACAAATGCTTTTGGTAAATTATTATCTGAAGAATGGGTTTATTTAAATAAATTGTCTCAAACAATAGCAGAAGAAGAATATGTTCAAGACTTTGATGTAATAGGGAATAGACTTATTCCAACTTATTATTTTAATTTGGCTTTTGGTTTTCCATATGAAATCTTTTCAAATAAAGAAAAAGAGTATGGAAATTATAGTAGATATAAAGGTGAGTATCAAATATCTACACCTATTACTAAAATATTAGAAGATATGTCTACAGAGGAAATAACTTCTAACCTTAAAGAAGAAACAGTTGCCGTGACAAACCAAAATTTTTTAACCAATATGCTAGTTAAAGATTTGAAAACAGTTAAAGAAACTCTAAATAATGTATTAATTAATACAACTTTTAATGACTATTTAAAAGTAAATAATAAAATAAGTTTCGGTTCTAGTACAAGTAAACCAACTGTAATTAATAGATTGTATGGACAAGATTCTAATATAGATAAAGCAGATTTAAATTATATAAATAATGTTATTAATGGTGATTCATTAGATATTTTAGATAAAAATAAATCGCAAAATACTTATTTATATAGTATATTCCTACCAAAATATAATGAAAATCAAACAATGGAAGAAGAAAAAGATATATGTGGAAATAATATAAATATTTCAGATACAAATCAATATAAAGGGGCATATAGTTTTGGAGGAAATGCTTGGGCAAATAGAATAACAAATGATGGTATTGAAATAAATCTATCTTCAGGTGTTGCAAATAGTATTGAAAAAGATTTTTGTAATGAATATAATACTAGTCCAACATCAGAATATCAAGTTTTTCATGATAGTTTTAAAAATTCAGCAGAAGAATTAAAAGCTTCTTTAAGTTCATATGATTATATTGGTAACTTTATTTCTCCATATTTAGATTTACTATTATATAAAGTAGAAGTAGAAGATAAGGAAAGAGATTTTGAAATAAATTTAAATATGGATAAAACTTATATAGATAATGCTAATTATACAAATGTAAAAGCTCAAAGTATTCAAAATAAATCAACAAGATTGTTTATAGAAAAAATCTCTGAAGACTTTAAAACAAAACAACAACAAACACCAGTTTCAAATACTTACTACAATTTAAGAAGTTCAAATGTATTTTTCTTACCAAAAGATGTTAGTAATAAAATAATATACATGGGAAATTCAAATATAGAATATGAAAAATTAAAAGTAGAAAGTTTAATTAATAGAATATCACAAGATAAATATGGAAATGAAATAATAGAATTACTTTCTGAATACAAGTCTTTTTTAGATAAAGGATATATTAATAATTTAAAAATAAAACTAAATACATTTGAAGGTCTATTGAGTTATATTAATTTAATAAATAAATTAAGAGTTTATATTGAAAAAATAGTTCCAAAAGAATTAGAACAAGAAATTAAAAGAATTAAGGACTATTTAGTAAAAACTTATCCTGATAGTGACCCTAAATCAGCAATATTAAGAAAAACAGGATTAATGGTACAATTAAAGAAATTAAAAGAAAATAAATTGAATCTATTAAATGGAACTATTATTTTAGGTAAAGTCTTGTCTTTACAAATTGCAAAATATAAAGATTTTTATTATAAATATAAAAATTATGAAAAAGCGAAAACATTACCTCAATTTTTAATATTATCAAAAGAGGGTTATTTAAATGATTACTTTTATCTATTAAGTTCTAATCAAAATGATAATGGAATTGGAACATTGTTTAAATATTTATCAAATAATACTCATTTTAAAATTACAGATTTTAATGATAAAGTAAATAGTAATGAAAATCAAACTATGAATACAAGTGAGGAATTATATAAAGTAATAGGAAATTCAGTTAATACAGGTTTATTATTTGATAATATTAAACAAACTGAAGGAAATATAGAAGATTTAGTGCAAAAACAATCTACAAATTATAAAGAATATATATTACCTGAAATAAAAAAACAATTAATAGCAAATGAAAATTCAAATAAAACAAAAACAATTAATACTAAAATAGAAGAAAATGTAGAAATATTAAAATTAAAATTCAAAGAATTATTAAAAGATACAGCAGTAGAAGATAAGATATCAGATATTTTATCTAGTATGGTTAATATTGAAGAAAATACAGGGGAAGAAAAAGGTTTTTTAAGTAAAATTGGTTCTGCTATGATTGGAACTGTTAAGGAAGGTGCTGTAGGCGTAACAGTTGCTAGTGGAAAAGTAGCTGAATATATGGGTATAGGAATAGATAAATTATTTGATTTTGGAAAAAGTGAAGAAATAGAAAAGGCAGCAAAAGAAAGTTCTTTATTGTTAAGTATATTATTAAATGAAGGTTTATCTTATATAGAAAAAATGGTAAAAGAAATGTTTATTTTTGAAAAAAAAGAAGAAAAAATTGAAACAGTTAATTTACCAAATATTACAAATTATAGTGATATAAAAATTCCAAAGGGAAAAGATTTAAGTCAATTAGGTGTGTATGATTGGAATGAAGATATAGATGATAGATTGGAAAAAATAGATGAAATAATAAAAAAGATTAAAATTGAAACAAATAAGACTATGATAGATGTATTAAAAGATGGTTTAGAAGAAAAAAATGTTTGTTCTATACAAACTATGAATAGTTCTTTTTATGATTCTAATAAAGAATTATTTGAAGCAATACAGAAAAAAATAATAATTTATACTGTTTTATCTATAGGTGAAAGATTAGTTGATTTAATAGAACAATTTGTTCCAATGGCAGGTATAAAAGTTACATTGGCTCTTAAAACTTCAAAAACTATAATGTATTTTTTAAAATATATTATAATATGGCAATTAATTTTGATTGTTGTATTAAGTATATTATTAATATTATTATTAATAAATACTATTGTGCAAATGTGGTTATTTATAATAAGATATATATTAGCACCATTACTACTATTAATAAAAACAATTTTAGAAGTAATAAAAAAATTATTATTTGATTATGTAAAAGAAGTAATAATATTGGTTTATAAAATAATTATTTCATTGGCAAATCCAGAACATATTTCAAGAGAAGTTGAAAAAATAGAAAATGATATATTAAATATTAAAACATTATTAGATTTTATTGGAGAAAAGACTTTAACTATAGTTATTAGTATTTTAACATTAATGTTTGCAATATTTATTTATTATTTATCTTCAATATTTATTGGAATAGGTAGTTCTTATTTATTATTTGATTTAATAATAACTAAAAATGTAATATCTAGTTGGTATTCTTTACCATTCTTTGTGGTAATTAGTTATTTCTTAGTATTTAAAATAATGAATATGTTGTATGGAGTTTTAAAAGTGTATATAAATAGAGATAAAGGAAAAAAATAATGAAAATGATGATAGTAGTTCTATTTTTAATAATAGGGGCAATTAATTTACAAGCAGCTAGTTTTATAGAAGTTGTTTTTCATCATGAAAATAACTTCTTTTTAAGTTGGTTGATTGAATGGTCACAAGAGACAGATAGTTGGTTAAAATGGTATGAAGAAATATATAGTGTTAGAAGTTTAATTATTTTAGGTTTATCTATTACTTTAATCATACTTGCATTTGTTTTAGTACAGTATATATACCAATTAATCACATTAGATAAGAATAGTAAATTAACTTTAATAGGTATTTTTGAAATGTTTTTCTGGAAATCTATTACTAATAATATAATATTCAAAATAATAATATTAACATTTGTGTCTTTAGTTATTTTAAAACCAGTTCCTGTTATTTTAATGAAGCCAGTTATGAAGAATAATGAAGTACAGTGTTGGACACCAGATATAAACACACATAATGCAGATGTTTCATTAAGTAATGTTTCTTCAATAACAGATAAAGAAACTTTACATATTCCTTTATTATTAGCATTACCTTTAAATCTTATTGAAAGAATGATTTATGGATTTGACTTAGAAAGAACTGATAGTACAAATGGAGTTTATACATATAATATAGAAAAAGAGTCAGGTTCAGGAGGAATTGTTTTAGTTTTAGAAGATAAAGAAATTAATTATAAAGGTGAAGAATTTTTATATAAAGGGGCATTTAAGAAAATAAAAACTTTAAATGAACTTCCAATTGCAGATTATGAAGATTGTAAAATTGGAGCTTCTTTTACAAGATTAATAGGAACTAATGCAGAAACACTAGGTGATGCAGGGGCACCTATAAGAAAAATAGTACAATTATTTTCATTACAAGAAACAATTGCAAATACAGCAATTAATAATCAAGAAACAAAATTAAAAGGAGAATTAGAAAATAAATCTTTTGAAAACTTTGAAAAAAAATTAAAAGAAATAAATGATGAAGTTGAAAAAGAATTATTTAAAGATGGGGCTGTTTTAAATGATAAATTGTATATTAAAAATATTACAAACATAAATGAAAAATTAACAAAACTAACAGCAATAATAAACATAATAAAAGGGTATGATGCTCCAGAAGATGATCCAAACGCTGAAGTTGGGAATCAATTATTAGCTAACATTATGTTGGAAAATATTTTCCCAAAATCAGTAGAAGATATTTATGAAAATGTATATGCAATTAATTTAGATAGAACAGAAATAGAAGAAAAATGTATTCCAAAGTATGACTCAGGAACAAAAAACTTTTATTGTGATACAAATGTTACTACAGCAGATAAACCAGGTAATCTTTTAATAGGAATATTAAGAGCAGAATCTAATTTAAGAAAACAAGCAACAAATGATTTTGGTTTAGAAATACCTAAATCTTTTTTTATAAATGGAACTACAGTAGGTAAGTATTTACATGGTACAAATATAGAAGGTTTGGGTTATTTTAATGCTATTAATGAATTTAAAGTAAATAATTATGATAAAATGATAACAATTCCTGCAAGTCAAACAACTACAGCAACATATAGTAATGTTGATCAAACAATAATTAGTACTTTTATGACAGATTTTTTAAGTAAAACCATATTAAAAAATAATTTAACAGTTGGTGGTATAGATATAATAAAAGATGGAAAATATCTTAATCAAAAAATAAAATCTGAAGATGCAACAAATTTCAAAATAAAAGTTAATAAAGAAGAAACAATAGATGATAAAAAAGAAACAATAGAAGAAGGTTTTAAAAAATTGGAGTTGGTTTTTTCTCCTGAGATAGATAGTAATTTAAGTAAAACTTTATCTGAATTGGTTGTACAAAATATTTTTTGGCAATTACTTGATAGAAAAGTTATAAATGAAATAAAAACACCTGAAGATTTATTTGATATAGACAAAGTAAAAGAATTACTTAAAAATATTAATTCATATATAGAATTACCAACTTCTAATACAAATTCATTACCATTTGAAATAAATATTAAAAAAGGTGATCTAACTAATAAATTGGCAGATGTTGGGTTTACTAGTCAATTAAATAGATTTTTAAATCTAACAAAATTAATATATCAACTAAATTATTTAAATAATGTATTTGTTGAAGTAAATAATTTTTTACAAAATAAATTAATTGATTATAAAAATATAGAAAACGGTATAAAAGAAGGTACTAAATATTTAGATAAACAAAAATGGTTATCAGGGGATATAACTTTTGGTGGTTTTGCATTAAATCCATATGTGTCACAAGCTACGCAATTAAATGAAAAGATACAATTTTTCAAAAAAATGTCAACAGCATTGACAAAAAATCCAAATATACAAGAAATATCAACTGTAAAGAGTATAGAAAATGGTGCAAAGGTTAAAATTTCACCTACTGAAAACTTTGGTTATCCTCAAGATCCATTATTATCTGATAAAATATTATTATTAGGTGATATGGATTATAGTTCTTTTCCAGAGGTATTGGATAATAATAAAGCATATTTATATAGTCAAAAAAATGCTAAATACAATGCTTCTGCACACATACATATCAAGGGTAATACTAAAATACAATTAGAATATACTCAAGATAATGGATTGTTTTATAATCCTAACATTTTTAATTTAAAAGGTAGAGAAACAGGATTATATGGTAATCTTTATAAAGATGTGTTTGAATTAAATGAAAATTATGGTTATAATGCTACATATTGTGATGATGAAACTGATATATTGAGTTGTATATATAGTTTAACTTCAATTAAATCAGGTGGTTCAAAAGATGCAATTAATTCTATTAAGTTTCATACAGTAGATGGAAATAGAATTACTGAAGCCTACTATTTAGCAGAACCATATGAAACAATTATCCCTGCTGAGGAAAGAGAGAAATTAGGTTTTAATATAAAAACAATAAATAGTATAAGGAAAACTATTGGTGATGAACTAGATACTTATTTAAATATAGTTAATTCTGTTGATACTTTGGGTAAAGGTTATAATTTATTAATAAGAGACTTAATGTTATCTATGGTTCAATATTTAGAAGTTGATACAAGTTCTAAATCATTAAAATGGAAAACTACACTAAGTTCAAAAGAGACAAAAGAATTAGATAATTATAGAAATAAAGTTGTTAGTGCAGCAGATTCAACATTATTTACAGATATATCTGATTGTGTTCCTACAAATAATTCAACAGGCGCTCAAATAAAGACTTTCTTAGATTCTTTAGATAACAATGTAAGAGCAAGATGTACAAACTTAGCAGGAATAGCATTTAATGTTGAAGAAGCAATTTCAAGTGGTATTAAAGATATTAGTGAAGTAGTTAATATTGAATATGAGAATTATGATGTTTATAAAGATTATGATTCAAGAATTAGAGATATGAAAACTAAATTAGATATATTAAAACAAGATTTAACAACATTTAAGGCAAACTTAAATGAACCAATATTATTCTTTAAAAACTTAGCAAATGTATTAGTATTAAATTCTGAAACTTCTATTATGAGAAGTAATTCAGATTATACTATTGGTTCTCAAGAAATGGGAGCAATGATTTCTAGATATGTTTCATATTTATATAATCAAGGATTAAATGATGATTATGAAAGAGTTAAAAAGTTAGAATTTGATTTATTAACAAATCTTGAATTAAATAGAACATTTGATTTAGTGACATTTTTAGGTTTTGATAAAATCTACACTCAAACTATTCAATTTGAAGATAAAAATACTGAGTTTACTGTAACAAACTTTGTATTATCATTATTAATATTTATATTGAAATTTATTACATTATTTGTATTTGTGTTTAATATATTATTAATATTATTCTTTGCTTTAGCTGCAACATTTATAGGTTGGACATTGATTTTAATTTTACCTATTTATGCATATTTTTCACAAGTGGTTATAGATAATTATAGAGCATTTATGGAACAAAATGGTGGTTCTAAACTTATTAGAATAATAGATACAGTAAATGCTTGGTTGTTTAAATTAGTTATTGCTTCAACTATAGTTTATGTTATTTTTTCTGTAGTTTTAATTATTATTAATGTTGCAATTTATAACTTTGGATTAAATCTATTAATAACAACTTATTTAGAGGATATTATAGAAAATGGAAAATTAAGTATGATGACAGAATTGACAGTATTTATGTATATATTATTTGAAGTAATTATAGTATTATTCTTAACAACAATATTATTAAGTATGTTGAAAAATTGGTTGAAGAAAACAGCTGTACAAGAAACATTTGATATGGCAGGTATGGTTGCTGGTTCTATTAAAGATGTAACAACACAAGTTAAATTAAAATAAAAAAAATCAAAAAAGATTTTTCCTCTATAATATATAAAAATAGAGGTTTTTAAAATGGAAATATCAAAACAAATAGAAATATTAGAAGGAATTAGAAAAGGGACTTTAGATTACATTAAAAGTAAAAATAAATTTTCTTTTATATTCTTTTTATCATATGGTTTACAAATAGTATCTTTCTTCTTTTTTATATTATTGTTCTTAGAATATGTTAGTAAAGAAATTATTAAACATTTTGAACATATTAAGACAGGTTATGAAGCTATTATGGTAGAACAATCAAAATCTTATGATTTGTTTTATAATAATATAATTGAAGAATGTTTTACATTCTTAAAAAACCCAGCAACAATACAAGATTATGTATTACTATCTGCATTTATCTTTTTTATTCTATATTCTATTACTAATAAATTTAATTTTTTTAGCAAAAGAAAAAAATCAATTAAAGAATTAAAAGATTTATATAAAAACTTTGTTGTTGAGATCTTCTATTTACCTATGATTAAAGAATTATTTCCAAATACAAAAATTAAACAAAATAAGCATTCTTTAGAATTAGATCATATTTATTCATTAAAAAATGTAAATATTAAGTTAGAAAATAAAAGAATAGAAGTAGTGGTAAAAGATAATTTATTTACAAAAAAAAGAGAAGAAAAAGAGGGTGGTATAACAACACAAACCTTAAGAACTTATGAAGAATTAAAAGGAATAAAAGAAGTTGAATTTAACCAAAAAAGATTTAGAGTTGAAGTTATTTTAACTTTATCTGAACCTTTTTTTGATTTAGACCTTAAACAAGCTCAATTAGGTAGTAAAACAAAAGAAGAAAATAATATAAATATTCAAAGAAGAATAATAGAATTAGTAAAACAAATAGAAGAAAATATAGTAGATTTATATTATTAAAAATATTACCCTTTTTAAAAAGGGTAATTCTTATTTAAACATTTCCCCAATATAGTAATTAGAATATTGTTTAAAAGATAAAGTAAAGTCTTCAGGAGTAAAATTCTTTTTAAATATATGAAGATTTTGACCACTTAGGTTTGAATACTTAGGGTTAATTGATTTAAAATATTTATTTGATAATCCTAAAGTATCTTGTGTTAAATTATTAAATAATTCATCAAACTTATTTTCTTTAAATGTCTTTAACCAATTTAAATAAAAAGATATTTTTATTAGGTTTTCATTATTTTCACTTAAATTAAGATTTAGTAATAATTTAATAATACTATAAAGAGAACCTTCAGGATCCTCTTTATATTTTTTTTGATTAACAAAATTAAATAATATTTCTAATTCTCGATCTGAATATGATATTTTTAAATCTTCTACATTTGAAGAAGGCTTAAAAAATGAATGAAAATCTTTAAAAGTATTAGGTATATTTTTTACATTCTTTTGTCTAGTTTTATCTAAACAAAAAATTAAAGTATTACTACTAACGGCAAATAATTCATTAACATTAAATTTTTTACTTACTTTTTTAACTTTATCTTCTAAAAGTTTTCTTTCACTAAAACTTAACTCTATATCTTGGTTTTCATGTAGTTTATGAATTGTTTCTTTAATATCTTCAACTTTATTTACATTGATAACATTACTTAACATAGAAAAATCAATATCAAAGAAGTTTTTCTGAACTTTTTTAATTTTAAACTCACTGTCATAATATCTAATAATATGATTTATACTAGGTTTCTTAGGAAATAGATGTTCTTTTAAAAGAGATATTTCACAATCTTTGTCAAAGCAATCAAATAAACCAAAAAATAGTTTTAATAAAAACCCTTCATTTTTTGTATAATCTAAAAAATTATTATGATCAAACTCAGGAAAACTATCAGGTAAAATAATTTCTTGGTATGATAAATTACTTAATTTGTTAATGATTTCAGTTGGGTATTCAAAAGTTTTTTTATGACTACCTCTTGAAAGGAAATCAACAGTAAATAATTCAATATTAGAGTTTGGTAACCAACCTATTTGAATAGAAGAAAAACTTGGAAAATTATCTATTAATTTTGGTAGATAAGTTGTTACTTCTCTAACTGCATTTATATTATCATTGAAAACAAATAAATGTTGAGTATTTATATTTTTACTTAAAATAATTGATAAATAAACTGAAAGTGCTTCTAAATGATTACTTTCACACTTTTTTAATTTAATATTACTTATTTTATAATATTTAACACCATCTTTTGGACTAGAGATTTCAATACCTATACTACCTATTTGACTTTCATTTGTGTTTGTAATTGAACTATCACAATATACTTTTGTTTGTACTAATTTTAACATAATCTAATGGTTTCCTATATTTAATAACATTTGCTATAAGGACAAGAATTAAGTTTAATTATTTAGTTTATTATTATCTTCTATCATTTGATAATAAACTTTTCCTAAATCATGTAAGGAAAAAACAATAATTGCATCTAACTCAGAATTAAATAAAGGGTTTTCTTTAGTAAATTGAGTATTAGAATTGTGCTTGTTAAAAAAATCAAACAACATATCTAATGCTTCCTCACCAAAAAAATTAACAACATTATCCTCAAAAGAGAGGGATAAATTAAGTTGATTAATAGAAAAACTCTTTATTTTATTTAATATGTCCATTTTATTCATATTATATTATATAAAATTTTTAATAAAAAAAAATGTTAATTTAATTTTTTTTAAAAGTTTTATAATAAAAGATAAAAGAAAAAGGTCAAAATAAATGTCAAATAAAATAAAATTAATAGAAGTTCAAGATATGAATAATTTATTTTTTAGAATGGTTAGTCAAACTGCAACAAATATTAAGTTTCAAATAAAGAAAGAATGGGATAAAAAAGATAAAAAATATACAAAAGAAGAAATGGAAGAAGAATTAAAGAATAGATGGGAATTAAGAATACACACAAAAGAAGAAAATATAGAAGATATTAATATAGAACAAAGAATTAATGAGTTTGTAACTTTTTTTGAAAATATAGAACAAAGAATTGAAAATAAAGAAAAACAAAAAATAAATGAAGAAATGAATAAATATCCTACTGAATATCATGATTCAATGAAAATGGTAATAAAAGTTATAGAAGGTTTAATTGCTAGTAGAAGAAATAAAGGGATGGTAAAAGAAGATGAAGAAATAGAAATGATAGATTCAGAAGACCAAATATTGACATTTGACGCAAGGTCTTGGAGAAGAAACTATTTAGTTAATAATCAAATAGAACCATTAGATTTTAAAGGTTTATTTAAAAAAGAAGAGATTGAAGAAGTTGAAGTTGAAGCAGATGATTATAAAGCAGGAAGAGTTAGAATAGATATGGTTGTTTTAAATATAATTAAAGCAATATACCAAAAAGAATACCCAAATAGGGTTAAGTTTGAACAAGGATATGAAGCAGATGATTATCATGGACAAATAGTTGAAAAATATATGTCTAAAAATAAAGAAGAGGGTGAATACAAATACAATGTATCTATTATTACTTCTGATAATGACCAAAATCATTTAACTAATCATAATCAACCAATTAAAAATAATGAATATGGAAAAGTAGTAAAAAGAACACCTATAAATGCTATGATAAAAAAAGGAAAAGAATTTCCAGAAATAATAGGGAAACAATCTTTATTACAAAAAATTATAGAGGGAGATAGTTCTGATAATATAGCAAGTATTATTCCTTCTTTTATTTTAAATGGAGATGATTTAAAAAAAGGAGTAATGGGAGAAGCTGGTATTCAAAAACAAATAAGTTTATCAATGAAAAATAATGATATAGATTTTATATCAACTGAAGAAGAGTTTCTAAAAATCAAAGAAGAAGTTCTTGATTTCTTTTGTAATAAATATAGAAAGAAAATAATTACTAAAATAATAGACATAGAAAAAGAAAAGAAAAAAGAAGGATTAGAAAATAGAACTAAAAAAGAAATTGAAGAGATAGTGAAAAAAGAAATTATTTTAGATAAAATAAATGAACAATTTGATAGAAATAGATATATGATAGAATTATTTGGAACAGAGGAAAAAATAAATACTTGGTATAAAAACTTCCAAGGTGAAAAAGAATTAAAAAAAAAAGATGAAAAAGAAGTGAAAATCAATAGTAACCAATATGATTTAAACACTTTAAATATGGTGTCACCTATAAATATAGAAGGTAAAGAATATGAAGATTTCATAGGAGATAATCCTAATATTACAAATGAAATATTGCCAATGTTGATTAAATTAGATGAAAATACTTTTGTATATATAAAATCAATTAAAACAAATAAGAATATTTTAGAACTATATAATGCTGAAACAGGTGTTTTAATTAAAACTAGTCCTAATGATGGAGATAAAGGAATTAAAGAGATGAAGTCTTGGATTTTGAACAATAAAAAATCAATTTTAGATAAAATAAACATATTGAAAAATCAAATTGGTTATGAACCTTCAAAGCAAAAAGAAAAAAAGAAGAAGACTCAAAATGAAAACTCTTTTAAAACATTATAATATATATAAAAAGGTTAAAAATGTATAGTAAAACTCCAAACCAAACAATATCAACACCACCAAAAAAACAATCTTATGGTGATATTGAATTAACACAAAACACTAATTTATTTATTATTAAAGAAAATGGTAGTTGGGAAATAACAAGTTTAGAAGAAGATTATGAAAATGCAAAAGCACTAAATAAAACTATTTATAAAATCTTATCTTCAAATATAGAAGGTATAAAAGAAGAACCTATAATAGGGAATGGTGCGATATATTTTTTAACAAAAAAAGAATTAGAAGACTTCAAAACAGGACAACCAAATAAAAAACCAAAAGTTATAGAAGAAAATGAGAAATACTATTCAATTCCTACTAATTATGATTCTTTTATTGAAAAGAAAAAAGATTTAGAATTTTTTGTAAAAAATGAAGTTTTTAATAAAACTTTAAACTTTTTAAAGTACAATTCAGAAAATAATGAAAAAAAGGTTGAAGTAGTTAGAGATGGTCACCCTCTATTTAATGAAATGAAAAAGGGTTTATTGAATAATTTAAAAAATAATAAATTAAATGAAAAAAAAAATACAAATACAAATACAATAAAAAGATAAAAGGTAAATAATGATAATAAAATCAACAAATGCAAAATTAGATAAAAAAGACCTATTTTCAATTTCTTTTATTAAAGAAATTATGAGATTACCAAAAGTATCAAATGCAAAATTAAAAGGAAAACCAGATAAATTAATTAATGGTCAATCACCAAGAATATTTGAAGAGCAAGGTATAATTAAGTCTTTTGCAGGTGATGCAGATGAAGTTGATGGAAATATTCTTTACTTTTTAATTAAACATACTTCAAGTCCATACTATGATAAGGAAGAAGAACTAGCAAAAGATTTAGGTGTTGAAGAAAAGTTAATTACAAATGCAATGGAACCTAAAAATAGAAAAGGTAGAATAGAAGACTATACTGATACAATGTTTATTAAAGAAATAATGACTAGAAAAACATTGGAGAAAGTAAGAGGTAATTCTAAAACAATTAAAGATGGTTCTATTCCAGAATTATTATCAAGAGGTTTAACACATGAAACAATAGTAAATGCAGGTGTTGTTGATATTAGAAACTTGAATGAAGAAGATTTAGAATTTAATGAAAAAGAAAAAGAAGAAATACTAAAAGAGATACTAAAAGAAATCAATAAAGAAGAAGAAAAATTAAAAGAGAATAAATATACAAAATATGAAACTTATTTCACATTATATAAATCTAAAATAAATCTTTTAAATAAATATACTCAAATATTACCAAATAAAAAAGAAGAATTAGAAAAAGAAATTAATAAAATAGAGAAAATAATTCAAAAATATAAAGGTAATAATGTAAATTGGAAAGAGGATTTAGATGAAGAAGTTGATTATTTTGAAGATTATTTTAAACAAATAACTTCTACAAAAGAACATCCTATATTATTTCCATATGAAAACCAAGACAAACTAAATAATGTATCAATTATAGCTGGAGCTACAAATAGAGAGGATAACTCTAAATATCAAGTAATTAATAAAAATAGTTTTGATATTGATAGTAGGGGAGAACAAACTGAAAGATTGTTTGTAGTTGAGGGTAAAATGGACGCACTATCTTTAACTCAAATGTTAAAAGAAAGAGGTTTGTATGAAACTTCAAGTATAATAACTTTATCAAATGTAAATACTGCAAAAACATATGAATTAAAGAAAATTATAGTTAATATGGTTAAAAATGATAATTTAAAAGACCTAAATCTAATGTTAGATAATGATAATAGTGGTATAGAAGCAACTGAAACTATTGTTGAAAGTATTTATGAAACTGATCCATTACTTGCAAAAAAAATCAAAAAAGGTGAGTATGTATTTGAAGAACTAGAAACAGAAGTAAATGATTTAAATGATTTACTAAATACAAATAATGAAAATCAAGGTATTTTCTTCTCTAATTTATATGGTATTTTATCAGAAAAACCAAGAGTAGGTAATGATGAAGAAAGTAGAATTGAAAGTGTAAAAGGTAAGGTGGAATATTATAAAAATCCAAAAGAATTTGCAAGAGCAATTTCTTCTAAAAACTTTTTGTATTTAAAAAGAGAAGTAGTGGAAGATTTAAAAGATAATAGATATTTTGTAAAAATTGGAAAAGATGTAAAAGAATTTAATATAGAAGATATAAAAGAAATATTAAAAACAATAAAAAATAAAGAAGGAAAATATCCTCAAAAAAAATCAAAAGAAAGTGATGAAGATTATTCTAAAAGATTAGAACCAAAATTAACAAAAAAACTTAATGGTTATTTTAATAAAAAAGAAAAAGCAAAGGTTTTATTTGTAGAATCTGGAAAAACTTTACACCATAATGCTATTTTTGGAAAAGATAGTTATGGTGATGACTTTGAAGAATGTTTTTTTATAAATAGACCAGCAGCCCAGAATCCTAAAAAATCAATATATGAAGTAAAATTAGATAAATATGATAAAACTACTGAAAATGGAAAGGGATTTGAAGGTGTATATAAAAATGTAGAAAAAATTATTTATGAAGGTGTTATTAAAGCACATGAATTAGAATTAAATCACCCAGCAAAAAAATTAGAAGTAGAGGAACAAGATTTACCTCAATCAAAAGACTTTACTAAATTTAAAGTTTGGTGGATAAACAAAGCACAAAAAAGAATAAATGAAATTAATTGGAAAGATAACTTAAAAAAAGATAAAGCTATTTTAAATGTTAAGAAAGAATTAACTTTAATAGAAAAAACATATGAAATTATTGAAGATAAAGAAGGTTTTTTAAATTATTTTTTAGTTTTAGATGATATAATTAATTCATATAAAGAAGCTGGAATTTTTTCACAAATAAGAGGTTCTGCTCCTTCTTTTGTTTCATTTGATTTATTTGGATATACTAATTTACCAGATGGAGATATAGAAAATAAATTAGGTGAAGTTAAAGAATTAATGCCGCCTGAAAGATTTATGTCTGAATATAAGTTCTCAATGGCAGATGTTGATATTGAAGTGTCTTCAAATGTAAAAGAAAAAGCTGTTAAAATATTAAATAAAAAAGGTTACTTTTTATTCTTAGTTAGAAAAGAATTAGAAGGTGGTGAAATACAATATGCCATTCATCCTTGTAAAATGATTGAATTACCTGATTATATTAAACCATTTGTCACAGAAAGAACAAAATATATTCATTTAGACAAAAAAGATTTAGGTAAATTAGTAGAAAAAGCATATGATGTTATTAACCAAAATATTTCAAGAAATGAAAATATTGATTTAAATCAAGAAACAATTGAAGAAATATTAGGGGAGGCAAATAAAAAAGGTCTTTTAGTTTCAGATGTTATTAATAATGATTTACCTCAAGTAACAGATGCAGCAAAACAAATGCTTTTAAAATACAAAGGTTTACAAGAAGAAGAGTTATTAATAAAAAACATTTATGGAAAATATTCTATTGTAGTTCCTAAAAAATCATTAGATAGGTTTGGGGTTGAAACAGAAGAGACTTTAATTTCAATTGAAAATGGTCAAGAAATAACTTCTAATTATAAGAAAAAAGATATTGAGAGTAATGAAGGTTTTTATATGTCTATTAATAGAGTTATTAATAGAAGAACAGAAAATATTATTAAAGAGTATTTTCCAATAGAATACAATAACAATTTAGAATTACTAAATACTAAAACAACATTATATGAAGTTATGTCAGCAGCAGCTTCAAATAGACCTGCATTTACAGGTGAATTAATTACAATAGAAGATAAAGAGTATTTTTTCTCAATAAAAGATAGAAAATTAACTTCAATTGAAGATGGTTCTATATTAGAAGAGAAAGATTACCCTGAATTAATAAAAGTAGAGTTAAAAAAATATTTTGAACACAAATACCCTGTATTAGAAGATAAAGAACAGGAAGAAGACTTAGAAGAGGAAACAGAGGATAAAAAATTGTTTTTACCAAAAATACTAAAAAGAAGAATGGTTGTAGATTATATTATAGAAAATAAAAAAGAAAGAGAGTATTTTAAATCTCTAAATATAACTAATGGTTCTATTTTATTTCAAGAACAAATGACTTCATTTTTAGTAAAAATAGCTGAAGAATATATTGAAGAAAAGAATGTATCTGAAGAGGAAAAACAAGAATTTATTACAAAATGGAAGAAAAAAGGTGATATATGTCAATCCTTTGTTAAAAAAACTGCTTCTTCTTTAACAAAAGAAACGATAGAAGAAGCTCTATCTATTTTTGAAGATTCAAAAAGTTTATTAAATGAATTATCAAATGAATCATTTAAAAGAGAGGCATTAGATATTTTTAAATTACAATTCTTTGCATTTGAAAATGGTGCATATTTATATAATGGTGCTCATGGTGAAATGGTTGCTTATAATGCAATTCAAGAATTATTACATAAAACAAAAACAAAAGAAATAAGTATTAAAGAAGTAAAAGAAAAAGTAAAAGTATCACAAAAAGATATGGATTTATATAATCAAAGAAAAGAAAGAAGACAAGAATATTTAAAAAATAAAACAAAAGAAGAAGAAAGAAAAGCAAAAGAAAGATATGATAATAGTGATGAAGAATATACTTTAATTACTGGATATAATTATAAATATGTTAATAATAAAGATGGTAAAGAATATCAAGCAAAACACAATGATATATTATTAACTTTAAATGAAATAAAAAGTTTTGTAAAAACTAAAAAATTACAAAAAGGTTTCATGGTTTTAACTTTAAATGAAGATGGAGAAATAGAAGATAAAAATAAAATATATGAAAGAGTTGATTTAGCTCCAAGTTTAAATAAGTCTGGAGAAATGGAAGAAAAAACTATTTTAACACTTAAAAATCTAGAAACATATGAAGTAAAAGAATTAAATGAGTATTTAAATCATACTTTTAATGGATATATTAAAATAAATGAAGATAATAAAATCTGGTTCAATAGAAAACAAAATAATAAAGACATAGTTGAGAAAAATATTAATCAAGTATTAGAATTCTTTAAATCAAAAGATATTTATTCAAAAGAAGAAGTATATAATATTGATAGTGAAACTGAAGCTATATTTAATATTGAATTACCAAAAAAAGGAAATAAACCAATTCAGAAGGTAAAAGTAGAAGAAATAATGAAAGTAGAAGATAGTTCAAAAAATGATAAACAATATAAGATAACTTTCAATATGTTAAATGATGAAATTAAATCATATTTAGATAAAAATAATATTAAACTTTTTGGTAAATCTATTTATATTTGGAAAAATAAACTAGATACTATTAAAAATGATATTGAAAAATTAATTCCTATGGAAGATAATGTTGTTAAATCTTCTATGGAAAAAGAAAAGAAACCAACAAAAGAAGCAAAGGAAGTAAACTCTAAAAGAGTTCAGAAGGTGAAAATAGAAGAAATAATGAAAGTGGAAGATAGTCCAAAAAATGATAAACAATATAAGATAACTTTTAATATGTTAAATGATGAAATTAAATCATATTTAAATAAAAATAATATTAAACTTTTTGGTAAATCTATTTATATTTGGAAAAATAAATTAGATACTATTAAAAATGATATTGAAAAATTAATTCCTATGGAAACTTCAAATAATACAAAAAAAATAGAAGATATTAATGAAGATATTAATGAAGAAAAATCAAAAAGAGAATTGATTTTAAAGAATTTCCCTAATTATGAATTATTAATGAGAAATGAAAGAAACTATTGGAAAGAACTTCCAATAGATCATAAATTAACAGTAAATGAACAAGAAGGTTTAACTGAAAGTTTCTTTAATTGGTTAGAAGATAATAAAACTATAACATTACAAGTTGAGGGTAAAGATAATATTATTAACTTTGAATTACAAGTTAAAGAAATTAATGATAAAAATAATATAACTTATATTATGGTAGGTAAAGAATATGGAGTAATGTTCCCTTTATCTGAAATGATTAAAATATATAAATATTCAGAAGAGTATAAAACTTCTAAACAAGAATTAGTAATAGGTAATAAAATTAAAGTGGAAGGAAATAAAGCTTTAATTGAAGGAGAAGCTAAATTTAGAACTTTACCACACCCAAGAAATCATTCACAAAAAGTAGAAGGAACAAGAGCACCTTAAGGTGTTATCTTGTTTCATTAAAATCTTTTCACCCAAACTTTTTAATCAATAACTAATGAAAAAGATATTTCATTTTGATTTAGATTATATATTTTAATAAATTGTAAAATATCACTTGCTTCACAAAAAGATAATAATTCTAAATGTAATATTAAATGATTCAATATATATTTTTTAATATCTTCATTTTCCATTTTAAATAAAACTTCATATTCATTTTCAACAATTAGAACTTCACCATTATTTAAATAACTATTAGTAAATATATCTTCAGTTGTTAATTCTTCTAAAATATTTGATTTTAATTTATTAAAAGGTGTATTTAATTCTTTTTTTAAATTAAATATTAAGGTATCTCTTTCCATAGAATTACATATTTCTTTATACCAATGTTTATCTACTATTTTATTTAATTTAATTAAAGTATTTATTAAGGTTTTATTGTTGTATTTATTAAAGTAGTTATTATTCATAAAAAGATTATAAAAACAAAAATAAAAGTGTTTTTTTTTAACTTAATTAATTATTGTATTTAAAATAATCTTCAATGTGTTTATCTATATTAAAGTTGTCTTCAATGTGTTTATCTATATTGAAGTGGTCTTCAATAGATTGATTAAACTCTTGTAATGGAGTTAGTTCTGGACTATTTGCATATAAATTAAATGAAACAATTAAAAATAAAGAAGAAATAAGTTTCATAATAAGTCCTTTTTAAATATTATAAATGTAAAAATGTTCTTTTTCTTTTTCTAAAAAAATAGACAAAAAAAAAGGTAGGTTATTACACCTACCTTTATAAGAAATAAAAGAAGTTATTAAACTTCTTTACCTTCAAATTCTTTATCTTGGATATCATTTAAGATAGTATCAGAAGATTCTTTTGTTGCTAATGCAATTGAAAGAGTTTCATTTGCCATTTTAGCATTTTGTTGTGTCATAGTGTCAAGAGTATTAACACTTGTAGATATTTGTCTAATACCTTCTTCTTGTTCTTTAGAAGTTTGATAGATTTCATCAATATTTTTAGAAGTATCTTCAACACTTGAAACTAAGTCTCTAAATGATTTATTTACAACACTTGAAATCTTAGTTGATTCATTAATTAAATCAGAACCTTGAGAAACTAATGCTTTAATTTCTTCAGCAGCTTCAGCACTTCTTGCAGCTAGATTTCTAACTTCTTGTGCAACAACAGCAAATCCTTTACCATGTTCACCAGCAGTAGCAGCTTCAACAGCAGCATTTAATGATAAGATATTAGTTTGGAATGCAATTTGATCAATTTGCTCAATTGCTTTTGCAATTTGTTCTTGTGAAGCTTCAATATCATCAATATTGTCATTCATATTATTTAATTCTTTAGAACCTTCATTTGCTAATTTAGCCATGTTTTGTGCATTACTTGCAACATTTGCTGTTTTTTCTTTAGAAGATACAATGTTACCAGCAATTTCTTCAATAGAAGCAGATACTTCTTCTAAGTTAGCAGCTTGTTCATTTGAAGAACTAGATAAAGAACTCATGTTTTTTTCTAATAATGAAGCATTTTTAGATAATTCAATTGAAACAGTTTGAGAAGACATTAACATAGAAGTAATTAAATCACCTAATTTATTGATTTCATCTTTCATAATACCTTCTTTACAATCAGCTTTAGCTGTAAAGTCTAATTTACTATATTGAGTTAAAGTTTCTTTAACAACATTTAAATCAGTAGCAACAGTTTTTTCTAAGTTTTCTAACATATCATTTAATTTATTTCTTAATTCATTTAAACTTTCAGTTTTAGTTTCTTTTGTTAATCTACCATCTAAATGACCTTTTGAAACTTGTGAAACAACTTCTTGAACTTCATCAATTAATTCATGCTCTAAATCAATAACTTCAACTGTTTTATCAATGTTGTCATTAATAGATTTAGACATTCTATCAATTTCATCATTACCTTCAATTTTAATTTTTTCAGCTTCAGATTGTTCATTATTAACATATTTAAAGAATGATTCTAATCCTTTTCCAAAGTTTTCAATTTTAGAAATAATATTAAATATTAATTTAGCAACAAATATTAATGCCAATGCAGCAAATGCTGTTAGCCATAAAGCAGTATTAGAAGAACTATCAGCAATTTCTTCATTATCTTTTAAAGTTTTTTTAGAACTTTTAGCTAAAGCTTTTGAATAAGCATCTAATCCTTTAATAACAACTGCTAAGTTTGCAGGTACATCTTCTATTACTTGTTCATATATCTCTCTATTAGTTGAGAAAATATCTTGTAATTCTAATCTAATATTAGTAATATTTTGTGTTCTAATATCAACAATAATCATTTCTAAATCAGCAATTAAAGATTTTGCTTCATCAAATTCTTTATTATTATATATTTCAACAACTTCTGCAGCTAATTCATAAAATTCTTTAACCGTATCAGTATTTTCTTCAAATAATTCTTGTAAACTTTCATCATATTTTGCATATAATGGATTTTCTTTTACATTTTTCATAAATAAAGCCCAGTTAGAATTTTCATAATTAGTATCAACTTTTAATTCACTCCAAGATTCTAATGTATCTTTTCTAAATACAGCTCTATCAATAGCCATATACCATAATACAATTTTAACTTCTTCTTTTGCTAAACCTTCTAATAATAAATCATCAATAAATGCATAATAATCATTATATTCATTAGCAACACCATGAATTAATTCATGTGATTTTTCCATAGCTAACATTTTAGTTTGAGTTGCTTTATCAAGCATTTTAAACTCACCTGATTTTTTGAACTCATACCACCATTTACCTAAAATACAAGTTTTATGGTCTGAATGTTTTCCACCATTAAACTTAATTTTTTGATTAATAGACTTTAATAAAGCCCCTCCATATCTTTCATGCGCAGCAATAATTTTTTGATTATGAATAGTTTTTTCACCTACTTTTTCAATCTTCAAGCTAGAAGTTGAAAGTGAACCAATAGATCTAAAACTACTAATAACCATAGCACCAATAATTGCAACAAGTGCAATTAAAATCCAAATTCCTTTTGATTTAATAGTCATAAATAATCCTTTCATTTTTTTATGTTCAAAATTATTATAAAAACTTATAAGTTAATTTTAGAAAAAAAATAAAGAATTTGTTAAAAAATCTAAAAAAAAGAACAAAATAAATAAATACATTTTAAATACATTATTTTTAAGTTTCAATTAAGTTAAAAAAGTTAAAATTAAACAAAAAAAAAGGTAAATATTTTGGTTAATTATTGGTTGGAATTTAAAGAAGATATAGAAGATATAGATTTTATTGAAATAGAAAATAATAAATATTCAATGAAAAAATTATTTAAATACAAAGATTACTTAAAATATAAAGAAAAACTTATATTAAATATAAGTAAAACTAATATTGAAGATAGTTTTACTAAATATAAAATATCTGAAAAAGATGAAATAGTTGATTTTTCATTTATATCTTTATTTTTATTTGAAGTATTTTTTAAATTAACACAAGAACCAAATAATAAAGAATTAGAGGAGTATTTAAGGAAGTTACTAAAAATAAAAGGAGTTAAATATAATTTTTTAAGTAAAAAATTAAATTCTTTTGATATTAATCATAGACTAAAAGGTGTATTTTTATTTATAGATAATGAGAAACATACCAAATATGAAGAATTTTATTTTCCTATTTTAGTTGAGATAGTAGATAATGAAACTAAAAAAGGTAAAACATTTAAAGAAATAGATAATGAAAATATTAATTTAAAAGCATTTGTAGATTATTTAGTAAAAAAAACTCAAAGAAGATATATGAAAGGCCATAATGAAAACTTAGGTAGAATTGATCAACAATTATTAGGTAGAATTTTTTGGAATTTAGATGAAATGGATGCTGTAATAGGTTTTTTTAAAAATAAAAGACCTTTTGAGAAAAAAAATAAATATAAAAAAAGATTAGAAGAAATAGAGAAAGAAATAAATAATTCTTGGTTTGAAGATGATGAAGAATTAGAGATAATGGAGGAAAAAAAACAACTTTCATTACAATATTTAAAAGAAATAGGTTTTGCAGTAACAGAGGAGGAGATATTAGAATATGTTGATGATTATGGTTGTAAATTTAATATTTTAGATTTAGTTAGAATTAAAACTATTAGAACTTTAAAAGAAAAAATAACAATAAAAAATAATATCATGGATTTTGTATTATCTCCTATAGATAATGATTTTGTAAGAGAAATGAATGATGCAAAAATAGAAGATTTGTTAAATAATTGTACTTCTACAAATGTCCAAAAACTTATTAAAGCAAATAGAAATGTATTGAATATTAGAAATATGTTATCTATGTTTGAAAAAGTAAATGAAATAATTATTCAAAGTGATATGAAACCAAGTAAAACATTGGGTAAATATTATTATGATTATATTAATAGTAAAATAAAATATAAATTATATTTTAAATTAATATCTTTACCTTTAACAAAAACAATATTAAATAATTCAGATTTACCTAAAGAGTTTTTCTTAAAAAAAACAATATCTCAAAATGCAATTTTTAGATTAGTAAATGGTTATATATTTGGTGGAAAACAATTAAAGAAATCAAGACAAAAAGCAATATCAACATTTTTATTTCAAGAAAAAAGAGATAGAGGTCTTGATTTTCAACCTTATATTTTTGAATTATATGAAACAGATATAGAAAAAGAAATTAGATATTATTTTGAAGAATATATGTTACCTTACAATGAAGGTATAAGTGAAGAAGAAGAAGAGAATTATTATAATGAATTTTTACTTCAATATAAAAAAGAACTTAATTTATTAAAAAGTGATTTAAGAGAAAGAATTCCAAAAGGGGTAGTGGTTTTTTAATATTTTGTTATTGACTTATAGATATTGTTTAGGTTATAATTATTTATGAAAGGATATATTATGAAACAGATAACAATAAATAACAAAGAAATGGTATTAAATACTAATAAAGAAACAATAATTTCTTTAAATATAGGTGATAAAATAAATGTTAATGGTTTATTAAAAGATTACCAACCATATTATGATATGGAAAACTTAATATTAATAAACCCTGAGACAGGTCAAAAAATAATAATACAAAATGTTAATAATGTATTTGAAAATAATGATGGTTTATTAGATTTTGATTTAAATAAATTAACTGATATATATTCAAATAAAATTCCAGAAAGTTATTCTTATGTATCTTTTTTAGATGACCCTGAAGAAATAGATAATATAATAGATAAATTAGATGTCCTATTAAATTATTTAGAAGAACCAAGTGCAGAGATAAAAGAAGAAATTCAAAATGATAATTTAGCTTTTAATCCAGAAGATTTACCAGCACCAGCAGCAGGTGAAGAACCAACAACAGAAGATGGAATAGTAAGAGCAAGATTTGAAGATAGAACAGCATTAGAAAGAAATATAGAAACAGATTTAAGAAGTAATAGTTTAAATGAAACAAATATCCAAACAACAACAAATTTAGGTGAAAATAATTTAAATTTAGTTGAAGACACAATTCCATTAACACCACCTTTGACACCTCCATTAGAAGAAGCAAAAGAAATTGAGGTTTCTTATGTAAATGTAAATAATACATTATATGAAAAAGTTACTATTCCAACAATTGCAGTAGAAGTAGATACGGAAACAAGTGTTTTAAATGAAGAATTAATAGAAAGTGAAGGTTTAATATTAATAGAAGAACAATGGTATAAACCAACGATTAAAGAAAAAGAAGAAACATTTACAGATTATAGAACTGAAATTATTAGAACAGAAACACCATATGAACCATATAATTCAATTGGTATTGAGTATAATAATTTAAATAATTATGGAGATACTACTGAAAATATATCTTTTGGACATTTAGTAAATGATATAAGTATTCAAATTAAGTCTTTTAAAGTAGATTTTGATGAAGGTGTAATTAATTTTTATAAAGAAGGTGAACTAGTAAATAGTTCTTATATAGACGAATATTATGATAGTAAAGATAATATAGAAACAATGTTAAATATTAAAACTGATTTTGATTATGATACATTAAGTATAACTCATAATGGTGAAGCTCAAGGAGTAGGACAACAAAGTGGAGAGTTTAAAATAGGGGGAATTATAGAAAATAATGTATTTGATACTATTGTAAGTGAAGAAGAAGTTCAAGTTCCTTTTGAAAATACTAGAATAGTTGAAGTTGAGGAAAATATATTATATGAAGGTGATGTTTATAAAACAATAGTAGAAACACACATTGAATATGTAGAAAATCCAAACTTTGATACAACAAATTTAATAAAAGAGGGCGGTGAATGGTATCAACCAGTAGAAGATAATTATTTAAAGGTAATACTGTCTGGTGGAGATGAAGAAGAATACTTTAATTTAGATAATCTTATTGATAATGTTGAAAAAATAGAATTAACTAATAATATAAATATAAATTTAGATGACTTATTAACAAGTGATAAATATTATGGAGATAATATTGAAATAAAAATTATCACAGATGAAGGTGAAGAAATTGGTATTTCAGATAATATTACAACCTCAAATAATTGGAATGAAACAATAGATAATAATATATATACCTATGAAAATTATGAAAATGGAATTAAAATAGATGTATTTGAACAAATAATAGATGAAATAGTTTAATGTTTCATTTTAACACATTAAAAAAAAATTGGTGTGTATTTTTGTGAAAGATTGTTTTTTTGAAGGAAATAAGATAAAATTACTCTATAATTATTTTTAAGTAAATAAAAATTATTAGGAGAAAATTTATGAATGCAAGTGATTTATTTATAAAGGCTCTTGAAAATGAAGGTGTGGAGTATATTTTTGGTATTCCAGGTGAAGAAAACCTTGATTTTCTAGAAGCATTAAGAAAAAGTGATAAGATAAAACTTATTTTAACCAGACATGAACAAGCTGCAGGTTTTATGGCTGCAACTTATGGAAGATTAACAGGGAAAGTTGGTGTATGTATTTCAACTTTAGGACCAGGTGCTACAAACTTTTCAACAGCAGCAGCTTATGCTCAATTGGGTGGAATGCCTATAATGATGATTACAGGTCAAAAACCAATTAAAAAATCAAAACAAGGTAGATTTCAAATTGTTGATGTAGTTGCAATGATGAAACCTGTAACAAAATATGCAAAACAAATTGTAAATGGAAATAATATTCCTTCTATGGTAAGAGATGCATTTAAAATTGCTACAACTGAAAGACCAGGTGCTGTTCATTTAGAGTTACCAGAAGATATAGCAGCAGAAGAAGTTGAAGATAATATATATCCAGTTAGAGAAGTTAGATACCCAAGTGCTTGTAAACAAACAATCAATGAAGCAGTAAAAATGATTCAAGATGCAAAAAGACCATTATTATTAATAGGTGCAGGTGCAAATAGAACTAGAATTGGAACTTCTTTAACTGAGTTTGTTAATGAAACAGGTATTCCATTCTTTTCAACTCAAATGGGTAAAGGAGTAATTAATGAAAATCATAAATTATGTCTATCAACAGCAGCATTAAGTCAAGATGATTTTATTCATTGTGCAATTGAAAGAGCAGATTTAATTATCAATGTAGGACATGATGTAATTGAGAAACCACCATTTTTTATGGAAAATGAAGAGGGTGCAACAAAAGTAATGCATGTTAATTTCTTCCCAAGTGAAGTTGATGATACATATTTTCCTCAAATGGATGTTGTTGGAGATATTTCAACAAATATTGACCAAATTACAAATTGTATTTCAAAGCAAGAACATTGGGACTTTGAATATTATAAAAAATTAGCAGAAGAGATTAGAACAAGGTTATCTAAATATTTTGGAGATGATAGATTTCCTATTTTACCTCAAAGAGCAGTAAGAAGTATTAGAGGTATATTAGGTTCTGAAGATATTTTAACATTAGATAATGGTGTTTATAAAATTTGGTTTGCAAGAAATTATAGATGTGCAGAACAAAATACACTTTTATTAGATAATGCATTGGCAACAATGGGTGCTGGACTTCCTTCTGCAATGGCAGCTAAAATGGTAAATCCAGATAAGAAAGTGGTTACTGTTTGTGGTGATGGTGGTTTTATGATGAACTCACAAGAATTAGAAACAGCAGTTAGATTAGGTTTAGACTTAACAGTGATTATCTTAAATGATAATGCTTATGGAATGATTAAATGGAAACAATCAGGAATGGGGTTTGAAAACTTTGGGCTTGATTTAGATAATCCTGATTTTGTAAAGTATGCTGAAAGTTATGGAGCCACTGGACATAGACCAGAAAGTGTAGAAGAGTTTAATAAAACATTTGAAGAATGTGTAAATGGAAAAGGTGTTCATTTAATTGATTTAGCAGTTGATTATTCATTAAATCATGCAATTTTAAATGAATTATTAAAAACAAAACAATGTTTAATTTAAGGAAAATAAATGAGTAAATTACAAGTATTAAGTCCATATGATGATAGTGTAGTAGGTGAAGTAAAATTAAGTTCAACAGAAGAAGTTCAACAAGCAATTGATAATGCATATGAATTATATTTAGATAAAGACGCATTATTACCAAAATATAAAAGAGTTGAAGTATTAGAGAAAGTAATGGAAATTATGAGTTCTCAAGTAGAAGAATTAACTAAACTTTGTGCAAGTGAAGGTGGAAAACCATATATTGATTCAAAAGTAGAAGTACAAAGAGCAATAAATGGTATTAAAATTGCAATTGAAGAAATTAGTTCTATGGGTGGAAAAGAAATACCTATGGGACATACTTTAAGTAGTGATGGTAGAATGGCATATACATTAAAAGAACCTATTGGGGTTGTTGCTGCTATTTCAGCATTTAATCATCCTTTTAATTTAGCAGTTCATCAAGTTATTCCTGCAGTTGCTGCTGGTTGTCCAGTTATTATTAGACCTGCAAGTGGAACTCCTATGAGTGCAGTTAGATTAGTTGAAATTTTGGAAGAAGCAGGTTTAGCAAAAGGTTGGGCACAAGCAGTAGTTTGTGATAGAAAAGGAGGAGAATTATTAGTGAAATCTCCTAAAACAGCATTTTTAACATTTATTGGTTCTGGAAGTGTTGGTTGGCATTTAAACTCAATTGCAAGTCCTGGAACAAGAGTTGCATTAGAACATGGTGGAGTTGCTCCAGTAATTGTAGATAAAGACGCAGATATTGAAGATTTAATTCCTTCAATCGGTAAGGGTGGTTTTTATCATGCCGGTCAAGTATGTGTAAGTGTTCAAAGAGTGTTTGTTCATAAAGATATTATTGAAGAAGTTTCTCAAAAATTAGTTGAATATGCAAATAAACAAGTAATTGGAAATCAATTAGACCCTAAAACTGAAATAGGACCATTAATTAATAATAGTGAAGTAGATAGAGTAGAAGAATGGGTAAATGATGCAAAAGAAGAAGGTGGAAAAATACTTTGTGGTGGAAATAGAATAGGTAAAAGTTGTTTTGAGGCAACTGTTATTTTAAATCCTTCTGATAAAGCATTAGTATCAACAAAAGAAGTATTTGGACCAGTTATCTGTTTATATACTTTTGAAACATTTGATGAGGCTATTAAAAGAGCAAATCAATTAGATGTATCTTTCCAAGCAGCAGTATTTACAAAAAATATTGACCAAGCATTAAGAGCAGTTAAAAGATTAAATGCAACAGCAGTAATGGTAAATGACCATACAGCATTTAGAGTTGATTGGATGCCATTTGGAGGAGCAAAAGTATCTGGACTTGGAATGGGTGGAATTGGAAACTCAATAGAAGATATGTCTGTTGAGAAAATGTTTGTAATTAAATCAAAAGAATTATAAAAAAAAGAGGAAGTTATTCCTCTTTCTTATCTTCCTTTTGTGGTATTGAACATTTTTTTGTAATAATACAAATAGGACAGAACTTAACAATACCTGCAATTAAAGGGATTATTCCTAAATAAAACCAATGGTTATCAGTATAGAAACCAATTGCTATTAGTATAATACCAACAATAATCCTAACATTAGAACACACATTCCTGATTTTATCATATTTATTCATTTTGATACCTTTATATTCAACTAATATATATTATATAATAATTTTTATTAAAAGAGAACTTAATTAATTAAAAAAGTTATATAATGTTATTAAAAAAGGATTTTATATGTATATTTATCAAAGAAAAACATTGATTAACACTACACCAAAAGAATTATTTAATTTTCATATGGATTTTAAAAATGTAAAAGTTATAACTCCAAAAGATATAAAGGTTGAGATATTAGAAAAACCTGATAATTTAAAAGAAGGAGAAATCATAAAGGTAAAGAGTACTAAAATGTTTATTTCTCAATTATGGGAAGTTAAAGTTACAAAAATAATAGAAAATAAAGAAATAATAGATGTCGCAATTAAATCACCATTTTCATTTTGGAAACATAGACATATATTCAAAAAAACAATAGAAGGTACAGAGTTGATAGATGAAATTGAATTTGAGTTACCTTTTGGTCTTTTGAATAAAATAGGAGAACCTATATTTGCAAAGTTAATTCTTGAAGATATGTTTTCAAAAAGACAATATTTAACAAAAAAATATTTTGAAAATAAATAATAAAAACTCTCTTTTTTTTAAAAATATTATAAAATAAAAATAAAGAAAAGAGAAAGAGAGTTAAAATGCAAGATCAATGGAAGATAAATGAACCAAAAAATATTAAAAGTATTATAGAAGAAAATAATAAAACACATAGTCATATAAATCCTCAACCAAGATTAGTTTCTTATAAAAGAGAAGAAAAAATTGAAATCCAAAATAATGAAGATTTTATTGAAGCTTCTATTGAAGAAGAAATAGAAAACATTTTTGAAACTGAAGAAGAAATCAAAAATGAATTTGAAAATTTATCTGATGATGAAACTGAAAATAAAGATAAGTATGGTTTTAGAAAAATAAAAACTTGGTATGAAAAAGATATGCATCCTCTATTAGTAAAATATCTTAAAGAAAGTCCTTATTTTTCTGCATATGCAAAAACAATAGACCAAAGTGCTAGTTCTAATTTAAAAAGAGGTTTAAATGAATGGGACCACCCAGATATTGTAGCTGTTGAAGCTGAAATGTATTTAAATTTTGATAATGAAATAAATAATTTCTTAAAAAATACTAATCAATCATATATGAAAATATATTCATTTGAATTAAAACAAAACATTACATTAGGAACATTAAGAAAATATTATTTTCAAGCTGTTTCTAACTCAACTTGGGCAAATGAAGGATATTTAGTTGCTATGAGTATTGAAGAAAAAAATGAAAATGATATAATGGAAGAATTAAAAAGACTTCACAATTCTTTTGGAATAGGTGTAATTATTTTAGATAAAGATAATTTACAAAAATCAAAAGTATTATTTAGAGGAAAAACAAAAGAAGATTTAGATAAAGAATTAATAAATAAAATTGTAACTAAATCAAAGAATAAAGATTTTACTGATTTTATCCAAGCAGTTAATCAAATTGCAAATGCAAGAAACAAAATGGACATAAATAAAGAAAGATTTGATAGGATTTTAGAAGATGAAGAAATGGAAGAATATATAAGAATTAAAAGATTTGACTAAGTTTATACCAATAAAGTAAAAATTAAGAATAAATAAATTATAATATATGTATAAAATTAAAAAGAAAGGAAAGTGTTGAAACCAGTTCCCAGGCACTTATTGAAAAAATGATAGAGTTAGTAGTGATATTCATATTAGTGATATTAATATCATTTGTGTGTTCTATTTTAGAAACTACAATTTTCTCAATGTCAACAAGTTATAACTCAACTATAAAAGAAAAAGATGAAGAATTTGGAAAAAAATTAACTAATATAGAGAAGGATTTAGATAACTCTTTAACTTCTATTTTAATAGTTAATACTTTATCAAATACTTTTGGAGCAACATTTATTGCATTAACTCTTCAGTCAATGTATCCAAATCAAGAAACAATTATTTACTATATTTTTACAGCTATTTTTCTTGTTTTGTTTTTTGGAGAAATAATTCCTAAAATAATGGCAACATTTTATTGGAAAAAGTTTTTTAGGATATCAATAAATATTGTTTGTATAATAAAAAAAATCACAAAACCAATTATTTTATTTACAAATTTTATTCCTAAGAAATTAAAAAAAGAAAGAAATAATAATTTATCTAGAGAAGAGATTATTCATAGTGTTTTAGAGAGTGAGAATAAAGGTTTAATTAATTATTTAGAAAGTGACATTATAGAGAATACATTAAAATTAAAAGAGGTTAAAGTTAGTGAAGTTTTAACCCCTAGAAGTGTTGTATTTAGTGTTTCAAAAGATGAAAGTTTAAAAGAGGTAATAGAGAAAGAAGAATTGTATTCATTCTCAAGGATACCAGTGTATTCAGAACATATAGATGAAATAATTGGTGTTGTTTATTCAAAATCATTGTTAAAAGAAGTAATAAAAGGTGAAAAAGTATTTATTAAAGATTTAATAGAACCTATTGATAAATTAAATGAAAATATAAATGTTTTAAAAGCTTTACATTATATGACTAAAAAGAAATTACATATGGTGATAATTGTAGATTCTTATGGTCAAACAAAAGGTATTTTAACATTAGAAGATTGTTTAGAAAGTGTTTTAGGTTTAGAAATAGTAGATGAAACAGATATAGAAGAAGATATGAGACAATTAGCATTAAATAAAAGAAAGGGGAGATAATTTGGTAAAATTATTTAAAGAAATAGTAGTAGTGGTTATTATAATTATGAGTGTATATACACTAATATTACAAAATTACAAAATACCTTCTGGGTCTATGAAACCTACATTAAATATTGGTGATCAAATATTAGTTAATAAATCTGTTTATGGTTGGACAATACCTAAATTACCAATGTTAGATTTATCTATTGTTCCAAATGATAAAGACCAAAGAATAACATTTTTAGAAAATATTAGAACTATGATTGCAGACACACTAAATATACCTTCATTAAAATCTAGAACACCTATTTTAGGGGAAATAGTTGCATTTCAAGAGCCAGAAACAAAAATACCATATGTAAAGAGAGCAGTTGCAACTGAAGGTATGAGTTTTATGTTAAGAAAAGATGGTTTTTGGTTAGAAGATAACTCTTTATTAACATATAAAAATAAAGAAAAAAAAGAAATTGAAGGAAGGACTTTTATTAAAAATCCTTTATTAAATCAATTTGAAGTTTTAGATAATGAAAATAGAAAGTTATTTATTTATAAAATATCAAATAAAAATGGTTTAAAAGAAGAAGAAATTAAAGGGTATAAAATATATACTGTAAAAAAAGGATTTACTTTTATGCTAGGAGATAATAGAAATAATTCAAAGGATAGTAGATTTATAGGTGCTATTGAAAATAAGTATTTGTTGGGAAAAGTATTTTATAGATTTTTTGAAATAAATGAAAATATAGGTGTAAATAATAATAGAAGTTTTTAAACCTATATTATTATTTAATACAATTTATAGGTTTAAAGAATTTTGTTGGTATTTCCTGAATATTATTCCAACCATTAATACCTCTTTTTAATACAACTAAATTTTTATATCCCATTTCTGTTAAAGTTAACCAACTCCAATCAGCTCTTTCACCACTTTTACAAACAATAACAATTTTCTTATTTTTAATAATCTCTTGTTTATTTATTTTCATTTCTAACATACCTCTAGGTATATTTATATAGTTAGTTTCAAAGTCAATACTATCATTTAAAAAAGGTTCTCTTTCAACTTCTTCTTTTTCTCTAACATCAAGAACAACAAAATCATTAGATATTTCTTCATCATTTAATATTTTTTTTAAATAATCAGTCATTATATAATCAGGACAGTGATTTCCAAACCTTAAATTTTTGTAATTTTTATAATCTACAATATCTCCAAATAATAATATTGTAAAAATAATTAAAGAAAATATAATTTTCATAATAAAAACTCCATTTTTGATTAATTATATCATAAACTTACAAAATAATAAATTAAATTGTATTAATGGGAAATTAAAGAAATAAAATTATAATAGATGAACATAAAATAAAAAAGGAGCAAATATGTCAAAATACTTATTCACTAGTGAAATAGTAAGTCCAGGACATCCTGATAAAGTTGCAGATATAATTTCAGATACAATAGTTGATAAACTAATTATGGGAGATTCAAAAAGTAGAGTTGCTGCAGAAACTTTTGTAGCAGGTAAAAATATAGTAGTAGGTGGAGAAGTTACTTCTAATGTAGAAATTTCAACAGAAGAATATCAAGAAATGATAAAAGAGGTAGTAAAAAAGATAGGTTATAATGGTAATCCACACTTTACAAAAGAAGAGTGTCTTCATCCAGATGATTTAAATATTCAAATATTATTAAATAAACAATCACCAGATATTAATCAAGGTGTTGATAGAGAAGATGGTGAAATTGGTGCAGGTGACCAAGGTATTATGTTTGGTTATGCTGATTGTGAAACTGATAGTTATATGCCTAAAACAGTTGTTTATGCAAGAAATATTATGGAAAGAGTATACAGATATGCATTAGAGAACCCAAGTGAATTAGGTGTTGATATTAAAACACAAGTAACAATTGATTATTTAACAAAAGATAACTTTGAAAAATCAAACCCACAAAAAATTGATACTATTGTTGTGTCTGCTCCTTGTGTTGCTTCTATGAGTATAGAAAAAGTAAGAGAATTAATTCAAAAATTAATAGATGAAGAATTCCAAAATAACCCAATGTATGATAAAGATACTTGTAAAATATATATTAACCCAACAGGTAAATATGTTTCTCACTCACCATTACATGATAGTGGTTTAACAGGTAGAAAATTAATTGTTGATAGTTTTGGAGGATATTCACCAATAGGTGGAGGTGCTCAATCTTCAAAAGACCCTTCAAAAGTTGATAGAAGTGGTTTATATTTAGCAAGATATATATCTAAAAATATTGTAGCTTCTGGGTTGGCTTCTAAGTGTGTAGTTCAATTATCTTATGCAATTGGTATTGCAGAACCTATTTCTATGGCAGTAGATACATATGGAACAGGAAGGTTAAATGATGCAGATTTATCTAAAATAATTGAAGATATGTTCCCAGCAACTCCAAAATGGATTATTAATCACTTTGGTTTAGATAAACCAACTAGTGAAACTTTTTCTTATGCAGATGTAGCAGCAAGAGGTCAAGTAGGTCAAGAAGATTACCCTTGGGAAAAAGTTGATTGTGCAGAAGAATTAAATAAAAAAGCCAATGCGTTAAAGTGGAAATAATAACTTAAAAATACACAAATAATAAATAATAAAATAAAAGGGGTTTGATTACCCTTTTTACAATAGTTCTTAAATAAAAAATAATTTCAATATTTTTATCAAATTTTATCTTTTTTTAAGCTTAAATTAAGCAACTATGTGTTATAGTGATTACAATTAAACAAACTTTAAGGAAAAAGATGAAATATAGATCAGCTATCACAACAACAACAAGACAACCAAGACAAGGTGAAATAGAAGGACAACATTATCATTTTACAACAAAAGAAATTTTTAAAGAAGGACTTTCAAATGATTTATTTGTAGAACATACTGAGTTCTCAAGTAATTTATATGGTTTAACAAAATCAGAAATTGAAGGGTATCAAGAGACTTCTATTTTAGTTATGGAATCAGACGGCTTCTTAAATATTCAAAAATATAAAGAAGAAAAACAAAAAGAAGGAATTGAAGTAAAGGTTCAAACAATTTTCTTTGATATTCCAAAATCAATCTTAGAGCAAAATATGAGAAAAAGAGGTGATAACAAAGAGGAAATTCAAAAAAGGTTAAATGAGACAGATGAAGTTTCAGAAAAAATGAATGAAATTATGTCAAGAAGAGAAGATAACTCAGACATTTTACATATTAAAGAACTTTTACCACTACCTGAAATAAAAGCTAAATATGATTTATTTAAAGAAAATGATTTAGATATTCTTCTATTCGTTGGACCTTCTGGTTCTGGAAAAACTATGTTTAAAGAATATTTATTAGATTTAGAAAATAAATAAGACACACTTCCCAAAAAATAAAGTATAATATTTCTAAAAAGGAGATATTATGCCACTACTAGATAGCTTTTGTGTAGATCACACTAAAATGAGAGGTCCAGGTGTTAGACTTGCTAAAACAATGAAAACACCAAAAGGGGACACTATAACTGTCTTTGACTTAAGATTTGTTTCACCAAACCAAGATATTTTATCAGAAAAAGGAATACACACATTAGAACACCTTTTTGCAGGTTTTATTAGAACTCATTTAAATAATGAAAATGTAGAAATTATAGATGTTTCGCCAATGGGGTGTAGAACTGGTTTTTATATGAGTTTAATAGGAACTCCAACAGAGGAAGAAGTAATTTTTGCTTGGGAAAAATCAATGAAAGATGTATTAGAAGTAAAGAATCAAAATGATATTCCAGAATTAAATGTATATCAATGTGGAACTTATACTATGCACTCATTAGAAGAAGCAAAAGAAATTGCAAATAAAGTATTAAATAATAAAATAGAAAAAATATCAAATAAAGAATTAGATTTAGACTTAAGTAAAATTAATTAATTTTAAAGAAAAAACTTTGAAAAGTAGAAATATTGAAATAATATTTATAATGTAGTTAAACAACAAACTACAAAGGTACAACTATGAATATTATTGATTTAGAGTATAATGAAGATAAAATCCACAATGAAATGGTAGCAAAAATACTTGAAGGTGAAGTTAGATATTTCAAATCTATTTTAAAACCTGAAGATTGTGGTCATATTCACACAACAATTAGAGTTTTAGAAGATAGAATAAAACAATTAAGAGGACAAAAATAAAAGAAGATTAAAGTTCTTCTTTTATTTTATTTTGTAATTCTTCTGATAAAATATCTACATTAGGTAATACTAAATTTACTTTTAAAAATAAATCTCCCCTATTTCCATTGTTTTCTAAACCTTTATTTTTAATTCTAATCTTTTGACCATTCTTTATGTTTTTAGGTATAGAAATATTAATAGTTTCATTTTTTATATTAGTAATAGTTAATTTCCCACCAAAAAGAGCAGTTTTCAAAGAGATATCTTCAACTTGTGTAATATCTAAATCATTTATAATATATTTATCATCTTCTTCAATATTTAGAATAAGAATTAAATCCCCCCTATTCCCTTGAAAACTATTACCTTTTTCTCTAACTCTAATCTTTTGACCATTCTTAATATTTTTAGGTATTTTTATTTTAATATTTTCACCATTTAATGATACTTCAACAGTTCCACCATTAACCGCAGTATTTAAATCAATATTTAAACTTGCTTCTGTATCAAGGTTTGGTGTTTGAAAAAAATCATCAAAATGAAAACTATTACCTCCAAAAGAACTTCTACTACTTTGTTTAAAGAAACTTGAAAAAATATCTTCAAAATCAAAATCACTTCCATGAGATTGAGAATAAGAATGAAAATCTTGTCCTCCAAATACTTGATCTCCAAATTGATCATATTTTTTTCTTTTTTCAACATCACCTAATACTTCATAAGCATTATTTATTTCTTTAAATTTTTCTTCTCCCTCACTTGTTTTATTAACATCTGGATGATATTTTTTAGCAAGTCTTCTATAAGATTTTTTTATTTCTTCTTGTGAAGTATTTTCAGATACTTCTAATGTTTCATATAAACTTTTACTCATTATCTTTTTCCTTTTTAGAAACAATAACTCTTGCAGGTCTAATAACTTTATTATTAAAAGTATAACCATTACTTTCAACTTTAAGTATTGTATTATCTTCAAGGTTGTTGTCCACCTCAATTTTACAAGCTTCATGAACCATAGGGTCAAGAATACCTTTAGTATTAATAGTATCTATTCCGATGTTCTCAAAACTAATATTTAATTTATCTTTTATATAATTTAAACCAATAGAAAAATTATTAAAAGTTTTTTCTAATTCTTGTGAAGAACTATTTTCAAAATCAATTTTAATATTTGTAGAAGCAAGCGCAAAGTCTATACTATCAATAGAAGGTAATAATTCTTTTACTATACATTCTACTTTTTTATACTCTTCTTGTTTTTTATTTTTTTCTACAATTAATAGTCTTTCTTTTAATCTTTTAATCTCTTCATCTTTTGATTTAATAATGTCTTCAAAGTTATTATTATTTTCACTATTATTATCTTCTAGTGCTAAAGTAAGTCCAGTTTTAAAAGTACCAAACTTTTCTTTTTTTTCATTTTTAGACTTAATAACTTCTTCTTTATCAAGTTCTTGTAAATGTCTAATACCTTCTATAACTTCTAGGACATCTCCTAATTCTTCTAAAGAAGTTAAATCTGTTTCAATAAACTCATTAACCTCTTCTAAAAGTTTCTCTTTAAATAGAGATACTAATTTTTCTTTATCTTCTTCATAGGACATTCTACTTTTGTCATTTATAATATCTATATATTTATCTCTAATTATCTTTTTTTTCATAATTAACCTTTTTTCTTTAATTCCTCTGTAATGAAATCTTCCATTTCTTCTTTCATTAATAATTTTTTATGTTTCTTATCTTTTAATTCAAAATCTTTTAAATCATCATAATTATCAGTTATCTCTTGATCTAATTCTCTATGACAATCATGTAATAATTTAAAATGTTGGTTTTCAACTAATAACTTATTTATAACACCTTCTCTTGTTTTCATGGTGTATCCTTTATTATTTATTTCATTTTTTCAAATGATATAGACACTATACCTGTTTTTTCATTAAAGTTTCTTTTAATAGATTTAGTATCAACATTTTTAGGTAATTTATTTATAAAACTAAATACTTGATTTGAAGTTGAGTTCTCAGTTTTGGTTCTTTTATTAGCTAATACTTTTAAAAAACCTTTTTCTATTTCAATGTTAATCTCTTCATCTTTTAATTTTTCACCTAAGAAAAAATTATAATCAATACTTGTTTCATTATCATTAGTTTCAATTAAACCTAATTGTTTAGTATTTCCTTTTAAATCTTCCATATTTTTTGATAATTTATTTTTTAAATCTTCTATTAAAGAAAATTTAGGTCTTGTCTGAAAATGTTCCTCTAAATTTCTAAACCAAGCATCTCTATATTCATCATATTCTCTTTGTTTCATTCTTCTTGGTTCTTCAACATATCTTTGTTGATTTTGTAATGCTTCAATTCTTTTTTGATGAATTTCGGCTAAATCTTGTCTATCCATCATATCTGACATTCTTCTTTGTCTATCAATACTTTCTGCTAAACCTCTTTGTCTATCAATGTATCTTTCTTCATTTCTTTCTTGTAAAAGATTTTCATGAAGTTTCATAATTCTTTTAGTTAAAGCTTTTTCTTCTTTGTTTAATAATCTTAATTTATCATTTAAATATTTCTTTTCAATTTGAATATGTTTTAAGTCATTACTTAAATCTCTCAACTCATATTGTCCATTTGCAAAACCTACTGAAAATAATGTAGAACCTAAAATTAATAATTTTTTCATATTACTTTTCTCCTTTTTCTTTTTTATTTAATAATATTATGCCATTATTTGAAACAATATTTACAATATCTCCACTAAAAATCTTATTTTCTAATAACATTTCAGCAAGAGGGTCTTCAATTGTGTCATATAATGCTCTTTTTAATGGTCTTGCTCCATATACAGGGTCAAAACCTATCTCAGCAATTTGTTTTTTTGCACTATCTTCTAATTTTAATACAATATCTTTGTTTTTAACTTTATTATTTAAACTATTAAACAATATATCTACAATATTAGTTATAGATTCTAATGTTAATTGTTCAAAAATAACTATGTCGTCTAATCTATTTAAAAACTCAGGTCTAAAAAATGTTTTTAGTTCATTAAATACTTCTTTTTTTCTATCTTCTTTATTAGTTATATCTAATATTTTAGAAGAACCTAAGTTTGAAGTTAAGATAATAATAGTATTTTTAAAATCAACTGTAACACCTTTATTGTCTGTTAATCTTCCATCATCTAAAACTTGTAATAACATATTAAACACATCAGGATGTGCTTTTTCAATTTCATCAAATAAAATAATTGAATAAGGTTTTCTTCTAACTGCTTCTGTTAGTTGTCCTCCTTCTTCATAACCAACATAACCAGGAGCAGAACCTATAAGTCTAGAAACTGAATGTTTTTCCATATATTCACTCATATCAAATCTAATAAGTGCTTTTTCATCATCAAATAAAAACTTAGCAAGAGTTTTAGCACTTTCAGTTTTACCAACTCCAGTAGGTCCTAAAAATAAAAAACTTCCAATAGGTTTTGTTTCATCACTTAAACCTGCTTTATTTCTTTTGATAACTCTTGAAATTGATTTCATTGCTTCATCTTGACCTATTACTTGTGTTTTTAAAACATTTTCAACTTCTAATACTTTTTGAACTTCACTACTTAACATTTTAGTTACTGGGATATTTGTCCATCTTGAAACAACTGAGGCAATACTTTCTTCATCAACAAAGTTTTTAAGTAAAGTTCCCTCTTCTTGCATATTATTCCATTTACTTTCAATATCTTTTAATTGTTGTTCTAATTCAGGAATAGAACCATATTCAATCTTTGCTGCTTCTTCAAACATACTATCTCTTTTTGCTCTTTCTGCTTTACCCTTTAATTGTTCAATTTCTGATTTAATATGTGAAATTGAGTTAAATGTTTCTTTTTCAGTATTGAATTTTGTTTCTAATTGTAATTTTTCTTCTTTTAAATTAGCAAGTTCTTTTTCAATTTCTTCTAATCTTTCACTATTCTTTTTAGATTTTTCCATTTTTAATGCTAGTTTTTCAACTTCAATAGAAGATATTTCACTTTTAATTTTTCTTAAATCATTTGGTTCTGATTCAATTTGTAATTTTAGTTCTGCTGCTGCTTCATCTATTAAATCAATTGCTTTATCAGGTAAAAATCTATCAGTGATGTATCTATCACTTAATCTAGCTGCTGCAATTAAGGCACTGTCATTTATTGAAACATTGTGATGTGTTTCTAATTTTTCCTTAATACCTCTTAATATTTGAAGTGCTTCATTTACAGTTGGTTCATCTACACTAATTGGTTGAAATCTTCTTTGCATAGCAGTATCTTTTTCAAAATATTTTCTATATTCTTTTAAGGTTGTTGCACCAATAGTATGTAATTCACCTCTTGCTAAACTTGGTTTTAATATATTTGCAGCATCCATACTACCTTCACTTGCCCCTGCTCCAATTATTGTATGTATTTCATCAATAAATAAGATAATATTTCCAGCTTTTTTCACTTCATCTATTACACTTTTTAGTCTATCTTCAAACTCACCTCTATATTTAGCACCTGCAATTAAAGAACTCATATCAAGTGTTACTACTTTTTTATTAAGTAATGAAGTAGGAACTTCTTTATTAACAATTTTTTGGGCAAGTCCTTCTGCAATAGCAGTTTTACCAACCCCTGGTTCTCCAAGTAATATAGGATTGTTTTTTGTTTTTCTAATTAAGATAGAAATCATTCTATTAATTTGTTCATCTCTTCCTATTACAGGTTCTAATTTACCATCTAATGCTTCTTTATTTAAATCAATTCCATATTTAGATAAATTATCAAAATTATCATCAGCACTTACACTATCAACAGTAGAATTATTTCTCATACTTTCCAAAGTCTTTTTTAATTCATTTAAATCTAAAAACTTAACTAATATTTCTTTAAAAGGGTTTTCATTTAAGTTAGCAATTAAATAAGTATCAACAGCAATAAACTTATCACCAAGTTTAGTCATTAAACCTTCTGCTTTATATAATGAATCTATAATATCAAGAGTAATATTATCTTTTGACAATGTAGATACTTGTGGTAAAGTTCCAACTTTTGACTGAACAGATAATTCTATACTCTTTCTATCTATATTCATTTTATTTAATGCTTGAACTAATACAGTGTTATTGTTTATTAGTAAAGACCATAAAATATGTAATGTTTTTGTTTCTGGGTTTTTGTTATGTAATGCAAGACTAATTGCACTTTCAATAGTTTCATTTAATTGGTTAGTTATTTTTTCATAAATATTCATTATTAATCCTTTATTTATATATATTTAAATAAAAGATTGTTCTTGAATCAAAACAATGTTTGTTATAGTATTAAAATTATTTTCCATATAGGCAAAATATCAAATTGTTAAGATTTCATTAAGACAATCTTTAAATAGATAACAAGTTACTTTGTGCTATCTAAAAAGTATTATAAGCTGTTTTTAAGAATATGTCAAGTTATTGAATCAATTTTTTGAAAATTTAAATATTTTTAGAGTTATTAAATGTTAATGTTATTAAAAAAGAGTATTTTTAAGGTATTTTTTTGTATAATTATTAAAAGTAATAAATTATAGAGTTTAAATATAATAATATATTTAGTTGTATAATAAAAAATTAGTAAAGGGTAAATATGTCAAAAGAAAAAAAATGTATGATGGGTGGTGTTGTAAGAACACTAGTTATGATTGTTTCATTAGTTGTTGTTGTTATGTTAGCAATTACATATGGTCCAAGAAGTTCTATAACAGATGGTAAAAAATACAAAGAGGTTTCAGAGAAAAGTTCTGAAAAATCAATTAAAGAGTTGGAAAAAACTCAATCAACTAGTACAAAATAAGAAAGAGTTAAACTCTTTCTGTTCTTAATTCTAAAAACTTAATAAACTTATTATCTTTAATATGTCTCCAATTATTTAAACTTCTTTGTCCTGTTCTTTTATCTATAACTGCAATAATATTTTCATTTATATTATTACTACCACAAAATAATTTATAGTATTTATCTGGTTCAGAATAATATTTTTCCATAGTTAAATACATTTCATTATTGAAAGTTTCAAATGTTTCAAAAAAATCATCTAAAAAACATACTTCAATTTTATTATTATGAATAGGAAGAAAAGATACCTCTAAGATATTTTTTAAATCTGGATGTTTGTTTTTATTAAATTGTTTTTCTAAATCTTTTAATGTCATTTAAATAACCTTTTTTATTTAAATTATATAATGAATTGGTTTAAAAAAACTTTAATTTATGATATAATTTTCTAAATGGAGATAATATGGGTTTATTTAATGAATTTAAATTAAAAAAAGAAGGACAATGTTCTTGTGGTTCAAAGATATCAATTATTCAAACAAAAGTATTTGAAAGTTTTATGGATTTATATAAAGTAGGAGATGTTATAGAACAATTATCAGGGACAGATAGAATAGTTTTAGAAGAATTATATTGTAATGAATGTCATAAAACAGAAAATTATACTTTTTTAACATTTGCACAAGGAATATATATAGGAAATTATAAATCAATAAAAAAAGCAAATAAAAAAATAAAAGAGTTTAAGAAATATAAGTGGGTAAAAGAATATCATAAAACAGCAGAAATATTAAAAGATATAAAAGAAGAAGTGTCAGAAGTAAAAAACTTGATTAGAGATTATTCTGAATATAAAAAAGAGTTTTTAGATAAAGGATTAGAAATCAATCCAGAAGATAAAACAAGAGGTAATAGTCTAAATGTATTTAGATTTGGAAATGTTGCAAATAAAAGTACAGATGAAATTATAACTGAAATATTTGAGAAACTTAAAGATATTAAATAAAGAAGGAATATAAATAATTACATTCCTTTAAATTTATTTGTTGCTACTTTTTTGATTTCTTCATTTAATTTTTTACTATCTTCTTTAGTTATATCTATTTTTTGTTCTTTTAATATTTCTTGGATTGCATTTTCAAGTTCTTCTTCTGTTGCATCTGCTAATCTTTCTAATTTAATATTTCTCATACCATTTATTTGTTCTCTTATTTTTTCTTCATCTTCAGGAGTTGAAAAATATTTATTAATAATAAATTCAGATAATGATAATCCTTTAATATCACATTCTTTTTTTAATTTTATTCCTTTTAATCCTAATTTTGTCCAAAATATTCCTTCCTCGGCTTTTATTCTATATTTTTCATATTGTTCCATAGTAAATACTTCACTATCAACATATTCTTCTAATGAATACTCTTCTTGTTTTATATAACTTTCTATCATTTGAATTACTTGTTTTTCTTCTTCCATTCTTTGTTTTTCTTCTTCTGCTCTTTGTGCCCTAATTTTACCTTTGAAACCATCCTCTCTCAAAGTTTCAAGTTTAATTTTTTCTTCTTCTACCATTTTATCCATTAAATCAACTAAGAATGTTAAATTATATGGATTAGAAGTTAATATTTCTTCCATAAAGTTTTGTGAAGTTAGATTTATAGTTCTTCTATGCTTATCTCCACTTGTATTCAAAGTTCTTTTAAAGAACATAATTTGTTCTTCTAATAATATTTCAATATTAATATTTTTCTTTAAAGTTTCTCTTAGTTCTTCTTTTTCAATACTATTTATCATATTTGTATAGATTTCTTCAATATCTTTTAGTTGCCTTGTGATATTAGGGTCTTTCTTTAATTCCTCTATGATTTCTTTTCCTAAATCAAAATCATTATTATCTTTTGAGTTATCTATTAAACTATCAACAATATATGGTGATATTTCAATTAATTTTTTATTTAAGTTATGAGTGTTCTCTTTATTATTTCCACTAGTTATTTCTGTATAAATAGAATAACCTTTAACTCTTTTATTTAAAAATAAATAAAGACTATCTAATGTATCTTTATCATAATACTTTTTATAATCTTCACTTTTTTGAGCCTCTAAAAAAGATAAAACTTCTAAGTATTTTTCAATACCTTTACTTTCTTTTGTTACAACTGTTCCAAACATATCAAAATTAAAATCATTTTCTTCAAATAACCAAATAAGTGTATCTGTTGTTATTTTATCACCTTCTTTATAAGGTTTTCCTTGATATTCACTTATAATTACTTGGAAAGTATTATCTGATTTTAATGATTGTATTTTAAGTAATTTTTCATACTCTTCTTTATTATCTTCATTTAATTTAGTATATTCTTGGATTTGGTTATAAATATTTTGGTCTTTTTCTTCTTTTTGATTATCTATAACTTTGTTTAAAAACTCATTAATTTTTTTGTTTTTAAAAGCATGTCTAGCAAATTGGTCTCCTTCTATTGTTCCTGTTGTATCTACTGTTGTTGAAGTTCCAATTGCCTTTTGTTTTTTTCTTGAATAGTAAACACTATCTATACTTCCACCTGTTGGTTTTCCTAATCTTTTTAATGAACCATCTTCTTTACATTCAAATAAAGGGAAAAACTCACTAACTTCATCATAGTCTTTTTTTGAGGTTCTACTAATTTTACCTTTTTTTGACTTATAACCTTTGCAATAAGTAAATGTATTATTAGCAATATATTTATTTATATTATTAAAATTTATATTACCTTTTTTATTTACAATATCACTATCTTGTGGGTCAAAATCATTTTGAAAATAATTTACATATACTGAAACAACTTCTGCCATTTCACTTGTTTGAAGGTTTTTATCTTCTAAATGTGATTTAATTTCTTCAACTATAGATGTATAATCAAAATTATTTGACAACTTTGTATCTAAATCTATATCAACTTTAAAGTTTTCAAACTCACTATCAATAATTTTATTAGCAATTTGTTTTCCATATTCTTCACCAGTTTTAATCAATTCTTCATTAAGATATTCTTTGTTTGCTATATCATTCATTTGATTTTCAACTGTGAATAATAATTGGTCATCATAACCAATTAAAGAAGTGAATACACTATTCAACATTTCTTTTTCTTCATCACCATAATTATTCCAATCAAATTCTTCATTTGAAGATAATATTTTATTTATCAATGGTTCTGAAAAGTCTTTTCCTTTTGTTGATAGATTTGTTTTTCCAAAAAGGTCTGTACCATTTTCATCTTCTTTTGGTTTGTTTGTTTCTATTACTTGTCTTACACCATCTCTTAATTGTCTAATATTTTTATTTAAAGTATATTGAGATATTAAAGTTAATAAATTTTCATAAACTTCACTTATTTTACTTGGTGAAACCTTAATAATGTTATTTCTTTTGATTTTGTTTAAGGCTTCGTTGATTTTAATATTACTTCCTAAACCTTGTTTTGACAATACTCTTAAATATTTTTCACTTCCTGTTTCTTTTACAAAAGAAGAATTTCTATTTACTTTTCCTTCCAAAATATCTATAATATATTCTTCTTTTGGGATTTCTCTTAATTTTAATGTTTTTAATGCTTCATATAATTTTATTAATTCTCTTTTTATACTTTCTTCTTGATTGTATAATTCATTTGATTGAATAAAATCTGATACTTGTGTTAGGTATAATTCTATATCATTTTTAACTTTTTTTGATTTCTCACCTACATAACCTTTAAGATTTTCTTTAATATTATTTGTAATTTCTTGGATTAATTTAGTTAAATTTTTTTCTATTTCTTTTTCTTGAATTTCTTTATTTGACATATTTCTACCCTTTGAAGATTTTCTTTTAATTACTTATATTATATCATTTTAATCTTAAATCTAATTTAGGTTATTTAAAATCTCAAAAAAAATTACATATAAAAAAGGTTTATGTATATGGAAAACTTAAAAATATTAATTAATTATCTTTAATTTTATATTTATTTAAGTATAAGTGTGTTATAATATGTGTATTAAAACAAAAATTATACTAAACCATATTTAAGGAGTTTAAAATGGTGACTAAAAAGAAAATAGCTATCTTTATTGGTAGATTCGCACCATTTCATAATGGACACAATAAAATCTTACAACACTGTAATCAAAATTATGATGAAACAATTGTATTTGTTGGTTCTTCAAATAAAAGAAGAACTCTTAAAAATCCTTTTGAACCAAATATTGTTAGAAATTGGATTGAAAAAGCTGGAAATGAAACAACTCATGTGGTATTATCAAAAGACTTTTTATATAATGATATGAAATGGATTACTCAAATTGAAGATTCGGTTTATACTTTATTTAATAAAGAGGTTTGTGAGTTTACAATAGTAGGACATAATAAAGATGAAAGTTCATATTATTTAAAAATCTTTCCAAATTGGTTAGTAGATGAATTACCAAACTTTGAAGAAGGATTAAATGCAACTGATATTAGAGATATTATGTTTGATGATAAAATTGATAGACAACCATATAAAAATCAATTATTAAGTGAAATTGAAGGTTTTGTTCCTCAATTTGTATTTGAAGATATTAAAACTTACATTGAAACAGAACAACATTATGAAATGTTAGTAGAAAAGAATTATTTTGAAAGAGAAGCAAAAAAGTTTGAAAACTATCCATACCCAGATACATTAAAGTTTAATTGTTCTGATGCAGTTGTAGTTTGTGATGGAAATGTTCTTTTAATTGAAAGAAAAGTTGCACCTGGAAAAGGAACTTGGGCATTACCTGGTGGTTTTGTTAATACTAATGAAACTTATGAACAATGTGCTATTAGGGAATTATTTGAAGAAACAAACTTAAAAGTTCCAGAAAAGGTATTAAAAGGATCTTGTAAAGGTTCAAAAGTATTTGACCACCCAAAAAGAAATGAGGGTATTCCAAGAATTACAAATGCTTTTTATTTTGTTATTCAACCAGATTATAAAAATGGTTTCCCAAAATTACCAAAAGTAAAAGGAAGTGATGACGCTTCAAATGCAAAATGGTTTCCTATTGCAGAGGTAAGACATATGAAATTATTTGATGACCATGAGTTTATTTTGGATTTCTTTGTAAATAGTATTTAAAGGTAAAGAAAAATGAATGATTTAAGAAAAGTTGGAGATAAATGGTTTGATATTTATGATAATGAAAAATATATTGAAGAAAAAGAAAAATATATTTTAGCAAAAGGTGGGGATGGAACACTTATAAAAGCAATCCATTTATTAAGAGAGACAAAAAAACCAATTTTAGGTGTTGGAGCAGGAACAATTAATTTTCTTATGAATGAAAAGGAAGATTGTGATAAATCTCAACATTTACAAAAATTTTATTTAATTAAAGTAGAGGTTTTTTATAATGAATACGAAGTAAATACAGGACTTGGTTTTCCAACTGAAAGAAAAGAAACTTATCAAGCATTTAATGATGTAGTTTTGGGAGAATTTAATGCTTGGATTGATTTTGATTGTATTCATGAAGATAATATTTTAGGAAACTTTAAGGGAAGTGGTATTATTGTATCAACTTCTCAAGGAAGTACAGGAATAAATAAAAATAATCATGGTACAATATTACCATTGAGTTCTAAAAATTGGTCAATTACAGGAATGCAAACAAATAGAAATATAAATTATGTAATTGAAAGTACAAACTTAGAAATAAATTGTAAAAGTAGAGGTAATATTAAACTTTGTATAGATGGTTCTTATAAAGTAATAGAAAGTGTTAAAAAAGTGGTATTATCAAGAGGTGATAAAGTTGAAGTAATTTTTAATGATTATCAAAAGTTTAAAGAAAAAAGACAATAAAAGGAATGAAAATGAATGATTTAACAAAAGAACAAATAGAAAAATTTAAAGAAATTACAGGAAGAGAATATAATGGTGAAACATTAGAAGCTTGTTTTGAAAGTTGTAATGATAAATTAAAATATAATGTTTATTTTAAATATTTAAACAATTTTGGTTTATTATGTTTTGAAACAAGTAGTAAGGAAAAAGGAACTAAAACTTATACTATTGATCAATATGGAAAAGATGTAAGGGATTATAGATTTTTAGAAGTTTTGGATGAAAAAATTGATAAAACTATTTTGAATCTTTCAAAAGATAATTTAGATAGATTAGTAAAAGTTAAATATCATTAATTAATTGGGAGTAAACCCATTAAATCCAACAATGTGTTGTAAAAATGAAAGTCTTACTAATGTTAGTAAAATAATATATTCATATTTAAGGAGTTTAAAATGAATGCAATTATAGAAATTGAAAATAGAGTTTTAATGAGTGACTCTTACAAATACTCACACTTTTCACAATATCAAAAAAATGTTGTTAATATGTATGATTATGCAGAAGCAAGATCAGATGAAATCTTTGGAAAAACAGTATTCTTTGGATTACAATATATCTTAAAAAAATATTTCACTAAACCTATTACAAAAGAAGAAGTAAATGAAGCACAAGAGTATTCAGAGTTTCATGGAATACCTTTTAATAAAGACGGTTGGGATATTATAGTTAATGAATGTAATGGTTATTTACCTGTTACAATTAAAGCAATTCCAGAAGGTAAGGTTGTACCAAATAAAAATGTATTATTTACTATTGAATTAACTGAACCAGATAAAAGATTATTTTGGATAGTTTCTTGGTTAGAAACAACTTTAATGAAAGTTTGGTATTCTTGTAATATAGCAACTAGAAGTTATTATATTAAAGAGATGTTAATGGAATATGCAAATAAAACACAAGATAATCCATTTGTTGATTATACATTACATAATTTTGGAGATAGAAGTTCTTCTTCTATTGAAACAGCAGCAATTGGTGGAATGTCTCACTTAGTTGCATTTAGTGGAACAGATAATTTTGCAAGTATTAAAACTGCTGCATATTATTACAATGTAGAAAATAAAATGACTATTGGACACTCTATACCTGCAACAGAACATAGTACAGTTACTTCTTGGGGAAAAGATAAAGAGTTTGATATGGTAAATAATTTTATTGAAAAGTTTAAAAATTCTCCAATTATTGCTTGTGTTGCAGATAGTTATGATTATTTTAATTTTGTAAATAAAATTACAAGTGGTGATTTTAAAACAAAAATTGAAAGTGAAGGATATCCTATATTTGTTATTAGACCTGATAGTGGAAATCCAGAACAAATTATTCCAAAAACATTACAAATAATGGAACAAAATAATGTTGAATATACAACAAATAATAAAGGTTTTAAAGTATTTAATAAATATAGAATTATTTGGGGAGATGGAATAAATATGGATAGTATGAAAATAATGTTAGATATATTAGTTTCAAAAGGTTATTCTACTGAAAATATTGCTTTTGGTATGGGTGGAGCACTTATGCAAGGTAATGAGAATACTTCTAATAATAGAGATACTATGGGATTTGCAATCAAATGTTCTAATATTACATTAGAGGAAAGAGTACCAACAGGAAATAGTGATTATAGTTCTACAATAGAATATGTTGAAAAAGAAGTATTTAAAGACCCAAAAACAGCACAAAATAAAAAAAGTAAAAAAGGAAAAGTAACAACTTACTTTAATTTTGAGACTAATGAATATTTTACAGATGTTATTGGAAAATATAAAACAAATGGAAATATAATAGAAGTTTTAGAAATTGTATTTAAGAATGGTAAAATGGTGAAAGAATATACATTTGAAGAAGTTAGGAATAATTTAAATACATAAAAAAGGGGAAGGTTTTCACCCTCCCCTTGTAAATATTAAAAAACTAATAATAATTATTTAGTTTCTTTTCTAGGTTTTCCAGAAGACTTACCATATTTCCAGTGAGCACTTCTATCAACTTTTTTTGCTCCACCATGTGAAGCTTTTTTTCTTCTATTTTCTTGTTTTCCCATAAGAGTATCCTTTGTAATTTAATTTTTGTAATGTAATTTTAACATATTAAAATTAAATTAAACTTAAAGAATATAAAAATTAATTAAAAGATATATCTCCATAAGTATTTTCTTTTAATTCATGCATGTGGTTTGTAGATATTAATTGAAATGTTTTTCCTCTAAAAATATCTATAATAGTTTTATTTCCTTCTTTCATATCAAAGAAAATTTCATTTAAATTATGAACATTTTCTTCTAAAGTATAAATTATGTTTTTTTCTAAATCAACAATAGTTTGAGAACAAGAGTTTCCTAAAAATATTTCTTCTCTTAAACTATCCAAAGTGTCGTCTAATATTTCTTCTGTTTGTATAATTGGTTGTTTAAACCTCTTTCTATAACTTAATAACATTGAAGACCTTTTTACTTAATGACATATATAAATATAATAATAAATAAATATAAAAAATCACTTTTTTAACATTAAAAAAAATCACTTTTATATAACCCCTTATAATTACTTAAAAATAGGGTAAAAATATGAAAAAAATATTTCTAATTTTATTTGCAACTTTCACGACTTTATTAGCCGATAATAGTGAAAAAATTATTGCTGATATAGAAAGAGAAATAAAGGCTACACTTTACTTATTAGAGTTAGATAATAATGATTTTATGAAAGAACAAACAATAGAAGAGTTTTCATTAGGACCAATTAATGACTATAATATAGAACAATACATATTGTCAAAAACAACAAATAAAAGAACAAAAAAAATATTAGAGACAATTGATAAATATATGAAAAAGTTTTTTCCAGAAGGAAAAGAAAAATTTATTAAAAAAATAGCAATAGCACAAATAATGATAGAATCAGAGTTTAATAAAAATGCAATAGGTGATACTAATACTAATTCACCTGCTTATGGTTTAATGCAAGTTAGACTTTCTACAGCTAGTTATATGCAAAAAGTAATGAAAGAATTTAAATCAGATAGAGGTATGAGTAATATAGAGTTAGCTGATTATTTAAGAACAATAGAAGGTGGAATTAAATATGGTATGGGTTATTTATATATGAAAAAGAAATATAATGATTATAATAAGACTAGTAATAAGAAAAAATTCTTTACAATGGTTTCTTTATACAATGGTGGTAAAAATAATCATAGATATGTAAATAAAGTTTTCAAAGAAATTAATGAAATGGATAAAATGTAATGGGATTAGAAGATTTATTTAGTGGTGGTAGTAGTGGTCCAAAGAAAAAACCTTTATTAAGAAATAAAGAACCTAAAAAAAGAACAAAAGAAGAAGAAAAAGAAGACCAATATGTTGAGCAAAATAAAGAAAATATTCAACAAAGAGTCCAGGAAAAAATCAAAGAATTAACTGAAAAAGTAGAAAGAAAGACACAATACAAAAAATCAGTATATGAAAAAATAGAAAAAGAAGATTTATTTGTAATAGGTGACTTAATAACTCAAAAAGTTTTGAGTTTTGAAAGAGCTTTTGAAAGAATAAAAGAAGTTTACGGAGAAGAAGTTCCTGAAATAAAAACAATGAAATGGCATAGTTTTAGATATTTTTTAATAACTAGAAAAATAGTTCATAATCCAAAAAGTTTAGAAAGTATTCATAAAGGTATATCTAAAAGTGCTTTTGCTCAAAGTAGGAGAGAAAGAATAGTAAAAGATGTAATTGAAGAATTATTTGAAAATCATATGGATAAAATAATAGAAGAATTAAAGAAAAGAATGTAAAATATTTTTTTTATAATTTCTTTTGTTAAAATAACAATAAAAAAGTAAGAGGTTTATATTGAGAAGGTTTGATTTTATATTATTAAATGTAATATGTTTTGTTAGTTTAGTTTTTTTATTAACAACTTTAAGTGTTTCATTTATTAAAAAACAAGAAAATATTAATAATATTATGTACCAAGAGATATTAAAAATATCAAATGAAAAGAAAAAATTAAGTTTAGAAGAAAAAAAAGATAAATTTAAAATAAGTTTGATTTATCAAGTAATTCAAGACATTATTTTTATATATAAAAATAATGACAATTTAGATATTATTCCTTTTATGATTCAAGAAAAATATCCATATTTTTCAACAGAAGTAAATGCTAAATTATCAAAAGAATATTTTGATTTATACAATAAAATTAGAAAAAATAATGTAATATTTTTATTATCATTGTTTAGTATAATTATTATTAATTATGCTATATTTATATATAGATTATACAATTATTATGGAAGACAAAGATTATTTATAAGTAGTATTATTTATATAATACCTTTTAGTAATCTTTATTATATGATTAGGAAAGGTAAAGATAAAAATTTAAATTTAAAAATAATAGAAATAGAAAGATTAAAAGAAAAAATAGATTTTGAAAAAATAGAAAACAAATATTTATTATTGATGTCTGAAAATAAAATAAAAATAAATGGTTTTCTTAATAATTTAACAAAATTTTTTGCTTCTATTCCAATAATAAAATGGATAAAAATATTAAGAAATATATTTAAATTTATGAGTTATATTAGTGTAGGATTATTAATAATAAGTATTATAGGGTTATTAATTATAGAAAGTCATTATTTTGTAAGTTTAATAGTTATTTCAATTATATTAATAATTATTTTTAATATAACAATATATGGAGTAGATAAATTACAGTATGATAAAATATTAACTTTTAATACAAAAGAAGAAATGGTTGAAGAAGCTAAATACAAAGAAGTTCTACCAAGATTAAAATTAAGAACTAATATATTTAAAACAAAAGAAGGATAGGTTAAATAACCTTTCCTTTTTTTATGTTAACTTTTTCTTAATACTTATTTTACCTTTCTCATATAAAGCATCCATAAATGATTGTTTACTTTCATGATATCTATCTTCTAAAAATGCCCAAGGAAACCACATTACAAAAGAAACTTCAATTTTTTTAACTCTCTTTTTACTATCAATAATAGGTAAAATAGCAGTTTCACCAAACTTAGGTTCTACAAACTTATAAGTTTTCATTAAGAATAATTTTCTTAAGTTTGATTTTAATGAGGTAATTCCAGTTAATATTCTATTTAAACCTTCATAACTTACCATTTCATATAAACTATCTAAAACAATTTTATGACAAGTATCCTCAAAAACTTTAATTAATTTAGGAGGTAAAAAGTTTAATAATTTCTCTTTTTCTTTTTTTGAAAGAGGACTATAACTCATATATACAGGTAAGAAATTTTCTTTTTCTTCTTCTGGTAAAGCAAAAAATAAATCACTAATATAATTATTTAAGTTTTTATTGTCAATTAAATGTTCTGTTAAAACTAAAAAATTAAAAGAAGAACTATTTCCGTGTCTAGGAGCTAAATTATTCCTCATAATATTACTTTGAATATCTGTACTTAAAGTTTGAGGAATGTAATTCTTCAATAAAGGATATCCTTCATAATCAAATAATTTATTATTAAATGTACTTTGAATAAACATTTCTTTATTTGTTTCAAAAGAGTGTAAAAAACTATCTTTTGTATGTTCATCTAACATATTTTCAATCATAGATTCTAATTCATTTTGGTCTCTAATACTTTTAACTGCACTAACACAAGATAAAACAAAGTCAAACTCTTTAGAATAGTTATTATTTAGGTGTTTTTTAATGATATTTAATGAATTGTAATAACTACAATGTTTAAACTCATTTAAACTCTCTTTTTTAATTGTAAAAATACTAGCACCCTCTTTTAAGAATACATCATAAACAATAGACATTTCATCTTTATCTAATGTAGAAATATATTCATTGTCTTCTAAAAGAGAGAAAACACTTTCTTTTGGATAAATTGTTAATTCTTCAACAAATGAATATAATTTATTCAATGCAGTTAAAAGAGTTTTAATTTTTGCTAATTTTTCAAAAGTTTTATTTTCAGTTTCAATAATATGTTCAAATAGTTCTTTTAAACCTTCTAAATTACTTTTTGTTTCTAATATATCTTCTTCAGTTAAATATATTTTATCAAATAAACCATTTTTAGATACAAGAGGAGTAATATATAACTTATAAGTATTATATATATGTGTGTCTTCTATTGTTTCTTTTTTAATTGTTTGCATTTGACTAAATAATAATCTTAATTTGTCAATAAAAGGTAATGTTAATTTATTGTATTTAACTTTTTGTTCTAAAATATTTGTTAATTTCTTGTTAATATCTTCATTATCAAGTATATTTTCATCAATACTTAAGCCCTGAATATCAATATTATCAACTAATCTTTCATTAACTCTTCTTAAAATAGGAGAAGTTTTTTGACAAATATCATTATTTATCTCTTTCATTTCAATATATTTTTGTTCTTCTTTAAAAAATAAATAATTTCTTTCCATTTTAGTATTATCAACTGCATTTAAAAATAATTCTTTATATTTTTTAATATCACCCTCTTCAACTTTACCATTGTTTTCAATTGTATCTACAATTAACCAATCAAAAATAGGAATATTTTTTAATAAAAATGAAACATCACCCTCTTCTATTGTTGGTTTTGATTTTACTAAATCTTCTAATAAAGTTTGTATCAATGTTTTTTCTAATGCTAAAAGGTCTTCATTTAAATATAAACTTTTACTATCTAATTGAAAATCACCTTCAATAGATAATCTTTTTTGGAAATAATATAAATTATGTAATAATTCAAAATATTTAGGTTTAAAAATAACTCTTAGATATTCATTGTCTTCCACTCTTTTTATTTCTTCTTTATAAAGTGTTTTAAACTCTTGTGACTTAATACCTTCTTTATAAATGTAATCAATTAATATTGACTTTTTATTCAATGATAAGGGATGAAGATTATTCCAAGACCTTTGAGAGATATTACAAAACTCTTTATTATTTGATTTAAAATTAAATAAACCTAAAGTTCCTAATACTTCTAAAATCTTTTTCTTAGGGTTATTTCCAGTTAAAACAATTAAATCTTCAATAGTATTAATATCATATTCACTAAAGTAAGCCATGGTAGATAAAATTTCTTTTTCACCTAATGATTTAATAAATGTTAAAGGAACAAAGATAGTGTCTTCATTAAAAGTAAAGTCTAATGAAATATCCTTATCTAATTTTTGTAATTCAAACTTAATACCTCTTTTATGTATTTCTCTAACAAGGTTCATTTTATTTTTTTCACTAACATGTCTTAAAAAATAAGTATATGTTTCCATAGGGAAATGCTCTTTATAGTATTGTGTTAAATATGTAACAATAGAATAAGAGGCAGAATGTGATTTATTGAAAGCATATGCACCAAATGCTTCAATTTTTGCCCATAAAAACTTACCTTCTAAGAAACTTAATTCAGCATCAAAATAGAATATTTCACCTTCATTTTCTTCTTTATTTAATTCTTCAATTAATGGTTTATGTTCAGGTTTACAAGCATTTAATGCTCTTAATTTTCCATTTGGTTCTATTGTTGCAACAATATGAGTTCTTTTGTCTGTATTTGTATCTAAAACTTCAATTTCACTATCAATAGTTCTAAAACAAACATAATTAGAACAAGAACCACTATAAGTAATTTTAGATATTTGTTTTGAAGAAATACCTCTAATAAACTTATTTGAGTGTTCAATCATTTGTTGTCTTTTTTGTTTTGCAATCGCTTTTCTTAATTGATTTGAATCAGCTTTTGTATATCCAGCCATTTGAACAGACATTTTCATAATTTGTTCTTGATAAACCATAACACCATATGTTTCACTTGTTAAAGTTGAATATCTTTCATTATCTTTTAATTTACTTTCATATTCTTTAATAACTTCAATAAAATCTTCAACTAAAGAAATATTATGATGATTAATTATTTCAATATATGTTTTATTGAAGTTGCTTTTTTGTTTTTCAAATTCACCTTGTAATTCTTTTACAATTTCTTCTTCTAAATCAGTTGTAAATACTTCAGGGTCTATTAACTTATTTAATAAATCTTGATTTATTGTTTTTGAAATTATATTCCATGCATTAAAGAAAGAAATTAATGGAGATAAAAACTTTTCATCTTCAAAGAAAAGAGTTGGCATTAAAAGGTTTTCAACAACTTGATTAATAATTAAAGAAGGATCAAAATCAACACTCATAACTCTAATCATTTCATTTTTTGCTTCTAAAAATGCATATGCTTTTATTAATTCAATAATTTTTTCCATAGAATTAGAGTTTATACTATCTATTTTTATTTTGTTTATATAATCTACATTAACTTTGTCAGTTTCATTTTTTTCATCAAAATATTCTAAGGCACTTCTACCTTTTTTTAAGAAATCTTTATTTATTATACCTCTTTCTTTTGAAATACCATGTTTTTGTAATGTATCTAAGAACATTTCAAAGTATTCATAATCTTCATCACTATGTTCTTCATTATCATAAATAGTATTTTCATTAATAATAGGGTCATCTACTAAATAAAATGATTGTAATTGTCTTATTTCATCTTTAAAATCTTTTGGAATAGAATATCTATATCTTGATTTAACTAATGCATTTTGAATAACTTCTTGTATCATTTTAGATACATAAAAAGTTTCACCATCTTCATCTATCATTTTTCTATAAGAGTTATCTATTTGAAATACATTTAAATCATTTACTAATGAACATATTTTTTGGTAATCTAAAAAATTTCTAGTTATATCATAATTACAATCACTTAAACTATCTGCTAATTCATCTGTTAAATCTAATGATTTACCTTTATCATCTTTATTGTGTTTTTTATAATCATTTACTAAAATTAATAATTCATTATATTTTCTAATACTATTTTTAAAATTATTTTCAACTTCTTTTCTTTTTTGTCTTAAATCTTTAAAAACATTTAATTCTTCTAATTTTTCAGATACAACATTTACAATATTAGTTAAATTATACTTTTCAATTTTAGCCATTTGAGCGGAGCAAATATAATCATCAACAGCTCCAGAACCTAATGGTCCAGGTCTATATAATGCAGTAGTTGCAATACAATCTTCAAAAACTAATGGAGATAAACTTTCAGAAATTTTATCCATACCTTCACTACCCATTTGAAAAGTTTCAGCAGTATATTTTAAAGATAACCCTAAAAATACCTTTGGGTCATTAAATGCTTGAAAATTTAAATTAAACAATTTATCTTTATTAGGTGTTGTTGAAATATAATTTTGTAATTCTTGAACAACAGCATGTGTTTTAAGTCCAAGTAAATCCATTTTAATCATATGCATACTTTCAGTATCATCTTTATCAAAACAAATAGCATTTTCTTGATGAATAGGGGCAATTATATGAGCATGAAATGGGAAGAAAATAACTCCACCAGCATGTAGTCCATAATTTGTTGTCATATCTTTAATATTATCAATTTTATGTAATAAGTCATTATAACATTTACTTTTTTCTTTAATGAATTTAGAAGGGTTATCTGTTTGAATAGGATATTTTTCAAAAAACATTTTACTTTCAGAACACATTTTAAAGTTTTCTAAAATAGATAATTTATCATTAAACTCTCTACTAATAGCACTTTTCATACTTTCAGGAAAACTATTTAATCTAACAAAATTATTAGAAACTGTAAGTCCAGAAGATTTTGAAACAGTAGTAATTTTACCAACAAATACATTTTTTGGTTTAATGTAATTTTCTAAAATATATGAGTCATAAATATCATAAGGTTTTTTAGAATAATCAATATATTTTAAAATCTCTTTATTGAAATAATCACTTAAAACATTAAATGCATATGATTTTGAAGCAATATCTAAATCCACATCTGGAAAATCTGCTCTTTCAGGATCCATAAATCTTTCAAATAAAAGACCATATTTAATAGGATCTGTGTCAGTTACACCTAAAATCCATAATAAAATAGAACCTGCTCCACTCCCTCTACCAGGACCAAACTTAACAAACTCACCAATTTTTTTAACTAAAAAGAAATATTTAACATAATCAGGATTACCAAGAGATTTTAAAACAGACAATTCTTCTTCAATTCTTGAAAAGTATTCTTCTCTTTTTTCTTCTAATTGTTTTTTATTTCCATTTAAACCATAACAAATATTAATACTTTCAATTAAATTTCTTTTTTCAAAATCACTATATACAAGATTTCTTAAAATAGTAAGAAATTCTTCTAATGTTTCAGGTTCAGTCTCAATTTCATTATTTTCACCTTTATATAATACTGGTAAAGGTGGAAAAGAAGATAAACCAAGAGACTTATAAAATTTAAAATCAACTTTTTCCCAACCATTTTCTATTTTAATAGTTTCATTTAATAATTTATGTATTTTTTTATCTTTTAGTTTTCCATTCTCAACACTTAAGTCTTCAATGTTATTTTCTAAAAACCCATTTAACTCTTGTTTTGTAAATGCTTCATTATTTTTTCCCTTTAAGTGAAGCCAATGAATAACACTATCATCTGAATTAAGATATAATGGTGTTTTTTGAGAAGGTATTACTAAGTTTTCAGTATATTTTTTAATATCTTCTAATGATTTGTTTGTTACATATTTTTGTTCATTTAGTAATGGTAATATTTTTCTATATTCAATAGTATTTTTTAATAATATATCAAACATTTCATTAGTATCAAGGTTTTTCACTTCAATACCATAAATAATATTTATATCACCACTATCAATATTAGAATATTTAATGTTTCCAGTAAATGTATTATTAACTATTACAAGAGTTTTTGAGTTTAATTCTTCACATTTAGATAATAGTTGTTTAACAGTTAAAATACTATCACCACTTACTTCTGTTCTTGTATAAAGAATATCATTTTCTTTAAATGTATCTAATTCTTTATTAATTGTTTCTTCTTCATGTTTTTCTTTAGCTAATTCATTTAATTGTTTTTCTAATAAAAACTTATTAACTTTAACATCAATTAAAGCATCATGATAAGTATCTCTTAATTTTAACATTTTAGTTAATTCAGGATTATCCATTTTTTTATCAATTTCTTTAACTAATTTATTAAGGTTTTGTCCTTTTGTAATCTTATAAGTTTTGCTATGAATAAGGTAATATAGAGTATCAAATACTATTTCACTTTCAACACTAAAACCATAAGTTCCACATAATACTTTAAAAAAATCATACTCATATAAATTATGACCAGAATAAATTGTAATATTGTATTCTTTAATTAAATCATTTAAATAATCAATTGTAAATATTTCATCATTAGTAGTTAATTGATGATAATCTCCAATATTTACCTTTATATGTTTTTCTTTTGCAGCTTCTTCTAATCTACTAATATATGTTGATTTTTTTAAGTCCTCTTCTCTTGCAATGTTTGTAACTAAAACAGCATTTGGTTCTATCTCTTTTGAAGTGTAAAAATATTCACTTTTTTCAGCAATAATTTTTAAATCAAAACAATTATTTTGTTCATTATATTTAGAGTTAATAACTATATAACCAATTTGAGAAATTTCAACAGGGTCTATAAGTCCAGTTGTTTCTAAGTCAAATAATAATATATTTTGTTCTTCTTCTTTAAGTTTATTTAATAAGTTTTTATTAAAATTATACATTTTTACTTCCATTTATTTAAATATTTTATTTAATTAGTTAATTTTTATATATTATACAGTATAATAATTAAACTAAACTTAAAAGGATATTTTAATGAATAAAAATGAAGTAAAAAATGATGAAATAATTTGTATTTGTAAAAGAAAAACTCATGGAGATATTTTACAAGCAATTCAACAAAATAATATTAAAAATGTAGAAGGAATAAAAGAATTTACAGAAGCAGGTACTTGTTGCAGAACTTGTGTTAGTAAAGATGGTGACCCTAGAAGTGAAGTTCCATTTCATTTAGAAGAATACTTTAAATAATGGGTGTTAATCCCATTATTTTAACCAAATACTAAGTTTTTAATAAAAGTTTCAATAAACATAATACCTAATAATAATATCACTGGACTTAAATCTAAACCATTGAATGTAGAAGGAATAGTTTTTCTTATTTTTTCAAAAACTGGTTCTGTCAATCTTCTTAACCAAATGACTGCAATATGTCTAGGATCTGGATTAAACCAAGTTATAAGTGTTGCAATAATAACTATCCAAGTGTATATATTTAAAATTAGTAAAAAGATACTCACTAAAAATTCCAAAATAATTTCCTCTTTTTTTGTTTTTTAATTATAATGTAAATAAAAGAAAAAAAGGGTCTTTTAGTGAAAAAAATATTAGAAAAATTATTTTCTGATTTTATAACAGGTATATTTGCATTATTACCATTTGTAATAACATATTGGATTATTATAGAATTATATAAATTATCTAAAAATAGTTTTGTTTATATGCAATCATATTTTAATGATACTGCTTCAACTATAACAGTAATGATATTTATTTTTCTATTTATAGCTGGTATGGGTAAATTAGTTAAGTCAAAAACTAAATCAATAGTATTAAACTTACAAGAGAAAGTATTAGAAAAAATACCATTTATTAATAAGGTATATAGTTTTATTAAAGAAATATTTCAATTATTTACTTCAAAAGATGAAGATAAAAAAGTTGAGGTTTGTATAGTTAAATTTGGAGGTCAAAACTCATTAGGTTTTATAAATAATAAAAATGGAGATATTTATACAATATTTGTTCCAACATCACCAAACCCAACAAATGGGTTTAATATTTTTGTTAATAAAAATGAAATAAAGATATTAAAAGGTGTTGAAAAAGAAGATGCTTTAGCAAATATTGTTTCATTAGGGGTTAGAGAAACCACTGAATTAAAAGAAGAGTTATCTAAGTTATAATTTTATAACTTATTTGTCTTCTTTGTTCTGTTCTCTTAATGGTATTCCCATTGTGAATCTAATTTTTTCTTCTACTAGAAGAGATTGAAAAGGTTTAATGATATAATTATTAACTCCTTGTCTAATTATATTTACAATTTCATTTCTACTTGCAATACCTGTAATTAAAATTATAGGTAATTCTTTTTTGTTATGTGTTTTTCTAACAATTTTAGTCCATTCTAAACCACCCATTTCAGGCATTTCATAATCTACAAAAATTAAATCAAATTCATTGTTATTTAACATATCTAAACCTTCTTTAGGAGATTCAGTATCAAAAATAAAACTACTTCTAATTCCATATGAACTAAGAAGTTTCTTTAAACTTTCTCTAATTGTCTTAGAGTCATCAATTATTAATATCTTTAAATTATTCAAAATATATAACCTTCTTTTAGATTTTTTTTACATAATAAATAAAATATTTATTTATTATAAATTATAAGAATTATAAGTCTTTTTTTATAAAAAATCTCCTAATTTAATAGATTCTACAAATTTAATATTATTTTAAAGAATAAAAGGTATAATTGGTTACAAATTTGAAGTAAAAAGGTTTAAAATGAAGACAATAGGTAAATGTTGTTTTTGTGAAGGTAAAATTGAACAAAAAGAAGTTGAAGTTAGAGGTAAAAAAATCAAATTATATATTTGTGAAAATAATAAACAAATATATAATGAGAATTATGAAGAATGGGAAGAAAGTCCAGAATCAACTTGTAATTGGAAATTATTTTCAAACAATCTACTAAGATATGGTAAAAAATCTATATCTGAAGGTGAAGTAAGAGAACTTCTTAAAAATCAAGAAGTAAAAGTGAGACTATATTCAAAGAAACTTTATAATGAAGAGACTGGTAAATATGGTTCTGAATATTTTAAATATGTAATTCCAGATGAAGAATATGGAATTAGTGTATTATTTGAGGAATAAAAATTGAACACAAAGTATTTATGGTTATTACCAAGATTAATAAAGTTTGTAATTAAAACATTTGGAATTAGAAAAAGATTAGAGAGAAATAGAACAATAGAATCTATTGAAAAAGAAAAGTATATTTGGTCTAAATTAATATTAAAAGTTTTAAAAGTTAATTTTAATCCAAATGAAATTAATTATTCTAAAGGTTTTTCTTTGGATGATAATGTTTTAATTATATGTAATCATAGAAGTTTTTTAGATATATTAATAATGGAACAAGTGGTAAGAAAGTTACATAATCAAAAATCAACTTTCATAGCAAAAAAAGAATTAAAAACAACTTTTTTTATAGGTAGGGTTATAGAATTAATGAATGTAATGTTTATTGATAGAGAAAATCCAAGAGATTTTATTAACCTTTTAAAAGATATAAAGAAAAAATTAAAAGAAAACCCAAAGGGAAATAGTTTTATTATTTTTCCAGAAGGAACAAGAAATAAAATAGATAATGGAGTTCAGAAATTTAAAGAGGGTTATTTTAAAATTGCAGAAAAAAATAATTTACAAATACTACCTATTTATATTGAAGGTAATCCTGAAAAATATTTGGAAGAATTAGATGGTTCAAAAAATGAAATAAAAGTTCACATTTTTGACCTAGTACATCCTATGGAAACAACTTCAGAAGAATTTGAGGAACTTTATCAAAAAGAAATAGAAACTCTAAAAAATTAATATTTTATTAAAAAAATTAAATATAATCAAAATACTAAAAAGGGTATTTTGGTTTGAGCATTTTAAAAACAATTTCAAAAAAAATAATTATTTCAACACTTTTATTATCTTCTCAATTATATGCACTACAAGAAAGTGTAGTAGTATATGGTAAAAAAATGGCAGTAGATTATATCTTTAAAAATTTTGAAGATATAAAAGAGAATAAAGATGAAATATTTAAAAATTATAAAGAAAAAGATATATTGAAAGGACTTGTAGAATTACATGGTATTTATTCAAAAAATGAAATACCTACGTCATTTTTAACACTTATTAAAAACCCTAAAAATAAAAAGATAAAGATATTTCAAATATCTGATTTCTATGCATATTATGTTCCTAAGTATAGAAGTTATGCAATTAAATACAAAGATAATAAAATAGATTATATAAATGAAAAAGAAATAAGAAGATTAAGTAATGGACAAGAAAACTTTGAAAATCCAGTAGAAGGTAAATATTGGATTTCTTCAAATTATGGAACAAGAGTTCATCCTATACTAAAACATAGAAAATTTCATAATGGAGTAGATTTTGCAGGTAATGTTGGAACTCCTATAAAATCTATATCAGAAGGTGTAGTAGTAAAAAAAGTAAATAATCATAGATTAAGTGGTAATTACATTGTAATAAAACATAAAAATGGTTTAAAAAGTTATTATTTACATTTAAATGGTTTTGCAAAAAACTTAAAAAAAGGTTCTAAGATTGAAGATGGACAAATTATAGGTTATTTAGGAAACACAGGAAGAAGTACAGGTCCACATTTACATTTCTCTATGAAGAAAAATGGAAGATGGGTTAATCCAAGACATTATTTAAATAAAAACAATGAGCCTTTATTAAGATTAAATACAAAATTAGTTAATAATAGACAATTAAGAACAAATATAAAAAACCAAATAAAAAAATTAAAAGAAAATAATATAATCTAAAAATAAAACTTCTAAAAAATTGTATAATAAGATAAAAGAAAAAAAGGTTATTAAATGATAAAAGTATCTTATGCAAATACAATGAAAGAAGAACTAATCAAATATATCATAGAAAAAGAAGAGAGTAGAATTATTAATATAGTTCTAAACTCAAATGATAAAAACTTTAAAAACTTAACAAAAGAACAAATAAAAGAAAACTTAAAGTCATCTCAATTTCAAATAGATATTTTAAACTACTTAAAAGATAATGAAGAAGGTAAAAAAGAAACTTTCTTAAATAATTTATCTATTAGAAATATTTTAATTAAAATGGGAACAGAATTTTTTAGAACAATAACTGCAAATATTCATGTATATTTTGAAGTAGTTAAAACAATTGAATTAATAGAAAGTAACAATATTAAAATATTAGAAGAACTCCCTATGTTAATTTCAGATGATACAAGATTTTTAAATGAAGCAATGTTTGCAAAAAGATACAATCAAATAAAAAAGAATTCAACAAATATAGAAGCATTTAAAACAGAAATAACTAAATTAATAGATACTTCTAGTATGAAATTAGATAAAGAAAATAATCAAAAAGTATTTGAAGAGGAATTTGGTTCTAATGATTTGGAGTTATTTGATAAATTAAATCAAAAAATAGAACATGTTTTTGAAATTGCAAAAAATAATGGAGTCCAGGAAGATAAATTTGATACAAAAGAACCTTTAAAAGATGAAAACTTTATTTTAATTAAAAGACCTATAATGTTTGATAAAGATAAATATGAAGGTAAAAAAGATTTGAAGAGTTTTTTTGATGAAATAAGAAAGGAAAATTTAGAATTATCAAAAGAATGGGGAGAAAGTTCTAATCCTTATATGAGTCAAATACAAGTATCAATAGATAATTATACAAAAATTTTAAATGGTTTTGATTCAACAACTAAATTATATGAATTAAAAGAAGGTGAAGTTACATTTTTCTTAGAACAAGACACTATTAATAAAAATGGTAAAAATGTAAAAAATAATTTTAAGTTTGATTTTAATCCAAAAAATGGTAAATTAAATAAAACAAAAATAAGAAAAAAAGAAATAAACGAATTAATAAAAGAAAAAGAAGAAACAAATAATATTGACTTTAATACAATTTTATCTACATTGATAGAAAAAACAGGTTATTCTAGAAGTGATTTTACTCATTCTTCAGAACATTTAATATATGAAGTAGAACAAGAAGCTATAATTAATTTACCTTCTCAAGATGGTGTAAATGTAAATACAATTTTAAATATTAAAGAAAAAAGTTTTTTAAATGAAGATGGTTCTATAAATATAAGTAATTTGAAATATGAATTAGAAAAAAGAGCTACAAATGATTTTAAAATATTAGTAGGTAGTGCTGGAACAGGTAAAAGTGTATATCTATCTATATTAGAAAATCTTGAAAAATTTAAAAACAAAGAGGAAATAGAAGAAGACTTTGAGTTTATTTTGAAATATGATAATGGAAATAAATATATTGTAAAACAAAATCTAAATAAACCTTTTGATTTAGAAGTAAAAAGAGAAAAACAAACAAAACAAAGAAAAGAAAAAACTACAATAAAATCACCTAAATAACAATAAATTTACATAATAAATATTTTTTTTTTATTTATTGTGTATGAAATAATGATACATTATAACAAATTTAATAATAATTATTATTAAAATATGATAAAAAAAAAAAAGAAATATCATATTGATAAAGCAAAACCTGCTTTATTTATTGGTTCATTTATGTTTATTTTAATAGGTATATATTATGTATCAAATGGTTTGGACTTAAACTTACTTCATGGAGAAATTAATCATTTAATTCTAGAAATAAGTGGTATTTTCTTTTTCTTATTTGTTGCTATGACTTATATTGAAACTTTAATTCATATGAACTTATTTGATAAATTAAAATATAAATTAGTATCAAAAGGTTTTACATATAAACAATTATTTTGGGCTACTGGTTTCTTAGCATTCTTTATTTCACCTATTGCTGATAATTTAACAACAGCATTGATTTTATCAACTGTTTTAATTACAATTGAAAAAACAAGAAAAGATTTCTTAGTTCCAGGTGCAGTTAATATTGTTGTTGCTGCAAATGCTGGTGGTGCTTGGTCTCCATTTGGTGATATTACTACTCTTATGGCTTGGACTGAAGGAAAAGGAACATTTACTGATTTCTTATTCTTATTCCCCGCTTCAATTGTAGGTTATTTAGTAACAGCATACTTATTATCTTTATTTGTTCCAAAAGACTCTACAGAGTTTGATGCTTCAACAGAAAAAGAACCAGTTTTAGCTCCTGGTACTAAAATTGTTGTTGCTTTAGGTCTTATATCTATTGTGAGTGCTATTTTATCACACCAAGTATTACATTTACCAGCAATGTGGGGTATGATGTTTGGTTTATCATTACTTAAGTTATTTACTTATTATTCAAAAAGAAAATATGGTATAGAAAATCATCATAGTATTTTTGATTTTATTGCAAAAATAGAATATAACACTTTATTATTCTTCTTTGGTATATTAGCAGCAGTTGGTGCATTATACTTTATCGGTTGGTTAGCATTAGAATCACAAGTATATCATCCAAATGTATTAGGACCTACAATTTCTAATATTGGAGTAGGTTTCTTATCTGCTATTGTTGATAATATTCCTGTTATGTCTGCTATTCTAAAAGCAAACCCAGTAATGGGACTTGACCAATGGATGTTAATTACATTAACAGCAGGTATTGGTGGTTCTATGATTGCATTTGGTTCTGCTGCTGGTGTTGGTGTAATGGGTAAATTACCAGGTATCTATACTTTTGGTTCTCATTTTAAATATGCATGGACAATTGTAATAGGTTACTTTGTATCAATTGGAGTTTGGTATCTTCAATATGAAGTATTAAAATTCTATTAAAAAAGGGGGTGTCCCCCTTTTTTTTTAATCAAAAAACTCAAAAAAGATATTTTTCTTAAAAATATCTTAATTTTTCTTTTAATTTATTTTTAATTTAAGCTTTATTTAAGTTTTTTCTGTTATTATATTTAGTAAAACAAAATAAAAAAGAAAGTTATAATAGAAATATGAGCATGAGAAAAAATTTATACATACTAACACCAAAAAATAAAAAGTTTGTCAGATTTACAGTTACTAATAATCTTAGTTCTTTATTAAAAGGGAATGAAAGATATAATAAAAAACCAATTGATGAAGAATATAAAAGGTTTGGGGGGTTAGACTTAGAAAATAGTTTCTTTGTTTCTACAAAAGATCCAGGTAAATTAAAAAGTAGATTAAAAGTATTATTTGGAAATAAAAAAATAGATGTAGAAGGAAAACTAACAGGGAAAAGTGATATGATATGTGGAAGATCGCTTGAGGAATTAAAAGAAGTTATTTCTACAAGAGAATTTATGTCATTACATGATATGTTACATGAAAATAAAGAAGGAGATTCTAAAATCAAAATTATCCCTGTTGATTTTGATAAATATAAACCTCAAGAAAAAGAAATCAATAAAAATATTGAGTTTAAAACAACACCAGAACAACAAGAAATCATTGATTTTGTTAAAGGTAATTTAGAATGTAATGTTAAGATTAATGCATTTGCAGGAACTGGTAAAACTTCAACATTACAATTAATTTCTCAAAATATAGAAGAAAAAATATTATATCTAGCATTTAATAATTCTATTGCAAGTGAAGGTAAAAAGAAATTTCCAAAAAATGTATCAGTTATGACTACTCACTCTATGGCATTATATGCAATTAAAAACTATACAGAATTAGATGGATCTAATCTAAAAAACAATGAATATAAAGTAAAAGAAATAAAAGAATATTTTGAAAATAAAACATATGATACATTAAAATCAGCTTTATCTTTATTGGAGACCTTTTGTAATTCAAATGAAACTTATGATGGTTTTTTTTCAGATGATGAAGATTATGAAGAATTAAATATAGCAAAATCTTTATGGAATAAAATGGATGAAGGTGATATTTCATTCACACATGATTATTATCTTAAAAAGTTTGACCTTTTATTACAAGAAGGTAAAATAGATATAACTAAATATGATACTATTATGTTAGATGAAGCACAAGATACAAATGAAGTTACTTTTTCTATATTTAAAAATATTCAAGCTAAAAGGAAAATTATAGTTGGAGACAAACATCAACAAATATATTCTTTTAGAGGAAGTATAAATTTAATGACACAATTTGAAGGTGAAGAGTTTTTTCTTACACAAACATTTAGGTATAATAAAGAAATTGCACAAAAAGCTTCTTACTTATTACAAAATTATAAATGGGAAGAAAATACTATTACTTCAAGTGTTGAACCTTCTGAAGATTATACAAATGAGGCTTATTTATTTAGAACAAACTCAGCACAAATTAAATGTATAGCCTCATTTTTACAAAGTGGAAAATATTTTAAAACTATTAGACACCCAAAAAGTATATTCTCACAAATTATAGAACTTGCTTATTTTAAAAGAGGTGAAAAAGAAAAAATTAGAGATAATAAATATTTAACTTTCTTTGAAAGTATTTATGAAATCATAGAATATGCAGATAATATTAATGACATATCTTTAAAAACTGCAATAAAAATATTACAAGAAGAAGGTTATACATTAGAAGACCTTCAAAAAATGTTAGATAAAACTATGGAATATTATGAAAAAAATATTCCAGCACCAATTTATATTTCAACTATTCATACTTCAAAGGGTTTAGAATGGGATAAAGTAACTCTTGGTGAAGATTTAGTAGATATTGTATCAACAATGGAAAAAGAAGATAAAAATGGTGGAATATCAAAAGAAGAATGGAGTGAAGGAGAAGATAATTTAAAATATAGTATTAGTAAAGAAAAGAAAAATATGATGATTGAAGAAATTAATCTTTTATATGTTGCTATTACTAGGGCTAAAAATGTTTTAAATATAGATTTAACTAATAAGAAAATATGGAGTTAATAAAAGGTTAATCTCTAAGAGACTAACCTTCTAAAATAAACTACTTATTGAGAATCTAGAAATTGTACCTTTCTCAAAATCAGAAGGTACAGAAGCCTCAATTTTTGCTTCATATTCATTTTTAAAATTCCAACCAGCACCTAACATTATCATAGGAGATAATCCAGTTTCTTTGATTGTATCTTTAATTTGGTAAGCTGCACCTACACCACCTTCAACATATGGACCATTCCATCTATTTAAACTATCAAAAAATCCTAAATCAAAATCATCAACAAAAATCCTTTTTGAAATAGTCATTTCAACTAGATCACCAAATACATTTATATTAGCATATTTATCACCACTCATACCAAGAGAGGTTAAATCAAGTCTAGAAGACAATTTTAAACCAAAGGTGTCTAAACTAGAAATATTATCAACATTCTCAATAACAGGATTAGTTAAATCACCTGTATTAACTGTTGAAGTACTAGAAACATAGTCTTTTGGATTTCTAAAAACAAGACCAACAGCAATTTTGTCATTCTTTTTTTCTTTAATATCTTTTAAACTCTCTCTACTAACATCTATATTATGGATATTTTTAATATACTTTTTTGTTTTCTCTTCTGGAGTTAACTTATTTTCTGTATTATATTTGGTTGCATAGTCAAAATTAATTTCTTTTTCAAATTTTGTCCATGAAAAATTTTCAGCATTTAATAATGTTGTTGAAACTGTAAGTAAAGCTAAATATTTAGTAACTTTATTCATTTGAAAACCTTTGTATTTTTAGTAGTTCTATATAAATTATAAAATAAAAAAACTAAGTGATTTTTTTTTAAAGGAATAATTTTTCATTTTATTCCTTTATTGAATTAAGTAATTAACAATTAAGAAGGGTGTTTATCTTTGATTATATTTGAAACAATTTTTTCAATTGTTTCTTTATTGAAAAATTGTTGTTTTTTTAATGTGATTTTTTTATTTTCAATGTCTTTATCTAAAATAGCTGAAAATTGTTCCATTATTGTTTTATTTTCAATGTCTTTAAACATAACTTCACTTTCTTCATTTTTACCAATAGTTTCAAAAGATACTTTTGTTTCAAGTTTTTTTAACATTTCTTTCATTTCACTTGAAACATCAATGTTAGTTCTATTAACTTTAATCTTTAAATTATCATATTTTGATTGTATTTCTCTTAATTCTTCTTCTGAAATAGTTTCATCTAAAACAATAGTTTTAAATAATATTGTAGGTGTTACTACAAAATTAATATTGTTAGTTTCACAATCAATAACTAAAAATCCTTTATCCTCTTCTTCACCATGTTTATTTCTTGCTAAACTTCCAGGATATGATACATTGTCTTTTAAAAATTGATGCTTATGAATATGTCCAAATACTGTTTGTTTTGATATTTCTGAAAATTTAGTAGGTGAAAATCTAAAACCTCTTAATCTTCTATTATCAATACCTGAGTGAAGCATAGCTCCATTTATATCTCCATGTCCAAAAATATAATCATAAGTATCATTTAATACTTCTTTATAGTATTCTTCAGGATTTTCAGGGTATTCTTCAGGTAAAATTAAGATTTTTTTACCTTCTAATTCAATTACTTCTTTTGTTTTTGTATAAATAATATTGCAATCATTTTTCCAAAAAGTTGATACAGATTTAATGATATCTAAACTATCATAATCATGAGAAAATGTTCCTCTTAATATAATAAAGTTTTTAACTATAGAAGATATTTCTCCTAATTTTGAAATACCATATTGATATGCAAAACTATCAGCAGATAACCTTTTATCAAAATAATCTCCACCTAAAACAACAGTATCAATTTTATTTTCTTTTACATAATCTATAAAAAATTCTAAAGGATTTTTTATAGTATCATAGTATTCCTCACAAATATGTACATCTGCAAAAAAAGCAATTTTATTCATAAGTATTCCGCCTATTTTTTATTTTATTTTACTATAAAAAAGATTAAAATTAACTTAAATAAGATACAATATCAAACTTTAAAAATATAAGAAAGGTTTTAATTGTTTAAAGTAACAAAACAACAAGAAAGAAAAATAATTATTAATCTTTCTATAATAGGAATAATATCTTGTTTATTTATTTCTTATTATGCTTTTTTATGTTTAATATCATTTTTATTACTAGAATTAATTAATTTTATACATAATAAAGAAAACTACAATCCTATATCAAATATAATTGTAAATGATTTTTCATATTTAGAATTAATAATATTTACTTTATTTTCTCCATTGTTTCTATATGAAGCAATCAATAAAAAAACCATAAAAAGGTCATTCTTGTCAAAGAAAAAACTTTTTTGGAAAAAAATTATTAAAAAATAAATTTTTAACTTTACTTTTTTATTTTTTTATATTATAATGTCATTATGAAAACTAAAAATTAAGGAGAAATATATGTTAGTAACAAAAAAAGCACCAGATTTTAAGGCAACTGCAGTTTTAGCAGATGGAAGTATTGTAGAGGATTTTGAATTATATAAAAACTTTGGAGAAAAAGGAACGGTATTATTCTTTTACCCATTAGATTTTACATTTGTATGTCCTTCTGAGATTATTGCTTTCTCAAAAAGAATTGAAGAGTTCAAATCAAGAGGAGTAAATGTAATTGGAGTATCTGTTGATTCACAATTTTCACACTTTGCTTGGAGAGAAACTCCAGTTGAAAATGGTGGAATTGGAAGAATTCAATACCCATTAGTTGCAGATTTATCTAAACAAATCTCAAGAGATTATGATGTTCTATTTGGAGACTCAGTTGCATTAAGAGGTTCTTTCTTAATTGATTCAGACGGAACAGTAAGACACGCTGTAATCAATGATTTACCATTAGGTAGAAATATTGATGAAATGATTAGAATGGTAGATACAATGTTATTTACAAATGAACATGGTGAAGTTTGTCCAGCAGGATGGAGTAAAGGTGATGAAGGTATGAAACCAACAACAGAAGGTGTTGCAGAATACTTAAAAGATAATAATGAAAAATTATAAAAAACAATCCTAAATTGTAATGATTAAAAGGCACTTCTTATGAGGTGTCTTTTTTTATATCTATTAAGTTTTAAATAAAGATTTAATAGATATAAAAGTAGTTAATTTGAATATAAAAATAGTATAATAAGAATAAAATTAAGGTTAAAAAATGAAAGAAGAATTAAGAGTATTAAGAGAAGATGTTTTAGAAGAATTACCTGAATATTCTATGATAATATTAGAAGGTTCAACCGAACAAATAAGAAATAATGATGTAAATCAACCATTTAGACAAAATAGTTCTTTTTACTACTTAACTCACAATCAACAACCTGATTGTAAATTAATAATGTTAAAAAAAGCAGGATTAACTCAAACATTTTTATTCAAAAAAGAACAAGATGAACTAGATAAAGTATGGAATAATCATTATATGAATTTTGAAGAAGAAAAAGAAAATGGAAGTTTTACAGAGGTTTTTGATATTTCATTATTTGAAAATTTCATTAATAAAAATCTTTTAAAGTATTCTAATCTTTATATTGATTTTACTAATTCTAAACATTGTAAATTAATAGAGAAAATAGATAAAAATCATAGTATTAATTTAAATAATGTAAATGGTATAATAAATAAAAATAGACTAATAAAAAGAACATTTGAAATAGAAAATATAAGAAAAGCAATATCAATAACAAATAAGGCATTCAAAAGATTATGTATAAATATTGAAGAACATTCAAATGAAGCACATGTTCAAGCAGATATTGATTATACTTTTACATACAATAAAGTTAAACATGCTTACCCTTCTATTGTTGCTTGTGGTTTAAATGGAAGTATATTGCATTACACAGACAATAATAAAGAATTAAAAAAAGATGAAATGTTATTAATGGATTTTGGTTGTGAATATAATTGTTATGCTAGTGATATATCTAGAACAATTCCTATTAATGGTAAGTTTAATAAACACCAAAAAAAGTTATATAATTCAATATTAAATATACAAAAAAAAGTTATAGAAAATGTAAAAGAAGGAACAACATTTAAAGTATTAAATGATATGTACAATGACCTTATAATTGACTTATTGATAGAATTAAATATATTAAAAGAAGATAAAGAAAAGATACTAAAAGATGGAACATTTAGATTATATTCACCTCACTCAATAGGACATTGGTTAGGATTAGATGTTCATGATAACTGTCCATATAAAGATAAAAATGAAGAACCAATTCCTTTTAAACCTGGTATGGTAATAACAGTAGAACCTGGAATTTATTTAAAAGAAAATGATGAAAATATACCAGAAGAGTATAGAGGAATATCAATTAGAATAGAAGATGACGTTTTAGTTACCACTACTGGTAGTGAAGTTTTATCAAAAGAAATACCAAAAGAAATAAAAGATATTGAAACTTTAATGATTAAAAAAAGTTTTTTTAAGAACTTTCTTTCTTAATTTTTAATTATAATTTAAGTTGAAAAATGTTATTTTAAAAGTAAAAAGGAAAAATGAATTGAAAAAGACAAGTTTTGATGTTGACTCTGTTTTATTGAATACAGAAGCAACAATTATAGAATTTATTAAAGAAAGATATAATACAATAATAACTCAAAAAGATATTGCTCATTGGAATTATTATTCAGAAAATTTCCCAGAAGTAATAAAATATTTTGCTAATCCAGACTTATATAAGAATGCAACTCCTGTTGAAGGTATGCAAAAAGTTATGAAAGAAATGTTAGAAAAATATGATCCTAAATCAATTCAATTAGTTACTTCTTCTCATAGAAATGTTGAAGAAGCAAAGAATGAAGCATTAAAAAAAGTATATGGACATATACCAGGTTTCAATGAAATTGATATAATTCATGTAGGCTTACAAACAAAAAAACTAGATCCATTAGAGAAACCTAGTAATAAAAATTACTATACTAAAAATACAATTTTAGTTGATGATGCAATTCATAATATAGAAGATCATTTAAATCATTGTGAAACTCATAATGGTATTTTAGTTGATTTTGGTTATGGTTGGAATCAAAATTATGTAAGAAATAAGGCACATAGGGTTAATAATGCAGAAGAATTATTAACAACTCTACTAACTTTATTAAAAGAAAAAAATAAATAAAAAAGAGGTCAAAACCTCAATTTTATTTAATGACTTTTTAAAAAATCATTTAAATTTTCATTTACAATATCAATAGCCTTTACTGCAAAGTCTTGTTCTGAATTAATACTATTTACAATATTCTTTAATTCTTGTTTTCTATATTTAAAAAAACCATTAAATGTCATATTATCAATTATTTTTTGATTTTTCTTTAAATGTTTTAAGTGATCTAACTCATTTAAATATAATTTTTCTATTCTATTTACTAGTTCTTCATCTATCCCTTTATTCTTATAATTATAATTTACATAATGTCTAATGTATAATTTAGTATCCATTTTTTTCCTTTTTGAAGCCAAAAAAATATTTTTTTATTAAGCATATAATTAAATTATATCAAAAAAAAATACAAAAAACAAAGAAAAAATTGAATAAAATATTTAACTTAAAAAATTTTTTTAGTGATAAAAATAGATAAACTAATTTAATAAATTAAAATAAAAAATATTTTAATATTATTATCTTGTTTTACTAGTGAGATTTTTTTAGGTTTTATTAATTTTATTTTTCTTTTTTTGAATATTCTTCCATAATATCAACTAAGTATCTTACTTTCTTATTCTTTAAATCAAATTGTGGAGATATACAATTTCTACATCCTATTCCAGCACATGTTTTTTTCATAATATCTTCTATGAAATTATCTTTGTCTAATGTATCAATAATATCTAAAATATCTTTTTCTTCAATTTTGTAACAAGAACAAATTATCATTACTTACCTTTTTTTATTTTGATTATACAATAATTAATATTAAAATAAAATTAAGTAAATATATAAAAGAAGTGTGAAAGAGACTAGGGTAAGAGGTCTCTTTCAACTAACTTAAGTAAAGGATTTTGTGTAAGTAAGGGTAAGGTTAAAAATAATAGGTTTTAGATTTTACTTATAATCTATCACCATAAAAATTGTCATATATAACACCTCCTAAGTTGTTTATTTATATATGTTGTAATTGTAATAAGAGATAGTAAGTGAGTGGTAAGTAAAAGTAATAAAATTTAAATAAAAAAAGAACCACTAAAATAGTAGTTCTCTTTTAAACAATTTATTATTAAGTAGAAAAATTAAAGTGTTGTAAATAGTTTTTTTTGTAACTCTTTTATAATTTCTTTTTTCTCATTACTGATATCATCTCTATTATAGAATTCTTTTGTGAAAGTTCCATATTCAACAACATCAATTGGTCTGATTTCAATGTTTCTTAAAACTTCATTGATTTCATTTTCAATAAGTAAAACTTGTTCCTCTTTAGTCATATTTTTTCCTTGTGTTATATGTATTGTAGTTAAAGAGATTATAAGTAGTAAAATAAAATTGTTTTTTTTAAAGAGATAAAAATGAATATTTTTATTTATGATTTTAAAGATTGTTTCAAAAAGAAATTTAAGCAAAGGAAAAAATAATTTTTTGCTATGTTTGTTTAATTAATAAATATAATTTAATTAATTAAGATTTATTTAATCTTTGAGATTTTTTTCACTTGAAATATCTTTTTTTAATTTAGAACTTTGTTCCTCAAATAATTGTAAAGTTTTTTCAAAGTATTCTTCAAACTCTTGTGGATCCAAAATGTTTCCTATAGTTAAATAATATTCTCTTAAAAATGCAGAGTAAGACATTTCTATTTTATTATATACTCTCTTAATCATACCTAATAATATATCAGTATTTTTTTCTAATAGAGTTGATACTTCTTCTTTAAAGATGTCTTTGTTTTTTGCACTTCTTACATGTACTTTACCAATCTTAATAGCAGCAAGTTTTATATACTCTTCTAAATTACTTTTTGAAGAAGTAAAGTCTTCATTTATTATCTCTTGTATAGATACTTTTAATTTAGCATTAAATGAAGTTCTAGATATAAAAGACTTATTAAATATTTCTATATGTTTTAAATTAGTGTCATACTTACTACCTATCATTTTATTAATTGCTTTTGATTGTATATATGCAAAGTTTTTATATTTGTCTTTTTGATTAAACTTATTCATATCTTTTGGAATATATAAAGTAGATACTGGTCTTACTTGTTCTTTTAATTCCATTAATAAATAATCTTCTTCTTTTTTTAATATAAAATAGTATCTAAGTAAATGTGAAGAACCAACTCCAGCAACTTTTCTTTTCTTTAAATCAAGTATTTCACAATCAGGGTAAAGTGTTTGTATTTTATTTATAAGTGATAGTCTATCTTGTAAAGGAATAGTTTCCATTTTTTTATTTTTATTATTTAATACATATCCAAAATTATTCTTTTCAGTGTATTTATAAAATCTACTATTTTTATCACTTGATAAAGATTTATTTAATACTTCAATTTGTTTTGAATACATAAAAGGGAATTCTTCTTCTAACATTTTTGAATACCTTTTATGATTTTGAATTGTCTTTTTATATTCTTTTAAAAATAAATTTATAAAATCAATAGGTTCTAAATTATTAAAATGATTTGGATTTTTAATTTCTAATTCTATGTTGGCTTCTTCAACAAAATAATATAAAGAAGAACAGAACCTAATTACATCATAAAAAGGATTAGAAGAAAATGCTTCATCAAAATCATTTATTTGATAATGTACTTCTCCATTAGAAGAACAAGATACATTTGAAAAACCAAAGTTTGTTGCATGTATATCATTAGAACACCAACATTGTAAATCATTATTAAAGAATATACTATTTTGATATTCCTCTTTTGCTAATTCTTTAAAAAATAATTCAACAGTCCCTCTTAAAAAAATAAAAGGATGACTTGCCATAAGTTTTAACTTAACATTATGATTATCATGATAAAAGATTGAATTATATTTTTTTATCTCATTCAATATACTCAAAAGTTATTTCCCATTTTAATTAATATTATAAATATTATATAAAAATAAAACTAAAAGTTAGATTAATAATAAAGAATATAATGAAAAAATTATTTTTTGCTATGCTTAAGTACTGTTTAAGAAAGAAAAGAATATAATGAAAGTAAATTAAAAAAAAGGAAATAAAATGAGTCTTATACATAATATGTCTTCATTCAGTCAAACATTCACATATGATAGTAAATATAAACCATACCAAAAAGAATTAGAATTATTTAATAATAATTATGATTTTTTAGAAACTGAAGTTAAAGTTGGTAAAATTGTAGAAACAAATAGTGCAGAGGCTAATACAGTTATTGATAGTATGATGAAATCATTGGGGGCAATAGAAGTTTTTACATATGAAGAATTCTATGATGTTGTATTTGGAGAATTAAATGATGCTTCATTCCCAGTTACTATGGCATTAACAGTTTTAATGGAAATGATAATTTCACATAGTGATAATTTTCAAAATAAAAAATTATTAGAAAGTTTAATTCAAAAAACAGAAGAATTAACTGATTACACATTAGAAGAAAAATGGCAATCATTACCTCAACATCACCAAACATTAAAAATGTTCTTATCACAAATTGCTCAACATAACTTAAGAGGTCAATCAAAATCAATTGAATTATCAGAGAAAGTAAAAGAGGAATCATTTACATTAGAAGCATATGAAGAGACAATGTATGGATTTAATATGTATATTGGTGAATTAGAAACAGAAGAAGAAAGAAATGAATTAGGTAGAGATGCAACTTTAATTCAATTTACACTACAATTAACTAATTTATATATTCAATTATTAGGTTTAGAAGAAAAATATGATGAATTAAATAATAAAGAAGATGACCAAATTACAGAAATGGATCAATTATTAATGATGGGAATAGTACCAGAATTAAATAAGTTTTTATCAATGATTGTAGAAAATTATCAAACATTAAAGGGTGGATTACAAGAAGACCATTTAATTTTAAGATTTTTTAGATTTTTATTTTCAAACCACCAAGTATTAAAAGATAATATTTAACAAAGGAAAGAAATGAATATATTATTATTAAAAGAATTCTTTATGTTCTTTTTCTTACTTAATATAATTGTATATGTATATAGTTCATTTATGATAATCTTTTTTTCAAAATGGTTAGTTCCTATTGAGAAAAAACTATTAGGAATAAAAGAATCTGAAGTAAAGAGATTAAATGCAAATTATTTAGCATTACATAAGGTATTTATAATAGTATTTGCTTTAATGCCTTGGTTATCATTACTACTTATGACAAATATGAGATAAACCTTTCTTTGGTTTATCTTTTTTTAAGTTTATTTATTATAAAATAAAAACAAAAAGATAAACTATGACCCTACAAAAAAACATTCATTAAACTATCAAAAACCTCAAAAATTATTAAAGAACCTAACAGGGGAAAAAATAATTTTATTATTAAAAACAAATAAGATAGGTATAAATCTAATACCAGAAGAACAAAGAACAAGAGAAATGTATAAAATAATCATAGTAAATAAAGGAAAAAATATGAGAAACCAACCAAAATATAGTTTTTTTAAGAATACAAAGTATGCATTACAAGGTTTATTAGATTTAATAAAAAATGAAAAGAGTTTTAGAATAGAATTAGTTTTAGTGTGTATTTGTATTCCTGTATTGTTTTTTATTGATACAAATTTAACTAATAAAGTAATTATGTTAATAACTCTATTGTTAATACCATTAACAGAAGCATTAAATGGAGCAATTGAAAGAGTAGTTGATTTAGTAACATTAGAACATCATCCAATGGCAGGAAAAGCAAAAGATGCAGGAAGTGCTACTGTATTTATATCTATCACAATATTTGTAATAACTTGGGGAATATTTATATTAGAACAATTCTTAAAATAATCTCTAAAAAAAAAATTAAGTATATAAATTTTATAATAAAATAAAAAAGGATTAAGAGAATGGATTCAATAATTCAATTATTAGGTTTTATAGGTATAGGTTTATTAGGATTAAATTACTATCTAAACCTATCAAACCATATTAAATATAATGATCATACATATTTATTATTTAATATATTGGGTTTATCATTTATTTTATATAATTTTGTATATTTTGGTATGAACTTACTTGTAATGTTAGTTTGTTTTGCAATATTTATAACATTTAATTCATTATTAAAAAATGATAGAAGAAAATCAGATAATAAAATAGGAAATAAAAATGCTCAATATGAAAACTTAAGAGATGACCATTTCTTGAAGTATTTCAATAACTTTGATATAGACTATAATGTAGGAACAGAGTTTAGAAAGATCTTTGATTTTAATTTGGCTGCTTCTTCACAAATCCCATTTTTTGTAAGATTGTTTGAGAACCCAAAGTATGAATGGTTTTTACCTTGGATATTTAGAGGAAGAGTGGATTTACAAAAACATGACTTTACTCATTTATTATTAAGTAGAGGTTTTAATATTGTAGATGAAATAGCAGTAGTAGGTATAACAATGGGAAGTACTAAAAAAATGAATAGTATAAACACTTTCTTATTTTATATATTACAATGGTTATTCTATGATAAATACTTTAGATTTCCATTAAAATATTACCCTATATTTGCAAGATATGTTAAATTAGGAAATGAATTAAAAAAGAATTTATCAAAAATTAAAGTGGAAGATTGGTTTGATTATCAAATGTCTGACTTAAGAAAAGAGTTTGGATTATTTAAAGAAGATTTAATTGAAATTTGGAAAGTGGAAGTGTTGGAGTTTGGTGTAAATAATAGAATGTTGGAAGGATTAACAATAACTTCAAAAGAACAAGCAGTAATAGAAGAAGTGTCAAAAGAAATCTTTGTATATTCAGATGAATTATTAAATGACCTTTTAGATACAAAAATCATAAGTGCAGTATCATATAATTTAAATAGAGGGACAACATATAAATGGGTTTGTCCAAGAAATGAAATAACAGAAAAAAGAAGAGAAGAATTGTTAGAATTACATAAAAATAATAAAAATATGTCTATAATTTTAATAGATGAAGAAGCATACTATTCAAAACACCAAAAAGGTGTAGAATGTGTATATTATGATAATTTAATTTATGTGACAGGTAATGAAGATGGAACTTTCTTAGTTCATACAATTTAAAGAGGTAATTTTGAATATAAATATTTTTGATATATTTGGTTTAGTAGGTAGTTTTTCTATTGCATATTTTTATTTTTATGCTCAATATAAATATACATTTTTAAACTCATTTAATTTCTTTGTAGGAAATATAGTAGGAAGTTTATTAATAGTATCTTCATTAATATTTTCTTCATTTAATCTTGCTTCATTTATGATTGAAACTTTATGGATATGTGTAAGTATATATGGAATATATAAATATCATTTAATTAAAACTCAACCTATGAAAGATATAACATTGAGACAAAATGAGTTTAGTGTAGATGGATTTGGAACAGAGTTAAAATTAAGAGAGTTTAAAAAAGAAGATTTAGGTTTTGATATCTTATTTAATAACCCTACAACAAATGAAACTTTAGCAGAGAAATCAATGGATATGAAAACATTTTTATTTAATGGAACTTGTTTATTAACACCTGCAGCTATAACAAATAGTGAATTAAATGTAAATGATATAGAAAACCAATGGAGAATGAATAAAAATGCATATATGATAGAATTGAAAGAAGATAAAGACTATTCAAAAGAAGAAATAAAAGAACTATTTGAACAAGAAGGTATATTAAAACTATCAAAAGAAGATAATTATATGGACAAACCATATTTAATAATTAAAACAGGTTATATGGATAAGATTGAAGGAATGTGTGATGAAAATGGAAATACTTCAAGTGAGATTTTTTCTATATCAAAACCAGGATTAAAAATAGAAGCAGCAAAATACATATCAGAATTAGATTTATTTAGTATGATATTAATAGACTCAATTTCATTTGAGAGTAAAGAGAGTCAAGAAAAGAAATTTCATACAACACATTATTTAATGAATATAAATGAAGAGAAAAAAACATTTACAGCATTAGTATATCATATAAAAACACCAAAAGTGGAAAAAGTAGAAGATTGTTCTGTAAGATTAGGGAATGTTCCAAAGGGAATTATACCAGGTTTTCCTGTGAGTGTAAAAGTTAAATAACTTTAATTTTAAATTAATTCTTTAAAAACTAGGACTATAATTGATGTCCTAGTTTTTCTTTTTTTGTTTGTAAATAATCTTTATTGTATTCATTATGAGGTATAATGATTTCAATTCTATCAACAATTTCAGCAACTTTAATACTTTGAACTTTTTCAGGGTTATTAGTCATTAGTTTAATTTTAGAGATATTAAAATACTCTAATATTTCATTAACAATAGTAAAATCTCTTTCGTCCACTCCAAAGCCTAGTTCTAAATTAGCTTGAATAGTATCTCTACCTTTGTCTTGTAAAGCATAGGCATTAACTTTATTGAATAATCCAATTCCTCTACCCTCTTCTTTGTGATATATAATCATTCCTTTATGAGTTCTAATATAATCATTCCTTTATGAGTTCTAATATAATCAATTGAATAATGAAGTTAATCTTGACAATCACATTTCTTAGAACCAAAAACATCACCAGTTAAACATTCAGAGTGTATTCTAATATTAACAATATCATCAAAATTAGTATCAGGATGGTAAATAACCATATGTTCTTTTCCTCTATTATCAATAAAAGATTGAATAATAAAATCACCATTTTTTGTAGGTAGATTTGCTTTACTAGATATTTGCAAAATAATCCTTTGTTTATTTAATATATATAATTATTTCCTATTATTGTTTTATTATAACAAAGGAAAAAATTATTTTTTGCTATGTTTATTAAACTCACCCAAATATAATAATTGTTATATTTAAAATAGATATAAGAGTTTAAGTATAAGTTATATTATAATTAAAAAAAGAGATAGATTATAAAAAATAAAATATATTGATATAATTAAAATGTAGGTTTAAAAGAGAATGAATATCTCTTTTAAGAATAATTACTTTTTAATAGTTTTTTGGTTTTTAAGTAATATTGTTTTATCTTGACCAAAAAGTTGAGGTAAATTATGCTTGATGAGTTCATCAAAATAATAACAAACTTTAGATTGAAGTAATTCATGGTTATTAAAAATTAAAATGTTATTAAATTTGTTTAAAAAAGTACTTTCATTAGAAATAGTAGTATCAATATTTTGAATACTATCATGGACAAAAGTTAATCTAGAACAGAAATCAAGGTTCTTAGATAATTTAGATTTGAATGTGAAGTATTTAGGGTCATAAACAGATACATCTTCTAAATAAAAAGAATCAATAAGAATGTGATAACCTTCTTTAGCTTTTTCTTTAATAAACTTATTTAATAGGTCAATACTATCTTTTTTAATCATATTGTTGATAAGAAATCTTTCATCAGAAGAAGAAAGAAGAGTTTCAAGTATAAAATAGTTTGTAACACCTTTAATTTTGTGTAGATTAGAAGTGTATTCTCTATTTAAACTACCAATAACAATAATTTTTTTATTTCTTTTAATAAAGTCATTAATAAATTTATTTTTTCCACCAAGGGAATTGGTAATAATAATATTTTTAGAATTATTAAGTATATTTAATGAAATAAGATAATTTTTTTCTTTTAATTCACCTTTAAAGTTAAAGAATTTAGAATAAAAAGACAAACTATTTTCTTCCATAGATTGTTGATTTTTTTTAAGGTTTTTTACATTGATATTACTTTTTGGTTTTTCTTCAATATAAAATAAGTCAATAAAACTTTTAAATAATTTTTTCAAGTGTAAACTCCTAATAATGAGAATTATATCAAATTTTCAAAAATATTATAATAAAAACAAGAGTCTGAATAATATTTTTTAATAAAAAAAAGAAAAAAAAATATATAATATAATAAAAAAGGTATTTAAAGTGAATACACATATAATAGAGTTGACAGAAGAGATATTAAGATTAGACCAACAAAGAAAACAATGGAAAGAAGTCTTTCAATATTGGATGGGAAAAGAAATTATATATATAAAAAATAAATTACAAAATATTGATAAAATAACTCAAGAAGAAATAACAGAATTTTATAATAGTTTGAAGAAAATTGAAAATATAATATATGGAGAACCAAAAGAAGAATTAAGTAGGTTTGAGATAGGTGTATTAATAGAAAGAACAAATAAATTTAAAAATTATCTAAAGAATAAATACCCAGAGGCTCAACAAAAAAAAGTATCTCCATTAAAAGTAAAGGAAATAGATTTATTTGTTGATTTAGAAAACTATGACCCTAATAAAGTAATAATAGCTGCAGAAGAATTAAGAAGATTAGAAATAATAACAAAAGAAGAATTGGAAGAGATAAGAGAATATTTAGAGAAAAAAAAAGATAATGTGAAAAAGCCACCATTAAAAGAGAAAAAAGATTATTTAATAACTTTGGAATCAATAAAAAGTAAAGAATTTAAAGACGCAGAGAAAGAATTATTTGATGAGTTTAAAAATTTTTAATTAATTTTTAATATTATTTAAAACAATAACTTCATTACCTAGATATAAATCATTATCTAAAATTAAAGGGAAATTGGTTTCAAAATTATTAATATCATTATTAATATCTTGAAAGGCTTTTAAACTTTCTCTTAATTGTTGAACAATAGGGTTATTAGAAGTAATATGTACTTCTTCTTTAATATCATTGTTTAAAACAGGGAAATAAAGACTTTCAAATAATTTTAAATAAGAATTATCATAAGAAACAAAAGATAAATAATCTTGTAAATCATGAGTAAAAATAAAAGAATTGTTATTTTTACTTATAAAGTGATAATAACTATTTTTAAAATCATTAAAAGTTGTTATGTCTTCAACATTACCACCTGGGAAAACCATTTCATCAAAAACAAAGAAATAACCTCTTTCTGAGAGTTCTGTAAAATAATCTAAATAAAGAGATAGAATTAAAGAGGAAGTTTGTTTAATCTCCAAAAAAATGTTGTCATAAGAGTTATTTAGATAGACTTGATACATGAATTCATCTTCAATAGAGATATATGTATAATCTTGTATGTCAAATAAGATTTTATATTGTGTTAGGGATTTGTGTGTTCCAATATAAATTATTTTATTTTTTTGTTTATGTATTTGTTCTCCAATAAGAAATTTAATATATGATTCTTTAAAAAAACATAAGGTTTTGTTTTTTATTTGTATCTCACCAATATTATACTCATTACCTTTAAAAGAGGTATCAAACTTAGGTATATTAAAATAGTATTCTTTTGAAGTGAGTGAGGACATTTAAAACCTTTTATTGTATTATAAGGTTAATAATAATAAAAAAATCTTAAATGTAACTTAAAAAAGAGATTATAGGTCTTTTAAACCATTTAGTTTCATATTGTTTAATTTAAATACTTTTAATTGCTCTCCTAATGAAGAAAAGTAAGAAAAAGAGATGTTTGTATTTACTTTAGTAGGTAATAAATCAACATTTTGGGGAAAAGATAATTCACTAGTTTTTAAAAAGTAAAGAGTATCAAATTCATCAATAGATTTAAAATCATTATTTAAAAAGAGACTTAATTTATTTAAAGAAAAAGCAACAAACATAATATTCTCTAAATGTAAACAATATTGATAGAAAAGGTTTTTTCTAGTTTCAACAATAGAAGAGTTATAAAGACTAGAAAAGTCAAAATCACCAATTTCATCTATAATAATTAAATATCCTTGAGAAGATATTTCTTTTAAGTATTCAAGAACTAAAGCTGTTTCAACTTCATTCATAAGGTCAACATGAAGATATTTTTTGTTATGTTCATCATCATTTAAGATAACAGTTTTTTGGAATTCATTATGTATTTGAAATAATTTTAAAGAAGTGAATTCATTTTGTTTTCCCATATCACCAACAATTGCTATTTTATCATTTTCTTTAATTAATGTATTTATAAGATTAAATTTAGAAGAGTTATAATCACCTAATAATATACTTCTCTTAGGTTTAACTTGATAAGGGACTATATCAATATCAACTTGTTTACCTGAAAAAGAAATATTGTGCTCTGGTAAATCAAAAAAGAAATAATCCATATTAACTACTTGTTGCATTTGAAGCCTTGTTTTGTATATTTATATAGATTATAAGACTGAGATAATTTTTTTTGTTTTTTAAAAGAAGAACTTTTAAATAAAAGGAAAGTTAATAAGAAAAATAGGATTTGAGATAAGAAATATAGTTAAATATACCTCTTATCATTTTTAATGAATTAAAGACTTTTTAATATTTTCTTTAATTTTAGAATCTACTAGTATTTTAATAATTACTTCATATGGAATAAATCCATATCTTCATTATATTCTTTTGTAGAAATACCATATAAACCTAATAAAGTATGAAAATATGTGTCATGAGAAAGAGATTTCTTACTATTTACAATAATATTATTAAAATCTAATTGAGATTTAAAATTATCATTAAACCAAACAAAAGAAGCAACTTTTGTTTGCTCAATAGGTGCCATAAACATAGGCATACCATGTAAATATAGTCCATTTTCACCTAAACTTTCTCCATGATCACTCATATAAAACATACCTGCTTCAAAATTATTTAACTCTTTTAATTTATTAATAGTTTTATTAAGAAAATAATCAGTATATAAAATTGCATTGTCATATGCATTAATTATTTCTTCTGAAGAACATTGTTCTAATTGATTTGTTTTACAAATAGGTTTAAATTTCTCAAACTCTTTTGGGAATCTTTTGTAATATGCAGGGCCATGATTTCCCATTTGATGTAAAATAAGTAAAATATCTTTACCAGGGTTTTCTTTAATAATATTTTCAATTCCTTCTAACATACCTTCATCTCTACATTCTTGATCACAAATTTTATTTACTTTATCACTTTTGTATGAAGTTTCTCCAATTCTTTGTGCAACCCCTTTTGAAGAAGAATTATTGTCTCTCCAAATAACAACTACACCACTTTTTTTAAGAATATCTAAACCATTTTCAGTCTCTTTTTCTTTGTCTAAATCAAAATTATCTTTATTAAATTTTGAGAACATACAAGGGACACTTGTTGCTGTTGAAGTTCCACAAGAATTCATATCATTAAAATTAACTAAATCTTCAATTTTACTTAAAAGAGGTAATGTATTTCTTTCATAACCATTAAATGGGATATTTTGGGCTCTTAAAGTTTCACCAACAACAGCAATAAAAAATCTATTTTTGTCTGTTCTTTTGTTTTTATCAATGATTGCATCTTCACCAATAGTTTGAACAACAATATTAGGTTTAGGAACTAATGATTTAGAAAATTTAACAACACTATATATCCAATATGTAGGATTAGCAGAAAACCTTAAAGGTTTATGTTCTCTAAAAAACGAAGAATAAAATTGTGAAAAAGATAATAATATAGTTCCTAATATTGAGAAAATAACTATAAAAAGGGCAAACCTTTTAATAATCATATTCTTTAAAGGGTTATAAGTAATATCAACAAAATATATATATAAAGAAGGGATAACACCAAAACAAATAAAATAAGCCAACATATTTAAAGATAGTAAATCAAATGTTTCAGCAGGATCTGTTTCCATAGAGTTAGTTAGCATTATAGTGTCTATAACAATGTTATAAGTATCCATAAAATAAGCAGTAATAGAGGAAATCAATAACAAAGTAATAAACACTGGTTTTACAATGTATTTAAAGGAAAAAAGTGATAATAGAAAAACATTAACACAATAAAGTAAAATAAAGGTAGAGGAAACATATAAAATATTCATACCTTCAAAACCATAAGTTTTATGAACACCTTGAAAAAAAGATATGTTTAAAAAAGTTGTCATAAAAAGAGCAACAAGTAAAGTTAAATTGATTTGAGAGATTTGAGTTTTTTTAAATGCAATAATCATAAATATAAACCTTCTTTTGGTAATTTTCTTTGATTTTACCATAAGAAAGTTTAAAAAGAGTTAAACTAGTATTAATTACAGTGATGTTGTTTCCACATTTCACCATGACCTATTTTAATAGCCCATTCAGGGGGAATACAGTCTTCTTTTGGGGTGTCTTTATTTAAAAGTTCTAACATAGAGGAATTGTTTGTAGATTGTGGTTGAAGAGAGATAGGTTTTTTATGAATACCTTCAGGATTAAGATTTACTGAAAGTTCTTTGATTTTATTATCTTCTTGTGTTTTTTTTTCAATTTTATTTTCATTAAAATCAATACCATTCTTCTCATTAGATAAAATATAGTTAAAAAGAAATAAAGAGCAAATAAAAACTAATAAAACACTAGTTTCAGTAGAAGATATTTTATTTTTTTCTTTGATTTCACATTGACCACCAGCACAGTTTTCAACATTTAAACCTAATTTATAATATAATAAACATCCTAAACAAATACCAAAAGAACTTTCTAAGAATAAAAGAACTAAACAAAGAATACAAGTCAAACCTCTAATAGGTGAATGAAGGTCAATTAAAATCATAATTAACATTAAAAAACCAAGAACTAAACCAAAATACCAAGCAAACTTTTTAGGTGCTGATTCAACCCATTCAGGTTTTTGATTTAAAACCATTAATTTACCTAAAATCATATATGGAGCATATTTTGTATCTAAAAATAGTCTTATAATAAATTCCATAAGAAAAGAAATAGCAAATATTTCTGTTAATTTAATATCTTTTGTTAAAATAAACCAAAAGAAAGATAAAATACCAAATAAAAACATAATACCAGCACTTGCTCTTACTTCTCTTTCATTTAAAACATTGTAATTAAAACCATCAATTTTTTGTCCAAACATTTGATTATCCTTAAATAAGATTATATATTGTTTGATTATAATGAAAACCCAAAAAAAAACCTGAAAAAAAAATATAATTAGAGAAAAAAAGATAGTTAATAGATTTATTTTTCTTAGAAACATTTAAAGTAAAACATAATGAATAAAATAAAATAAAGATAATAGTTATCAAAGTGAAAAAAATAGAGAGAACCAATCTATTTTTGTTTGTAAAAATTGTGGTCATTCCACTAATGCAGACCTTAATGCTGCTAAAAATATTAAATATTTACTAAATAACCCTCTTGAAACTCTACATAGGACATATAGGATTATAAATGCTTGTGGTAAATCAATGATTAACATTGAGGAACAAGAAATATTAAAGGTATCTATACCTTTATAAGTTTTTATTGATAATTATCTATTTATTATTTTGCTTAATATTTATTTAATTATTTTTAAGAACCTCACAATTTTCTAATTCTGGGAGTGTCAGAAAGGTTAATGGAATTAACAAAGATATTAAAAGAAAACTATAATGATTTATAGTTTTTATAATTTTTGTTCTCTAAAAATAATAAATTTCTTTTATTAAAAGTTTTATATAGGTTGTTTTGGTAAGTTAATTTAATATTACTTTTAACTTCTTTACCCATGAAGAAAATCTTATTATTTAAAAAATCATTATTATGAAAAATGATAATGTTTTTAAAATGATTTAATTTATTAATATCAGAACCAAACCAATAGTGTAAATCATTGAATGTTTGGACAATTAATGAGAAATTTTCTAATTTAATTAAATTGGATATTAAAACATTTTTAGAATTGTGTAAGTCTAATTCAGTATGAACTTGTTTGGAAAATCTTGGTATCTCTTCTAAAACAATATGGTAGCCATTTTTTGACATATATAAAAGGAAGTCATATAGAGGTTTGGGATTTGTTAAAAACTCAAAATCAATCTTAATTCTTTGGGGTTCTTCTTTGTTTTTTAATATTTCTAATAAAAATTCATCATTAACATCACTAATGTTTTGAAACCCTTCAAAGTCTATAGGGTGACCACCTAAGATAATAACTTTTGATTTTTTTTGTTTATATTTATCTTGTAAAAAGTAAGTTTTACCACTTCCAGCAACACCAATTAGAATTGAATTAAATGTATTTTCTTTGATTGTGTCTAAGATTTTACTTCTATCAAGTAAATTACCTTTAAAATGAATTAAATCATCATTTGATTGAATAAAGTAATCCATATTGTAAATAGTTTGTAAGAAATCTTTTTTACTAATAAATTCTCTATTTTTTTGATTTTCTTTGTGTTCCAAATAAGTCTCTTTTAAAGAATACTTTTTTTGTTTAAACTTTTCTAAAATATTACCAAACATTACTTAACCTTTTTAAGTTAAAAAGATTATATCTTAAAAAAAGAAAAAAAAATATTTTGGGATAATTAAAATGGATTTAATTAGTTAAATTATTACTTAAAGAAAACTATAATTAGTAATCTTTAAGTTTTTATAATTCTAATATGGTTTAATATTATGATTTGTACTTTTTCTTCTTGTTTTTAAGAAAGTATCAATGATTATATAAGAAAATAAAATTGAACTAATACTAAAAGCAATAATCAATAATATATTTTCAGCAAAGTATAAAGTAATTAATTTTAAAAGTAAAAAAGAAGAATAGGCAGATATTGAAACATAAGTTATATTTGTCTTATTAAGAAAAGATTTAATACTTTGAGAAACACCAGTAATAGATAAAAAACTTAGAGAAAAAGAAAGAATAAATCTAAGATCCAAAGGTTCTTTAATATCATTTTTTGGTCTAAAATATAAGATAGTTAATAAAAGAAAACTCATAATAATAAAATCAAAAAAGGCAATTTTAAAAAGGTAACCATTTTGAGATTGATAAAGAATAACAATATTAGATATAATTGATATTAATGTAGCTTGATAAGACACTCCAAAAGAGGATTTATTTCTAAATATTTTAAAAGCTTGGATAAAAGTTCCATAAAAAACAATACCTAAACAAATTAAAAATAAAATACTATCCAATTTATACCTTTTATAGGTATTATAAAGTTAAAAAGAGGATTGGGATTAATTAAAGAGAATTAAAATATAATGAAATTAATATAATCTAAGGTAAGTTAAAATTAAGTCATAATCATTTTTACTAATTTCATATTTATTTTCATTGGTGATAATATAATATTTTTGCATATTTTTTAAACCTACTTTTTTAACAATAACATTACTTAAAGAAGTGGTTAAAACAGTAGTATTGAGGTTTTCAACTAAACCTTTAGGTTTAATGGTAATTTTCATAAAACCATCTCTAAAACTAACACTACCAAAAAGAGAAGTAGCAAAAGATAAAAGAAGCAAAGCAAAAAATAAATTTCTCATAATAATTCCTTAAATTATATTTTGGAATATTTTACAAAAAAGAATATTAAATATAACTTAAAAAGGTTTTGTATTAATTGTATTGTTTAATTTTAAGTTTTTTTATGTTATAATATATAAAAAAAAATAAAGGTAAGAATAAATGTCAAAAAAGTTAAAAGTATTTGAAACTTTTGCAGGTATTGGAGCTCAGCATAAAGCATTAACAAAAATATTTAATAATGAAGAATTATTGAAAAAAAATAATTTAGAAAAAAAATCATTTGAAATGGTTGGAACAAGTGAATGGTATATAGACGGTATAATATCATATGATGCAATTCACCATGGACCACAAGAGACATTTGAAGGATACAATGATTTAACAAAAGAAAAAATGTTAGAGTTTTTAAAGACATATTCATTATCAAGAGATAGTAAAAATCTTTACCCATATGAAACATTATCAAAACAAAATGAAAAAAAACTAAAAGAGATATATGTAGCATTAAAAAGAAACAAAAATTATGGTTCTATTGTTGATATTAAAGGTAAAGATTTACCAAAAATAGATATGCTAACTTATTCATTTCCTTGTACTGATATTTCTGCTATAGGTAAAGGAAAAGGTATTTCAAAATCAAATCAAAAAGATAAAACAACTGCTACAAGAAGTGGTTTATTATGGGAAATTGAAAGAATATTGTTTGAATTAAAAGAATTAAATAAATTACCTCAATTTTTAGTAATGGAAAATGTAAAAGCATTATTACAAAAAAAACATTTTGAAGATTGGCAAATTTTTGAAAGAGAAGTATTGGAAGAGTTGGGTTATAAGAACACAACAATGTTATTAAATTCTAAGGATTTTGGAGTTCCTCAAAGTAGGGAAAGGGTTTTTGTGGTTTCAGAGTTAAAAGGGACAACAAACTTAATGGTACAAGGAACGGGAGAATATAATAAAGGTGTAGGAGAGTTCTTAGGTTTTGATAATGAGGAGTGGAAGCAAGAGAGATTGTCTTGTATTCCTAATGATACTAAAACAAGAAGAAAAATGTGGTTAGAGAATAAACAAATATTTAAAGATACAGATTTTTTTCAAACAATAACAACAAAACAAGATAGACATCCAAATAATGGTAATGTGTATTTTCCAAATAAAGAGTATCAAATATTAAAAGATGGTTCTAAAGTTTTAAAATCACAATTTAGATTTATGACACCAAGAGAGAGTTTAAAATTAATGGGATTTACAGATGAAGATTATGAGAATGTAAAAAGAATTGGTGTTCCAAGAGATGAAATATGGAAACAATCAGGGAACTCAATTGTAGTAAATGTATTAGAAGGCATCTTTTTAGAAATACTCAAAAGATTTTAAAATATAAAGAATTAAAAAGAGAAGATTTATATTCTTCTCTTTTTTTTAATTAAAATTAAATTATATACTTTTAATAATATTAAAAGTTATCATTAAAAATAAAGATATTTTTATATTTTTCTTTAAGTTCTGTTTTTCTTTCAGTATTAATAGAAGCAGATTTAAAACAAGGATTTAAAAAGGGATTATTAAATCTTGTATCAGATAAAGGAGTGATGTCATAAGTTATTCTTCCATTTCTTTCAAATAAAAGTTCATTTGCAAAACCAATACATTTACCATCAATAATAATAGCATTTTGTAATCTTACAAAATCAATAAAGAAATTAGGGTCTTTTAAGAATACTTCTTCCCCTACTTTTGTTCTAACATTACTAACTAAAACTTCAATAGGTTTTTCTTGTAAATCTAAATAACATTGAGTTCCAAGAGTTAATCTATCACCTTTAACTTCAGTATCACAGTATTTATGACCTAAAAAGTGAGTTCCTTCTTTTAAAGTTATATAAGGATTATTATGTATATTTTCAAAGAACATAACATCTTTAGTTTTTAAATTGGTTTTATAAGAGTGATAATACATTCTAAAATGGAATGGAACATAATCGGAATACTGAGGGTAATTATCTAAAATATGGTTATAAAAGAAGTCTAAATCAAAATCATTATTTTCATTTGATTGTGATATATTTTTTAATAAACCAAAATAAGAAGAAACAAAACCTTCAAAAGAAGAGTAATTAGAAGATATAGTAAATTCTTCTGTATTTGCTGTGAAACTACCTGATTGATTTTCAGAATAAAATTCTAAAAACTCTTTAGGGTAAGACATGTTTTTGAATTGTTTAAAAGGTATTTCAAAAGAACTATTAGAACTTTTAAATATAATTTCTGGATCTGGTTTTATTTCAGTAAGGGCAAATAATGAATTAAACATAATAAAGAAAATAGTAATAATTTTAAACATAAAAATCCTTGTCATTTTAATAATATTATAAAAAAGATATATAAAATAATAAAAAATATAGTAAATCTATTAAAATCAAAAATAGTTAAAAATAAAATAAAAAAAACTTTTTATAATAGAGATAAAAAAGGGTGAAATAATGTATGAATTTAGTTTTGAAAGATATATGAATTCAATGGAAAACTTTGCAAATATCATTGCAACAACAGGATATAATCCAACAGCACAAGCAGAAGTTGTAAAAGACAATGTTGAGAGGGTATTAAAGGGTGAAAACTTTAAATTTTTAATGAGTGATACTTTTTCAATGTATTCAAATGAATATGGTTTGGTAAAAAATAATTCAATTAGTAAAAGTTTAAATTGGGATAATCTAAATAATACTTTTGAGAGATTAAATATAAAAGATTTAAAAATAGAAAAACAAATAGAAAAATTAAAAGTAGAAGCAAAACATTATTATTTTGAAAAAAAAGAACATTTTGAAAATAATAGAGAAAGAATTGTTAAAGATATTTTAGAAATAAATAGAAATGAAGAAAGTTATGAAGAAAATGAAGAGAATACAATTGAATATTTAAGAAAAAATAACATAGATAATTTTTTGAGTTTAGATCAAGTACATGATATGTTGTCAAAAACTGAAAAAGGTCTTGAAAAAAGTTTAAATACATTATTAAATAAAATTATAACTAGATATTTAAAATTAGCAGTAGAATCACAAGAGTATGAATTGGGTTTAAATAAAGGTATATATAAAGAATTATTTGAAGAAATAACAAAAGAATTTCCAATGTTTGGTGAAGCAGGTAAATTTGATATAGTAAAAGTACATTATGTATTGCCAAGAGATATGGATAAAATGTCAAAAGATATAGTTTCATTTTATAAAAGAGAAATGAAAAGAAAATCAATTTTAGCTAATATTATCAAAGAACCAGAATTAATGAATAAAATGAAAGAACCAAAAGAAAACTTAGAAGGAGAAGAAAGATTATTAAAAGAACAAATGGAAGGTAATTTAGAAGTTTTCTTAAAAGAGAAGTTAGAAACTTTTATTGAAAGTAAATTAAAAGAATTAAAATATAAAAAACCAATAAATAAAGAGCAGAGAAAAATAAATTAATATAAAGTTAAAAATAAAATAACAAAGGTTGTTAAACCTTTGAATAAAGAATAGGAGTAGATAAATCAACTCCATATTCAACACAATTATCTAAGAATAATTCATTCCATTTTTCTTTAGTTCTAATGTAATTTCTAGCAGTTTCAGTATTCATACTTTTATCAATATTTTGTAAATAAAAAGAAACAGTATAATGTAAGGCAAAATCAGCAGTTTCAGTTAAAAGTAATTCAGGTTTATGATTTAAATTAATTAAAAGATCGGGTTTTAAAGAAACATCTTCAATAGTTCTATTAAAACAATTAATAATATTTTGTTTATAGTCACTCCATTGTTTAACTCTTTGGTCTCTATCTAAAGAATTATCAACACCATAACCTACTTTATATTCAATACTAACTCTTGTTCCTTGTGTATGAGCAATTTTAGATATATTTTCAATAGTTTTATTACCTAACTCTTTATTTCTAATAACAACTCTTGAATTAGTCATAATATCAAAAAGAATAGTTTCAAAAGCAGTAGTTTTATAAACAATATAATAAGTGTCATCAAACTTAATAATATTATTATCTGAAATTAATTTAGAGTGTAAAAGAATAATACCATTGTAGATATCTTGTCCCCAAATACCACTAGTTAATGCAATGAACCCAATAAAGATACCAATAATACCAGTAGTTCCTAAAACACTCTGAACATCCCAAATATTAACAATAGAAACAAGAGCTAAGAAAAAGAAGAAAATAATAGCAATCATATTAAAGGTTCTAGTTTTATATGTTTCTGCTTTTACTTTAGTTCCATTCTTTTCTTTAGACTTACCAAAATAGTTAAGTATTTGTAGAGAAACAACATGAAATAAGAATAAAGAACCATATAAAACAACAATAGAATAGAATGTCTTCATAAATACATCATTAAAGATTTCAGTTGCTTGTAATGTTTGAATAAATATTTCAACAATATGAAGAACAAGTAAGACAAGAGAAAAGAACCTAAAGAATACAATTCTACCTTTTAAACTTGATTTTTCATCTTCACCATTAAAAAGATATTTAATAATAGAAGAAGCAAAGAAATAGACTAGAATGTTAGCAACAAATAAAAAGATATTGAGTGGGTCTAATAATACTTCTTTGAAATTAGTTAAGGTTAATAAGTTAAAATTGATTTGTTCAAACATAAAGTTCTACCTTTTTTTCTTTTATTATAGTGTAAAAAAACTTAAAGATAGATGAAACAATTGTTTTTGTAATAATAAAAATGTTAATTATTTTTAGATAAAATAGATAATAGATACTATAATTAATTAAAATATAAATTAAGCAAGATTTAATTTTAATTTAGATATAATAGAACAAATGAAAAAATAAAAAGGGTTATTTTGAAAACAATACAATATATGGGAAGTAAAAAAGAACTATTGAAGTTTATTGAAGATAGTATAGAAGACTACACTAAAGATAAAAAAGATAAGATTAATACATTTTATGATGCATTTAGTGGAAGTGGAAGAGTTGCATACTATTTTAGTGATAAATACAATATTATATCAAGTGATAAACAACATTTCTCAAAAGTAATTTTAGATGCATACTTAAATAATACAATTACAAATAAAGTAATAGAGGAATATTTAGACGTATTAAATACATTACCAGTGGAGTATTTTGAAGAAACAGATAAATGGTTCACTGAAAACTATGCTACTGAATATAATGATGGTATATCAGTAGGAGAAGATGGTAATCCAAAGATTTGGATGAAAAAGAACTCAATGAAAATTGATATGATAAGAACAAAAATAGATGACCCAAGTTTCTTAAAGGATACAAAAAAAGACCAAGAAATTAAAAATGTATTGTTATTGTCATTAATCTTAGGGATTAATAAAGTTTCAAATGTAGTTGGACACCAAAATGGATATTTAAAAAAATGGAGTACAAATTCAAAAAAAGACTTATTTTTAGAAAACCCATTTAAAGCTGATGAAGAAAGTAAAAAACATACAGATAAATCAAATAAAAAAGTTGCAAAGAAAAAACATACACATACTAACTTAGTTGGTGATATTTATGAAATTTTACCTCAACAAACAGCAGATATTGTATATTTTGATCCACCATATGGAACAAATAATGAAAACTTATCTGTAGCGACAAGATATTCTTCATTTTATCATTTATGGAATACAATTGTAAAAAATGATAGACCAAAACTATTTGGAAAAGCAGGGAAACCAATTGAAACAAAAGGTTGGACACCAGATTTAGAGAAAAATAAAAGAGAAGTAATTATTCCAAAGTTTAAAGAATTAGTATCAATGTGTAATTCAAGATATGTAGCATTTTCATATTCAAATCAAGGCTTAGTAACTTATGATGAATTTATGAAGTTATTTGAAGAATGTGGTTGTACAGATATTAGATGTTATAAACAAGGGCATAAAGTTAATACTCAATCAAAAACAGCTGGGAAGAATGTTGTTTTTAAAGTTGTTGGTGATACTTATGAACAATTAACTGAAGGTAAAATCCAAAAAGAAGAAAAGAAAGTAACATTTAAAAGTAAAAAAGAAGAAGATATTGATTTATCAGACAAAGAAACAGTTAAAAAAACTTTTACAATTCAAAAAGAAGTAGTAGAAGTAGAATGTTTTGAAACTTTAGAAGGTGAGTTATACTTTGAAGTAAAAGGTTTATGGATTAATAGAGATGAAAGTACAAATGATTTAGAAGAGTATTTCTTTATTATGGAAAAACCATTATTATCTAAAGAAGATATTATTAAAAGTGTAGTGAAAGACTTAGAAGAAAATCTAACAGATGACAAACACTACTCAAGTAATTTAAAATACTTATATACATTAATACACAATATTGAAGAATAGAACTATTAAGTTCTTTCTTTAATCTACTTTTAAGCTAAAAAAAGTTATACTTTCTTATTAAAATAATAAGGTAAAAGTATGACAACTCCAATACAAATCAAAAAAATTTCAACAAAAGAAATCAATAATTTATTAAAAAATACATTTAATGTAAAACTATTTAAAAATGAAGAAAATATTTATGAGGTAGATAGTTCTGAAGATATTAAAACAATTGTTTTAAGAGCAATTAACTTACAAAAAGAAATAAGAGATAATACTTTAGAAGAGTTAACAGATGGAGATAAATATAAAGTATTATTAAAATACCCTGAATTAAATAAGTCAAATAATGAAGTAAATAATTACAAGAAATTAAAATCAGGAAGTATGACTACAATTTTACCTATTAAAACATTAAAAACAAAAAAAGATTCTGATACAAAAGTATCAAATAATGAAGGTTTATCATTTTTATCATTTAAAGACCAAGAAGGTAATAAATCTCAATTAATTGAAAAAGAATTAATTAAAGATATTGAATTAATGGAATTAAATGTAATGGGGATTAATAAGGAAGATGAATATGTAATAATTTCTATTGATAGTATAGAGGATATTTATAATATTGAAGATAATATAAAAATTACAAATTTAATTTTAAAAAATATTAAACAAGCAGAACTATTAAAATTAAATCTAAAACTATGTAATGCTATTTTAAAAAAATACCAAACAAAAAATTCTTATTTAGATAATGAATTACCTGTAGTTAAAATCTTAAAAGACAAAAATTATGAAAAGTTAGCACCAAAAGATGTTGAAGTAGAAGGTGTATATTTAAATGAGGAGTATATTAAACCTATATTAGAAGAAGAAGGTGTAGAGACAAGTAGAGATAATGTATATGTAAAGAAAGATGAAAATGGTATTCATATTTTATTTATTTCATTTATGAAAATATATAAAGTAAATACAAAAAATAGTAAATTAGATTATTTTTCAACAAATTCTTTAATAGATGATAAAAAAGAGTTTTCAAGAGTGAAAGAAGTAGAAATTAATGGGAAAAGATATAGATTAGTGATTGAAACAAAAAGTGCAAGAGAATATATGATTGAAGATTTTAAAATGGGTATTTCAGAAACACAATTGTTTACAAAATTCTCAAAAATGTTAAGAGAAATATTTGAAAAACAATTAAATCCTAATAATACAATTACTTATACAAATGATAAAGATAAAAAAATATTAGATATAGTAGAAAAATCAAGTGATAAAGAGAATAAATATAATCATATATTAATTGAAAGTTTTAATGATAAAAACTTATTAGACACAAATTATGAGGTATTATTAAAACAAAATGAAGACATTTTATTTTCTTTATATAAAAGAACAAGAAAAAATGAACAAAGTATTGAAACAAATAAAAACCAAGACCTACATTTTATAGACTTCTTTAAAATCAATGGTTCTGTAAATAGAGAAATGATTAATACCATGTTATTTTTAGAAGATAAAATTAATAATTTACAAGAAAAAGGTGTTACAGATATTAAAATTGATTTAGAAAGAGTAGTGGATAAAAAAGACCAAGAAGGGAATATTTCAAAAAATGGTTTTATAGACGTTATTATCAAATATAACTTAAATGGTAAAAATTATATGGAAATATATGAAAATAAATCACTATATACTTATATTCAAACAAAACATCAAGAACAATGTAATAACTATGTTATTTCTTCATTAAAAGAAGTTAAAAACAATGAATATAATTGTATTAAAAATGATTATATAAATGAAAGTGTGGTAAATAGTTTTTATTCAAATAATGTAAATGGAATTAATATTTTACATAAGTAATTTTTTAATTCCTTAAATATTATTAAGGTTGGTGGAATAGTGAATAGAGTTACTGAAGATATAAAAATTATTTAATAATTATGGAAGGAAAACCATTCAATTCTTTAATGTATGATACAGATAATACAATCCTAAAAAAGAGTTTTTTAGAAGATTTTGAAAAAAATCAAGTAATCAAAGTTGATAAAGATATGTGTAAATCATATGGTTTAGGTAAAAGAAGTAAAGTGTTTAAAAATAAAAATGAATTTGTTTATTTAAATAGATAGAAAATAAATTGTACAGATTATTATTCATTTGAAAAAGAAACTTTTTTAAGTTTTAATAAAGTGAAAAATAAAATTTCTAAATTAAAGTATTTAAAATGGTTATATAAAGAAAATGCAAGTAAATATGAGTATATAATGGAACAAGTAGAAGAAAACTATAAAAGAAAAGTAGAAAATTTTAGAAAAATCTTATCTAATGTATAATAGTTAGTTTTTAATTAAGGGATTGGTTTAATTGTTGTTTTAGGAAAATCAAGCAAGAAACCCTGCAATTTTATATTGCAAGGATGAATTGCCAAAATTATAAATTTTATCTAATATTACTTGTATTTTATTTATTATTATGGTAAAATA
>Ga0209955_1000002_pt1 | contig 181096 bp, 150 predicted proteins | sample SalPonA_A_H2O_MG_FD_185716 | JGI IMG/M metagenome (GOLD analysis project Ga0209955, IMG submission 185716) | Water microbial communities from South San Francisco under conditions of wetland restoration - Salt Pond MetaG R2A_A_H2O_MG (SPAdes)... | ecosystem: Environmental > Aquatic > Non-marine... | reverse complement strand
AGTTTCTACAATATTATCATCTTTTAATATTTTTATTATTTTAGTTTTATCTGAGTTTTGAAACTTTTCAATTAGTTTGTTTGACATTTAACAATCCTTATTTTTATTTGTATTATTATCTTTCAATATTATATTGTTAATTATTATTTACATTTATTATAACATATTAAACTTAATTTCTTTTTAGAGTTAAAAGGTTAGGCAATATAACCTTTAATTATTCAAATAATTCTAAGATTCTATTCCAAATACAACAAGTGTATCTATTCAAGACTATATAACCATATAAGAACTATAACATACTATAATATCAGCTTTAATATAGTAATTTCTTTATCATATTTATTCTCATAAACATTCTGAAAAATTAACTTTAAGAGAATGAATAATCTCCTCTTCTGACATATTATCTATCATTTCATTTTTAAATAAATCTTCTTTACAATTCATTAAAATTTTTAATTTAATAATATTCTCTATTCCACTTTGTTTAAATACATAATCTTTTCTTTTTACTTTTGAAATATCAAATATTTTTAGTTTTCTTAAACTTGGTGTTCCAAAAAATGTTCTTTCTATATTCTCAATTTGTGATAATCCATTGATTTCTAAGTGTTCTAAATCATCATTATATATAAATGCACCTTCCATTTCTCTAACTGACAATAAATCTAATCTATTTAATTTTTTTAGTCTTTGACAAGCATAAAATGCATAATTAAAGTCTAATACATTTCTAACATCTGATATAAATACTCTTTTTAATTTTCCACAACAAGAAAAAGTCTCACGCATATTTTTTATATGTCTTGTATTAAACAACCTAACCTCTTTTAAATTGATACAAGAATCAAATGTTTGATATAAACTAGTTCTACCTATACAATCAAGTTTTGGCATATATTGAATAAATGAATTTTTCATTAAACCACTAAAATCTCTCACATTAGAATAGTCATACAAATCATTAAAATTTTCTATTTCAAAAAAATCATTTTGTATTTCTTCTATTTTATGTCTTAATTCTATTCCTGTATTTAATATTGTTTTTTCATTTCTTCTTATATATGTCATTTTTTAATTTTCTTTCTTTGATTTTTATTAAATTATTCAGTATAAACACCAGAAGCAGGTGTCATTTTTCTTATTACTTCTTTTGTTATTTGATTTATAACTTTTACCTCTTTATAGTCATATCTATTTAACCAAGTATCAGTCATTTTCTTTATTGACTTTGACTTAAAAAGATGTAAACTACTCTCTTTGTTATTATCTATTTTTGTTATTTTACATTTATAAATCATATTTACTCATTACTTACAATGTTTTATAGGCAAAAATTTCTATTTCATTTCTTAATGTATCAAATAATAAACCCATTTCTTCATCTCTAAAACCATTAATTAATTTATCCATCAATTCTTCATAATTTGGATAATTAGTTTTCATCAATGATTCATAAATATTTTTAAAATAATGTTCTTCTATTAGAATTTGATTATCTCCTTTAAATTCTTTTACTAATACACTTAATGGAATACCTGAATATTTTGATAAATCTTTTAAAAACTTTTCACTATCAATATGTGGATTTTGAATCATAAACATTTTTTTCATTTTTTTCCTTTTTTGTGTTTATTATAATTTAATCATTCTTAAAACAAGTTTAAGAAATACATTTTGTTTTTTCTTTTTTTATTAAAAAAACTTTTTAATAATCTACACTTTTGTATCCAAGAATAAAATATATTTTTATTTGTGTTTATATATAATTAATAAATTAAATAATGGAGGTAACATTATTATGCAAGTATATCAAACAAATGCTACTCTTGGATATAAAGAATATGCTTTTTTAATTGAAACTGGTGAAGGTTATCTAGTTATTGATACTTGGAATCTACCCCTTGATAATGATTCTTATATAATTGGAAATGTTGTTGAATTAGAAAAATGGGAATTAGAAGAAACTAATTATCAAATTGATGAAAGTCCTTTAAAAAACTCTTATTTATTTGAGTTTTTTCTACAATACTTTAATTTTTCTAAATAAAATATAAAAGGAATAAAAAATGGCAATTAATAAAAAACTTATTTTAGAACATAAAAAAGAATTTGACTATTGGGTTGAAGAAGATGGATCTTTATTAGTAAAACATCCTACAAAAGGTTGGATTGATTATTATGGTGAAGACATTTGGACACATAAAGACATTAAAATTATTAGAAATGATGAATATGTTGAATTGAGAAAATTACTTTCTGAAGGAAAAACAATCCAATATAGATCTGGTACTATTTTTGGTACAAAAGAACATGCTTGGTATGACTTAACTCCTGAAACATTTTTCTCTTATAAAAATAAAGATTATTGGGATAAAGAATTTGGTAATATTAAAGGTTCTGAAAATTATAGAATCAAACCAGAAAGAGAATTTGTTGTTGGTGATTTTGTTAGAACTTGTGATGGTGAAATTGGTGTTATTGACTCTATTAGAGGTGGTAAAAATCCTATCTTAGTAAAAAATACACATAGATTTCAAAGACTTGAAGGTTTTGATAAAAAAGAACTAACTATTTGGAAAGAAGAAAAAGGTGATTTATTAGTTTATCCTAACACAGATAAAAAATCTTTTACTTGTTCTATTTTTCTTAAAATAGATAAATATGGAGATTGGACTAATTGTTTTGTTTTTGAAAATGGGGACATTATTAAAAGTGATTTATGTGAACCTTTTATTAATGATGTTCCTATTTTTTTTAAAAAATGTATAAATTAATTACATACTTTTGGGAATAAATTTATGAAAATATTTAAAGTTTTAGAACCTATTGGTACTATGTTTCAAGGTAGGTTTCCTTATTATTATAGAGAACCTTTTGGTGCAATTTTTAGAGATGGTTATGATTGTGAAAAAGAATTAGAAATTGAAGAAATTGATATTGATTTAAATAAACTTTTTGTTGAAATTAAAGTAATCAATTCTCCTTTTACTGGAAAACCACAAAACTACTATTTTTTTACATATGAAAATGAAGATATATATATAGAAGATTATGATTCAACTTCTGAAACTTTTGTTGAAAAAATTGTTAAACAACTAAAAAAAGAAAACATAACAAGATAAGGATACACATGTATATTAAAAAATATAACAATAATTTTGGTTTTTTTATATTTCCAAAGAATGGTGTAAGTACTCAAAGTATTATGAATAAATTTGAATTAAAAGGTTCTTCATTTATTATTAATAAATCTTCTACTCTTAATATCCTCCAACCTTATATTGGAAAAGATTATATTTATTCTAATGAAGCAGAACCAAGACTTATTACTTTAGAAATTTTTAATGAAATAAAAGAATATTTCTTTAACCAAGAAAAAGAAATACAGTTTCAAGAAGAACAAAAAATTAAACAAGTTATGAAAAAAATTATTTTTTCTTCTGTTAATGATTTAGAAGAAGGTAACACTATTGTATTTAGAGATAGAGAAAATCCTAATATGATAGGTAAAGTAAGTATTAAAAATAATAAAGTATTTATTAATAATATGGAATACAATGGTTTTTTTACACATAAAGATATTAGAATTGTTAAAAATGGTGATAAATTCCAAGAATATTTTTTAAATGAAGATATTGGGATTGACTTATACAAAAGAAGCTCTTCTTATTCTTCTTATACACCACCAATTTTTTGAAAGGAAAATAAATGTCTATTAAACCTTTTTATTATAAAATTTCAATGAGATTAAATAAAGAACATAATTTTATTAAAAGTAGAATTATATTTCAAAGAATTGAATTAAATGGTTATATTGTTGGATTAAAACATTTAAAACCAGAAATTGAAATGAAAGTTTTTGATTATGATAGTAAAAAAGAAGTTTTGAGTTTTGATAAAAACTCAACTATTTTTCAATTAGAAGGTTATAAAAACAAACCTATACAATTTAAATTAGAATATTTAAATAATAAAAATGAATGGTTAGAATATAAAGATATTAAACCTAATGGTAAACAATTTTTATATGGTGTTATTTCTGCTCTTAAAGAGACATACCCTTGTCCTAAATTAAGAATAATTAAACTTTCTACAAATGAAGTTGTTGATGAAATTAGAGGTAATGGAGAAGTTAAACTTAATTAACTTCTTTATTAACAAACTTTTTTAAACTTTTCTAATACTTTTATTGCAATACATTCTTCATTTAGAAACCTTTTATTTATATTAAAAACCAATTTAGGTTCTTCTTTTATTAATTTTTCTGTTTGATACAATACTTCTCTTTCTACATTTGGTGTATAATATTTTAAAACTGTTTCTCCATAATTCAATATTAAATCTTTTGGTTGTTCTTTTAAAAATCTTAATATTGTTTTCTCATTTAAATTATCTTTACACCAAGATAAATAAAATGTTTCATTTATATAATCCATTGCTTCTAGTTGTAATTCTGGGTTTAATCTATTTAATTTTGTAATTATTGAATTGTTTTCTTTAACAATTTTAAACAAAACTTCTTTTGAAAAAACTTTATCTATATCCTCTATCCAGTTCCATACTCCTGAATGTTTACAGTTTTCTAATACAATCAATGCTGTTTCATCTGTGGGTTTATGAAAATATTTTAAAAAATAACTATCTCTTAAAACTAATTCATTCATGAGTGTTTTTGGAAAACAATGAGATATTTTACTTAGAAATTCATAATCATATTCTTTTAATAGGAACTCTATTATATCTTTTGAAAAAGATATGTTTTTTAATTTATTAAACTCTGACATATTAGGATTTTTTCTTATTTCTTCTTTTTGTGATAAATTAAATTCATAAATTTCTTTATAAAATTTATAAAATTCTTTAACTACTTGTTTTTGAATTTCCAATGATACTTCTCTTTCTTTTCCCCAATTTTCTGAATAAGAAATCATTGATTTATACATATAATTACTAGGTTCTTTGATTTTATCAAAACCTTTTCCATTTTTATTAAAAAAACTTTTTATATAATAATATTTATCTAAAATAATATTTTTTAATGAAATATCCATTTTTATTCCTAATTAATATTTTTATTATTTTATTATATTTAAAATCAACTTAAAATTAGATTAAAAAACATTAATACTACCTCTCCATTGTTAAGTATATTTTAAGTATATATTTTGTATAATTTGTTAATTAAAAATATTAAAATAATCTAGGAATAAACATGAATAAATTTGCAGTTAGTATTGATACACAAAAATTAAGTAGTGAAGAAAGAAACATATTAAATAATTTAGGTGGAAGCTTCTCTCAAAGTCATAATATTTATTCTATTGAATATAATAAAGCAAAAGAGTTTTTTAAAAGAGTTTATGCAATTGATAAAATTAAAGATTTTACTCCTAATTTTAGTATAAAACAATCTATTCATTATCCTGACAGTAAATCTTCATTAGAAAAAATTAATATTTATAGAACATATGAGTTCAAAGATTTTTATACTGAAACATTTGAAGAATTTGAAGCTTTGATTATTTATATTAAACATACTTATGTTTCAAAAAATGCTAAAGAAATTGTTTTTAATGTTGGATATGTTTCTTATTATGAATGGGAAGAAGAATATATTGATTCTACTTTATCTTTATCTTTTTTAGATTTAGAAACAGATAAAGAATACAATGAAAGAATTAAAGATTTAGAAATAAATATAGAAGAACAAGGTTTAATTAAAAATCTTGTTGAATTAGGATTTAGTATTGATTTAGCTAGAAACAAAGATATACAAAGAATGTACTATGAAGGTAAATTCAATAAATTAGATTCTTAACAAACTCAATTTAAATAAGGTAAACAAATGAGAAAACCAAGAAAACAAAAATTATGGAAAGATAAGTTTCAAATAAAAGATATAACAAATAAAGAATTATGTAAAATTGAAGATGATTTATATGTAATGTTAAAAGATTATAGAAAAAAAAATAATTTATCTAAAATTACACAAAAAAATTTAGAAACTTTTTTAATGAACAATGGTTTATATAAAGGATCTTTTTATTGTGAACCAAATGTTGTTAATAGAGTATTAAATCTTAATTTAGAAGATGTTCATATGGATTTAACTACATTAGATAAAACCAATCATGGTGATAATTATTGGACTTATGGTCAAAATGATTTTAAAAAAATATTTGTTATTGAAACAAATAAACAAAAAGCAGTAGTTGGATTTACATATACTGATATTATGATGGATGTTATCATTGATACTATTGATATAGAACACTTATGTTTTGAAGGAAATTTGTGTCAATGTATTTATGATTTTGTTGAAGAAAAATATACTAATTTTTAATTTATAGTTAATCTTTTTTTAAGGTTTATTATGTCAAAATATAGATAATTTTAAAAAGGACAATATATGGGAACAAATTATTATGTAAAACATAAAGAAAGGAAAGTACAACAACCAGATCTTCACATTGGTAAAAGTTCTTTTGGTTGGGAGTTTAACTTTGAAGGTCATGAGGAAAATGAATATTATGAAACTCCTAGACTTATGAGTAAAAAAGAATGGTTTGAATATTTAGAAACTAAAAAAGATGAAATCTTTGATGAATACAATTGTAATATTCCTTATCAAGAATTTATTGATTTAGTTAATTCTAAAAGTCCAGGTTGTATTCATAAACCAACAGGAGAACCTCTTTTAAATCATTATGATGAGTGTAAAAAAGATAGATTTTTTGATAATCACTCTTTTAAAGATGAAGAAGGTTTTAATATTTCTACTACTGAATTTTGTTAAAAATTAATTAAAGGAAAATAAAATATGACACCTATGTATTTAACTCCAACCGGAGAATTAGTTGAAACTGTGACACAAGTTTATTTAAGTAAGGATAAAACTTATTATTCTCCTATTGCAAGAAATACTTCTTATTATGATGAACATGGTATAAAAGATATCACTTATAAATTACCAAAATCATTGGAAGTAGAACATTGTACTATGAAAAATGGTGAAATTGATATTTCTAATAATACTATTCATTTTGATTTTGTTTCTCCTTATATTTATGAAGATGATATTGTTATTGAATTTAAAATAAATAAAGATTTATCATTATCTTACTATCAATCTTATTGTTGGTGTAGATGTTCTGAAACTTTTGAAGGTGTTAAATTACTAGAATCTTACAATGATTTTGATTTTTTAAAACTTGTAAAAGTATAGTTGTTTTTCTTTAATAAAAACAAAAAACAATTTCATAATGGTTGTTATTCTCTTTTTGAGAAATATTTAATTTGTTTGAAGTTTGGTTTGTCCAACTTTGTACATTTTAATAGTTATGCTGCTGTAAAATATAAATATTAAAAGGTTTAATATGAAAAAAAATATATTACAAAATAAAAATGGTGAATATGTAAAATTTTTACCAACAAAATATTCTGAAAAAGAATATTTAGAATTTACTTCAAACATTCAAGATGCAGAAGTTTTTACAAATGAAGATTTAGATAATATGGATTGGTTAGAACCACAATGGTTAAATCAAGAAGAACCTATTATAATTATAGGTGTTTTTGTTTAATAAAAGGATTAAAAATAATGATTTTTCAGCCACTTAATTTTAATACATTAGAACAAAGTTTACAACTTAGAAGAAAAGTATTTCCAGATATCAATAAAAATGAAGAAAATGATATGAAATATAGCCTTGATTTTGATAAATATAAAGAAACCTTAGTTAAAGAATTTGGTATTAGTACTATTAAATACTATACTTTATTAGATAATAATAAAGTTATTGGTTTAACTGGTTTATATACTGAAAAAGGTGATTTAAAAAAGAACATTTGGTTAGGTTGGTTTTGTATTGATGATAGTTATAGAGGTAAAAAACTAGGTAATCTTTTGTTAGAAGAAAGTTTAAAACTCATTCCTTCTAATAAATTAACTCTTCATTTATACACTTATGATTCTGATTATTTTAAACCTGCTATTGGTTTGTATTTAAAATATGATTTTAAAGAATATAAAATTAAAGGACAAAATAAAGGATATTTGTTTTTTAAAAAAGAATTAAAATAATAAAATGAGGTTTTAATGATTGATAAAAATGAAAATTTACAAATTACTGGTTATTGTAATGATTGTTTTAGACACTTCCCTTTTGCATTAAATACTACTATTAATAAATTTTATGATAGTTTTAATAGTGAATTTGAAAATCTTAAAAAATGTGGTTATTGTAATAGTACAAATATTGATTATCATGTTATTAACAATAAAAATGAAGAAAAAACAATTATTAAAAATGGTGAAATTGTTTTTTAATAAAATATACTAAAAGGAAATATTAAATGGGTTATAGAATATATTTAGCTTCAATCCCAAATGAAAAATTAGATGAAATTAAAAATTGTAAAGATACAAAATCTTTATATGAAACAATTAATCCTGGTAAATCTTTTGAAGATTTAGAAGAATATGATAGATATATTGGTGTTTATGACATTCATAATGAAGTTTTACATGAATTTGGTAAATATATTGAATGGACTTCTGATTTAGAACTAGAATGTTCTTCTCCTATTTTTTTAAATGAAAATTTAAATAAACAAATGTGTGATGAACATGATTTATATTTGATTAACCAAAAAGGTTTAGAATATATTATTTCTCAATATAATGATGAAATGAAAACTTTTTATGAAACTCGTTGGGCATTATCTCTCATTTTACAAATGTTAGTTGATAAAGAAGAAAATTTACAAAAATATAAAGAAGGTTATAAAAATTCTTTTAATTTTATTATGAATAATGAACATTCTTATTTAAAATTGGATATGGAAGATTTCTTTTGTATTGATTTTGATAATATTTTTGATAAACAAAACATAAACAAAATAAATAGTACTATTAGATTTATTTCTTCTCAATTACTTTCTTATTTTAGAAGTGAATTACAAGAATATCAAAATTATAAAGGAGAACCAAAAGGTTCATATAACCTAGATTTAGATAAACCTTTACATATTACTGATTCTTGGAAAAAAGATAAAGGTATTTTAGAATTAACTCATATTTATAAAAGTTTTGATTGGAAAAATAATTCCATGTATATTTATGGTTTCTAAATCTTTTTTGTTAAAATTACATATAATAAATGATAAAAGGATTACAAATGTATATTATTAAAATGTTTTTTATTTTCACTATTTTTTTTAATGTTTCTTTTGCTTTTGATAATATACCAAAAGTTTCTTGGTTATCATTTACTAATAGTTCTAATTGTTCTTATGAAGATCTTCAAATATTTAATAAATATATAAAAAAATCATTTATTGAATCTGAATTCTTCTTTACTAAATATGATTTTAATAAAGATGGTACAAAAGATTATTTTATTTCTTCTAACTCAACAAAACATTGTGGAAGTGGTGGTTGTAGTTCTTTTTTATTATTATCTAATAATAAATCCTTTTCTTTTATTACCTCCCCTCAAAATAGTTTTGCTTCAGTTGCTGAAAAAACTATTGGTGTAACACAAAAAGGTAATATTGTTTTTAGCAATTTTGTCTATTATTGGATTAGAGACTTTAATAATTTAAAATTAATTAAAAAATTAAAATTATAATAGAATTAATACATTTTTAAAGAGGACACATTTTAAAACAATATAAATATAATATCATTTTTGCTTTTTTTTCACATTTTGTTATGGCTTTTAGTGAAGGATGGGTCATTGTTAAAGTTTTATTTTTTCAAAATATAGGTATGTCTTTTTCTGAAATTGGTTTTATTCTTTCTTTTACTGCTTTTATCATTTTTTTATTTGAAGTACCTACTGGTATTTTAACTGATTTCTTTGGTAGAAAAAATACTATAATAATATGTTACATTATTTGGCTTTTTTGTTGTTTTTCTTTAATCTTTGCTGATTCTTTCATAGATTTAATTATTGCTTCTTTTTTTTATGGACTCTCTTGGACCTTATGGAGTGGTTCTTATGAAAGTCTTATTTATGAAACAACAAAAGTTTTAAAAATTAAACATAAATATCCTATGATTACTAATAAAACTAATATTATCTATATTGGATTTGGTATTTTGACTAGTTATTTAGCTCCACAAATTTTTGAATATGATGATAAGATTTTATTTATTTTTTCCTCTGTTATAACTTGTTTTTTAATCTTTATGTCTTTCTTTTTAAAAGAACCTTCTTATAAAAAAGATAAAAAAGTTATTGAATATAATGTATATAAACAAATTATTTCTATATATCATATTATTAAGAATGATAATTTCTTAAAAACTATCTTAATATTTGAAATGATTTGGGGAACTGGTATTGTTATTTTTGTAGAACTTTTAAATCAACCATTAATAAACAATAATTATTCTTTATCTGATTATGGTATCATTTTTGCTTCTGCTAAAATATTTCAAATTATTTTTTCTTATGGCACAGAACATTATATTAGATTTTTAGGTGTTAAAAAATTCTTCTATTTTTTAATTATCTCTTTATTCTTTTCTATTTGTTTCTTTCTTTCTTTTATTGATAATAAGTATTTAACTATTTTCTCTTTAGGTTATATTTTAAGTATAGGTATGATGAATTATGTTTTTATTTCAACTTTATTAAACAATCATATAAAAGATAATTCTATTAGAGCAACAACATTATCTATATCTTCAATGTTAAAATCTTTAACTATTTTTGTTAGTTTATTTATTTTTGGTTTTGTTTTAGAAAACTTTGGTGATATAAAAACAACTTTTATTTTATTTTTTATTACTACTACTAGTGTTTTATTTATTATATTTAAATCAAAAATTGATAATAAAAAAATATCTTTAAAATAAATAAACTACTAATTTACTTTTAAGTTTTCTTTTGATATAATTTTCCCTATAAATAAATATGAAGGATATATATGTCAAAAGAAAATGAAATCTCTTGTTCTTTTTGTGGTAGTGCAGAAATTGGAACTATTATTGTTCAAACCAATGTTGAAGGTTTAAATATTTGTGAACATTGTATTGAAGAAGCTTCTAAAATTGTTAATGAAACTAAAAAACCATTAGAACCTGTTAATAGTGGTTTGAATATGGAAGAATTGATGTCTACTTTAAAAGATATGTCTCAAAAACAACCAAAAGATTATAAAAGCATCTCTGAAAAAGAAATTAATTTAGAAATTCCTCAAAATATGAATCCACATTCTTTAAAAGAAATTTTAGATAAGTATGTTATTGGACAAGAACATACAAAAAAAACATTAAGTGTTGCTGTTAATAATCATCTTATTAGAATTAATAACCCTCAATTTAATCTTAATAAAACTAATATCATTTTAAAAGGTGATAGTGGTACAGGTAAAACATTAGTTGCTAAAACTCTTGCTAAACATTTAAATTTACCTTTTGCTATTGCAGATGCAACTTCTCTAACAGAAGCAGGTTATGTTGGTGATGATGTTGAAAATGTTTTAACTAAACTTTTTAATGAAGCAAATCAAGATGTTGAATTAACTCAAAAAGGTATTATTTTTATTGATGAAATTGATAAAATTGCTAGAAAAGGTGAAAATAAATCTATTACAAGAGATGTTTCTGGTGAAGGTGTTCAACATGCACTTTTAAAAATCATTGAAGGAACAAAAGTTAATGTCCCTGTTAAAGGTGGTAGAAAACATCCACAAGGTGGTAATGTTGAAATTGATACTTCTAATATTCTATTTATTTGTGGTGGTGCTTTTGATGGTATGACAAAAGATAAAATCAATAGAAGCAAAAATAAAGTTGTTGGTTTTAATAAACCTGAAACAAAAGTTGAAGATGAATTAGAAATCACTGTTGATGATTTTATTAAGTATGGTATTACACCAGAACTTATGGGAAGACTACATATGTTATCTGAATTAAAACCTCTTTCATTAGAAGATATGGTTTCTATCTTAACAGAACCAGAAGATTCTATTATTAAAGAATATCAACAATTATTTTCTTCTTATAATGTTTCATTATCTTTTTCAACAGAAGCTCTTAATGAAATTGCAAAAGTTGCTCTTGAAAGAAAAACTGGTGCAAGAGGTCTAAGAAGTATTATTGAAAAAATTATGTTAGATGTTATGTTTGATATTCATCAACATACTGGTTCTTGTATTACTATTGATTTTATTAATAATAAATATGAGATTATTTTTGATAAAAAAGAGGTAATTTAAACCTCTTTTTTAGAATTTAAATGGCTTTAAAAACTTTTTTACTTTGTTTTTTCTTTCTTGACCTTCTTCTTTTTTTTTATACTCTTGTTCCTTTTCCTCTATTGGATTTTTTTGATTTTCACTAATTTCGTTAATAAGTTCTATCATTTTATCACTTAATTCCATTTTTTTTAAATTTCTCTCTGAATATTTTGAGTTTTGATGAATTTCATTAAATGCTATTATCTTATCTTCATATGAATCTTTTGCCTCTTTTTTTAAATTTCCTTCTTCATCTATTTGTGATAATATATCTTCTATTTGATTTTCATCCCTAATACCTTCTTTTACATATAATAAACTATTAAAATAATCTGATTTTCCAGTTAATTCTATATGAAATATAAAATGGTCTTTTGTTTCTTTTAATTTAACATGAGTATATAAACCATCATAAATAATTTTTGTATTATTATCTAATTTTAAAGAAATTGCTTCTTTTCCATGTAATCTATATTGAAATTTTTCAAATAATTTATTGATTTTATGTAAATTATCTATCATTTTTTCTTTTTCTTGTTTAATATTTTTTTTAAAAAACACTTTTTGACCTTTTTACTTATTATAATGTTTTTTCTCTTTAATCTTTTTATAAGTATAAATGTGTAATAATACTTAAAAAAGGCAGAAAATGAATCATAACAATATTTTTATAACTTCTATTGAAAGAGGTACAAATAAAATACTTTTAGGTGTCATAGATAAAGAAACTCATCCAATCATCACAAATACTATTATGGAAGATAATTCTATTAAATCTATTATTGATATTCCTCTTATTTTAATTGGTTATATTAAAGAACAAGATATTATTGATTTTGTTTTAAATAATTCAATTGTTGACACTTCTAAATATTTATCTACTAGATTAGATTTAATTAATTGTATTGATTTTAATGACAAAAATTTTAAGCATAGAATTAAATTAAATTCTTCTTTTATTAATTTTTCTTTTATTGGTGAAAATAAAAAACTTTTGGAAAAATATTTAAAAGAAAATGAAATTGATATTATTGAAAATAACATTTCTTTTAAAGAAGAACAAGATTATTCTTGTTCTGTTTTCATGTAAAAATTTAATTTAAAATAAATGGTTTAATAACCATTTATTTCTCTTTCTAACTTTTGTAAACTATTTAATCTTTTATGAGTTTCCTCTGGTAAATCATAGTTTGTTTCTAACAATTTTAATATTTTATCAATATTTTCACATTGTTTTTCAAATTCCATTTTTAATTTTGGATTTAACTCTTGCCTTTCCATAATAAATTCTATTGTACTTTTTAAATTTACTGCACTACTAATATAATCTAATCTACTTTTTTTATACATTTTTTCTCTCTATTTAATTATTATATTTATCTTTTTAATTTCTTTTAATATAGCAAAAAATATTTTTTTATTTTTATTTCTTTCAATATTATTATTTAAACTATATTTAAGTATAATTTAAATATAATTATATATACAAAAATACATATAACTATATTTGAATATAGTTTATTTTAAATGAAGGAAATACAAAATGAAACTTTTTTTAGCTGTTGACTCTTACTCTTTTTATTCAGAAGGTGGTCATAATAATAACTCATACACTATTTCAGATAATAAACTTGTGTCATTAAAGAATCTAGACAATACATTAATAAAATACTTTAATATTGAAAATTATGTTGGTGGTGGTGAATCTATGGATTATGATTTAATTAAACTTGATGATAGTATCTCGCCTTTTTTACTTTCACAAGAACAAAGTGAAGAAAATATTACTAATATTATTTCTTTTAATCCAAATGACTTACCTAATGATTTTTCTATTGAAGATTTTAAATCTTTTATTAAAAATAATTTACAAAAAGAAAATTATACTTCTACTTTTATTTTTAAAGAAGATTTTATTCCTGAAACTTCTTTAGAAGAATTAATCTCTAATACAAATGAAAATGATTTTGCTTTTAGATTTTTTGAGGAAAAAGGTATCTCTTTAATTAAAAACTTTTTATCTATTTAAAGAGTTTTATATTTTTTACTTTAAGAGAGTTTGGGATTATTCTCTTAAAGTGCTTTATGGTTTTTTTATTATTTGTTCTAATTGATAATTCAATTATACCTAGTTTAAATAAAGTAAAATTTCTTTTTCTTTACCTACACTTTTCTCTTTTACAATTACAATTATACCTATTTCTTTTTTTAAAATAATAATTTTGATTTATTATTTCTACTATTTTTTATAATAAAATAAAAAACACTATTATTTAATAGTCCTTTGTTTTCTTTTTTAATATCAATTTATATTTACTTTGAATATATATGAGGAAAATTAGTTTTATATCTTTTATGAACCCAAAACCATTGATTTTTATTTTTCTTTATTTGTTCTTCCATTGAAGAAGCATATTTTTGTACTAATTTTTTTTCTTCTTCTTTTTCTTCTTCTTTTGTTGTAACCTTATTTACTCTTATTGTTTCTTTTATATCCAATGTGTATTCTCCTAAATCATCAATATTTAAATACATTGGTAAAATAACTGCTTTTTGTTTTATTGCTAATTTTGCTGCTGAATTTATAAAATAAACTTCTTTATTAAAAAACTTTGTTAATACTCCTCCTTTTTCATTTACATTTTGATCTATTACTAACCCTAACATTCTATTTTCTTTTAATGCTTTTATCATTCCTTTTGCTGCTTCACTTTTTTCTAACATTTCAATATCTTCTGTTTCTCTTAATTTATACAACTCTTTATTAAGAAACTTATTATTTAACTTTCTTCCCACAACTGTAATTTTTGAATATTGACTTAAATAATGTGAAAGTAATTCCCAATTTCCATAATGTGCTGAAATAAAAATTATTTTTTCTTTTTTATCCAAACATTCTTTTAAATATTCAAATCCATTTATATGTTTTATTTTTAATAACATATCTTCTTTTTTGATTTGTCTATTTTTTATCATTTCATAAACATTGTAAAAAAGATTTCTATATACTTCTCTTGATATTTTTTCTTTTTGTGATAAATTTAATTTACCTCCAAATGAAAAATCAATATTTTGATAAATTACTTTTAAATGTCTCCTATCAATTAACATGTATAAATAACTTAAACTATTTAAAATATTTTTCATTATTACTTTGGGTAATATACCAACTAACATTTTAAAAAATATAAATAAATAATATTCTATTTTGTATTTTACTTTTTTCATTATTACTTCTTTCTAATTTTAAAATAAACTATATCTAACATAATTAACCTGTTTATAAAAGGTATAAAAAAATTAATTATATAAAGTGATAATTACAATATACAATCAAATATAGTTATTCATTTTTTTGATTTATTATATTTAATAAAAACTTAAAAAAACTTGAAGGTATCCTAAATCTACTATTTTAATTGTTTTTTAAGTTAATTAATACTATAATTATATACATAAAAAGAAGGAAAAACAATGACAAATGATATTAAAAAACTAAATAAAATTAAAGAACAATATTTATATTCTAGTGTTAACTTTGAAGGAAATGAAGAAGTTGAAACTTTTTATGGTCATGTGAGTGATATTAAATTTGATACAGATGGTTCTATTTATGTAACATTAGTTGATATGGAAGATAATTATTTTGATATTGATTGGACTGAATTAGAAAATTGTGAATTTGATTTTGATGAGTACATTGAAGGATAATATATGAAACAATTAATTTTAGAAATTGAAAAACTTGTTTTAGAAAGTCATCCAAACAATGATGAATTGAATTTTATTATTGGTGAAAATATTATGAAACTTCTTTTATTAAAAACTAATTTAATAGAATTAAAAAATCCTGAAAAATGTTTTAGAAAAATAATTTCTAAATTATATCAAGGAAAGAATTGTTATCAAGTTTTAAAATATTGTAAACTTGTTGGTTTAAAAACAAAATAAATAATAGAAGGATTAAAAATGGAATACTTAGGAAATAATTTAATTACTATAAATGGAAATCTTATTGAGGAAAAATGTGAAACTGAATATAAAGAGTTTAAAAAATACTTAGAAGAAAAAAGTTTAGATATTGATTATCTTGCAAAATATATTTCTTCTCATTTTGATGAATATGAATATTCTATTTTATTTGAAGAATATATAGATGAACCAGAAGAAAAGGAAGTTAAAAAAACTATTATGGAATTATATAATAATCTAGTAATACATTTTCTTAAAAAAACTGGTATGACTATTTCTTTATATTCTCCATTAGCAGATGTTGTTGATGAGGATATGGATTGTGCTATTTGGATTGTTAAAAATTATTTCATTGTGAATCCTTCTATTGATCAAACACTTTTAAATAAAACTCAATCTTTAAGTATTGTCCAAACTGTTTAAGAATAATTTAATTTTCCATGAGATATAATTACTTAAATTAAAAAGAGGTTAAACTAAATGAAAGTTTATAAAATTTATTTCCATGGAAAATTATTGGATATTTTAACAGATGAAAATATTTCTGGAAGAAGATATTCTTTACCTTTTGATTCTGATTTAGATTATGAAGAAAGAGCTTATCTTAGTAATTCTATTTATGAATATAATACCCTAAATGAAAAACTTTGTAATTATTGCATTAAGTCTTTAATAGAAAACAAAATTATTTCAGAAGTTATTGATGAAGAAAATCTACTAAATACATTGAAAGATTTTAATATATTTAATAAACTTTCAAATATTGGTATATCATATAACATTGTATTAAAAAACACAAAACAAGTTTTTATCACTTTATATGTAAGTAAACATTTTTCATTAGAACTTCCTTTTGAGGATGAACATATCTCAATTATACCAAACAACATAGAATAGTTTAAACAACTTCTAAGTATTTTTAATGTATAATAAAATATATATAAAAAGAAGGAAAGTATATGAAATACACTCTTTTTTCTAATACTTGTTTAATAATAGGTTTTGGTTCTTGGGATGGAGTATCAACTCAAAAAGAAAATAGTAAATTAGTTTCAATTATAGGTTATACTGATACTGATTTAGATACTTTAAAGTTTAGAACTTATATCTTTTTTGGTTTAAGAGTTGTTATAGAAAAAAAATAATGCTATAAAGTATATTAAAAAATATTTTTTAAAAAGGAAAAAACAATATGAGAAAAAAATATCTTAAATGTAAAGAATGTAAATCAAATGAAGTAAATATTCAAAAATTATATTCTTCAGAAATTTTATTTAAATGTGAAGAATGTCATAATACTTGGATAGAGGATTGTAATAAAGAATTAGTAAAAAAAATTGATGAAAAAAAGAAAAAAATATATTTAATTCAATGGGATTGGCAATGTGATATGTTTCATTTTCATCAAAACCCTTCAATTCTATCTTTAATTAATTATGAAATTAATTCTTTAAAAGAAATTTATGAAATTGAAAATTTAAATAATTTAGAACACATTGAAAATGAAGTTGAAAAACAAGAATTAACAAACACTCTTAACATATTACTTGAAGATAAAGAAAATCCTCCAAAAGAATCTTTAATGAAATATTTAAATGAGAGAGTATTTGACAATGATAGAATTCCAGATTTTAGTTATTCTTCTATTTTATATAATGTTTGTCCTCAAAATTACAAATGGATTGTTAGATACATTGAACAAGATGTTTATATCTTTTTTAATACAATAGAAGAAATAAAAGAATGGTTTATTGATTTTTTTGAATTAAAAGAAGATTCAACAACAATAGATGAAGAATATATAGAATTATTATCTGAAGTAGATAAAACTTTAAAAGAAAAAGGAGAATATTTTTTTATGGATTTTGAAGTTGATATTAAAAGTATTCAACAACAAAGTTTTATTGACCATTAATTTTTTTTCATTAAACACTCTACCAAAAGGAAAATTATTTTTTCCTTTGCTTTAATATAATTCAAAGTTTCTTTATGATATAATAACATAAAAAAAGAAGGAAATAATTTATGCAAAATATCTCTAATGAAAATTTGATAGAACTTATCTTTGAATATGAAAAAAAAATACATTCAAAAAAATATTCTTATCCTATTGAAAGAGAGGATGTTATTTATGAATATCTTAATGGTGAATGTGAATTTCTTGTTAATATACTTTATACTCATAACAATAAAAAGGGTAAAAAAATAGAATTAAAAGATGAAGAACTTTTGGGAGGTATGTATCATTATATATATAAATGTGAAGAAGGTTATTATTATGATATAAATGGCAAGTTTCTAACTATAGAAGATTTAATAATTAAAACTGAATTATTTGAAGACTTTCAGAACATAGAAATAAAAGAAATCCCTTATGAAGAAAAACACAATAGACACTTAGAATTATATAAAAAGGATCTTAATTTAATTTATCAATTTGATTAAGATATTTCAAATCATTTTTAAAAAATTATAATAAACAATGATTTAAAACAAGATAATAATATTAAAACATTATTTATTTTAATTTTTTAAAATATTAAATATTTTTTCTTAGATAAAAAAAAGTACTTTTTTTCTTTTTTTATCTAATTTTTTCAGAATTAAAATTGTGGTTTAATATTCTTCTTTGCTTTTTTTACTATATCAGAATTAATAGGAATTTGGATTTTATCTATCATTGGACTTTCAAAATAATTTCCATTTTCTAATACTTTATTATATGCTTCTATTTCATTTTCAAACCAATTTATATTTCCTTTTTTATCTATAACATAATACACAAATTCAAAATTATCTTTTTTAATTTCCATTTTAATCTGTTTATTTTTTTCTTCTATATTAAAATAATTTGTTGTTGCAAACATTAGTCTACCTGCTCCAAAAAAAGTTATCAACCATATAAAATAATATGGAATTTCAAATATTTTTTCAACATTTATTTTTTCTGCTACTTGATTAAATATGTAATTAACACCTATTATATAACTTGTTAAACTAATTAAAAATATCCAAAAAACAATTTCAACTTTAAACCATCCAACTGTATATTTTTGTTTTTCTATACCTTTCATTTTTTTCCTTTTTTAATTTATTATACATTAAAAATATTTAAAAATAATTTAAATATTAGTTTAGTTTAAGGTAAATAATTATAAAATATATAAATTATAAAAGGTTAGAAATGAATAATTCAACAATTATTGAAGATTATAAAAATGGTATAAGTCAAAAATTTTATAAAGAAAATGATATTTTATATTATAGAATTGATAATAGTAAAGTAAATAACTTAAGTGTATTAATTGACTTTAAAGATGATAAAGTTGTTTTAAAATATGGAGAATATAATGATATATTACCTTATTACTATCAATATCAAGGACACTCTTTGTTTGATGTAAAAATAATTAATATACCCAAAAAAATGTATTTTTGGGTTGATATAATTTATGAATTTTCAGCTTCTAAGTGGATTGATTATTTGATTTTAGAATTAGAACAATATAATAAAGATAATTTAAAAACAGTAGTATAATATATTAAAAAGGAAATATAAATGATAATTTTTTCATTTGATGTTGATAGTGTAGCATTAAAAACTGAAGATTCTATAATAGAACATATTGAAGAATTTCACAATATTAAAATAACACCAAAAGATGTAACTCATTGGGGTTATTACACAGAAAACTTCCCTAGTGTTATTAATTTTTTTTCTAATGAAAAACTTTATGAAGGGGTAAAAAATATCAAAGGAATGGATATTGTTATAGAAAATTTAATTAAGGATTTTGGACCTAATTCAATACAATTTATTACTTCTTCACATTCAAAAGTGAAGAAAGCAAAAGAAAGATGTTTACTTAAAAACTATGGACATATTGAAGACTTTGAGAAAATAAATATCATACATGTTGGTTTAGAAGGAGAAGAAGGTACAAATCATGAAAAACATCATTTTACTAATCAAACTATTATGATAGATGATGCAATCCATAATATTGAAGATCATTTAAATTCAAATCCAAAACACAAAGCTATTTTAGTTGATTTTGGTTATGGTTGGAACCAAAATTATGAAAGAAAAAATGTTTATAGAGTAAAAAGTCCAGAAGAACTTTTAAATAAATTACTAGAAATTTTAGAAGAAGAAAAATAGTAATTTTCTTCTTTTTTTAATGATTTTTTAAAAAACTATTTAAGGTTTCATTTACAATGTCTATTGCTTTAATTGCATAATCTTTTTCTGTTTTTATGTCTATTACTATTTGTTTTAAATCTTTTTTATTCATATTAAAAAAGTAGTCAGAATTCATTTTATCTATTAATCTTTGCTGTTTTTTTAATTGTCTTAAATGATTTTCTTCTTGTATATATAGACTTTTTATCTTTTCTACTATTTTTGTATCTACACCTTTGTTTTCATAATGATATTTTACATACTCAATTATATATTGTTTTGAATTCATTTTCTTACCTTTCTTTTATATATTCTAACATTATTAAAAATAAAAAAATTGAAAAATAGAACTATTATTTATTATTTTTTTTTCTAATTTTATTTTCTATTTCTTTTATTTCTTTTTCTATTTCTTTAGTAAGAACTTCATAACTATTTTTAGTTACTAAAACATTATCTTCTATTCTAATTGCTATTCCCCTATATTCTTCTGGTATTGTTTTATCTTCTTTTTGAAAATAAAGACCTGGTTCTATTGTCATAACCATTCCTTCTTTAAAAATAATTGAATCACCTTCTTTATCAGTATATGGACAAGTGTCATGAACATCTAATCCTAACCAATGACCTATTGAATGTGGTGAATATTTTCTAAAATCTTTTGATTTAAGTTCTTCTTCAGGAGTACCTTGTAATATACCTAACTTTATAAGATTTTCCACTATTAAACCATTATACATGTTATTTAAGTTTTCTAAATTTGTACCTGGTCTTATTGAAGAAATTATCTTTTTTTGAATATCAAGAACCATATTATATATTTTTTTTTGAGGTTTTGAAAACTTTCCAAACAATGGAATTGTTCTTGATACATCACTTGCATAACAATTATATTCACAACCAAAATCCATTAAAACTAAATCATTTTTATCAAATTCTTTATTATTATTTGAATAATGTAATATATTTCCATTATCTCCACTTGCTACTATTGAAGGATATGCATGTAATACTTTATTTCTTTTAAATATGTAATCTATATCTGCTTCTATATGTGATTCATTAGTATTTTCTAATAATTCTTCACAAACCCTATCAAATGCTTTTTTAGTTATAGATATTGCTATTTCTATATTTTGTATTTCTTTTGGAGTTTTTATTAATCTTTGTTCATTTAAAATACCATTAACATTGATTAAATTCATACTTTTATTTTTATCTAAAACATATATAAGATTACATAAATCAATGTTAGAAAAATCTATATATATATTAGAATATTTTAATATATTTTTATTAATAAATTCTTTAAATAAAATATTTGAAAAAACTTCTGTATAGTTACCCATTTCTTTATGTTCTTCATAAGACAATTTAGGATTGTTCCAAACTTTATCTATCTCACTTTGTTCTTCTTTAAAAAGATATATTTCACTATGATTTTCTTTTTTTAAAATCACTAATTTACAATTTGGTTCTATACAATGTGTTAAATAAAAAAAAGAACTTTTTTGTCTAAAATAATAATTAACATCATTATTTCTTATAATTTCTTTTGCACCTTCTAATATTATCATTGAATTTTTATTTATTTTATTTAATAGATTTTCTCTTAATTCTTTTAATTCTTCTTTCATTTTTATATTATCCTATTTTTTTTTAGTATAATGAAATAATTTTTTTTTAATTAATTAATTACTTATTTCTTTTAAAAAAATATTCTCATAATTAAACTCTTCACACTCTTTGTTAAAGTTTTCTTCAAAATAATTATGATTAATCCACCAATTTTCTCCTTTTGAAATTATTTGTGGTTTAATATAAATCATTTCTTCATTGTCATTAATTATTGTGTGATTTAATATTAAAATAATTACATTTTCTTTTAATTCACTAAAAATAGGTTTTACATCTAATATATCTTTTGCTACTATAAAACCTTCATTTGTAACAACAAAATCTTCATATACATATTTTAGATTATCTATATAATTTTGTCTATAAAAAGTCATAACCTCATTTTTGGGTAAATAATTTTTTGTATCTTCTTCCATAAGTAAGTTATATTCTTCTAATATTTTTTCTTTAATTTTATTTTTTGACATTTATTACCTTTTTTTTAGTTATTTTAGCAAAAAAAAATAATAAATAGATGTTTTTGATAAGTTTTAAAAAAAAGTAAGAAATATATTATTCTTACTTTCTTTTTTTATTAAGGATGAATTGTTTGAGATTTTTCTTTTACTTCTTTTTCTTCAATTGATTTTACAAAATCTATATATTTAAATAATAATTCTTTAACTTTTTTCATTGAAGGTTTTGAATTTGATTTATTATATTTTTCATTATCCCCTAATGATTTTGAGAACTCTGTTGCCAATTGGTTTGTTATAATTTTTAAATTATCAATTGATAATGTTTCAGACATATCCATAACTTCCAAAACACCTTGTAAATATTCATAAATACCTTCTATTATATATGTTTCTTCTTTTACTATTTTATTCATTGAATCTGTTTTAAAACCACTTTTTTCTTTTAACAAATTTATTAAACTTTGCATAAATACTTCTATATTTTCATCTATGTAATCTTTTTGAGAAGGTTCTGAATATTTCATTTTTTGCTTTAATGGATTTTTTTCAAATTCACTTGCTTTATCTAAATCTAAAATACATTTTCCTGGTTTTTTATCAATTACATTTCTCATTTTTTGTTTTACTTTAAATTCTTGATTTAAAACTTTTATTTCATATCTTGATTTTATTTTTTCTAATTCAACCATTATTTTTGGTTCATCTAAATCTTCAATATTATGTTTTAATTGAATTATACTTCCATAAAATAATTGGAAATCTTCAATTACACTATCTTTTAAATTTTGAGATTTTAATTCCTTATTTAATTCTTCTATTATTGTTGGAATATAATTTTCTAGTTCTTCTTTTGGTTTTTTTAACCCTTCTAATATATATTCATCAAAATTTGGTGTAATTTCAACATTTTGGTATTTTTCTTTAAATTGTCTAATTGTTTTTGAAAAATAATCTTCTTTTGCATTTTTTGTTGCTGCTATTACATTTATTAGTTCTGTTAATTCTAAATATTTTTCAATGTTTTCAAAATCTTCTTTTTCCATTTCTTTTTTATCTTGTCTTTTAACAAAAATATCTTGGTCTGCTTCATGATATTTTGTAGGAACTCTAACAAAACCTTTTTCATTATAATTATCTCTTACTTTTTTTGTGAATGTTCTTTTTACTAATTCAGCAGATGCAGATTGAATTTTTTCTTTTTGTTTTGCTCCTTCTATTGGATAGAATTTTTCTAAGAAAACTCTCATTACTTCTTGTTCTGCTTTTGCATCTTCCATTGCCATATGGTGTTCTTTTTTAAAGTAATGTTCTATTTTTGTATAAATATCTTGATATTCATTATTTTCTTTATTATCATAAATTGTTTTTATAAAATTAACAACTTTTAAAATCAATCCTTTTGAAACACCTGTTTTTGAAGATAAATTTTCAGAATATTTTTTCAATTCTTCTTCTGTTGTATTATCATATGTTAAATTAATTAAGTAATCTTGTTGAACAAGATATAACATTGTTGAAATTTCTTCTGTTATTGTTGCTTTTCCTGGGTTATCCTTTAAGAATGCTTTTTGAACTTCCAAAACCTCTTTTTCTATTTGTTCTTCTACTAAACTTATTAATTTACCTTTTTCATAATAACTAGTAGTTTTTAATTTTGCTTCTTCTATTTCTTTTACAATTTCACCCAATTTTATACTTCTAGTTTTGCTTGATAAAATTTTATTCTCTATAATATCTTTTCCACCTTTTGTTGTTAACCAAGCTTTAATTTGTTTTGTAATTGTTCCTTCTTTTGGTTTTTCCCAATCGTCAATACCAATATCAAAGTCATTTATATATTCTTCAATAATAACTTTTTGGTCTATACCTCTACCAGATATTATCATTGCATTATCAAAAATATAATTTTCTAATTCTTCTAACTGAAAATTTTTATTTCCTTCTTTTTTAAACTCTTTACTATCAAATAAATCATTTATTGTTTCTATTTCTCCATCTTTATTTAATATTTTATTTATCATTATTGTAAAATCATTTTTAGAATCTAATTTATTAACAAAATCATTTATGTCCATATCATATATTTTTGATAATTCGCTTTCATCTATTTTTAAATTTTTCAACTTATTCATTAATAATGAAACATTTTTATTTTTACTTAATGTAAAATAGTAATCTTCTAAATGTGCTTTTATTGCATTTTTTAATTGAGGTTTATCTCCTAAACTTTCAAAAATATTTTCATTAATTTTATGTTCAGTTTTTAATATATCTTCATTTAATTTATACATAATATCATGTGTTGCAACTAATTTAGTTATTAAGTCAATACTAAACTTAGCAGGTATTTTTTCCTCTTTTAAAGAATTTAAAAACTCTTCTACTGTTGTTTGATTTAAATCTTCTATTAATATAGTTTTATCATTATTTTTCATATAAACTAATCTATTTTGTTTATCTGTTCCTTTATCTATTGTGAAATATTCCCCTTCTTCATAAATATTGTAAAGTTTTTTTGAAGAATTAGAACCTCCATTTAATTGGTCTCTTAACCAAGTATTTATATCTAGTTCTTTAATATTTTGATAATTTTGGAATCTTATTTTAGTATTTGATATTTTTAATCCAGTTTCATCTCCCATTGCTTTTCTTGCTAAATAAGTTGTATCTCTTAAATCATATTTATTAGATAACATTAATTCTTCATAAGATCCTGGTAGTTTTCTTTCTAACATTCTAAAGTCAAAGTTCATACCATTATGAGCAGAAATTGTAGCTTTTCCATTTTCATCTTGAATTAGTTCTCTTTCAGTATTTAATATCTCAATAATTTTTTTATCTATAAAATTCATATCTGGATTTGCATATTCATCTAAAAACTCTTGTGATATTCTTGTTAAAACTATACTTGATAAAGGCATATAAGTATTAGTAAATATAGAATATTTTCTAATATTCCCATTACCATCATTTGAAACAATACCTATATTATATACATCTGAAGTTTCAGCATTAGAACCCGTTGTTTCAAGGTCAATAGATATTTTTGGTTCATTTGAAGGTTCTCCTTTCTCTTCTGAGAAATAAATACCTTTTTCTAATTCTTCTGCATTATTAATTTCATTCATTAAATCTTCAACATGTGGAGAATCAATCATTTGACCATTATTATATTTTGGTATTTGTTGTGCCTCTTCTTTTGAAATAAGATTAGACATCATCATAGCACCTTTTGACATATTAAATTCAACAAAATCACCTGCTTTTAATTCACCATTTAAGATAAATGCTTCACCACTAAATAGTCCCATTGCTTGATAAACTTTTTCATTTTCATATTCATAACTTTCAGGTAATTCCAAAACAACATTTGGTAATTTAGAAGAATGTTTATAACCTTGTAATCTATCATACATTTTAATAATTGCAGGAAGATCAATTAAATTTTCCTTTGTTACTAAAATTTTATTTTTATTTTCTTGTTTTTTTATTCTTTTTTTATTTTTAGAGATTGATAAATGAAAAGAATCTTTAATCATATTAACTAATTCATCTTCTGGAATATTTAGGTCTTTTACTACTTGTGGTATATTAATATAACCACCAAAAGCTCCCCCATGTCCTAAAAAAACAATCATATTTTTAATTTCTTCTTTTGTTTTAGTTGATAATTTATCTTCTCCTAGTTTTTCTTTTAATTTGTCCCATAATGTTTTAATTGTTTCATCTTTAAAAATTTCCCAACCTTGTTTACCTTTTTCTTTTAATTGAGACCTACCACCAACAATTGAAATTCTATCTAATTTACCTTCTTCATCATAATTTCTTACAAAACCTATTGCTGTTTCTGTTGTTGAAGGAAAAACTGTTGATATTAATTTATATCCTCTCGTTTTACTATATTCTGTAAATGTAGTATTTGAAGCTTCTGGATTTGTTTTTATTGTTGTTTTTTCTGTATTAACTTTTTCTTTGATTTTTCTTTGAATTTTTTGATGTGATTTTTTAAAATCTTTTAAAACTCTTTTCATCAAGTCATGTCTTCCACCTACTTTTTCTTTTGTGTAAGAATCAGTTGTTAATAATAAAAAATCTTGGATATGAGATAATTCAAAATTATCTAATGTTTCACTTCTTGTTTTAAATAAAAGTCTTGTTTCATTAATTCTTGGTTCTTCTGCTATTATTTTTATTTTTTTATATTGACTTTTTAATTCTTCAAATAATTCATTTATTTCTTCATCACTCATATTTTCTGGTAATTGTTTTTTTAAACTTTCAAAATCTATTATTTTTAATCTTTTGTAAATATTTAAAGTATTAAATAAATTATAGTATTCCATAGATAACTCATATGCACTATCATCTGGTTCTAATAAAGTGTTGTTTGTTGCAACATCTCCCATATTAGTTGTATATATAATGTTATTAAATGTTTTTTCAAAATCTTCTTTTACAATATTTGTATTAAAAAATAATCCTTCTTCTCCTTTTTTATTTAATGTTGCTTTTAAAACCATTGAAATCAATGCTGCACCTGAGAATGTATTTTGATTTTGATTTGTAGTTAAATGTGGATTTACTTCAAAAAAGTTTTTTGGGTCAATAAAACTAGGTGCTTTTCCATTTGTATGGTGGTGGTCTGTAACAACAAATTGAGTATCTTTTAAATTATTAGGTAATTTATAACCTTTTAAATTTTCTTTATCAAAATTACTATCAGTAGTAATAAACATATCTACTTTTTCAAGATGTTTTATCTTTTCATGTTCTAATTCACTTTTATTAACACCTCTACCTTTGTCATTTCTTGCTTCAATGTTAATAATATTTAATTTAATTCCTAATTGCTTTAAAACTAATTGAAACTCTTTGATAGCTATTTGACCAAAAACACCGTCTCCATCAAAGTCAGAACTAAAAGCAATATTTATTTCTTTGCTTGAAGATAAATCTATTTTTTCTACTAATTGTTCTACTAATTTATTAAAATTATTTAAATTTTCTGGTTGAGTAATTTCTTCTGGTTTTGGTTTATCTTTTGTTTTTAAAACTTCTAAACCGCCAAGTCTTTCAATTGTATCAAATAAATCTTCCCCAAATGTATTTATAAATCCTTCTATTGAAAATTCATCTAATTTATCTACCCTAAATATAATTTTAAGCTCATTAAAAAAATCTTTTTTAATATTATCAATATCTTTTTTTATTTCAATATCATTTGGATTTTCTTTTAATTGGTTTTTTAGTTCTTTGTACCTATTTATTAATTCCATTAAATTACCTTTTTATTATTTTATATATTATAAAGTAAAATATATTATTTTTTTTTAGATATCTTTTTTTTATATTGCTTTCAACAATAATAACACTTTAAGGATTTTTTGAGTATAATTGATTATACTTATTCATAAAAGGATTTAAATATGAAAAAAATATTATTTTTTATTGGAACTTTTCTTTTGACTTTTTCTTTTGGAAATTCATTCCAACATAGTAATAAATATTATTCTAATAATTACTCTAATCATTATTCTAAGAGTCCTAAAAATACATTTTCCTATTCTTTTAAAAATGGTGTTTTAACTGTTTTTTCTAATATTGATGGTGCAAGTAGATATTATACAAGAATACACAATAAATACAATAAAACATTAAGAAAATTAAAAGTTGATTATAGAAAACACTTAATATCTGGTTTAAAAGATGGTGAAGTTTATATTATTAAAAATGCATATTATCACAAAGAAAAAAAAGAATGGTTTTGGAATGAAATCAAAGTTAAATTAATTGATACAACAACACCTAATTATCATTACAATAAATACAATAAAGAATTAAATAATAGATATAGAGACAAATACAATGATAGATATAATCATAACTATTTTGAGGATACTAAGTATATAAAGTTAGAAAGTATATATAAAAGAAAAATTGATAAATTAGAGTTTGAATTAAATAAATTAAAAGAAGAAAATATTTACTTAAGAAATTTTTTAAAACAAAATGGTTATAGAGTAGAGTAAAAATAACTTTCAGTTTACAAAAAAACTTTCTTTTCATTTATAATAAAACCACATTAAAAAGGTTAAAGAAATGAATGATAAAACTACTAATATTTTTATATTAATTGGTTTTTCTATTTCTTTTATTTTATTCATGGTTGGTGGTACTTTTTATTCTAAGATTAAAAATACAGAACATATTCCTTTGTCAAAAACCAAATGTATAGAAGGTGTTCAATATAATATATATAAAGAAGAAGGTATAATATTTTATAAACCTATAATGAATAGAAATAAAGATTTAGTTAAATTACAACCAAAAAAATGTTAATTTTTTAAAAAAGGAAAATATATGAAAAAGATTATCCCTATTGTTTGTATTACAATAATTGCTAATACAACACTAAATGCTGGTTATTATGAAAGTAGAACATACAATCCACCAGTTCAAATTACAAAAGAAAATAGTTATTCAACTAGAAATACTATTTCTATACCTGTTATTTCTTCTGAGAAAATTATGGATGAAATGACTATCAGAAAAAAAGTTCAAAATTGTTGGAATGAAAAAATTACAGTTAAGGTAGAACAAGAAGCAGATGTTGGTACTCAATTATTTGGTGCTTTATTAGGTGGTGCAATTGGAAGTCAATTTGGTAAAGGAACTGGAAAAATTGTTGGTGGTGCAACAGGTGCTGTTGTTGGAACTGCTATTGCAAGAGAACATGGTGGACAAGGTGAAACTATGTATGAAGATAAAATTATTAAAAAATGTAAAACTGAATATATACCTAAAACTGAATTAGTTTTTTCACATTATTCAAACACTGCTGAATTTTTAGGTAAAAAAATAACTAAAAATACACAAGAACCATTAAAAGAAATTGTTATTTCTTTTTCTTATTAAGTTATAATCATATTTATTTATTAAATTAAGAGGTTTAAATGATAGAATTATTAGTTTTTCTTAGTATTATTGGGTTTTTACAAATGGTTATATATATTCAAAAAATAAAACCTAATACATTAGGAGAAAAAATGTATACAGATTACATTTTTTATTGCAATAACCCTATTATTTGGTCTCTTTATTATATAAAATATCTTTTTTTAGGTCTTTTTATCTTTTTTAATTATCAAGTATTTGATATTATTGTTTTTACTTTACTTTTTTTTGATTTACTTAATTTTAAAACTTTTAAGATACCTGTTAAATTACCTTATTTTGATTTTTTGGACATGAAAATTAAATTAATTTTAGATAATTCATTAATAAAATCTCAAGATATAGATTTTAAAAAAGAACTTTTTAATGAATATAATAATCAAAAAGGGTTTTTTTTATTATTTAATAGAGAGTTGATCTTTATTATTATTTTTATAATATCTATATATAAATATTTTTAAAAAAAAACTTATCTTTTTTTAAGTTTAAAAATTATATAATGTATATATACAATACAAATAGGAAAATGATGCTAAACACAGATAAAGAAAAAAGAATTATTATTTCTTCAAAACCTTTTAGAAGACTTGCAGATAAAACACAAGTTATTCCTACTGGTTCAAGAAATGCACAAGTAAGAACTAGACTTACTCATAGCTTAGAAGTTTCAACTATTGCTCATGAAATAGCAAAAAATATTGGTGTAATTAAAAATGATTATATTCAGTATGAAATAAATAGAGGTGTTGTTGAAAATGTCTCTTTTATACATGATTTAGGAATACCTCCTTTAGGACACTTAACTGAAAGACTTTTTAATAAAGTTTTTAATCATCATTTTGATATTAATTTTGAAGCAAATGCTAATAATTTAGTTATTTTAGAAAAGGATTTAAAAGATATTTCTATCTTAACTATTGTTTCAAGTATTAAATATCCTGTTTTAATAAAAGACAATGATAATTTTAAAGGATTATATGAACCTCAATATAATCAATATATAGAACCTTTAAATGATATTATTTATTTTCAAAATGGTAATAACCCAATAAAAAGAACAAGAACTTTTGAATGTTCTATTATGGATTTAGCAGATGAATTAGCTTATTTATTTAGTGATAGTATTGATTTATTAACTATGAGTGAAGTATCTCCTTTTGACAAAGTTACTTTAATTGAATTATTAAAAAAATATAAAATAAATGATCCTGAATTATTTTCGGTTTTTAAAAGTATTTTTTTAAATAGAGAAATTGAATTAATTGACCAATTAAGAGATACAGTTATATCTACTGTTGTTTATGATCAAAAAACAAATGATATTATTGTTAACAACAAAGATTATAGAAGAGTTTTAAAACTTTTAAGATTTATTAATCATGAATATTATATTAAAATATATAGTATTAGAGAAGGTGACCAACTTACTAAGAATATGGAAGAATTTTTAGAATATTTATGTCTTAATATTGAAAATAAAAAAATAATTTTAAAGTATATTTTTTCAACAACTCGAAAAAGACAGTATTTAGAAAGTTTGAAAAAATCTTCAAAAAGTGCTGCTAAGATTCTTATGATTGCTCTTTCTGAATTGTCTGATACATATATGATACAATGTATTGATAATTATTTTAATCAAATTTCCCCTAAATAACCTTTTAGTTTATTTAAAATATTTTTTTTTTTTTATAATATTATTAAAAATAATAAAAGGTTATTATGAAAAAAATTATTTTATGTACAATTTTTTCTACTTCTCTTTTATTTTCTTATGAACCAATAATTTCTGGTTCTTTTGAAAATAAAAAATATATATTAGAAAATGATACATTTAATGAATTTGAAACAAATATTAAAATTCAGAAAAAAATTAACACTAAAACTAATATGGGATTATCAATTAGAGGTATTAATAACTATGAATATTTAAATTCAAATAATTCAAAAGGTCCTAGTATTACAGAACTTTATATAGAACATATTGAAAAATTTTTTGATAGAGATATAGATATAAAAATAGGTAAACAAAGTATTGATACAGATTTTACTAATAAAGAAAATGTTTATGGTAAAGGTATCACTTTAAAAACCTCTAATTCAAAAAAAGAAGGCAATATAAATATAGGTTTGTATAAAGTAAATAATTCTTTAAATGAAGAAGACAAAGACTTCACTCTTGGTTTTTTAAGTGGCGAAATAGATTTAAATGAAATGTTAATTAAGAATAGTATTTTATTTTCTAATAAATTACCTACAACATATACTACTAAAATAGAAAAAAATATTGATGACATAAAATTAGTATTAAGAACTTCATATCAAGACAATAATAATAAAAACATAACTATCAAAGGTTCAAAACAATTGAAAGATTTACATAATATTAATGTAACAAGTGCTATATCTTATGGTTCTTTAGATACAAATACTGATTTCTTTGATAATTCTACTGAATTAGGTTTTGGTGTTTTTCAAAAAGATGTTTCTAATCTTAAAGGTGACAAATATTTAGTTTCTATTGGTAAAGACTTTGGTGATTTAGAAATCAATATTAATGATATATATGTTAGAGAAAATAGTAAACATTATATTGTTATAGAGGGAGAAACTAAGATTAATGATTTATTGATTGCAAAAAGTTTTTACAATTTAACCAATAAATCAATACTTCTTAATTTTAAATATGATTTTTAATCTAAAAATCTAAATTTTTTTTTTCTTCTTCTTTTTTTGTATTTGAAAACAAACCAAAGAAAGATTTAATAATATTTTCTTCTTCTTTTACTTCTTTTTCTTTTACTTCTTTTGAAGATAATTTAGAAATCTTTTTTATGTCTTTTTCTTTTTCTACTTTATTGGATTTTTTTAGTGGTGATTTTAATTTTGGTTTTAATTCTTCTTCTTTTTTCTCTTTTATTTTTTTTTCTTTTATTTTTTTCTCTAAGTCTTTTGTTTTTTTAATTATTTCCATTTTATAAACTTTTTTTTCTTTTTCTCTTTTTTCTAAAATATCATACTTTTCTTTTAATTCTTTTAAAGCATTATATAACTTATTTCTTTCTTCCTTAAATATTTCTTTTTCTTTTAATATTTTTTCATTTTCTTCTTTTAATGTTTCTTTTTCTTTTGATATTTCATTTTTCTCATTGTTTAATTTTAATTTTATTTCTTCTACTTTTTCTTTTTCTTCTTTTACTTCTTCTTCTAATTCTTTAAGTTTTTGATTTTTTGAATATATTTCTGTATTTAATTGTTTGATTTCTTTATTTTTATCTTCTATTTTTATGTTTTGCTCTTTTAATTCTACATTTAAAATTTCATTTTCTTCTTGTAAATACCATAAGAAAAGACCAAAACATAAAACAAATGAAAAAATAATTTTTTCTGTTTTTATTATTTTTAACATTCTTCACCTTTTTAAGACATTATATAATATATAATTTTTATTTTTTATTTTTTTCTTTTTAATGACCTTTTATTTTACAAAAAAACTTCTATCTTATTAAAAAAAAATCATTTTTAAGTTTTAATTTTTTTATAATTTAAATATATGAAAATATCTACATTGAAAGGAAAAAAATGTTAAAATCATTATGGACCGGTGAATCTGGTTTAAAAGCTCATAATACAGGTTTATCAGTAGTATCAAATAATATTGCAAATATTAATACTAATGGATTTAAATATTCAACTGTTACTTTTCAAGATTTAATGTCAGAAACACAAAGAGTAAGTGCTTCTGCTGATACTTCAATTGGTGGTGCTAATGCTCAACAAATTGGTCTTGGAGTTAAAGTTGGGGGAATTGATAAAGTTTATACACAAGGTTCTATGTCTCAAACAGATAGAAATTTAGACTTAGCTATTCAAGGTAAAGGTTTCTTTATGACTTCTGTTGATGATGGTAAGAGTTTCAATTATACAAGAGATGGGGGATTTCACTTGGATAGTTCTGGAAACTTAGTTACTTCTGCTGGTTATAAAGTACAAGGTTGGCCTGCTAAAGAAGAAACAGGTTATAATATTAATGTTAATGAAAGAGCTGAAAATATTGTTATAGAACCTGGAATGGTTTTAGAGGCAAACTCTACTTCTGTTGTAGATATAGTTGCTAATTTAAATGCTTCAAATACAGTTGAAAGTATGACAGATGCACATGGTGCATTAAATATAGATAATGATTTAACTGAATTATATAATATTAAAGGTGAAAAACTTACAAGAACACCAGGGGATACTATTGAAATTACTTTTAATGACCCTGTTAAATATGACACTTTGACACTTGTATATGATCCAAATTCTGATACAAAAGTTACTACTATGAGAGATATGATTGATGCAATAAATAATCATGTTGAAGATTTAACTGGAACTACCCACAATCAAATCTTTATTGATTCACAAGGTAGAATAAATGACCCTAATTCATTGTTAGGTAGAGTTGAAGGAAAAGCTGGTGATAATGTTAATACTTGGGTTGAAATGTTTCATAAAGTTGGAGGTACATTTACTAATCCAGGAGAACCAATAAAAAATGATCAATATAAATTTGTTTTCTCTACTGATATGAATGAGGTTTTCACTGAGAATGGTGAAAAAGTTGATTTACAAGAAAATCAAGGTATTATGGTTGAAATTGAAGGGTTAGGTGAAAAAAGAAACTTTGTATATAAACAAAAAGATGAAGCAGCTTGTAATGCTGGAACTTTAAGATATCAAGACCCACAAGATATTAAAATGGTAACAGAAGAACAAATGTTAACGCAAGGTATGCATTGGTTGTATAATGAAAATGGTGAACAATCTTCTTTTAATGTTGGTGATAAGGTTCAGATTACACTTGCAGATGGTGAATATTTAGGAAATTTACCTAAAAATGCAAATGGTGATGGTTTACTAACACTTGAATATGGTGTTGACTTTACTACTTTAAATGATTTAATGTGTGCAATTACAGAAAAAAGTTCTGATAGTGCAACTCATAGAGTAGAATGGGATGATGTTAGTGGTATGGGTAGATTTAAAGTTATCAATGAAACAAAAGCTGGTAATCCAAACCCTACACAATGGATAAAAGGATTAGAAGTATTCCAAGATTTCTCTACTAATTCAACTGAATTTGATGTTACACATGTAGCAAGAGATCATACTGCTGGTGAAGTTAATAACATTGCTATAAATGGTGTTGAAGTAGATATTTTATCTGAAGTTAATAAAAATGCTACTTTTCCAAACTTATTAACACAACAAAATGTTATGGATGCTATTAATAATGGTACAAACCTACATGGAATAACAGCTTCTGATGATGGTGCAGGTGGTATTACTTTAACTGGTGATATTTTATCTATTGACCAAACAATAAATGGTGCAACTCAAGCTATGTTAACTTATACTGTTGGTGGTTCTACTTTTAGAAATGTTTTAGAAAAAGAAACAAAAGATGCATTAGGTCAATATACTACTAGAGATGAGACTATTAATTTACAAAGTCCAGCACACATGGTTGGTGCTGCCAATATGTTCTCATTTTCTTTAAATAATGATGATTCTGCAATTGACTTAGCTGCTACAGAAGTTAATACAAGAGGAAATACTGTTGGTAATGTTTATTCTATGTTATCTGGTTTAGCAGATGTTCCTACTGCTGGAACACCTAATACTTATTCTGAAAATTTCAAAGCAAATAATACATATTATTTTAATTCAACACAAGACATTTTAAACCTTTATCAAATGTCAATGGAACAAACTTCTGACATACATATTAATGAAAAAGGTGCTGATGTTAAAGGTGAGTTATCTTACAATGAAGGAAAATTAGAATTAAATAATACTGGTTCATCTACATTTAATATAACTGTTGCTGGTTATCCTGATGAAGCTACTGAAAACAAAGCTTTTACAGATATGATGAATGGTTTTAATGGGTTTTCTGTTCCTGGTAATGCTTCAAGAACAAAAGAAATTAACTTAGCTTCTCATGTTGTTACAACACAAGTTTTTGATAATTATGGACAAGCTTATAATTTAGATGTTAGATTTGAAAAAATTGATAGTGGTGAAGCAGATGGTAAAATAAAATGGAATTGGTATGCTGACATTGAAGAACCTGCTACTATTACTTCTATTGCTAGTGGAGATTTAGTTTTTAATGGAAATGGAGCATATTCTTCTCAATCATTAAGAACAATTACTTTTACACCTAATAGTGGAAAAAATAATATTCCTGTTAATGTTAATTTAAACTTTGGTAACCCTGGTGAATTTGATAATATTGTTTCTCAAAATGGACCTTCTTCTACAAAAAGTGTATCACAAGATGGTTATAAAAAAGGAGAATTAGAAGATATTTCAATATCTTCATTAGGTGTTATTAATGGTATATTCTCAAATGGTAAAACTATGCAACTAGCAAAATTAGCAATTGCAATGTTTGCTAATGAAGAAGGTTTAGAATCAATAGGTTCTAATACTTTAAAAAGTTCTGCTAATTCAGGAGAACCAATAATAACTAGTGCTACTGAAAGAGGTGCAGGTTTAGTACAATCAAATGCAATTGAAAGATCTAATGTTGATTTATCAAAAGAACTTGTTAACTTAATTGTTCAACAAAGAGGTTTACAAGCCAACTCTAAAACCTTATCTACTGCTGATTCTGTTTTAGAAACAATCTTAAACATTAAAAGATAATAATATTCCAACTATTAAAAAAGGGTAGTGGTTTAATTACCCCTACCTTTTTTTTTTATTTTTTTAATACTTCAAATAGTGTTCTAACACCAAAACCTGTTCCACCAGAAGGGTTTGTCCCAAAACTTTTTTCAACAAATGCAGGTCCTGCAATATCTAAGTGAATATATTTTTTCATATTTTTCTTAGTGATTGCATTCATTAAGTATAAACCTGCCTTTTGACAACCTTGATTTTGCGTTCCTGTATTTGAAATATCTGCTAGTTCATCTTTTACACCATCTAACATATATTTATGTAATTTTGCTTCACAAAATATTTCATCTTCAATTTCACCTTGTTCTTCAAAAATTTTAAATAAATCATTATTTTTTGAAACCATTCCTGCTGCTTCATTACCAAATTGATAAACAGCTGCACCTGTTAATGTAGCAATTGAAAAAATCATATCTATATTTTTATTTTCCTCTTGTGCTAAACATAAAGAATCAAATAAAACCACTCTACCTTCTGCATCTGTATTTTTAATATGAGAAGTTACACCATTTTTGTGAACAATAATGTCATCTGGTCTATAAGAATCTGGTGATACCATATTTTCTGCAAATGGTAAATATAATACTACTTTATTTTCAATTTTTTGTCTTGCTAATACTTCACCTAAACCATATAAAGTCATCGCACCTGCTTTATCTGCTTTCATTGTAGTCATATGAGCAGAAGGTTTTAATGACAATCCTCCTGAATCATAAGTTAAACCTTTTCCTACACCTACAAACAATTTACTTTCACCTTCTTTATAATTTGAAGGTGTATAAGTAATCCTTACCACTCTTGCTGGATATTTTGAAGCTCTATTAACAGTTAAATGACCTGTCATATTTAATTCTTTTAGTTCTTCTTCAGAATATACTTTTACTTCTACATTTTTTTTATCTTTAAATTTCTTTTCAATATAATCAGTAATAGTTAAAGAATTAGCTTCTTCAGGAGCAGTATTAACCCAGTCTCTTGTTAAATTTTGACCTTGAACTTTTCTTGAAGCTTCTTTAATAATTTCTAAAACTTCTTCTCTTTGTAATTTTACATTTTTATTTTCATCAATTTTTGGAGTAACTAGTAAATTAATATCTCTTAATTTTGTTTTTTTATTTTTATACTTTTGAAATGAGTAATCAGCCAAAAATAAACCTTCAAAAAATTGTTTTGAATTAACATCTACAACTCTTTCTAATCTAACAGTTGTACATCTTTGAAAATTTTTTCTAATATATTTAATAATTTCAAATCCTAATTCTCTCCAATCAGCAGAACTTTTAACTCCTCCACAACCTACTAAGATTTCATTATTATTGTGTTTTAAGAAAGACCCTTTTTTAAACTTAAATCCACTTAAATGCATAGAAACTTTATAATCATCTACATTTTCACCGTCTGTCTTTAAATCTTTAAAAAATGTACTTTTATCACTATATAATTTTAATCTAATCATTTTTTCTGAAGAAGTATCTTTTTGAGAAATACCTTTAAAGTATTCATGTACATTTTTCAATCCTTCTTTATATGCTTTTTCTTTTAACATAATATTTGAAAATGGTAAAATATCTTTTATCCCCATTTTTTCTAATCTAACATTTATCATATTTCTATTCCTTTTGTTTTTTTTAAGAAAACATATGATATAATATTTTTTCTTAAAAGAATATTAAAAAGGAATAGAAATGTTGTTTTTTTGGCTAGCTAGTATAATTGTATTTTTTTGGTTTATTGCTGATACATTAGATATATTAGAAGATTGGAATTATGTTAATTCATTAACATTATTTGTTGTTTATACAGAGGTTTTTTGGATATACTTAGTTCAACATAAAGTAGGTTTTTTATTGTCTTTAACAATTATATATTCTTTTCTTTTTCAAAGTTTATATTTAAGTTATACCTTAAAATTTAATAAAAAATATTTATTAGGTGAACTAAAAGAAGATTAATCTTCTTTTGTTTCACTTTTTGATAACAATGAATATAAATCCATTAATTTTATAGGTGATTTATTTTTTTTACTTTCTTCAAATGTACATATCAATCCATTTGTTTTTAAATCATCTAAAAAAACTATTTTTTCATAATCTTTTAATTCCTTACTTAAAATTATTTCTATTTGACAATTCATAATAAAATCTCTTGGTTGGTATTTATTTAATTTTTCATTATTTTGTTTTTCTATAACATTATTATCATATTTATCTCTTTCTATTTGTCTATTCATTATTGCTTCTGGAAAACAAGAAATAAATTGATTTGTATCTTTACTTTGCCCTAAATCAAAAATAACATTTATCTTTTCTATAATATCTATTTTTGACATAAATGACACATATTTACAAGATACATTTTCCATATACATTGAATATATCACCATTTCTTCTTTTTCTGTTTTTTCTTTATGAACATATCTTTTTTCAAGAAAAAGTTTTTCTTTACTTTCTTCAATAGTATCTACATTGGTTGTTAATATTTTTGAAAAAAACCAATCAATTATTCTTTTATTTTTTTCATGTAATTTATTTCTTTCTTTTTTTGTATAATTATCTATATTTGATAGTAATTTAATAGGTGATAATACAGTTTTTAATAAATCTAAATATATTTTTTTATTCATTTTTAATAATTGTTCATCATTATATCTATCTATTGTATAAATATTTTTAATATCCCCTTTTTTAAATTCAAAAACTACTTCTCCAAAAAAATTATTATCTACTTTTTTTAGATCTTTTAATGTTTCATTAAAAACATTTTTAATATCAAATTGTTTTTTTTCACTATTTTCTTTTGAATCTAAAATTTTATTTAATTTTTTTATCATATTATTTCCTTACAATGAATTAATTATTGAAGTTTCCAATAAATCTTCTGAATTGTCTTTTGTATGTATTCTAATAGTTATACCTTCATCTTCTTTTGAGATTGGTTCTTCTATTATAGAAACTAAATTTACTTTATTTCTTTTAATTATATCTTCTTTTTGGATTGCTTTTTTTATCTCTTCTAATCTAAATGCTGATAATATATGATCAGTCTTAGGTTGTATATATCTATTTTCACCTATTTCATTTTTTGTCTTTGATATAATTTCTATATTAACTCTTTTTAAATCAAAATTTTTTACTTGCATCATTAAATTATTTAAAAATAATTTTGAAGCTTGATTATTAAATGCATACTTTGTTCTTTCAAACATATAGTAAGTTGGTAGATTTACTTCTATTTTTTCTTTTCCTATTTTCAAAATAGCTTTTTTATCTGTTAAGTTTTCATCTTCAATTACTTGAATATTATTTTTATTTCTTCTATTTAATTCTTCTACACTTTCAGTTACCATTTCCATACTTTTTTGAAAGTCTTGTGCTGTTTTTTCCATTGGAGTTGTAGTTACTATTTCTTTTGTTTTTCTGACACTAGTACTATCTGTATTTTTCATTACTCCAAGAGAAGATTTCATTTGTGCTAAATATTCTATTATTTTTTTTTGGTCTATAACTGACATTGAAAGAATTAGGATGAAAAACACTAATAATAAAGACATTAAATCTGCAAATTGTGCTAACCAACCAGGTAAACATTTAGGACACTCAGGACACTTCTGTTTTTTTGACATTAAACTTCCCCAACATTTAATATAACATCAAAGAATTGATTAGAAGTACTTCCTTTTTCTTTTATTTGTACTAACCCTGTTTTTTGCATTACAATATGTTTAAATCTTTTTGCATCTATTTTTAATGCTCTTGCAGAAGGATCATGGAATGTTTCATCTATACCTAAACATAATTTTGTAACAACATTTGATAAAATATCTTCTGAGAAGTGATTAAATGATTGAGATGCAAAGATAATTGCTAAACCATATTTTCTTGCTTCTTTTAAAATAGTGTTAATTGGATTTCTTGGATCATCATTAACAAAAATATGAGCCTCATCCATTACAATAATTTCTCTAATTCTATCTTCACTATCATTTAATGCACCCATTGATTTATATAACATAAACTTTTCTTCTAAAAGTGTATAAACAAAATATCTTTGCTCATCTCCACTTAGAGATTTTATATCATAATTTTGAATCCTTGTTTCTGGTTTGAAATTTGGGTGTTTATTCTTAAAAATACCTGATTGTTCCATATTTCTTAATCTTATAAGAGTACTACTAATAACATCTGCATTCTCATACCTTAACATTTCATCTACTTCTCTACCTGATACAATAGATTCCATATACTCTGAGAATGTTTGTTTTGCTTGTTCTTTTGTTTTTTTTATATCTTCTTCTACTTTTGCTATTTCATCCTCTGTACCTGCTTGATTTACTTTTTTCATCAATAATTGTAATTTCTTTTTTTGTTTATTTAGTGTTTCTAGTAATTTAACAACTTGATCTGTTGTTCCAAATTTCATTTGTTTCATTTTATATGTTAAAAACATAATTAAATCTTCTAGTGTTGGATATCTTTTTGGAAATTTAGGGTTTTTTCTTTTATCTACATTTATATCCCAAGTTTCAGGATCTTTTTTTAAAAAACCTTGTGCAGAAGCCAAATCTTCTATTGCATTTTGAACTACTTGTTCTTGTTGAACCCCTAATTTTCCAGAAGAATTTATAATAGCTTTAAATGATTCTACCCTTCTTCTTACTCCTCCAAAATCTTTATCTGCATTAATAACTAATGGATTTAAACCATAAGGTGAAGTTTCTGAAAAAGCAATCCTTTCCATACCTTCTATTTCAATATCTCCGTGTACATCCATTATAGATACTTTTGCTTTTTTTGCTTCTGCTTGCATTACTTTTAATATTTGTCTAATTGTATATGTTTTACCTGCACCAGAACCACCAACAATAAGCATATGTCCATTAATTACTTTCTCTGTATCCCATATAATTGCTTTTGAATCAAATTTTGATTTTCCTATATATACTTTCAAATCAAATGTCCTTTTGTTTCTTTTTTTTATTTATTATAATAATTTTATATCTAAATATTAAGAAAATATTTTTATTTATTTTATTTGTTCTACACTAGGATCTGTCAATGTTCCATTTATTTTAAACTCACTAGTTATATATTTATTATCTCCCATAATTATAGAACCAAAAATAGGTATAGTTTTAATTATATTTGAATATTCTTTTAGATATTCAACTGAAATAGAACCTTTTATTGTATTTTTTTTACTATTTATATTTAAATATCCTTTGAAATTATTATTTGGATTATTTGTTTGAATATTTTTTATTTTATATTCTTCTAAATTAGAAGATATTTCTATATCCGCCATACTTTTTGTTGACAAATATCCATCTAAATTTAAATCTTTTATTAAAGAAGGTAATGAAGGTATTAATAACCAAGGATTAATTAACATAGGTGTTATATTCAATAATCTACCTATATTAGTTATCACTAATGAATTAACAATTAATACATTATATTGATTGATATAACCTTTGTATTTACTTTCTTTTGCTTCTTTTTTTATAAAAAAATTAGTTTCACCCATTTTAAATTTATTTATTTTTAATATTTTATTTAATAAATTAGAACTAATTCTTTTTCCTTCTATTATTTCTTTTCCATTTTTATATAAACTCATTTTTACAAAACTTTCATTTTGATACATATATACTTCAATTTTTTCATTAAAAATTACTATATATAATTTATCTAATTTTATTTCTCTATCTTTATAATTTAATGTACTATTTTTTAAATTTATCTTAGTTATAATATTTATATCTTCTTTTGTTTTTGGTGTTTCTTCTAATACCTTTAAAAGATTTAACACTTCAATATTTAAATTTTTACTATTTATATGTAACTCTTTTTCTTTTTTTAAATATTTTGCTTCAACTCTATTTTGTCCTTTTTTAAAAATATCTATTTTTAATAATTTTGATAATTTATTTATATCATTTGTATAATATTCATTTTTATTCATATCAATTTCTAATTCATAATCAGGTAAATATAGAATTTTATTATCTATTTCATAATAGAATTCCAATAAATTATTTGGTTTTCTCAATATTTTATTTATCTCACCTTCAATATTATTAATAAATATTTCACCCATGATTTGTGACAATCTTCCATTATATTCCATTTCATAGCTTGTATCAAAAGTGTTATTTAACAATATTTTTCCATTTGCTATTAAAGATTTTTCTATAAAGTCAATCTCTACCTTAGTTTTTGAAACATTTATTGTATTTTGATTATCAATACAATTTCCTTTTAGACTTTGTATTGTAATTTTTTTATTATCTTTTGATGAAAAATTACTTTTTTTTATTTGACATCTAATATTATCAAATATATTTCCAAAATCAAATATCTCAAAACTACCTTTTTGGTGTTTTGTTATTGTATCTATATTTTCTTTTAAATGAAATTTTATTTTTTCTTTTTTATCTTCACCAAAAAAATCAAAAAACAAACCTTTATTATCTAATTTTACTTTTAATTCATTAACAATTAAATATCTTTCTTTGTATTTTATTTCACCATTTTTAGTATTAAATATAATATTGTATATTGTTGGCTCTTCCTCAAATGATACTAATATTTGGTAATGCATTTTTGAAATACCTTTTGTTTGTTCTATATCTTCTACCAAAAAATAATTATTTAAAATATTTATTATTTTTTTATCAAAAATACTTGTTATTTTAAAATCTATATTCAAATTTGTTTTTGTTAAGTTTAATCTTCCTTCTTCTATTTCATAATCACCTAATTTGGTTTTTTTATTAAAATAAAAATCTATTTTATTATCATTCACAATTATTTTTACTTGTTCTGTTTTTACAGAAGGTATATTTTCATTGAATTTATATTCAACATCATTAAGAAAGGTTTCTATTTTTCTAGTTTCATACAATTTTTTTAATGATTCATATGTTTGAGTTGTTTTAAAAGATATAATTTGTTCTTCTATTTTAATTTTCTTTACTAAAACTTCTATTTTCTCTAAGTTCTCTATATTTATTTTTATTTTTTCTACTTTGAAATTTTCTTTTTTAAAATCATTCAAAGTAATTTGTAAATTTTTGTTTTCTATTTTTATTTTTGTGTTATTATATTCTACACCTATAAATAATGTAATGGTTATAGTTAATATAGTTATACTTAATAAACTTATTAAAGAAAAAAAAATTATTTTTAATATTTTCAATATGGTCCTTTATCTTTAATAAATTTATATAGAAAGTAAATCAAACCAAAAGACACTAAAGTACCTGGTAATAATGGAATGATTTCTTCCATTATTAGTCTTCCCACATCTTTATTTTTTCTTGTAATTCTTCTAATTTTGTTTTTGAGATTCTTTTTTGTTTTATTTTAAATGAATTTTTAATTATTGCTTCATTTCTAAATTGTTTTAATGAAGAAATAAATAAATCAAAATCTGTTTTGTATTGTCCATTTCTTACTTCTTCTCCATCTTCTTCTAACATTTTTATATAATAAGCATAATCTAAAACACTTAAATCATCTATTTCATTATCTCTTACCATATCTAAAAACTCTTTATTTGCATAATAAACAATAGGTTCATCTTCATCTTCTAATGCAAATGCTATTTCTAAATTAAAATACCCTTCTTTTAATGCCTCTGCAATGTGATTACCTTCTTCTCTTGGTAATAATTTATCATTTTTGATTTCATAAACTAAAATTGAGTCTATTTTTGTAAATGTTCTAGTTTCCAATTTAATCCCTTTTTTGTATATTATTATATACTCAATGGATTTGATATAAAAGTTTTTTTAATTATTTTTAGAAAAATCTATTATTAGATACACCTATTGAATCTGATTTTATTTCTAAAAACCTATAAAATATTTTCCCTATGATATGTTTTTTATGTATAGCACCTATATATCTACTATCTTTTGAATTATTTCTATTATCACCTAATACAAAAACATAATCTTTTTTTACTTTATATAAAAGTAATCCATTCATTTCTATTAACTTCAAACCTTCTACTTTCTTTATTTTAAATATTTTTAATTTTCTATTTCCATTATCTTCTACTTTATTATTATTCAATATTTGATTTCTTACAAAAACTTCATTTTTTATTATTTTTGTTTCTCTTTCATTAGATATTTTATCCTTTGTTTTTAACCAAAAACCTTCTTTATTTAAAAAGAAAATATCTCCTTCTTCTGCTACTACTCTTTTAACATATAAATCATTTGTATTTTCAGGATTTTCAAATGCTATAATTTCACCTTTTTTTGGTTTTCTTATCATATATTCTTCTAATCCTAAATTCTTCATTACATTATTTCTAAGTGTATTTAAATATGTTAATTTTCTATCAAAGTCATCTTTTATAATAGGTATATTTAAAATAGGCATCCTTGGTATAGACCAACCATAAACCATTTTATTTACTAATACTTGGTCACCAACATTTAAGGTTATTTCCATTGAAGAAGAAGGTATTTTATAATTTTGAATTAAAAATGTATAAAAAAACATTAATCCCAAAAAGATTATTGATAATTCTTTAACATATTTCAATTTTATTCCTTTATTTTTCTTTTTTGTTTTTTCTTTTTTCTAATGCATATTGTCTCATATCTTCTTTTTCATCTGATTCATCAACTATTTCTATTCCTAATAATGTTTCTAAACAATCTTCCAGTGATACTACACCTTTTAATTGTCCATAACCATCTTTTACCATAATTATGTGAAGTTTTTTACTTCTCATATAATTTAGTGCTTTTAAAACATTAATATTTTCATTTAAAAAGTAAGTTTTTTTTATTAGTTTTCCTACCTTTTGATTTGGATTTATTAAACTCTCTTTTAATATATCTTTTGATAAGACAACTCCTATTATATCTTCTATACTTTCTTTATATATAGGTATTCTTGAAAAAGTATTAAATTGTTCTTTTTTTAATATATCTTTTAATTCTTCATCCTCTTTTAGTGCAAATAGTACACTTCTTGGAGTTAATATATCTTTTATTTTTTTTTCTTTTGCTGTTAATGTATTTTCAATAATATCACTTTCTAAATCATTAATGATACCTTCTGTTTCACTTTTTAATATATTATGTATTATTTCTTTTCTACTTGTACTCTTTTCATTTCTTTCTTTTCTAATTTTCTTTGTAAAAATAGTTGGTAAATATGTTAAGGGTTTAGTTATTTTAATAAAAAAACAAATTAAATAAGTTGAAGGTACAATAAAATTTTTCCAATATATTGTACTAAATGTTTTAGGTATTATTTCTACTATTAACAATAATAAAAAAACTAAAATGAATGTTATATAAAGTATATTTTCATTAGTTGAAAAATATTTCTGAACAAAAATACCAACAAATATTGCACCAAGTGCATTGAAAAAAGTATTTATTAACAAAATAGAAGACAATGAAGAATCTATATTATCTTTAATTTTAGATAATTTTTCACCTAATTCTTTCTTTTCTTCTTTTAATACTTCTATATATCCATTTGTTGTAAGATAAATTGTTGATTCTAAAATAGAACATACAAAAGACACAAATAGAACCAATCCAATAATAGATAGTATCTCAATCATTTTCAATCCTTTGAGTAGGATTATTGTTTATTAAATAGTACCTGGGATACAATTTTTTTTCTTTCCTTTTTATTTTATATAATTATATTATATATATAATTTTTTTAAAATTAACTTAATTATTTATTATTAATCAAATCTTTTTTTATTAACATATGTAATTAAATCTTCATCTGATAATATTTCATCAAATCTTTCTTTATTTATATCCATTTTATTTCTAGCTGTTGCTATTTGATTAACTGCTTGAATAAAATCAATAAAATCTTTATTTTTTGATTTTGTTACTATTTTATTTATCAAATCTTTATCTAGTTCATCTTTTGTTTTGCCTCTAAATAATATTTTTGATTTTTGTAAATTATTTTTATCTAAAATTATTACTCCTATACCAAATGAATTATTTAATCTTTTTAATTCTTCCATTATATCTTCTTCATTTTTCTCTTCTATACTCATAGCAACTAAATAACCTTCATTTGCCCAAGTTGAATTTGAAACTGCTTGAAAATAATATTTTCTTAGTGTTCCCAATGTAATATTTTGTTTTAATTCAAATGAATATATTTTCATGTATGATTGATTTGTATTTTTTAAAAAATTATTTACTTCATTATCAAAATTTAAATACATTTCTGCTTCAACTGCTACAATATCAGGGTGGTCCCACTCATTCAAACCTCTTTTCAAATTACTACTTGCACTTTGGTCTATTGTTTTTGCATATGCTCTAAAATAACTACTTTCTTTTAAATATTTCACTAGCAAAGGATGCATATCTTTTTCAAACCATGTTTTCATTTTTGAAAAAGGTTTATCCTCTTCATAAGATACTTTTTCTTCCATTATATCTTCTTGATACTCTTCACAACAACCTTCTATGTAATCTTCTTCATTTAATACTATTCTTTCTTTTATTTCTTTTATTCTATATGAAATCAAATGTGGTTGATTTTCTTCATAAATTATTTTTTTAGGTTTAATATTATTAGGGTCATTTAATCTAAATTGATCCATATCTCTCCTTTTTTATTTTATTTTACCTTTTTTATTTTTAAAATTATTCTTTTTTCATCATTATATAATATATTACATATTAAAAAGACTATTAGAATACTAATATTTCTTTGTTTTCTTTTTTTTTGATTTCTTCTTTTATTTCCATTATTAAACTTTCATTATTTTTAATAAAATCATTTAAAAGATTTATATCTACACTTTTTTTCATTATATATTTTAAATCAGATAGAATATATGTATCAATATTTTGTATAATATATTCAACATAATTGTAATCTCTTGTATTTTGGTCTCTTTTTTCTTGATATATAAAATGTTCTATTATTGAAGTTTTTATTTTTTTTGTTTTTTTTGGTAAAAAATAATATTTTAATAATAAGTTTATAAAATTTGAAATAGTCTTTTTTCTATATATTGTTTCTATATTTATTTGGTTTGTTTTTAATACATACTTTGTAAAATTAGTATTAAATAAATAAAAAAATGTTAGATTTTCTATGTTTGAAGTTAATAAATCATAATAATAATTTTGTAGAGTTTTTGTTGGTTTGATTTTATTTTTTTTCATATTTATATATATTTCTTCTAGTAAAAAAGCCATATCTTCTTTTTTAGTGTGATATCTATTCATTTTAATAATTTGTTGAATACTTGTTGATGTAGCATTTTTCATTAATTCTTCTATTTGTTGCTTATTTACTTCTTTTAAAAATGGATTAGAACCTATATTTAGTATATATTTATTTTTTTGATTTTTTTGATTTATTCTATTATTTATTTCTTCTATTGTTTTTAATGTTATTTCATCCAATACTGATAAATAAACTCTATCTATTTCTCTATATTTGTTTAGTGTTTTTTCTGAATATTTATTTTTAAATTTATTAACAACATATTCTATTTTATTTTTATTATCAAAATCATAAAATTCATATTCACTTAGTTCTTCTCTTTCTATATAATCATATCTTGTATTTTCTTCAAAAAAATATATTTTTCTTGTATTATTACCTGATTTATATGTTGCATTAATTATGTCTCCAAATAGGTCTTTATTAAACTCTCCTCTTTCAAAACTTTCAGTTTTTACTATTTTAGTAATAATTATTTTTGATAAATATTCTATAAATCCTTTTAAGATTTTACCTGTATAATCCATATCTATTAATTTTATTTTTAGGTTTTCTGATAATTCTAAAATAATTGGAAATAAAAAATCTCCTATTTGATTTGGTTTATCTTTTTTTATTAAAAATAGAGTTTCCCTATGATTATTATCACCATAACCATTACTTAATTTTCTAACAAACTCTTTTCTTATACTTGTAAATGAGATTGTTTTTCTAAATTTATCTATATTTTTTTTATTTGGATTTTTTAATAATTCTAAATATAATTCAAAGATATATAAAACAATATAATTGTTTTTATTTTTTAATAATTCTTTTATTTCTTTTTTTGTTTTTTGACTATATAATTTTTCTTTAAAACTTATATAAGAACTAAAAGAACATAATTCTTCCATAGAATATGTCTTTCTTTTTATTAAAAAAAGTTTTTCTTTTTCTATTTCTTCTTTCTTGATGTTTTTTGAAAATTTCAATAAAAATCCTTTTTATTATTTTTAATATTTTACAAAAAAAAAACTTAAATGTTTCTTATAATAAGAATACTAATATTTGATTTTTTACTACAAGATTTTATAATTTTTTGAAAAATAGTTTTATAATAAAACATGAACATAAAAAAAGTAAAGGATTATTATGACAATTAAGCAAAAAAGCACAATTACATTAAGTATTTTATTTGTTGTTGTAATTTTAATGGTTTCAAATAGTTTTAATTCTATTTCTTCTCTTTCAAAATCAAGTACTGATATTGAAAAAATTGGAAGTATTATTGAACATAATCATAAAATTATTTCTGCACATGAAAAGTATGGAGGAGAGTTATTAAAATCTATAGCTCAAAAAGTTAAATTTGGTGGTGGTTTAAATCATGAAAAATGTATTTTAGGTAAATGGTGGTATAACTTCAAAAAAACTTCTGAATTCAAATCTTTAAGTAAAGAAGACCAAAAGAAATTAACAGATATGGAAACTTCACATCAAAAAATACATGAAATCGCAAAAGAATATAATGAATATTATATGTTTTTAGATGATACTTTATTAGAAGGTCTTGCAAAAGAAGAAACCAAAATTGTATTATGGTTTTTAGCTGTTGATAGAAGTGTTTCAAGAAAAGGTACAGAAGATACTTGGTCTGAAATGAATGTTAACCCTGATTATAATGAATCTCCTTGGGCTTATTTTTATACAAAAGTTAAAGAAAATCCTTTTTATTCTAAATATGATGAAAGTTTAATAGAACAATTCCTTGAAACTGATGAAACAATTAGAGAATTCTATGAATTAGCAGCAGAAGTTAAAAAAGCATATAATGAAAAAGACTTTGATACTGCTAAAGAATTAATTGTTGAGTTAGAAGATATAATTGTTACTATTAGAACAAGTAATATTTCTAATATTAGATATACTATTTTAGATTTAGTAAATGAAAATAAAGAAATTGAAAAAAAAGTTCAGTATGATGTTCCAAGTAATTTAAAAACTGTTATAAATGGTTTAACTACTTACTCAAAACATTTAGTTAATAATAAAAATGATATTTTAAGTAATAATGAAACAATATCTGAAAATAGTAAAAATATAACTCTTGCATATGCAGCGGGTGTTGCTTTTGTTTTATTTATTGTTACTTTTGTTATTTATTCTGTTGTAAATAAAATTGGAACTTTTGGAAATGGTTTAAACTCTTTCTTTAAATATGTTAACAAAGAAACAGATAATTCTGAAAAATTAACTATTTTAGGTAATGATGAAATTGATAGAATGAGTAAACAAGTTAATGAAAATATTGATAAAACAGTTGAGAATATTGAATTAGAAAACAAACTAATTAAAGAAGTTCAATCTGTTGTTAAAACTGTTTCTGAAGGACATTTAACTTCAAGACTTTCAGTTGTTACTAATACTACTTCTTTAAATAATTTAAAAGATAATTTAAATGAAATGCTAGATACATTAGAAGAAAATATTGCTTCTGATTTAAATACTATAAAAGAAACATTAGAAAAATATTCTAAATTAGATTTCACAGCAACCGCAAATTGTCAAAAAGGTCATGTAAAAGATGATGTTAACAACTTAGGTAAATTAGTTACTAGTATGTTAGTTTCAAGTCAAACTGTTTCTATTGAATTATCTAAAAATGCACAAAAACTTGAAGAAGATATGGTTGAGTTATCTCAATCTTCAAATGAACAAGCTGCTTCATTAGAAGAAGTTTCTGCTTCTATTGAAGAAATCTCTGGAAATATTGCTTCTTCAAAAGAAAGAACTGCAATTGTCGCTAATAATGCTTCAAGAATGAAAGAGTTAGCAGGTGAAGGTTCAAAAGAAATTACAAACATGAATGAAATTATTTTAAAAGTTGCACAAGCACAAGATAAGATTTCAAAAGCAATTGAACAAATTGATCAAATAGCATTCCAAACTAATATCTTATCATTAAATGCTGCTGTTGAAGCTGCCACTGCTGGTGAACATGGTAAAGGATTTGCTGTTGTTGCACAAGAAGTTAGAAATCTAGCAGCTAGAAGTGCAGAAGCAGCAGAAGAAATTAAAGGTCTTGTTGATGTAGGTTCTGGTTTAATTAGTGACTCTACAAATAGTTCTGCTCTTGTTAGTGAATCATTTACTAAATTAGTTGAATCTGTTGAAGATACTGCTAGAAATGTTGATGAAGTATATCAAACTTCAAAAGAACAAGAAGAAGGTATAAGACAAATTTCTTCAAGTGTTAATAACTTAGATACTATGACACAACAAAATGCACAAAAAGCAAATGGTACTTTATCTATTGCCCTTGCTACAAAAGAATCTTCTAATTCTATTTTAGAAGATATTCAAGATAAAAACTTTGAAGGGAAAGAAATTTAATTTTCTTTTTTTGTAAAACTAAAACCTCATAACTTAATTGTTATGAGGTTTTTTTTTATGTATTAAAAAATATTTTATCTTTTATTTTTATAATATTTTTAAACAAAAAAAAGATAACAAAATGTATAATCCAAACTACTTTGACAAATATGACAATGAGACATTAACTAATTTTCTTTTAAAATCAAATAAAGACATTCATTCGGAATGGTATAGATTATTTTGTAATAATTTTGAAAGAGAAAAATTATTATATTATTGTGCAAAAAAATTTCAAATCTTTAAGAATTTAAAATTAGAATTATTAGAATATTTTAAAACTGATTTATTTTTAAATTCTTATATAGAACTTAAATCAATTAAAATTGAAGACAATGGGTTTGAATTAATTTTACATACTCAAGATATAGAAACACACCAATATTTAGCAGAAATTATTTTATTTAATTTAGATTATATCTTATTAGATTACAACTCTTTTAGACAATATATAAAATTAGATAATTTATCTACAAATAAAATAAAAATATCTATTACTCTTTAAAGAAGAATACCTTTTAAGGTGTTCTTCCATTATTTTGTTCTTTATTATATATTGGTGTAAATGGAATAGTTTTAAATAACACTTCTTTTATATCTCCTTCAAATGTTTCAAAATAATAACTATCATCTTCTATTTTTATTTTTTTAGCTTTAATATCTTCTTGATTATTTGTTTTATATAATGAAGAATATTGATATATTTTTACTAATTCTCTTATTGTTAATTTTATACCGGCTTTATAACCTCTCATTTGAAATACAATTTCTTTTTTATCTTTATTATTTATAATAACTTTATCAAAAATAACTTCTACATTATTTTCTTTTACTAATAATTTTATTTCTTTGTTTTCTTTAAACCATTTAAGAAAATCTTTTGTTAAACCATGTTCTTCATGTAATTTTATTTTATTTCCTTCTATTAATGTTTTTCCCCTACCTTCAGAAACTATTAATAAATTAAAATCTTTATTGTTTTCTAATAATAAATTATTATTTTGTTCTACTGTTTTCAACTCTTCTTCTTTTTGTGTATTTTGATTTAAATAATTAACAATATTTTTACAATCATTATTTCCTTCTTCATTATCTTCTAACATAATGAAATTTTTTTGAGAAATATTATATTTAGCATAACCATTTTCTTTAACACCATATGTTTTTCTTAAAAATACATTAATTTTTCTTTTTTCTTCATCCTCTATTTTATCAAAATTAATATATATTTTACCCTTACTTGGTGTAACTCTAAATGTCACATTAGAAAACTCTTTTATTGTATTTTTATTATCATTTAATTCTTCTTCTTTTTTTACTTTAGATATCTCTTCTTTTTGTGTATTTTGATTTAAATAATCAACAATATTTTTACAATCATTATTTCCTTCTTCATTATCTTCTAACATAATGAAATTTTTTTGAGAAATATTATATTTAGCATAACCATTTTCTTTAACACCATATGTTTTTCTTAAAAAAACATTAATTTTTCTTTTTTCTTCATCCTCTATTTTATCAAAATTAATATATATTCTACCCTTACTTGGTGTAACTCTAAATGTCACATTAGAAACCTTTTTTATTGTGTTTTTATTATCATTTACTTCTTCTTCTTTTTTTAATTTAGATATATTTTCTTTATTAAAATTTTGATTTAAATAATTTAAAATATAATCAAAATCCTTTTTTCCTTCTTCTGTATCATTTATTGTTATTTTATTATAAAATATATTATATTTAGGAAAATTTTGATTTTTTACATTTCCAAATTGTTTTTTTAATTCTTCATTTACTTTTTTAACTTCTTCTTCTTTTAATATTGAAACATTTATATATAATTTGTTATATCCATTTTTATCTTTCCCTTTAGAGATTTTAAATATTTCTTTTTGTTTTTTTGCTTTATTTACTTGATTTACTTTAACTTCTTCTTTGATTTCTTTTATTTTCTTTATTTTCTTTATTTCTTCTTCTGATAATTTATGTGGATTTATTTTTGTATTAAATAACATATTTGTATCTTTTTCTATTTGATAAATATCTTCTTCTGAATATATTTCAAAATTATTGAATATAGATATTATGTCTTCAACTTGATTATTAGTATATTTCTCATTATAGTTTAACCATATTTTATTTTCTTTCAATTCTACATTTTGATTTCCATATTTATTAACAGCATATTTATCAAATAAATATTTATTTATTTGATTTTGTTCTTTCTTTGATATATTTTTTGTTACAATAAGTACACTTTTCTTTTCTTCTTTTGTTTTTTCATCTATTTTTACTATTGATTTTATATCATATGTTTTATTATTATCAACTATTTCTTCATCTTTATTTATTGTTAATTTCATAAAACCTTTTTTTAATGTTTTGTTTTTTACTAATTCTTTAATTTCTTCTAAATTAATGAATATACCATTACATTCTGAATCATATTTTTTCCCTGTTTTGTTATCAACATATTTATTTGTATATTTTGTTATCAAAGTAAAATCTTCATCACTATTCTCATATCTTTTCTTACTATTTTCTTCTTCTTCTTTTTGTTTTTCTTCATAGTACTTTTTTTGTTTTTCTTTTCGTTTTATATATAATTCTTGTTCTTCTTTTGTTTCTTGGATTTTTATTTTTTTTAGTTTTTGTTTTATTTCATTTGTTTTTGTTTTATGTAATAATTCTTGTAATGCATTGTATGCAACCATTTCTCCATGTGCTCCATTATATAAATAAGCACCATTTTCAAATGCAAAAAACTGTAATTGGAATATATCTAAAGCCTCTCTTTTAAATTCTTCATTATCAATTAAAGAAATTAATTTTTTTGAATCTTCAAATATAGAAATGGCATTTTCTATTGTTTCTTTTGTTAATGAAGAAGCTGTTTTTTTAACAAATGATTGACAAACATCTGCTTTTTTCTTCCATTCAAATATAAAGTTTTCTTTTTCTTCTCCTATTATTTTTTGAGAATTAGTATATTCTTCTGCAATTTTTACTAAAAATGAAGTCATTTGTTCTTGAAACAAAATAGAACCATTAGTTAAATTAAGATTTTTAAAATATTTTCTTTCTTTTTTATTCTCCACAATAAAATCTAATACTGTTCTTTTTTCTATTGCTTTGGGTAAGAAAACTTTTTCTTCTTCTTCTATTTCTTCATTATTTATTTCTTCTTCTTCTTCTAATTCTTCTATTTCTTCTTTCATTTTTGGGTATCTATAATTAAAATAATCTTTTAATTCTTTTTTTATTTCTTCTGGATAATTTTCTTCTTTTAATATTTTTCCATCTAGTATTGATATTAATACCCTATCTTTTATAGAAAAATAATATTCAACATTATCTATTTTTAAAATTTCTCCTGTAAAAGCTGGTCTATTTGAGGCAGCAGCTGACATAATTTCATATATATTAGTAGAAGTTGATAATAAATCAATATTTTTATTATATTCTATTGGAAAATATTTTTTAATTATTTCCTCTGTTTTTGAATTTAAAATACTATTAATACTTTTATAAAAACCTTTTTGATTTTCAATATCAACATCTTTATAATTACTTGTTACTTCCTCTCCTGTTTCTAATGAAATTAGTGTTTCTTTTGTTGTTTTTCCATACAATGCTTTTGAAGGTTTTGGAACAGATAAACATAAAGTACCATACATTCCTTTAATGTTAATCTTTTCTTCTTCTAATCCTTTATATTTTAATAACATATCTTTTGCTGCTTTAGTTATTTGTGGTAAATCATTTTTAATAACATCTTCAACTGTCAAACCTTCTTGATTATCTGAATTTAAAATTGATTTTATTGTTTCTTCATTCAATGAAACATTTTCTTTTCTTGATATATTTTGATTAATAATATCAAATGCTTTTTCTACTAAATTACCTAATTTACTTTTATCTAAATGAATATATTTTGTTTTTTTAGTTACAAATTTTTTTAATTCTTCTGGAATTTCTATCATTTTACAAGGATGAATTGCATATTGTATTTCTTCATTTTGTAATTCTTTTTTTACCAAAAATAAGAAAAAACCTTTCTTGTTTAATAATTTAACTGCTCTTTCCTTATCAGTTCCTGCTACTTCTATATCTACATCTGCCATTGAAAATTTATATTCTGACATAAATCTTTCAGGAGGCATTAACTCTTTAATATCTCCTAATTTTCTTTCAATATCTTCATTTGGTAAATTTGTATATCCAAAAAGATCAAAAGAAGTAAATGAAGGAGCTGATCCTCTAATTTGATAAAAAATATTATTTTCTTTATATGTTTTTAAAATATCTTCTAAATCCATAAAATAATCTAATAAATCTCTTTTATTTTCTTCTTTAAACATTGAATATGTTTTTTCTATTAATTTCAATTCTTTTTCAACTTCTAATTTTGCTTTTTCTTTTCTTTCTTTTGATTTCCAAGAAATTTCTTCAATTCTTTTATTAGATTTCTTTAACCACCATTCTTTAAATTTTTCAAAATTTTCTGTTTCTTCATTATTTCTTTTTGTTATTTCTTGAACTTGTAAAGGTTTATTTAAATCCAATTCATGTGCCTTTATTACATCTTCATAAATTATTCTTTTTATATTTTCATAATATCCTTCTTTTGTTTTTGTTTCTTGACCAACATTTATATCATATATTTTTTTAAAAGGATTTTCACTTGAAGGGTTATTTATAAAAAAACACTTATCTATACTTTCTCCATAAATATTTTTTTTATAAATTACTTCATGTGGTAATGTTTTTCCTGATTCAATAAATAATACTTTTTCTATTTTTTTCTCTTTTAAAAGTATTTCATATTGTTTTTCCATTTTCTTTTCTAATCTTTTTTTATATTCTTGTACACTTTCATTTTTTGTTCTTTTTATATATTCATTGTTTATTTTTATTAGATTTAATAAATTATCTATATCTTTTTTTTGAATTTTTTTTATTTCTTTTCCATCTTTTATATATATACTTTTTAAATTTAATTCTTCTCTTTTATCTTTTTTTAGATACATATAAGAAGTCATTGTTTTTAAAAATTCTTTTTTATTTTTATAATATTCAACTGATTTGTTTAATGAAACTTTTTCTTCTTTTGGAATTTCTATTCTTATTTCTTCTGATCTCAATAGAGATAAAAAATTATTTTTTTCATTATTTTTTGAAGTTAGTATATCATTAATGTCATTTATACCTTTTAAACTTTCTACTACTTCTTGACCTTTTTTGATTTTTTTTAATAAATTTTTATCTTTATCATATATACTTTCTATAATGTTTTCTGTTGCTTCTTTACCTGAATTATCATTATCTAATAATAAAGTTAATTCCATTAAAGAAGGAGATTTTAATTTTTCTAATAATAATTCTTTAAATTCTTTTTTCTTTACAGTATTTACATTAGATAATGTTATTATTTGTACACCATTATATTGTCCTTTTTCTTTTAACATTTGTTTCAAAGATAATTCATCCATTTTTCCTTCTACTATAAATATTTTTTCTGGTGGTGCCATCATTAATGTTATATCAAATGTATTTTTATTAATCATTGTATATTTTGAATTATCTTCTCTATTAGTTGTACCTGCAACAATAGAAACATTATCTTTTTCAATTTGATTTACATATGGAAACAATATAGGATGGTCTTTTGTTGTTTTTATTTGTTTAAAATAATCTTCAAAATAATCAGTTTCATTATCTAGTTCTTCTATATTTATTTTTTCATTTGTTTGTTTTTTTACTTTTTCTAATACTTCTTTTATTTTAGTTTCATACTCTTTACTTTTTTCTGGTAATATTTTTTTATATTTATTTAAAATATTAACATTTGCTTTATATAATGAAATCAAATCTTCTTTTTTTATATAATCTTTACTTAAAATATTTTTTTCTTCTTTATATATATTAAATAATATATCTTCTAGTATTTCTTCTTTCTCTTTCTTTGAAAAATCCAAATCTTCTTTTGACAATCTTCTAATATCTATTACACCAGATTCTTTAATAGTTTCTTCCTTCAATCCTCTTTCTTTTAATTCTGGTATATTTCCATTTTTTATTGTTTTTGAATTTTTTAATATCTTTTCATAAGTTTTTTTTGTTACTATTTCTTTTATAAATAAACTTTCTGGATACTTTTCAAAAAAACCTCTTCTATTTTTTGGGTCTAAAGCTTTTTCAAAAATTTCTGGTGAAATACCTAGGTCTTCCATTAAGTCATCTTCATTATTCCAATATGGACTTGAAGTATGTTTAGTTAAAAAATAAATAATATTCCCATCTACTTCTTCTCCGTCACTAGCAAATGATTTTATTGTACCTGTTTCTTCATATATTCTTGGAGAAGTTCCATTAATTAATTTATCTGATTTCCCTTTTATTTTTTGATTTTTAATTTTTGGTAGATTTACTATTTTTTTAATAAATTCTAAAGAAAATAAACTTTTTCCATCTAATTTTTTATTTGTTGATTTAATTATCATTATTTCCCTTTTATTTTTTATTTCTATAATTTGTTTTCTTTTGTTTGTTTTGTTTTATTTTTGTTTTAATATCATTAATTATGTCAATAATCTCTGTTTTTTTGTTTTTCTGTGCTTCTATTAATTTATTAAAATCCTTATGATTTTGAGTTATTGAAATTAACTCTCCATTTAATTGTATATTAATATTGGATATTGAATAAGAAATAAGATTCTCTTTTAAAAATACATCTAATTTTTTATTATCATTCAAATAATTTTCATAATCACTAGGAATACTATAATATTTTTCATTTTCTTTGATAAAAGAAGGTCTTTTAGAAGGAATTCCTGAAATAACATCATTATATTCTTGTTCTTCTAATAAATATATTGCGCCATTTCCTATTAAATATTTTTCTTTTATATTACCATTTCCATTTGATATTATTTTAAATATATTTTTTTCATTTAATGTTTTGTTATTTAAATAATCTTCTTCATTATATAAAAAACTAAATCCATTATCTTCTTCTTTTTTTAAATATATTAAAGGTTGATTATATGTAATTTTATAATTTGTTTCCATTTTTGGTTGTGGTGAAGTAATAGTACCTTTTAATTCTTCCATTTTTATTTACCTTGTTTTTTATTTATTATAATTTTTTTAATGATATTTCTTTTTGCTTTTCAGTTTTTTTTGAGATTTCATTTTCTACATTATTATTTAATAATTGTAATTTATTAAAAATATCATTTTGATTTTCTTGTATCCACTTTTTAAATTTTATTATTGCTTTTTCATCATCTAATGCATATGTTTTTATTAAAATACCTGTTTCTGCACTATATAACTCTAAAATATTTTTATTTGTTTTTATACTTTTAAAAAATAAATGTGTATTTTCTCCTATTTTAATAAAACTTTCTTTATTAGAACTTAATTCTATATTATTTTTTGTAAAATCTTCAATTTCAGCATCTACTTTTTTTGGTGATATTCTTATTAATTCTTTTTCTTGTTTTTCTTTTTCTGGATCTTTACTTGTCCATCTCTCTATTTTATCTTCTAATCCTTCTCTTAAATCTATAATATATCTATTTTTATCAAATATTTCATTCATTTTTTCTTTGATTTTTCCTATTGAAATCTTCTTTTCAAAATCTTTCAAAAACTCCTTTTTTCTTTCTGATTTTTCTTTTCTCTCTAATTTTTGGTATTCTTCTTTTTTTTCTTCTTGTTCAAATAATTTTTTTATTATTTTTGTTTGATATTTTTTTGTATAAAAATCTATAATATTTTTCTTAATCATTTCAAAATCTTCTTCTGTTTGAATATCTTCTATTTGGTTTTCTTTTTTTATTTTATCTATTTCTTTTTGAAGTCCCTTTTCACCCATAATTCCATTTTTTAAATTATCTTGTCCTAAAAATACATTAGGAATTATACTTGGTATATTATCTGAGTTATCACCTATACAAATCTTTTCAAATAATGAATCTAAATCAACTTTTTGGGCAAATTTTTTACTTAGATTATTTATTTCTTTTGGATTGATTTTTACTATTTTTCCATATTCTGTATTTTCTATTTGTTTTGTATAATTAGCTAATTGATTTTGGTCATTATCTGTTGTAACAATTGAAACATTATATTTAATTAGTGATTTTTCATTTAATTTCATATATTTCCTTGTTAAGATTCCATGAAAATCATCTGCTTCATAACCTTCTTTATAAAACACTCTTTCTGGTGAATGTTGAGTATATATTTCTCTTATTATATTTAAAACCATTAAATCTATTCTTATTCTACCTTGTTTATATCCTTCATTTGGTAATTCTATTTCTTCTTTATCATATTCTACACCTTCAAATGTTAATTCTTCTATTTTATTTTCTTTTAAATATTTCTTTCTCCAAGAAAATGAATCAAATGTTAACAATTGGTCTTCTTCTAGTATTGGAATTATTTCTATTTTTTCATTTTTTTTAGATATCAATCCATTTTTTATTCTATTTGATATTAATAATTCCATAACTTGTACTATTAATTTTAAAGTGTCATGTAATTCTATAGGAAAACTTTTTATTAAACTTTCTTTAAATTCTGTTTTTGTTTCTTTATCTGATAATTTTTTTTCTGCGTCTTTAAAAAAATCTACTATTTCTTTGATTCTTTTTTCTATATCTAATTCTTCTATATTTTCTTCTTTTTTATGTATTCTTAAATCAAAAATTTCTTTTTTATTTTTTTTACCAAATATTATTGTGTTTAAAACTCTATGAAACACATTATTCATATCTTGAATTTCTATCATTTTAACATTATTAGACATTTATCTTCCTCTTCTTTTTACTTATTATAAAGTTTTTCTTTTTTTTTCTTTTAACATACAAAACATTATTCATATAAAAATTAATTTTTACTTAAAAAAGATTTATTTCATTTTGAAATATTATATAATACATTATGAATAAAATAGAAGTTATAAATAAAATAAAAAGGTTTTCTATAAAACAATTAGATTTTTCCCTAAGTTTTGAGGAAAATGTAAAAATTCATTTTGGAGAAGAAGCGTTAGAATTATTATTTGATTTTTTTAATAAATATAATTCAAACACTCAATTTTCTAAGGAAAACCCATTACTTAATTCAGAAGTTGATGCCATAATTGTTCTTTCTTTACATGATTTAGGAAAAACTTATTATCAAATTCTTGAAGACAAAAGTAAAAAAAAAATATAAAACTTCTAACTTTAAAAGATATTAAGGTTAGTAATGACACAAAAATTGGTACAAACAAAAGTTTATTGTGATTCTTCAATCACAAGTAAGCAAGATTGTCAAATAGGTTATATAGGTATAGAAGTAAATAGTGTAAAAGAAGGTTCTAAGTATTTTAAAATTTCAAATATAAAACTTCAAAAATGTGAGAGTAATCAACTTGAAAAATTAAGTATTTATTTAAGTATTGTTCTTTCCAAAGTTATTAATACGCAACATTTATTTATTTTTAATGACAATATAAATGCTGTTAGAGAGATACAATTATCATTAGAAACATTAGAAAAAAATTTTCCAAGTATATCTTCTTTACAAATTGGTTGGTTACCCAATACAAATAATGAATTATTAACTGTTGATTTTCTATCAAGAGGTAGTCATAAAAAAACTTTGGATTATCCAACTGAAATAATAAATAAATTGAGTAATTTATCTTATACTGAAATTATTTTACCTGATAGCTTTCCTGAATTAGATCATAATCAATTTATTTCTTACACAAACAATGAAGGATTTTTATTAAAAGTAATCTTTGGTTTATTTGAAAAATTTGATAAAGATTGTTATTTATCTTTCATAAAAGAACATTTGTTTCCTAAAAAACCAAGTATCAATCACATACTTAGATATGAAAATAATTATAGAATAAAAAAACAAACTAAAAATTTTTTTGATATTGATTTTTCAATGTTAGAAAATGTATTTAATTTTAATAATGATAAAATAGTTGATATAAAAGAAACTATAAATAAATTACATGAAAACAATAATATAGAATTATCTTTTGAAGAAAGAAAAATTTTAAAAGATAAAACTTCAAGTACTAATACTAAACTTATAATTGAAGATCTTTTTGTCTTAAGTGGACAAAATCTTTTATTTTGTTTAGATAAATCAAAACAAAAAAATATTAAAAATATAAGTAATACATATAAAGATTTTTGTTCTTTTTTTATTCCTATTGAAGATTTTGAAAAATTAAAAATAAGATATTTACAAGAAGAGCTTGAAATTTTATTTAATTTTGTTAACAATAAAAAATATAAAGAAAAACCAGAAGAAAATTTATTTTCTTTAATTAAGTTATTATTAGAATTAAATACAAATGAATTAAATTCTAATTTATTAAAAATATCTTTTTATTTAAATTGGTTAAAACTATTTAAATATAATAAATTTGAAGAATTATATAAAAATCTTACACAAGAAAATTTAAGTAAAATAAATAGGTTTTTTAAAAACAAAGACACTAATCACCAAAATTTAAATGGAAAAATGTTACATTTATTTAAGAAAAATTTTAGGATTGAAGATTTTAACCTTAGTTTAAAGAAATATTCTCAATATTATTATTCTGAAATGTTTTGATTTTAACCTTCTTTTAAGTCATTTTGTTATATAATTTATATACATTTAAAACAAGGAATTTCAATGATAAAAAATCCAACATTTTCAGAAAGAATGAAGCAAAGACTTTTAATTGATAATAAATTTAATATTCAAGGAATTCAATATATGATTTCAAAAAAAGAACTTATTGAAATCATTAAAAATAAAAAAATGAGTTTACTTAAAGATTTATCTTCTTTAAAAAATAAAAAAAAAGAAACTATTAAATACATTAATTATAGAGAATATAAAAATTCTTTGAGTATTAAAATAAATATGTTAGAACAACAATATGAATCCTTATTAAAATTTAATTCTAAAAATATAAATACAATTATTGAAGATTACAATTTATTAGTTGAAAGAGGTAATATTGATATTCAAGAAATAAAATATCTTCCTATGTACCCTCTTTCCCTTGAAGCTTTCTTTTTAGGTAAAGACAAACTTATTTTAGTTTAAAAAGAGTTTTTAAACAACTCTTTTTAATTTATTATTTTACTTTTATTGATGTTGTAACATCCTTAATAGAACCTTTTACTAAACTTGTAAAGTCCATTGTATCATCTATTGCTGTTTGTTTTAACCATTTATTTAACATTTTTAACATAATAATACTTATAGTAATAATTATATATACTAATGCAAATAACATCAAGAAAACTTTTATTTCTTCAAATGCACTTATAGAACCCTCTTTACTAATTGTTTCTAAATAATTATTTATTAAAAAATTCAATCCTATTTTATATATAGCAACATTTGATACTATTATTATCATAGTGAAAACTACATACACTAATGTTGAAGCAAATACCAATTTAAAAATCCAAGTATTAACATTATCAACTATTTTTATAAAACTAGAACCTCCATTTTTTCTCATATGTTCTTTATAATCACTTATTAAAACTTTTGTAAAAAAAGCATATACAGGTAATATTAAAATTAATGTCCAACCTATTATTGTTGCCAATACTGATAAAAATAAACTTGATATAATCAATAATCCAAAAGAATATAAAAATATTAATTTAATTATTCCAAATACAAGATTTAATACTTCTTCAGAACCCATTTTTTCAAAATCAAAATTTTTATTTCCTAAAAAATCTATTGATAAATTTTTTATTATATCTTCTCCAACATAACTCACAAAATCTATACTTCTATCAAAACTAATATTAGTATCATAACTATAATTTAGTTTTTGTACTCTTTCATATTCATTTACACCACCAGAACCATATATATTACTTAATGTATTTGCTAAATAATATGCTAATTTTGTTATATCTAATTGATTTGTTTGAAATATAGAATCTTTTAAGTTTAATACTAATGTCTTTGCTAATACTTGAAAAAAGTATAATGGATTATCTTGATTATTTGCCAAATCTTCTATATCTGATTTTAATTGATTAAATGTATCCATTTTTAATAATATTGTTTTTGCATAATCAATATAAATATCATCACCCATTCCTAACATTTCTCTTGCTTCTTGATATTTTTCAACTACAAAATTTACTTTTGATTTATCATATAAATTACCATAATTAGTACAAAATAATCTTTCTTTTTTACTTAAATTTTGTAATGTTATTTTTATATTATTTATATTTTGAGTTGATACATTATCATATGAAGTTCCACTTGGTAAACATTTTTCTATTTCTGACCAATTTGTTTTTGTTTCTAATAATTTTTTAATATAATTATTTTTTTCTTTTAATTGACCTTCTGATATTGTAGGTGTTGTACTCCATTTTATTGTATTATTATCTTTATCTACCTCTATATAATCAGAAAAAGACAACATTAAATCTCTTAATAAAACATTGTAATTGATTCCTTTTATATTATAAAAATTTTCAAAATTTATAATCCCATTTATAAATTCTTCTATTGAACTAATTCTTTCTTTATTTATTGAATATAAGCTCTTATTTTTATCTTCTATATTATCTTCTTCTATATTCAAGAAGAATACTTCTGTTAATAAATTCCCTTCTGTTGTATGAAATTCTTTTGGGGTAAAACTATTATTACTAATAAGGTTATCTTGTATTTTTAAATTAGTCAAACTAAATATACAAGTTGTTAAATCTTCTGTGTTACAAGAAATATTTTGATTTTCTAAAACTTTAACATTATTTAAAGTATCCATATATTTGTTTCCATATAAACCTTTAGTTTTTATTGTATCATTTAATAAATCTATTGAATAATATAATCCATTATCAGTATAATTATCTGTTTTTATTTTTTCATTTCCTTTTATATATGTTGATAAAAATGGCATTGATTTTGAATTTTTTTGTGTATATAGATAAGATTTATTATTATCAGAAGATTTTGTTAAATTATATTCTGTTTCATCTATAAATGTTATTTTCGTTTCTAGTATTTTATCCTCTTTATAATTATAACTTTCTATTGGGGTTATTTGGCCTGTTGTTATTGTTGAAGATTCTTTTGGTGGATTATTATTTATTGAATATAAACCTTCAAATGGAGATAATCTTTGAAATACATGTGTTTTAAGTTCACTTGATATTTTTGTAGATTGATGAATATATGGATTTAATCCATATCCATTTATTGTTATTTGTCCTTCTAACCATTTATCTAATATATTACTCATATTTGTGTATAATTCATTTCCATTTTCATCAACTTCAGGTAAGAAAACACTTAACATTTTTTCTCTATCACTTAAAAAATCTTCTGCTATTTTTAAAATATTTTTTATATAATTAATTTCATATATTAATTTTGATACATTCATATACTTTACTATTTCTTTTTCAAATGCTTGATTAATATTATTGTTTTCTATTCCTTTTATATCTTTTTTTGATATAGTTACATTTAATGGTAAACTTGTAATATTTTTTGATATTTCTACTTTAATAACACTTTCTTTTAATAAATTTACAAAACTTTCTTTTTCAAATAATCCTTGTGGTGTTTTTAAAGTCTCTAATATTTTTTTCATTATTTCCCAAAATATATATTTAACTGTTTGTGGTGCTAATGAATTTACTGTAATTTCATTTGGTGTTATTGGTACGATTAATTTTAAACTATCTGTATTTTCTGTTGTTGAGTTTATTTTATCTTTTGCATTTGTATTTTCATCTTCATCATAATCAATTCCAATTGATTTTCCATTTATTAATTGACGATAATAATATTTTCCTTCTTTTATTAATTGATAACTTTCCCCAAATGATTTAATTGTTAAATTATTTGTTGTTATAGTTCTTTGTAAAAAATTATTAATAAAATTAGATTGACCTACTTGTGATTGATTTTGAAAATCTGTGGTAGATAATGAAGCATCACCTATAACTCCAGTATAATCTGTAATATCTTGAGTTGGGATATGTCCAAAACCTATAATATCATTTCCATGCAAATATTTACCTAAATTCTCAAAATTATTTTCATTTACATTTAAAAAAGTTGAATTATCAAATTTAAGTCCATTATTTATCACTTCATTTCTTGCAATTTTTTCGGCTTTTAACATTGAAACCAATCTTGTTGAATTAGTATTCATTGTATCTTTACAAGACATTTTATTTCCTGTTATTTCTGCTTTACAATCCTCTTTTAAATCTTCATTATTCATATTTACTACATATAAATTACTATTTAAATCTTCTATTCTTTTTGGAAAAATTGATTCCAACAATACATTTGATAGTATTTTATAACCTGTTTTTATACCTTGGTTTGCATTTTGACTACTTTCTGCACTAGATATTTTATTTAAAAGTTTCACTAAATCATCTATTTTAGAATTTATTCTATCTATTTGGTCTTTATAAAAAACTTTATTTATTTCATTACCTGAAAATAGTTTATTTATTGTTTCTTCATTCATTTCTTGTAAATCTTTTGATAGATTTAGAATGTTTTTTTCTGATTCTTTTCTCTCTATATGATTAGTATTCACATCAACTGAAACATTAGCAATAGATTCTTGTAATGAAAATAATTTAACTATTTTTTTTATTGGTTGTCCAGCATCTCCTAATGCATCACCATTCATTCCAACTAATTTAACAAATGAATTAGATATAGTACAACCTTCATAATCTTCTGTATTTAAAAAATAATTCATTTCTTCTATTTGTTTAAATGTACCATTATATATATATTCTTCTTGTCCATTTTCTGGAGTCTTGTTTTTTAATGTCAACATTACACTACTATTAGAACCATCTTCCATATTTAAACCATATGTTGTTATACCTGTTTCTTTATTATCTGAGATTTCTTTTAAATCAAATCCGTATATCATTCTTTCTATGATACCTAATGGTAATGCAAAAAGTAAAGGTACATGTACAGTATCTTTATTTGATATTGTTGATACATTTGCCAATGAAGTACCTGCATTATGACTATTTATATCTGGTGTCCAACAAAAAACTTGATTATTTTTCATTAATGGTTTCATTAATACAACTGGAACAGGTTTTAAAAATACAATTGATATAAAAGTTAATAATATTATTTTAAATAATATATTATTTGTCCAAGATTTCCATATAAACATTTCAAAGATTTCTAATAATGTTAGATTTTGACTCTTATCTAATGTTATTAATTTATAAATATATTGTATAAAAATTATAACAAAAATTATTAATGCTAAAAAAATGCCTAATGTAACTAAACCTTTAACTGTATATAATTCTTCATAAATTTTTAATATACTATCATTCTGTACAAAATCAAGCAAATAACTAAATACAAAACTATTTTCATGATGAAAAAATACTTCTGCATATGAAGCTGCTTGTAATGTATTACTACTTACTAATACCAATATTAATATATACCAAAATCTCATTTTTTTATTCACCTCTTCTTTTTCCTATATAAGAACCTAAAAACTTATATATATAATTCATTAATTTAAATACTAAATAATAACTTCCTACTATTATAAATGGTAACATATAGTAAGCAACAAATATTTTTTGTGTTATTATGAACTCAAACATATAACCTGAAAGACTTATACCTATTATAGTTGCAAACATATAATAAATAAATATTGCAAATATTAATATTAATAAACTAATTATTATATTTAGTGTACTTGTTCCTATAAATTGTAAGAATTTTGATATATTTAATATATCATTATTAATATTTTTTATTTCATTACCTATATGTTCTGGATTTGCTAATGACAATATTAATTTATACACTAATATAAATATTTCTATCACATAATCTAACAATAATTTTTTAAATATATTTATTATTGTTTTAAACATTAAAAATAATGGTTTTAAAATATAATTAAATATAAATTTAACCATTTCTAAAAATGTTTTTAAAATAAATAATAATAACAATAATATAAATCCTATTACCAACAATGTTTGCCAAATAATTATATATTTTACTGCATAAATAACTTTTGACAAAATATATGCACTTACTTGAATAGTTGGTAATGTATCTATATCTGAAACAACATCTAAACCTTTTTCTAATATTGTTAAAATACCAAATATTATTATTTGTTGTGTAAAATGACTAATTAAATCTCTTTTTGTTGAATCTTCATTATATATAACTTCATTTAAAGCACAAGCTTCTAAACTTTTATTCTTATTTTCTAAAAATTCTAATATAGTTAGTGGTTTTCTTGTTTTTAGACTCATTATTGCATTATCTAACTCTATTAATTGATTATCTAAATCTTCTTCAAATATATCTTTTATTCCTAATATATTTAAAGAGTTTTTTAAAGGAATATCTAAATCATTTGGATATTCAGAAGTTATTATTTCTTTTTCTTCTTCTTCTTTTTCTTCCTTTTCTAATATAAAGAAGTCTTTTATCATATTTTCTAAAAATGAAAATAACTTATTTAATTTAAAACTTATTAATAATGAATATTCTTCTATTGCTCTTGTTACTATTTCATTTGAAGTCATTTCTATTAATGTTTCAAATAATTCTTGTATTAAATTAGGTACACTATTTGATATGAAATTCAAAATTATAGAAGTTTTTGAATTGTCCCATATATTATCTGTACCTAATTTTTCATATATCTCTTCTTTTATTGGGGTTTTTACTTCTTCTTTTTCAATAAAATTTTCAAAATTTTCTTTTAGCCATACTATTTTTTCACTCAATAGATTGGTAATACCTGCATTATCATTAGGATTTTTTTCTAATATTCTATCTTTTATTTTTGGTAAAATGTTATTTGTAAATGAATCAACCTGCTTTGTAACAAATTCTTCTTCTGTTTCTGTTGTTTCTTTTATGTTTCTAATTTCTTCAAAAATTTTACCTGTGTTTATTTTTTCAATTCCATTTTCTAAAACTATATTATATAAACCTTCATTTTCAATAAATGAATTATTATATTTTATACTTGTGTTATATCTTGTTATTTTATAATGTGTATTATTAACTATAGATTTTATAAAACTATTTATGGAACTATCTGAAATATTATTATTTAATAATGCAAAATAATTATGTTTATATTCTATATTTTTCATTATATCTTTTTCAACTAATGTTGAAACTTGTGTATAGTTTTTATATTTAACATAAAAATCATGATATTTTGCTAAAACTAAAGAAATAATTTTATCTAATTTGTTTTTCTTTTTTGCTATATTAATTATCTCTTTTTCTATTGTTGTTTTACCAACAGATATTGTTGATTTTGATTTTTTTATTAGATTTAATTCTTGTAATTTTTTAATATAATCTGTTTGTGTATCAAATAAATAAACTCTTAATTTATTTATTAATGTTATATAGTTATTTATATCTTCAAATGTTTTTAATTTTATTTCATTATTATTAATAACATTACTATCTATAAATGTTATATAATTTGATAATAAATCTATATATGAAGATTTTAAATTTTCATTTTTGTTTACTTTTGTATTATCTATTAATTTTTTAACTTTTTCTTTTTCATAAACTTTTGGTTCCAATGTCATATTTATATATTTTCCAGTATCATCTTTTGGATGAAAAAACACATTAGAACCTCTTAAAATTATATCATTATCTATTGTTGTATAATTATTTTGGTCTGTACCTATTAAACCTAAAATAGCAAATTTTACTTGTGTATTATTATTAGTTTTTATTGGAGTAATATGTGGTATATTACTTTTTGATATTTCTTCAATTGATTTATTTAATTCTATTTTACTTGTTTTTTCTTTTGTATCTTTAAACATTTCTAAATACAATAATAAATCTAAGTATGGAGACAAATAATTACCAATAAAATTATATGATTCTAAATTACTTTTTAATTCATCTATTGAATTTTTATATGCTTTTTGAAAATGATACAATACCTTTGGTATACTATCTGCTGTTTTATTATATTCTATACAAAAGTTTTTCTCTAATTCTAAGTTTTTATCTAATTCTATTTTTACACCATTTACAGCTAATTCATTTGACCATAATGGACCTTGCGTATATAAACCTTTATAACTACTTTCAATATTTTTATTATTTCCACAAACATCTTTCTCGATAGTTAATTTATCATTTCCTTTTAAATTTCTAAATAAATTAATATATGATTGTTTTTTAGGATTAATTTCATCTTCATTACTCTTTGAATCTATATAAATAATATCATTTAATTTTATTTCTTCTCCATTACCATTACCTTTTTCTATTTCAAAAACTGTTGTTAAAGGAGTATTATATGATACTGAATTTATAATTTTATTTTTTATATCAATACTTGATTTTACTTGTGCACCTTGTAACATATATTGTATCACTTGTATATTGTTTAATTTCTTTTTTTGATTATTTGCTGATTGACCACTTACTCTTGTATCTAGTTCTTTATTTATATCATTTATATTATTTGGTGCATCTAAAATATCATCATTATTATTTATATATCTATTTAAATAATCATTTGTTTCAGAAGAAAAAATATTGAAATTATTTGCTATTTGTGTTACTGTTGTTGTATCCTTTGGTATACCAAATGCTAAATTAAAATAAATATATGGAATTGACAAACAATCTATTGTTGGTATAATTTCTTCACTATTACATTTTTTTTCATAGTCATTTTCAACATTAAAAAAACTACTATCAAATAGGTTATTTGACCATAGTTTAAAATTTTCTTTAAAACCATTTACTTCCAACCCTTCTTCCATATTCATTTTTTGATTTATATAAAACCATTGATTTGCAATATTTTCTGATAGATTATTTGAAAAATACTTATTTAGTATTACTTGATAATTTGGTAATATTTTTGATTTATTTGTATTTATATTAGAAAAACTTTCATCTGAATCTAATAAAATTCTCTCTAATAATGAAATATCATTAATTAAATTATCTTTTACATTACCTTCTTTTTGTAATTCATTTAAAATATTATCTATAACACCCATTTTAGTTTTTGAAAAATAAACATTATTATCAGAAGTATCAACACTTAAAAATTCATTAATATTGTAGCCATCAAGTCCATCATTAGTAGTATTTGTTATTCTAAATATTTTAGGAAATCTATCAGAATAAATATTTGTCATAGTTATATTTGTACTTACACCTTCTATATCTGTTTTTGTTAATTTTGTATAATGTTTAGTATTAAATTCATCTGATTGTTGTTTTTGTTCTTCTAATGGTTTTCTAAATTCTTTTATTTGATATTTTAATATTTCTTCTTCTATTTCTTTCATATTTTCTAAATATTTTTGTATATTTAAGTTGTTTTTACAAATATAATTTCTTGTTCTATAATTAAATATATATGGATATCTTTCAGTTGATGAAAAATTATAAAATTTACCAGGACCTAGATTTTTTTCACAAAATTCTTTTTTGATGTTTTTTAAATATTCTTCTTTATAATTTATTACATATTCTGATTTTTGTCCAGTAAGTTCTCCATTAATATCTGTAATTATACTATCTTTTTCTTGTTTTATATTTTCATAAGGTTGTTCTAAAAAAACTTTATTTTCTATTAAAGTTTTCCTTTTAATAAAACATTGTAATTTTATTGTTTCTATTTCTTCTTCATAGTTTTCTAACAATAACCCTAAAATAAAATTATTAGATACTTCAATAGGGTTTTTTAAAATATCTATATTATTTTCAATATAATTATCAAAAACCCAAGAATTCCAATAATCTGGGAATATTGGATAATAATCTTCTTGCGAATAAGTAGAACCCATTTTATTTTCTTCTTTAATTATATCCCCATCTAGTGAGAATACAACCTGAGTTACAAATTTAAATAAATAATAAATTATATTTGGTACTTTATATGGTTCTATATTATCTTGGTCTTTTGAATTATCAATATTTTTAGATAATTTAAATACTAATTTTACTTCTTTTGTTTCATTATTTATTGTTTTTGTAAAAAAATCACCATTTTGTTGTTTTTTTGCTTGTTCTACATCTACTAAAACAATACCACCCTCATTTGGTCCTACAAAAAATGACAAGTATCCAAAAAAGAAAATAAATTTCATTACTATTGATTCATAAAAAAATGCTTTCCAAGAACTAAAATTACCCAAAGTATCAAAAAATACATCTTTTGCAAAAATAAGTAATAACAACATATATAAAACTATTATACTTGGTATTATTTTAAAAAATATTAGTATTATCAAATCACTAACTGATATACTTTCTGTTGTAAATAGTGTACTTGAAAAAATATTTTCATTATAAAATAAATAATCTATACCTGATAATATATTAACAATACTTTGATTTACTATTTCACCAGAAGTAGGTAATAGTATTGTTTTATTTGTTTCAAATAATCTATCTAATAAATTATTTTGAAATAATTCATATAAATTTATTGCACCTTGTCCTAATATATTATTATCAACACTTTGTGAAAACCAATTAGTTCCAAATGTATCATTTATATATGCAGCTGCACCACTTAAATAAATTAATATAGGTAGTAATGAAATTAACCATACCCAAAAAAGTATTTTTTTTGTTTTTGCGTCATGAGTTGTCATTTAATTCCTACTGAACATAAGAATTAGGTGTATCACCTTCTTCTATAATACTTATTTGTTTATTTGTTTCAAGTTCTAATTCTTCAAAATACATTCCATACATATTTTTTATTTTTACAATTATAGGATATATTTTATTTTCTTCTTCTTGAGCTTTTTTTGGCCAAGTTATTAAAATGTAATCATGTAATGCATTATAATTTATTGTGAATAATTTATCTTTTTCAGTTTGTAATATATTTTCTGATTCAATTGAATTATATTCAATTAAAGTTTTTGTATCCCATTCTATAAAATAATTTACACCAGAAGTGATTTCATAATAATTATCCTTATTTATTTTTTCTTTTAATATGTATTTTTTTGATATTTGATTTAATTTTTCTTCTAGTTTTGATAAGAAAATCGGTAGAGCTTTTAATTCTGCTTCTTTTTGAATAATTATTTGATTTTTATATTCTTTAAAAATATTATAAATTATTTCTTTTTTGTAATTTTCCATTTTATTTGTACTCATAACTTTATCAATAATTTTTTTATCTTCTAAAAAATCTTCATTTGTATATATTTCTTTATTTATAAAATCTTTACTTAATTCTTCTATATTATATTCTTCTGATTTAATATAAGAATTATTTATTTTTTCATTTATTAAATCTTTTTCTTCATTTTTTATTTCTTGGGCAAATATTTCTTTGGTTAAAATTAAAAATATAAGTAATAAAAATATTTTCTTTAAAGACATATAAAAATCCTTTTTTATATTTATTATAATCTTTTTTTTTCTTTTGTTTTTTATTGTTAATATTTTATTATTTTATATAATTGATACAATTTACTTTCAAACCAAACTTTCTCATTTCTATCCATTTGTAATAATAAATTTGATAATACATAATTATCTTTTCCATATGATGACATCATTTCATAAATTACCATTGATAATATTTTATTTTCATATGTTTTTTCTAAATTTTTCAACAAAGTATCTTTTAATAAAATTGATTTTTCACCTGATTTTGACATAGATTCTTCTATTTCTTTTATTTGATTTTCTATTGTTTTCTCTATTAATAAAGAATTATTATCATTTGGATTATAGTATAACAACTCTTCTTCTTTATTATCCCTTGAAGATATTTTTGGATCTGATTCTACTAATAAACCTACTAATTTTTTTGTACTGTTTGTTAATACACTTTGAAATGGTAAATTATATGTTGTATTTATACCAAACATACTTAAATCACTTGGAACAAAAATAAAACTTTTAGAATTATATATATCAGCTATCATTTTAGATACTTTATTAATAATATTTTTTTCCATTTTCTCTATTCTTTTATTTATTTCAGAAGTTACATCTTCATTAAATAAACTAGAACCTGGTAATAATTGTGCTCCTATATTATTATGTAAATTAATTACTGATTTATAATAACTATTATCTGATATTGATATATTTAAGTTATTAAAATTATTAATAATTTCTTGTTTCCTACTTGTTGAGTTTAGTTGTTTAATCCAATATGAAAAATATTCTCTACTTTTTATTCTACTATTTATATATATATTATTCAACATTTGTTTTGATACTTCTAATGCCTCATACATATAATTATTCATATGTTTATTTTCTTTTTTTAATTTTCCCAAATAATCATTTATTTTTATTTCAAATGATTTCACATTTTTTTCTTCTAATTTCATTATTCTTTCTAATTCTGCTTTTTCTAATTTAGATATATTGTTTAATTCATTTTCTAACTCTATTTTTGTTATAAATGAATTTGTTGTTATTCCTTGTGATTCTAAATTTTCTCTCATTTCTTTACAATTAGAACCACAATTAGCATCATTTACCATTGCTATTGCTTTTTTCTTTAATGTATTGTTTAAATCATTTTTTGTTGATAATTTAAATAAAACATCTTTTTTTGTTGTACATTTAAATTGTTCACTTTGATTTTTAAATATCATCTTTATTAAACTATTTAAATATCTTTGAATATCTTGTGTTATATAATTTCTTGTTTCTTTTACACATACAGGATACAATTCCTCTGCTGCCATCTCCGCAAAATCTTGACACCCTTTTTTCTTTTCAGAATTATTGATAGTAGTTCCACCACCACCAAATCCAAAATAACCAAAAGAACTAAAATCTACTTTACATACTTTATTTATAGACATAACACATAATTCTTGATCTACAGTAGAACCTTTCCCTGCCTGATCATTTGTTTTTTCTCTTTCCTCACAAGCTTTTTTTATTGCACTTGTTGATAACACATAAACACCTCCTAAAACATTTGAAGCATTCAGTGGTAATCCTTTTGATTCTGCTGTTTTCATCAAAGTACATCTTGCTTTAGAAACACCAGTTATAACCATATCAACTGCTGTTCCTATAATAAATTCATCACTAGTATAATAAAGCATAAAATCTTCTACTTTATCTAATGTTTCACTTACTAGTTCATCCATTTGGTCTTTTGCTTTTTGTAGTTGTTCTGATACATTTAAATTAAAACCATTTTTTAATGATGCATTTAAACTATTTGCTCTTTCTAACTCACATCTTTGAGCAAAAGGATCCTTCTCTTTTGTTCTTTCAAATGCATTTGTTAATTTTATATTTATATTATTTAATACATTTTTTAACTCTTTTCTTTCTTCTTTTTTTACTGTAATATTTCCTGAATCTATAAATGATTTTGTACTTAAATAAATATTTTCACCTAACATTGATAAATTTTTTAAAAAATCATCTGAAAGTTCTTCTTCCCCTTCTTCTTCTACTCCTATAACCTTTTTTAATAAAATTACTTTATTATCTATTAAATTTACATTTTGTTTAGCAACATCTTCTGACATCTGATACATTATCTTACCAGTTTTTGTTGGAGAACTTTTTTCTCCTCTAATTTTTTTTATAAGTTCTTTATATGTGTTATTAATTATTGGAAATATAAAATTATTATTTTTTTTACCATAAAATATTAAAGAAATTAAATACTTTTTTCTTTCTTCTTGGACTTTTTTTGCTCCTTCTATATTTATATCTCCTTCATAATATTTAAAGTTTGGAGCCAAATAACTATAAATACCTATTTTCTCTTTACCTTCTTTTGTAAAAAACTTTTTGGTTTCATAATTTAAATCACATTTTTTAAATATTATTGTTTCTTTTTTTTCTTCTTTCAAATCTGATTTCTGAGTATTTATTCTACTTTCATCATATAATTTAGAATATATATTTTTAACTGTTTTTAATTTTTTTTCTGTCTCAATATCATTCTCATAATCATATACATATTCTTTATAATATTTATTTACAAGGTTATTATTTAAGGCTGTTTCATCACTACAAATATTAGACAATGTACTAGCATTTAAAAAAAATGGACATAAAACTATTAACATTATTTTAATTTTTTTCATTTTTACCTCTTATCCAATAATAATTTCAACATTAATTGTCTTTTTAGCATATTATTTTTAATAATTTCTAATTCATACATTAAATTACTATTTTTTTCTGTTATTCTTTGTTGAGCTATTGCATTTAATTGAGCATACATATTACCATGTATTCTCATTAAAGTTAGAACTATTTTTCTTTTTATATATTTTACTTGCTTTAATAAAAACTCCATATCTTTTTTTGAAACACCTTCTAACATAGGTATATTTTGTGAATAAAATATTTTTTCTGGGATTTCATAATTTGGTTTTTTCAATCTTGTTTCTAAACCATATAATTGACTATTTGTTGATAAATTATTTTTTGATAAAAACATATATAATTTTGCTGGATCTTCAAGTTCATATAATATTCTAATTAAATCTATTAATTCCATATTATCCAACATTAATGATTGATAATCAAATACTATTTCATTATTTGTAAAATTAGAAGTAAAATCATATTCTTGATTAATATCTAATGCTTGAATACATAATAATTTTAATGTATTTTTTAAAATTTTTACTTCTTGAGTATTTTTTGTTTCATTGTTTGGTACTTCTTCTAAAAATATTTCTTTTGATTCTGATATTGGAAACAATCCTTTTCTTTTTGTTAAAAAATCTTTTACTTCTACATAAATTGGTCTTCCATCTCTAAAAAACAAAGATTTATAATTTAATTCTTTTGTTTTTTCATATTGTAGTTTTATTATATCTTTTACTATTTCTTTTTCATCATAAATAGGGTTTCCATATTTATCACTTGTAAGATTTTTATTTATTATATTTATTTCTTCTTCTTTAGTTATTTTTTTATTTGTATGAATATATTTTTTACTTGCTTTAATATTTAATTCTCTTAAAAAAACTGATATATATCTATCTTCTTTTTTTAATATATCTATATTAAAGTTTTTACAATAATTATATATTGCATTTTTATTATTTTGTATATTTTCATCTTTTTTCTTTTTTTCAAATATTTTTCTAATCTCTGCCATTTGATTTGCATGAATTCTTGATACTTTTTTTAATTAAAATATTTTTTTTATTAAGTATTCATATATTTCTTTATCTCTATTGTTTTTATATATCCCACTTGTTAATAATGTTGGAAATATATATTCAAAAACTTCATAATTTTCAGAAGGATTTAATTGAAGGATGTCTATTGTTTGATTGTTAGGGGTATATTTTATAGTAACATTAAAATGTACATCTTTTATTATTTTACCTAATTTATTTTTTTCTTTTTTTAATTCTTTTTCTTCTTCTTCTGTTTTATTATTATTTTCATTTTCTAATTGTTTTTCTGCTTCTTGTCCTTTTTCTATTGTATCATTTAATGTTTCTGTTGTTTGTTCTAGTACTTCTTTTCCTACATAATTAACTTCTGCTTTAACAGAAGGTTTTATATATCCACCTGTTAATGTTGTTTTTGCTCCTTCATTAGATTTTGATAATTTTCTATTTAAACCAATAGTATTTAAAGATTGACTTTCAATTAATTCTCTTTGTGTTTTCATTCTTTTTGTCATTTCTTCTAATACACTATCTACAAAACTTGTACTTTTAGTTCTTTGTAAATTTTTAACTGAAAATACTTTTTTGTAATACTCTTTACATTCCAAAGACATATTATTAGAATTTTGGTTTGTATCTATTGATAATGATAGATTTATTATTTTTTGAATAAATGCTGTTGCCCATTCATATGATAGTTTCCATTTTTCTTGGTCTAAACCTGTAGCATCTTTTCCTGATATACACCCTTGAATACCTACTAATTTCATAAAATCTATACCAAAATCTGCTTGTAACATATCTTCTTTTGATGTACCAAAACCAATAGCAAAATTACCTGTAAATGATTCTTTTAAATGTGTTTCTACACACTTTAATACAGAAGTTGAATCATACATTTTTTTTAAAGAATTAGCTGACAATCCTTCATGCACAATTAAATAATGTATTCTAGCTATCAAACTAGTTAATAATTCTACTTGAGTTTGAAATTTCATTTGATTTAATAAAGTTTTTAAAGAACCACTTGAGAACATTGCTAAAAAATCATTTATAAAACTATCAATAGAACCTTCTATATCTATTTTTCCAGTAGAACAATTAAATTTTGTATCAAGAGAAGCAGAACCTAGTTTTATAGTTCCATGATCTAATTTTAAACCTGGTGTTACTTCTGTTATTCCTTTTTTATTTGTTATTTCTTTTATTGAATAACCTGTTTCTGTTAACCATATTTCATTTGAAAATAACATTGTTATAGGAAAGAATAATAATAATAATAATTTATTCAATAATATTCCTTTTTATTTTTATTATAATTCTTTTTTTTAAAGTTTCTTTTTATTGTATTTATTATTAAGACAAACACAATTTTTAATTATCATATTATAGAAACCTTCCTTTTATTATAGGAAGATTTCTATTAATTTTTATAGTATTGGTCTATTGCCTGTCCTCCATATGGATTTTCCATTGAATTTATTTTTTCAGTTTCTAATGAATCCCCTAATATTTCATTTGTTTGGCCACCACCATATTGTGTTGCTTTTTCATTATTTTGTAATAAATTAATATGTTCAAACATAATTGTATTCATATCATATTCTTTATTACTATCTACATCTATTTCTCCATCTATATATTCTGATTTTATAAATATAGAAGATTTATTTTCTTCATCCACTTTTTCTTGTATTTTTTTTCTTTTTTCTTCTGCTGATAGGTTTGATAAATCTTCTTCATTTTCTTTTTCATTTAAAAACTTATTATAAACTGAGTTTTCATTTATTGAATCTCTTATCATTCTAGTCCCTTCACCTGTTTGATTTTTTAAATCTTCTATACCTTCTCTCTCTGCAAAACTTAATTCTTGATAATTTGATTGTTTAAATTTATTCTCTGCTTCTTCTATTTTATTTGCTTGACTACTACCTAATATATCTTTTGTAGGTCTTGGATTATTTCTTAACTTATTTGTTATCTCTTGATTTCTATTTTTTTCAAAATCTGATCTTTTTATTGTAACTTCTTCTACTACTTCTACATCTTGTTCATCAATTTTAGTCACTTTATCTTGTCTTTTACTTTCTATTTTTTCTTTGTTTTCTTTAAAGAAAGAACCTAACAAAGAACTTTGTCCTTCATTTTCTCCTATACCTAGCTCATTGTAACCACCTATTGAAGATTTAACTCCATTGATTTGTTCATTTTTTTCTTCATCATTATAAAAAGAAACTGCTGACTTTATATTATTTTCTTTATCTTTATCTTTTACTGTAACTTCTTCTTCAGTATTGTTTATTGTTTCTGAAGTTGCATTTTTATTTGTATCTTCTATATCTCCGCTATATTTATTAAGTAAATTATCTGTTCCTTGTGTCATTTCATCCATATCACCTGTTCCACTTCCAAATATTTTTTGTAATGTTGAAGGTGTTGATAATGTTCCACTTCCAGAACCTTCAACACTATCATAAGACTTAACAATATCTTGTCCATCTCTTGTATCTATAATATTATCTTTATTACCTTCTTCTTTTTTTATTCTTTTACTTATTACTAATTTACCATCTTTTATTTCTTTACTTATACCATCTTCTTCTATTGCTTTTCTTTTATTATATTCTATATTTGCCTCTTGTGCATTTAATGCAGCTTGTTTGTTTGTTTTATCTTTAAATAATTGTATATCCATTGTCTCACCAGTCATACTATCTACTCTTTCTCTTGTTCCATCTGCTTTTCTTGAACTTAATCTTGAATTTCTATTTAATAAACTATCTTCTAAATCTTCAAATGATATTTTAGTTTTTGGTTTTTTTGCTTCTTCTTCTGTTTTATATATATCTTCACATCTTTCAACTGCTCTTGTATCTTCTTGACAAGTAAAACCTTCTCCACAAGGAAATTTTTCTTCCTCAAAACAATATTTTCCTTTCCATTCTCCATTATTATTTATACATTTTTTTGATTTATATATAAATGGATTACCTTCTGACCATTTTGCTCTACATTCATAACCTTCTCCACAAACACTTTCATCATTTATACAATATTTTATTATCTCAGGTGTTGTTGGATCTGTTTCATCTATTGGTAAACATTGTTTTTTAAGTCCTGGTTTATTTATATAAATTTTTTGTTCTGTTTCCCTTTCTTCACCTTTTTCATCTAAAATTGTTGATGTTTTAAGTTTTCTTGTTATATATTCATTTTTATATTCATTACAAGATTCTTCAATTAAATCTAATCTTGTTTTATCATCATAAGAAGGTTCTTGCATTAAATCTTCTCCTAATTTAGAAGCAACTCTTGTAGAGTTAAATGCTGATTTATCTTGACTCATTAACATATCATAAATATTTAAAGTTTCAAACATAACTTGATAATTTTTATCTTTTGGATTTATTTTATTAATAAACACATCTCCAAAAATTTTACAACTTTTTGCTCTACTTTCAGAAAAAGTTTCTATTTCTTTTCTAAAACATTCTTTACTTAAAGAATCTATTCCTTCTCTATAATCATTATTTTCTATATATCCCTCTGGACAAACTCTTATAGTTTCTTTTTCATTGTTATATGTATATAATTTTTGAATATATGGTTCATATCTTTTACATTTTATATTTTCTTCTTCTGTATATTCTTTTTCTTCTTCTGAATTCCAGTATACATTTTGTGTATCTAATTGAAAAATATTTGTTGTTATTTCTAATGCTACTTGCGAAGGAGTATCAACATTTATTTGTTCCTCAACTTTTATTGTAGAACCTTCTTCACAACTATATACCTTTTTTGCTGCTCTTGAGATATCTCTTTTACAATAATTTCCTTCTAAGTCCCATGAACCAATAGTATGTTCATTATTCCAAGTTTGTCCTAAAAGACCTTCACAAGTTTTAGTTTTTCTTATACAATTTGTTCCAGACAATGTAGTATCAGAAGGACAAGTGTATATTTTATTTGGTGGTCCTGGACAAGTTTTATTTGGTTCGGTTGCTGTTGGACAATCTATTGTTGTCTCTTCTTCATAATAAGAAGCTTCAAAAGTTTCATACAATGTAATTGCTGTTTGTGTTTCTACTAAATCACATTTTGTTCCATTTAAATTATATTCTGCATTTGTAAATAAATAACAAGTATGACTAGCAATAGGTTCTTCTTCTTCTAATTTATATTGTAATTTTTCAGGTTCATGTTTATCATTATCAATACCTTCATAACCATTAAAATTATAATCTGCTTCCTCTCTACAATCTCCTGATACAATATGGTTACTTAATACTGATACTTCTTTTGGATCTTTTTCACTATTTTCTAATATTTGTTTAATATTTTTATAAGGAGGTACTACACCTGTATATTTATCAATCATTTTTGGTTGATCTTCTAATGAAGAAACACTTAAAGTATCTGAATATAAATAATAATCAAATAATTCATTTTGATATATTTTTTGTGGGGTTGTCCCAGCATCATAAAAATCACCTATTACACATATACTTTTATCTATTTTTGATTTCCAAATAAATTTTTCTACATTTATTGGAGTATCTTCATAACAAGGTTCTGAAATAGGATTTACAAAACCACTATTTTGTAAAATGTTAGATATTTCTGCTACTTCTATATCTTCTTTTATATCAGTACTATCTAATAATAAACCATCTATAAATTCTCTATACATATTATTACTTTTTATTTCTGGGGCTAAATTACCAGCTGCATTAACACATTTAGCTGAACTTATTGAAAGTTCTAAATTTTTTGCTTCTTCTACTTTTGTTATTTTTTTTGCTTGGTTTGCAAAAGTTTCATAATATCCATTACATACTTTTGTTTGATATGGATTTGGTACACCATATAAATCATTATATGATTGACCAAAATTTGTTTTTTCATTTTCTTGATGCATTATATAATAATTCATTCTTAAATAATTATTTATATCACCCGCATTTAATATATGTCTATTAATTGTATTAACTCCTGATTCTTCAGTTAGTATCACATTTGGTATTAATGTTTTACATAATTGTTTTCCTTCTTCATTTTTATCTGATTTCATTTTTATTTTAAAACTTAATAGTCCTTCTTCATCTTCTTCTTCTATTATGTCACATCTTTTATCTTTATCAATTTTTCTAGTTTCTACACAAGACCAATGTTTTTCTCCTTCTTTATAAGGCTTCATATGTGATGTATAATTTTTAACAAATGCTAAATTAAAATAATCTCTATCTATTTGAGCATGTTGTTTTTGTGATAAATCCATTACACATTTATCAAATTCTTTTGTATTGATAAAATTTTGTATAAAACTATCTATTCTTTCTATTTTTTTATCAAATTTAGTTAAATACTTAGCAATAATATGCCCCATACTATGAGTAACAAACTGACATCTTTTATGTTTTAACATTTTTAAAATATTTGTATATTTATCTTTATCTATAACTGGATCTATTTCTATATCAAAATCTGTTTGACCTACTATTTTATTTACTTTAAATTCTTTCTCTACTCCATTTATCTCATATTTAAATGATAATTCTCTTTCTTTTCCTTCATCTCCATGTACATATATTAAATTAAATAAATCTTCTGCTTTTATTGTCTCTATTTCACCATTTGATTTTGTATAATTTAATTCTCCATTATTATATGAAGATATAAACAATCTTTTTGCTTTTTCAAATAATGCTTTTGTACTTGAATATGGTACTTCTGATTTTGGATATGTGTGCGTTACATCTATACAATATTTACCACTAACATATGTATTACAACCATGATGAGTTATTTTAAATGCTTTTATTTTCATTTTTGAACAAGTCTCACCATATTTTGTTTTATGTCCTGCTGTTTTATCACCATGGTATACAGACCAACTATTTTTTATCCAAGGTGAGAACATATCTTCTTTTAAATTTTTTGCATCACTTAATAAACTAGGATTTGTTAAATTCTCATTAGAAATACCATATACTTCCATACCTTTATTTGGTTCTGTATGATATTCAACCCCAACACTAATTATTTCTCTTAATTTTCTCAAACCTCTTAAAATCATTCTAATTTTTTCATCTTCACCTATAAAATTAAATGATAAAGCTTCTGTACATAATTCTACAATATTATCTGTACCTTGTGAAGTTTTATCTTTAAGTTCCAATAGTCTTTGATCTATATAACTTTCAATAGGTCTATATTTTACTTTTATTTTTAAATTTTCTGTACCTTCTTTAAAAGAATCTAATTTATATGCTAATTGTGTTTGTGTTGAATTATATTTATTTATAATATTTCTTGATAATATATCAAGATTTTCTTTGTCTATTCCATTTATACATCTATATTTAGCTCCATCATTATGAGTATAATACTTTAACATATTTAAACCATCTTCACAATATATTCTTTTTGCTATTCCTTCAAAATCTTGAATTAATATTTTTGATTTTTCACTTTCATTTAATAATTTAGTTTGTTCTTTTTTAATTGTTATTTTATATTCATTTGATTCTTGATTTTTAATTTCTATTTTTTGTTCTTTTTCAAAAATACATTTTTTCTTGGTATCATCATAAATGAAATTATTTTCACAAGTCACATCTTTTATATATGTAGAATTAATTTCATTAACACATAATTCTAAATCTTCTGAAACATATAATTTAGAACCTAAATAATCACATTTATTTTTTATTTCTACACAAGAATTACCGTCATTAGAAACTTGACCTTCTTTACATAATTTATTGTCTATTGAAGGTTGGTCATTTAAATTTATACATTTATTCAGTTCTTCATCATATGTATTATATTCTTTAAAATTTTCACATAAATTTGATATTATTTTTTCACATTTATTTGTTTCTTCTATATATTTTTCATCTTCCCCACATAATTCTCTATTACCTGTAATACATTTATTTTCTTTTTTATCAAACACACCATTTGAAGGACATATAACTTCTTTTTCTTTTTCTAATGGTGTTTTAAAATCATATATAGTATATGTATCTGATTTTATACTTATATTATAATTTGTATGTTCTTCATTTTTGATTTTCAAATATAAAGTCCCTTTATCTAAATATATATTTTTTTCATATATTTCCTCTCCTATTATATTTTGGAAATTTAATGTATTTATTTTTTCCCAATCATTGTAACTATTGTTATTAATTATTGAATCAGAACCTAAATTCTGTTTTATTTCTGTTTCATTTATATAATACCAATTTTCATTTATATTTGTTGGTTCTTTTTCTATCATATTATTACTTAATGTTATTTCTGAAGTTTTAATTAACATTTCTTTTTCATTATCAAAAGTAGGAATATAATCTAACCAATAACTATTATTACCTTCATTAGTTTTATTAAAATATTGAAAAATATCTTCATTTTCTTTTAAGTCTATATTTAAAGAACCCATTTTAACTTTTACAATTGTGTTATCATTTTTTGTTTTTAATTTTATTTTAAATAAGTAAATATTTTTATCTTTTACTTTAAAAGTAACATTATTACCATTATTTACATAATTTTCAATTAAGTTATTATTAAATACTATTTGATTATTAGAAATTGTATTATTAGAAACTTTTATATTTTCTATAATATTATTTTCAACTTCAAATTTTAATTTAGTTTTTCCACCCATTATAGGTAAATATAAGTTTATTTCTTTTTCTGAAGATAATGAATACTTTTTTTCAAATATATTATTATATTCTTGATAATAAGAATCATTTAATAAATATTGTTCTTTTGTTAAAAAAGACATTTTTTTAACTATTATATTTTTCATTATATCATATTTTGTAGACATTGTGTAAGGAGATAATAATTCAGTATCTCCTACTTCATCTATATCATAATATGTTCCTAAAAAATCATTAAAGTCAGAAAAATCTACTTCATTCTCACCTATTCCACTTACAATATCCCCTAAAAAATCTCTTGCATATTTTCTAGTATCTTCTGGTGATTTTCTACTTGAAGCATTTATTATTTTAGCAATATTCTCATGACCTTTTTTATAAATATTATTAACTTGTGATAATAGATAAGAACCACTATATTCTTCATACAAATGAGCAAATTGATCAAAGAAATATTCCATTTCTGATTGAATATTTGATAACCCTTCTTCATTTAATAAATCTACATTTAACTCTGGTGATTGACTAGTAAATAATTTATTTATATATTCTTCTTTGATATTATTTTTGTATTTTTGTTTTATTTGGTCTAACTGTGTTCTTAAATCATCATCACTAGTAGTATATATATTTACTATTTCTTTATTTGTATTACTTTCTTTTCTATCAATTCTAGAGTCCTTACCTCTTATTTCTATAAATTTGAAACCTTCATTACTTGAAACTATTTTTTCTTGACATTTTTTATATAAAGGATTTATGATTGTTGTAAAATTGCTAGCTTCTGCTCTTTGTCCATCATTTTCATAATTAAAAATCATATATCTACTTTTATGAGTATCTCTCCATTTACCACCATCATCAAATATAGGTTCATATGTCCAATAATATTTATTTATTGTTGTTTTATAAAAATCTGTTTTATGTACTTCCATGTCTTGTGCTGACACTTCTCTTTTATCTTGTTCAGGTACAAAAAGATAATCTAATTCTTTATAAAAATCAAAAGTATTTAAGATGTTATCCCTTCCTGCAAGTCCAGGATTTGTATTATTATATATATTTGAAACCACATTTTCCAAAGCCATATGTTTTAGACCACTATCAGTTGTACTATTATATATATTTCTTAATCCAGTAATTTGAGCATGACAACCAGCTGAACAAGTCAATGGTTGTAAAAATATACTAGGAATATTATTTTCATTTACATATTTTTTTATTGTATTTGCATTTCTAGTAACTGCTGTTGTAGAACCATGTCCTGTTGCATCGTCCCCTAAATAAATAAATAATTTACTCCTTTTAGGATCTTCTGCAATTGATTGATCAAATCTTTGTTTTATATTTCCCCATAATCTTACAATATCAAATGAAGCACTAGAACCATTTCTTCCATCAAATTGATTATTTATTTGAGTTAATGCACTACTTCTAGTAGTAGACCAATTAGTTATTTTATTTGGTTTATCTGTTAAAGATATTCTTACTCTATTATAATTTAAAATATTACCTAAATCTCTCATTATTTGTTTTACTTGTGGTGAAGCTCCATCCACAGAACCAGAAGTATCTATTACAAAACCTATATCTAAGTTTTCTAAACTATTTGGTACATAAAAATCTTCCCAATTGTATTTTTTTTGAAAAGATACTTCTGATTGAATATCTAATAATTCAAAAATATATTCAGGTGTTCCAATAACATTTGGAATACATTTTCCTTCATTTTTACAATCACTGTCACTTTCACATTTATCACCTTCATATGGTTCTAAACAATATGTAGAAGTTTTTTTACATGAGTAATAAACTTTATCTTCTTCTTCTATTATATTTGAAAACTCATATCCTGTTGGACAGTTTATTGCTATTTGTTCTGTATCACTACCATTAGAACAAGTTACAGAGTTACCATTGGTATCATCATATTCATAACCTTCACTACAAAAACTTTGATTTTTACAAGGGTCTGTTTTTACTTCACCATATATTACATTTGGTTTTGACCAATTAAAAAAACCATAATAACCTTTTGGAAATTCACTTACACCTGCATAAGAAGGTAATGCTTCTAATTTTCCTATTAATTTTCCACTATCTGCCTCTAAAATAGAAGCTTCTATTTTTCTTTTTGTATAATTTACTTTAACTTTATATTTAACATGGTTTTTATACTTAAAACCTATTGTTTTATTATTATTTTTTATTATTGGTTTGTTGTCATTTTCGTCTAATACTTCATCTCCTATTTCTACAACTCTTGATATAACTTTTTGAGAATTTTTTGTATTCCCAGAAACTTTTAAAATACTTAATCCAAAAACCTCATTAGGACTTTCTTGTGGGGCTGTTGGATACTCTGAACGAGAAGAATAGTTAAATCCTGCGAAGTTTAAAACATAATAATTATTTGAATTTTCATAACCAAAAGTATAACCCATATCATTATAATGAATTTGTTTACTTTCAACTGTACTTTCAAATTGAATATTATTTACTTTCATTGTTTTGTCAAGAACATGACCTATATGTGGATCATTTTTAATATTTTTTATCTTATTAAATATTCCTGTTATTGGATCTGGTTCAAGAATATTCCAAATACCATAAGAATCAGTAACCCAATCTCTTAAATCGGCTTCTTTCAATCCTTCTCTTTTACAAATTATATTTCTTTTTTCTAGTTTTCTTGTACCAAATTTTTGACAAGTACTATCTTCTTGTGTATCATCAATACATTGAACAGAAGTTGTAATACATTTACTTCCATTCCAAGTATTTCCCAAACCACATCTTACCTCTGAACCAATTTTATCTCTATCATTAACTATACATCTTGGTTCACCTTCAATTACTTTGTATGTTCTACCTGGTTGGTTATAACAAGGTTCTTTTTCTACATTTGTTTTAATATAATTTTCACATTGTTTTGATAATGTGTTATCACATACATATGGTTTTGTTTTACTAATTGTCAAAGGTGTAGAGCCTTCTTCAAAAAACAATGTTGTCCATTTTTCAAGTCTTTTTCTATCATTACTAGAACCATTTGCGACATCTCTTAATAATTTAGATAAATTATTAGAACTAATTGAATTTTTTGTATCATCTGGTGTCAAACAATATATTTTTTCTTGTTTTAATTTATTAGAACAAGATAATGCTGCTTTTCTTCTTTCTGAAAAAGTATTCATAGATAAACCATCTAGTCTTATTTGAGATATTTGAGTTGCATTTGAAATACTTCCTGTTGTTGAACTCCAACCACAACAATCCAATACAGTATTACAACTACCACCTAAAGGATTTGAAATATTTTTATTTAATGGTTTAGTTGTATCATCTAAAACAACACATCTACCTTTTAAACCTTCTTCTGGTTGTATTTTTCTTTTGAAATCTTCAATACCACCTTCTATATCATTTAAAGCTTGTAAGTATAGTATTTCATTTCTAATTTCTGTTTCTTGAATATTTTTTTTCTCTTCTAATAAAGAACCAAAATATATCCCCTCTAATATATTATCTAACTCTATTTGACCTTGTTGTACCGATAATGTATGATAATCAAATTTTTCAAATCTTTTTTGTGATTCTGTTAATGTACCAGGTGCCCCTAAAAAGAAATAGTCATTTAATATATATTTCATACTATTTGGGATAGTATCATACTTATAAACTACTTTACATAAATCTTCTCCTGATTGTGAAACTTTGATTTGAAAATTATCACCACAACTTTCAACTGTTGAAACGTTAGGAAAATTTTGTCTTAATTTATCAGTATATAAATTACATCTACCTCTAATGTTTTTTAATTCTACTCTTGGTACTATTAAATTATTGTTTTCATCATATGCTGCAAAAGATACACCTCCACAAGTTCCAGACATTGCAAAAAAACCTTCAAATGCAAATTCAGAATCATCTGTTTTAAAACCATATTCTTTTGCTAAATCTTCATATGAATTTGAATTTGTACAATAACCTCCTTCACAATCTAAATCAGAAGCACATATTTTTAAAGGTGTTTCTGAAGATAAATTACATCTTGTTTGCGCATTTCTATCAATATTTAAATTTGCTATTTTAGGGAAAATATTTTCTGCTTCCAATGAATAATTTATTGGCATATGGTCTAGTTTATATGTAACTCCACCAAATGTATCTGGAAGTGCAAATATTTCATGACCATAATCTTCCATTCCATTTGCATACATTTTTGAAATATAATTATCTGTAATCATTGCCCAATTTGTTGGAACTTCAACTTCTTTATGATTTACACCTAATGTATTTAAAAATTTAGCAGGAACCTTTCTTAATACCCCATCATAACCTAATTCATTTACAAATATATTTTCATTTTTTTCATTTTCAAAGAAGATACCATAATTAGTTGGACTATTAGCAACTTTATTTGATGTACCTATTTGTTTACTTGAAGGAAAATATAAAGGTGTTTCTATCCCATATAACCCATTAAATTGTGCATCTCTTATTGAATTTTCAGGAGACATAATATCACCTTCTTCAAATTTTCCTGTTTGTCCACTTTTATATCTAAATTGATAAGTTGAAGGATCAAAATTTTCTCCCATTACAATTCTAGGAACTCTTTTTATACCTAAGTTTAATAAATATTCTTGTTTTATTTTCAATGTTAAATCATCTGCTAAATCTGATAAAGAACCTGCTTGTGTAAATGTATTTAATTGAACATTAACATTAGAATTACTCATAACGTTAGTTTTAATTCCCTCTGCTAATTTATCAAAATCTTCTTTTGCAGATTCTTTATCTTGAGTATTAATACTAGATGCCATAGGGTCATCATTTTCTGCCATTTCTTGAGCACTTTCTGCCATACCACTTGCAATTTCTTGTGTTAATCTATTTATAAAAGCTTGTGATTCTAACAAACACTCATTTTTTCCTAAATTTCCTGAACCTTTAACAATAGGTAAAGGGTTCTTTTCTAAAATATAATCTATATTAGGATTTTTTGAATAAGTTTTTGTTCCATTATCAGTAATATTATTACACACATCTTCTATTGTTATAGGTATACCCTGAGAATCCAACCTACAAACAAAATTATTTTTTTGTGCAGTTGTCATATTTGTAGATAAATTATTACCTTCTCTTAAACTATCACCTTCTCTTAAACTATCTATTGTTTTCATAGCTTCTATTGTTAAGTTATATGGATTATTAGGTATTCCATCTTCTCCACCTAATAAATCAAGAAAACAATAACTAACCAAATTACTTTCACTAGATACATTTTTACCTGTTATATAAATACTAGTTGCTGACAAATTTGACAAAAAGAAACTTAATAACAATAAGATTTTTTTCATAAAACAACCTTTTTATTATTATTATAAGTTATTTTATTAATTTTTAATTTTATCAAGTAAAAAATATATAAGTTTTTTTACTTATTTTTTTTTAATCTTCTAATAATTTTTCAAGTTCTTCATTTTGTACTTCCAATTCCAATAATAATTCATATTTTTGCAATTCTGTCTCTGCTTCTTGTTCTCTATTTTTCCAACTATTATTTATTAATTCATATTTTATTTCTTGTTGTTTTGTCAATTTCAATTCTTTACAAAAAATATATTCAGGTGATAATTCCAAAGGATTCTCTGGTTCTGTTAAATTCATACATATTTGTTTTAAGTATTTTTCATCCTTGTCTAATGACAATTTTTCATTAAAAATTTCTCTATATTCATTGTATAAAACCATATCTTTTAATATACCTTTTTTTGACTTTAATCCCATTTTCTCCTTAAATAAGTTTTCAACTAGATATCTTTTATTATCTTGCATCCCTATTTGAAACTTTTCTCCACCTGCATCCCCAGAAGTTATTTTTGCTCCTTTTATTTTTTCTGTTAGTGCTACACAATGTGTAAATTGGTTTATTGCTTGTCTAAATCCTTTTAATTGAGGATTTTGTTTTGCTAACACAGAAGAATAAATTTTTGATATACATTCTCCATCTTTCCCACAATCTTTTGTACAACTAATATTTACATTATTAGAACATACTTTTTCTTTAATAAATTCATCTTCTAGTATATCTAAATTATTTTCTATATCTTTTGCTAATTTATGACAATACATACCTATTCCATCTTTATATATTATATTAGTAAAATTATTTGTTCCAAAATTACAATTTTGTTTATATCCACCTAAACTATAACCATTGTCATACCAAATATATTCAGTATTTTTTATTATTGTACATTCTGGTGGTGATTGAACACATTCATTAGTTGTTAATTCTTGATCAAAACCTAAAAATGTATGTAAATTAACACTTTCACTTCCTAATTGTGTTTTTCCCTCTTTTTCATCATAAGATATAAAACAAAGAGCATTTTTATGATAATTATCAACTAAATCTAAATTATTTTCACTTTCTTCTCCTAATAAATTTTTATATTCTTTATTATAAAAATCATACATAGGACTTTTATCATTTACAAAAGAACTAAATTCTATATCTTTTTTTATTAATTTTTGTTTTAAAACAAATAAATTACCTTGTGGTAAATCACTTTCAGGAGTTGGTTTTACTAAGTTAGGTAATTTATCTATTAAAAAATTAATATTTACATTCACTGCACCATCTTTATGTGGAATTGTTTTATTAAAATCCTTTTGATCAAATAAACATGTCTGTCTTTTCTTTATTTGTAAGAGATTTGATAAAGATTGTAGTTGAACTAATAATGGATTATCTAAATTAAATAATTGAAAATCTTGTTTTCCTTCCATACACTCTTGAAAGATTTTATTAAATTTATCATCATTTGTTGCACCTATACAATTTTGTAATTTTGTTTGTTCATCTATTGCTGCTAAGTTTGATTCCCATTCTATACTTATATCTGGTATCCAACCTGCAAAAAAACCAAGTGTAAAACCAATAAGAGGAATTTCAGCCATAGTTTCATCCAATGCAAAACCTACTTCTTTTGATTGTTTTTCACCTGTTGCATCTTTTGCATCTTTTATTTCTTTATAACATTTTTCCATTCTTTTTTTTACACTTCCTTCTCCATCTCCAAACATACTACTACCAGCATCTGCTAATGAAGAAAATATTCCAGTAATATCATCTAATACACTTGAAGCGTCACCTCCACTATCATTGGTACCAGAATTTTGTTTTGCTAATTTAACATTTGCAACAACTATACAATATGGTATATCTAATGATTGTTGTTTTATTAATAATTTTGGTATACTTCTCATTACTTCCTCTGCTACTACATTAATTATTTCACCTTTTATTTTTTCTTGAAATTCTTTTGCCTTTTTTTGTAAATTTTCTTTTGCTTCTTGTCTTACTTCAAAATTATTAGAATTTAATTGTTCTAATATTTTACAAGCATCTACTTTTTTTGATTTTAAACCACCTGTATAATAAAATGATTCTTCCAAACTAAAACTTTCTAACCCTTTTACACCTGAAATTAAATTGTAATATTTAGTATAATCTTCATTTATTTTAGCATCACACAATGCCCCTACTACATCCCCTTCTAAGGAGTTGGTTCCACTAGTTATTCTTTCTTTTACTACATCACAACCTTTTGTTAATATATTTCTTAATGAATCTTGTATTGTTGTATCTAATGTTTTTGGTAAAAAATCATTTATCATTTTTTCTTTTTCTTTTAATTGATCTATTAAAATTTGAGCTCTATTACTTATATTATTTTTATACGCTTCCATTATATTTTTTTTTGCTTCTTTTATTTTCTTTTGAAGTCCTCCTAGTAAAGCTTCTTCTTGTTCTGAATAATCTAATGTTTGAATACAAATTGCTTTATTAGGTTCTGATTGAGAATCAGGAGTACATCTTACATAATTTAATAATTTATCAATTCTTCCTTCATCTATACCCATAAAAGCCATAAAACCATTAGTTAATTTAGTTCCAGCTTTTTTTATTTTATTGGTATTTAATCTTTGAATATTCTTTCCCTTAATTTCTTCTAATTTTTCAACTATTGGATCAAATGCTTTATTTAATTTATCTATAACTTCTCTTTCAACTCCTGGAAAAACAGTATCCCCCAAACCTAAATCTATTTCAATATTTACACTTTGTTTTTCTGATTGTAAATTTTTCATACCTATTTTCCAATCTTTTACTTCATTTTTGATTGTACTTGTATTTGCTGTTTCTATTTCAATAGAAGCAGCATACAATAGGTTAGTTAACAATAATAATAATATACTAACTTTTTTTAACATACTTTTTTTCCTTTTTTATCTTAAGTATTCACCAAAATTTTTCAAATATTTAATTTTTTCCATTTCTATTTTTTTTTCTATATAAGAACCTACATTATTTTTATCTTCTACTGTTCTTGTTGAAGTAGCTTTCCTATCTACTTGTCTTTTATTTAAATCTCTAATCTTTTCTTCTATACCATAACTATCTAAATATTTTCTTTCTAACTCTTTTAATATTAATTTATACTTATATTTTAGTGTTTTACCACCTTCTATTTCACCATTTAAAATAGATTCATAATAATCAATCTTTGAATTAAATCTTAAACTATGTGTATCATTTGAAATTAAATTTATTATTTGTGAAAAATTCATCTTAATAGATAAATTATCTTGATTATTTTGTGAAAATTTATCATAATCATTAAAAATACTTTCTTGCTGTTCTTCTTCGCTTTTTATAAAATCTAAATGTTCTTCTAAATTACACTTAAAACCTTTCAACATTGATATTATAGATTTTCTTTCTGTTTTTCTAAATAATAAATATTGTAAATGAGTTTCTGAAACCCATAATAAACTTGGTTCACTTTTATCTCTTATTATTTTATATTTTTTTTGAAATTCATTTTTATTTATACCTATATCATATAATTTATAAAGAGCTTTTAAACCAATTTTTGGCATATATACTTTATTATAATAATTTATTATTTTGAATAGTTCATTTATTTTTTCATTATCTAAATCATTAGAACCTTCATTACAATTTGCAATATATTTTGTTGATATTATTTCTAATAAATAATTATTAGGTATATATATTTTTTGGTTATTTTTTAATAATTTTTTGTTTAAAATATTTGGATTAAATAATGAAGTTGTATTTATAGTATCTATATCATATTTTAAATTGTTTTCCACTAACATATTTAAATTTCTATTATATGGTTTAGCTGTTTTAGAATCATCTAACCCACTATTTATTCCTTTTTGATTTAATAAAATTAAATCTATATTATCTTCAAACATTTTTTTATTTAAAAAGAAATAATTTGTAACAAGTTTCTTTGATCTTGGATCAAAGAGATTTAAATTTTTGATAAAATTTGCTAAAAACGAAGGTTCTGATGTTTCTTTTTTTATACCATTTATTATTGGATAATATAATAATCCAACAGAAGATAATTCATTTTTAATATCTTCTACTGTTAAATCACCTTCTGTATATATAAATTTTTCAGTTGCTATCTTTGTTTTATTTCCTAATATTTTACTTTTTATATTATTATCTTCATGACTTCCTGTTGGTAATCCATTTCCATCCTTAGAGAAATATGGTTTCTTATCTCTTGCAGGTCTTTCAAAACCTTTATTTAAATTATCTACTTTTTTCTCACCCCACATTTTTGCTGCAACAGAAGTTCCATATTTATGATTTACTTCAATAGGAATTGTTACACTTGTTTCTTCTTCATCATCACCTTCTAAACAATTTTGATAGAAACCACTTGCATTACTAAAAACTGGTCCACAACTATTACCTATTACAGAACCCGTTGAAGTATTTTCCCAATAATTTTTTGTACCTCTAAATGTTTCACCATTAAATGTTTCACCATCTACATTACTATTTAATTCATTTACTATTGCTTCTCTTTCACTTGCTGACATATTAGAAATCTCTTCTTCACCAATTTCAGAACCAGGTATTACACTATCTACTAATTCAGTAGTCCATTTACTAAAAGTACCACCAAATAAACTATCCCATGTTTCCTCTTCTCTTTTACCATTTTCTAGTGAAGCATTACATTGTGCTCCTAATAAAGTTTTTATTTGTAAATCTATTTTATAACTTCTTGATAAAAATTTATAAATTTTTTTTATCATTTCATTTCTATATTCCATAGTACATTCAACCATTTTTTCAAAATTATCACCTTCATCCATTGATTTCCAAATACTATTTATAATACCACTTAAATCCATTTGAGATCTAGTGTCAATACCTACTCCACCTGCTCTTTGTCCAAACATAAAATCACCAAGAACTTGTAAATATGTTTTACTTGCTGATATTGCTTTTGTTCCTTCATTTTTCACTAAACAATCTTTTGCTTCTGTTACTTCTTTTGAATTAGGGTCTTCTGATTCACATAATAAATATTTTTCAAATTGTGATTTTGTACATTTTAATAATCCAATTCCAAATAAAGCTGCATCTAATTTTGTCATTTTTGTTATTGGATCAAACATTGCTTTGATTTGTTTTTTTATTTCCAAAACATCATCAATTAGTGCTTGTTCCACTGCACCTGTGTATTTTATACCATCACACCCATAATCAAATAAATTATATTCTTTCTTACCATTTTCTGAATAACTTTCAAAGAATAAATTTCTTTGTTGTGGTGGTTTAAATGAAATTATGTTTTTTGTATCATCTTTATCTTTTAATTGATTTATTTTAACTTCATATATTCTTGTATATATATCTTCTTTTGCCAATAAATCAACTATCATACTAAAAAAAACAGTTATTATTAAAATTTTATTCAATTTTTAATCCTTTATATACATTTCATTAAGATATAATTCTCTTTTTAATAAACTATTTAATTCATCTACTAAACTTACTTTTCTTAATGTATCTTCTAATTTTTTTTCATAATGTTTTTCTAACAAACCTTTTTTGTCCACTTCACCAAACCATAATTTTTCTTTTTCTTTTCTAATTTTATCTCCAATAGAACCTTCCAAATCAGAATTATTTATATCTTTCTTTTTTTTCGCTTTATAATCTTGACTTACAATTTCATCACCTTCTCCACTTTCATCTGACCAATATGGTCTACAATTTAAACTAGATATATATTCCATTTGTTTATCTATTTCTACAATAGAACTTAAAGTTGTATTTATATTATTTACTATGTCTTCAATAGAACCAACAGTACTTTCTTTTAATATGTCTGTATTATTTTCATAAAATATTAATGGTAAATATATTAAAGAATTTTCAACTAACATTGTATAATCTTTTCCACCAATATTAAAAGTATTACCATTTGAAACCTCTGGTAAAAATAATCTAATTTGATTATTAGATTGTCTGTAAAAAACAGGTACTTTGGGATTATCTTGTATTGAAGAAAAATTACATACTCTCATTATTTTTTTATTTTCATCATTTGAAACTAAAAATTCTTTATTTGCCAAAGCTTTATATAAAATCTTTATATCTTCAATTTTTTTTATTGTTTTTGTTTTGTTGTATTCAATTTTTTGGTTTATTTCTTTTTTACTTCTTTCTAATTCTATATCTAATTGTCTCACACAATAATCTTCTACATATTGATTATATTCTTTTTCTATATAATCATAATTAACTAATTTATCAATTAAATTAATTTCAACTTGTCTTGGATCTATATTTGGTACATTTTCTTGACTTGTAGAGTTTCCTGTTTCATCACAACTTTCTTGAAAAGCTTCTTGCCCCATTTGATAATATTCTTCACCTGAAACTCCATTACCATCTATTTGGTTTAAATCTGCTCCCACACCATAACCTATTAAATGTGAAGCTGCAACAAGTCCTATTACTTTATTTGGTGAATCTCCTTCATTTAAATATCCAGAATTTTTTAAATAACCATAATTTTTTTTAGCATAATCAAGAAAAGCTTGGTCTTGTACTTCTTGTGATGCTAAAAAATCACTTAATGAGTTTATACCATCTTTTCCTGTCCAATTTGAAGGGTCATTTAAACTACTATTTGAATTTGAAGAAGAAGATTTTATATAACCTATATCTTTTAATCCCATTGTTCCAAATTGATAACCACCAGCATACCCCAATCCATTTACCACTGTATAATTACCAGAAGATTCCCTTTGTAACATTTTTTGTCTAAGTGATTCTAAATTACCATCTGTTAATCCACCAAATTGTACCTCTCCTGTCCCACAACTACTTTGATTTTCTATATTATCAACTAATTCAGGAGAAACAGATAGTTCTTTTGCTACTAAATAAGAATTTATTAATCTATACTTTTCTGTTTTCCCCATAGCCTGTAAATATAAACATATATCTTTTTTTCTTTTTAATTTTTCTATTAAACTTTTTCTATTATTATTTGGTGCTTGTCTAAATTGAAATGGAATAGAGGGTTTAAATTTAAATAATTTTTTTTCTTGATCATAATCTCTTTTTATTGAAGTTTCACCTGTATCTGTTGTTATTTCTGTTTCAAGTCCATAACCATCAAATTTGTATTTCTTAAAACAATAATTATTATTCACATTTGTACAAGACATTGCAGAACAAACATTATTATATGGTGTTAATGTTGTTTTATCACCTTCTAGTAGACCACCTTCATTTTGATATTCTATACATTTTGTTATATCTATCAACATATTTTGTGTTGCTTCACATTCTTTTTTATTTGAATTTACAGGACATTCTAATTCTGAAATTATTAACTTTGTAGAATCTGTAAATATTTCTTCCACTTCTTCATAATCTACTTTTGCTATTAATGTATCATTTGTTTCTTCATTTGGTTCTTCATTTGCATGATTATTATCTTCACTAATTAATTTAATTAAACCAATAGAATATTCATTTTTTACTTTTAATGCTTTTTTTGGTTTATAAGAAGGATCAATAGTTATTGTTTTTTTATAATCATGTACTTTTTCAACTGTACTTGTTAATTCACACATAGTTTTATAATATTTACTTTCACTACTTTTTACTAAAGGTGAAACTTTTAAATCCATTAATTCATTCCAAAATTCTTTTACTTTATCCACACATTCTTGATTTAATTGTCCATTTGTTTTTAATGCATCTTCTATAACTGTTTTAGTAACTTTTTCACCTGCATTTGTATTTGCTAATGTTTTTGTTTTTTGTTGTAAATTATGTTTATCATTTGTACCTGTTGTATTTTTTATTTTTTCAACTATTTCATTATCTGATTCTGTTGTACTTAATGTTTCTCTTGCAAACTCCATAACAGCAGTACCACCAGTTTTAATAACATTAACACCTGCTGTTTTGATAAAACAAGTTAATTGAGCCATCATATCAACTGACCATTTCATAATAGCCCCTGGATCATTTGGAGAAGGGATTTTGAATAATTTATATAATATTTGTTGTGTAAAATGATTTTCTATATAATCTAATAAACTTGCTAATAACATAGCAACTTTTTCTTTAAAACCAACTGTAAAACCATTACAAGATATGTCTATATCTAATCCTAATTCTATATTAAAACCTTTGTTTAATTTTGCTAAATCTTTTGTCATATATGCTACATTTTCATTGTACCATTCTCTTGGATTTTTACATACATTAGTATCACATTCAGAATCAGAAGAACAATCAAAACCATTTTTTTGTCCCCCTATACATATTTTTTTATCTCCAAAACTTTCAAAATACTCTTCTAATGCTTGAGTTGTTACTATTTCATTTAAAGTTGATTGATAATAGAAAGGTTCTTCTAATTGTTTTGATATTTCTTCTAATCTAACCTCCATATTATTTGGTTCATAAGAATCAATATGTACAGAACTCATAGAATCTTCTGTTGCAAAAACTTGTATTATCATAGTTGTAATTATTAATAATAATTTAATCATAGTTTTAGTTTTAACTCTCTTTTATAACTATTATAAAAAAAAATGTCATTTTTCATTTTTATAGAGTATTAAAATAATAATAAATACTAAAACATGTATTTTATTTTGTTTTTTTATTAGGGATTATTAGTAGAATGAAGAATTTAATTGTGTATGTTTTATTAGATAATTTCTATATTTTTCATATAAATCATTATTTGCAATTGTTTGTTTAAACCAAAAATTATCTAATCCATTTTGGTCTGTCAACCCTTCAAAATCAAAGAATGATTTTCCCAAACATATTGTTGGTATTTTATGATACATACTTTGCATTCCTGTTGTTGAGTTTATTTGTATTACTCCTTTTGAATTTTTTATTAATCTTGGTAATTTTCCATCAAAACATACATATATTTTTTTATTTATCCCTAGTTCTTTTTTCTTTTTATTTATATGTTTTCTATAATCTTTTCTTCCTCTATCCATTGGATGATGTTTGAATAATAGAAACCCTTGTTCTCCATTTTTCTTATAAGAAAACATTACTTCATTTATAAAATCTTCTACTGAATTATATTTTGAGTGAGTTATTATTTGAAAGTCATTATATGTTTGCAAGGGTACTAAAAAATAATTTTTTCTTAAATTATATATTACTTTTTTACTTATTTTATTATCTTCTATTTTACTAAACCTACTTTTTATAAAGTTCTTAAGTCCATAATAAAATTCCATGAATGGATTAAAATTCCTATGATGTATATAATGAGGATATTTATAGCTTCCTATAAATGATAATATATAGTAAGTTATTGCATAATTTATTGCCCTATTAAAAACTTTATTTAAAACCTTTGGTTCTTCATTCTTAATATCTTTTTGTTTTAAGTAATATTCTTTATTTTTAGGTAAACATGAGTATTTATTCACTCCATTTTTTTCTAATGTTATATAATTTGGTCTAATATAACCTTCTTCAAATACATATATTTCTATGCCTAATTTTTTAGCTTTCTTTATTGCTTGTGATTGATATAATCTACAATCTCCAAAAACAAAAATAACTTCTATTTTATTTGATATGTAAAACTCTTTTATATATTTTGAAAAACCTTCCACATTACCTTTATAACTAAAATAATTATCTTTTTGATATTTTTTACCAGGTAATAAACCATAAAAATTTTTAAAAATATTTGGTTTATTTACAAACCAATCATCTCCATAATTTAAACCCATTCTAAACACTATTGAATTATTTTTAACTAATATATCTTCAAGTACATTAAAAAAATCACCCATAGGACCTTGTAATAACAATACTCTTTTTTTTTTTAATTCTTTTAAAATATTTCTTTTATTTAATTCTTTTTCCAACAATTCTTTATTTATCATTCATCTCTCTTTTTAAAAAATAATCTAATTCATAATATTGATTGTCTTTTTTGCTTATATATAAATTATAATCTTTTAAATATGCATACAATATATCTTTTAATGAAAAACCCATTTCACTTATATCTTCTTCAAAAAAACCATACACAAAAAATAATCCTTTTTTCCTTCTTTTTTCTAATTCTTTTTTCATTGGATTTGTACTTTTATCTATTGTTAATCCCCAACACGCATAAAATGGTAATCCATAAACAATCACTTCAACCTTTTCGTTGATTACTTTTGCTTCTAAACCTACAAATGAAGAAATAGTAGCCACTTTATCTACTTTTTTGATTAATGCATATACATTATCTTCTGATATCAAATCTACTATTTCTTTTATTTCTTCTTTTAATTCTTCCTTTGGATGAAGTTTATATATCAAATAATAATCTTTATAATTTTCTTTTACATTTTTAACCATTTCTACTTTATTTATTAATGTACCCTCTTTTAGAGAAATACTTTCGTCTTTTTGTCCTACTATTAAAATTATTTTTTTATTTGTTTTGATTTGTATTTCTTCTAAATTATATGTTTTATTTTTTTTATATAATTCTGTAAAATCTTCTATTTCTTTAAAATTATCTTCTAATATTTTATTTCTCATTCTATTTATTATTTTTTTCTCTAATGTTGTTTCCTCTTCTGGTATATACGGAGAACTTTTTTCTTCTTCTAATAAAGAATAATATTCTCCTTTATCTTTTATAATTACACCCATTAACTCATTACCTATGTTATTGAATTTTTCAATTACTTTATTTTTTGTTGTTTTTTCTAAATTAAATAATATTTTATCTTCTATATTTGAAAAAAAGTTTTCTGATAAATATTTAATATTTTCTTCTTTATATTGTTTTAAAAAATGTTTAATTATTTTTAAATCATCAAAACCATATAAAAAAATTTTACTTTCTTTTTTTAATTCTCTTTTTTTATATTTATTATATATGGATACTATATCTTGCAATTTCACTTCATCTATTGAATAAACTTCTATATTTAAGTTTGAATAAGTTATTCTTTTTCTAGGATAATCTTTTTCTACTTCTTTACTTAATAACATATTAGAATTTTTTAAATAATAATTATCTCTTTTTTTATCTACTACAGGATTATAAGGATTATCATAATCACTATATATTAAATATATAGATACAAATAAATCAATTATAGAAACATTTTTTCTCCATCTTCTAAAGATATATGAATCTAAGTTTACATAATCATGTGTTAATCCCCAACCTGCATAAAATGGCATAGCAAAACAAACTACTTCACAACCTATCATTAATGCTTCAAAACCTAAAAATGTTGTTCTTGTATAAACTATATCCATTTGTTTAACAAGTTGAACATCATTTATACTCCTATCCATAATATAGATGTCTTTTGGTAAATCTTCAATATTAAAACCTATTAATTTATTATTTTCTATTCCTTCTTTTGGTATTCTTAAATAAATTTTACTACCTTTCTGAACTTTCAATACTTTATCTATTATTTCTTTATTAGTAATGCTTTCACCTAAACCATATTTTAAAGTTTGGTTATTTTCTAATTGAATATCAATTAAGACTTGGTTTTGATTTTGATTTTTTTCAAAATAATTTAATAATTCTTCTTTTAATTCTTTTATATACTTTTTCAATTGATTTTTTTCTTTATTTGTACCTTTTTTTAAGATATACTTAATTTCTATTCTTCCTAATTCAAAATTATTTTCTCCTTCTATTGAGAATATATCTTCTATTGTTCTTATTTTTTTTCTTACTTCTACTAAATATTTATTAAATATTTCTTCTTCTTTATTAATCAATTCACTTTTTTCACATTTAATTGAATTTTCAATTATATTATATAACTCCAATACTTCTTTTATATTTTCTGATAAATCAATAGTTACTGATAGATTAAATATATTTTTGTAGTTATCATAATCATTTATTTCAATGGTATCAGTTTTTAATTTTCTTCCTTTAATTTCTTTTATATAGTTATTTTTAATATATATTCCATGAGTATTATTTTTATATGTTACATAAGTTTTTTTATTATAATCAAAAAAATTATATGTTGTTTCCTTTGATTTTCTTGTTATATTTTTATTATAAAATTGTTTAAACAAACGTTCTATGTTTATTAATTCTAATTTTTCAGGTATTCTTATTTGTTCTACATTTCTATCAATATTAAAAGAAATACCTCTTTCTTCTTCATACCACTTATAATGTATATCCATGTTATTTATTATATTTTCTAATATAGTTTGTTCAGATGAATTATAATATTCATCATTCTTGTATAATATTCTATTAAAATTTGGTTTTAGTGTTGTTAATGAGTAAATAAAGCTTTTTTCCATAACATTCTTTTTATTATTATTATAAAGAAGTGTTATAGAATTAAACTTTTTTTTCTTTTTATATTATTATAATATATTAGATATATTTGACTTTTTTTCTATTGAAGATTTATTTTCTTTAATTACTTTTCTTAATACTTCTTCTATTTTTCCTGGATTATCTTCTGCTTTTTCTTTTATTAATTCAACTTTTAAATTAGATAGAATATTATTAATTACAGTATTATCAATTTTATTACCAATTTTAACTCTTTGTACTATTTGTTCTATTACTTCTTTTTTTATTCCAAGTTCAACAACAAATATATTTTCAAAATTTTCTATTAATTCTAATCTATTTATAACTTTTTCAAGTGATAATTTACCTTCTAATTCCTTTTGTCTTTTTTCTTCTAATTTATTACTTTCATTTGTTGTTCTTTGTGTTTCTATTTTATCTATTATTACATTTACTAATTTTTGTAACTCTTCTTGTCTTTTATTTAAATCTTGTGGCGTAGATAACACTCTTATAATATTTTCTTCTAAATTTCTTGTAACACTAGGTTCTTTACCTGAAATATTCTCTAATTTTATTAATTTTTCTAAATTTCTATTTATATCTTTTTCTAATATATGTATTATTTCAGATTGTGCTACTTTTTCTTTTTCTTTTCTTTTAAATAAACTTTTATATAATTTTCTTTCTTCTTCATTAAAGTTTAAGTTTTCAAAGTCTCTTAATTCTCTATTTGAAAGTGTTTTGTTCCCAAGTTCTTCCAAGATTTTTTCATATTGATTTATTTCACTTTCAGTAAATTTTTTTGGAATTTGTTTTTCTTTTATTTTTAAATCATAATATTCTAATATTTTATCTAAATCTAAATTTTGTGCTTTATTATTAGTTTTTTTGTATTTCAATAATTTTATTTTCTTTTCATAAACATTTTCTTCTTTAAGAATAAAATCTTTAATATTTTCTATAGGTAGTTTTACTTGATAAGGGTTTACTTCTAACATTGATACCAAATCATTAATTTGATGTTCATCTATTTTATCTATTGATTGATCTCCACCAGTAATGATATTTATAAAAGTTTTTAAATTTTTAGAATTCTCTAATGTTAAATTTAAATTATTATTATTTAAAAATTCTTTTGGATTTTTTGACAATGATAATTGTTCAAAAAAATCTTTAGATTTTTTTTCATTATTAACAACTAATTTTTTAAATAATTCTCTTATTTCTTTTTTTCTCTCTTTTTTTGGAGTTTTGTTACTTAACATTTTTTCATAAACTCTTTTATTTAGATTTAATTTTGCTTCTTTGATTTTTTGTTCCCATAATATTTGTGTCATTTTTTTAGGTTTATATTTATTTAAATTAGGTTCTTCCTTTAATAATTCATTAATTATTTCGTCTATAAAATTATTATTTTCTTCTGATAATATACTATTAAATAAATCTTTTTCTTTTATTAATAGATTCTTTTCATTAAATAAAGAAAAGATATCTAATGTTATTTTTTCTTTTTCTTTTTCTTCTTCATATTTCTTCAATTCTTCTTTTGACATTCCCATTTTTTCTATATATTCTTCTGGAACACCAGGGATATTTTTTAAAAAACTTTTTTTAATTTCTTTATATTCTTCTCCACCTATTTTATATGCTTGATTTAGTTTTTCTATTACTTTATCTGTTGGTATTCTCATATTATTAAAATTATTTGGTTTTACTTCATCCCACATAAAATTAACTGTTTCTAGTGCTGTACCTATTATTGAATTTGTTCCTTTTTTCAATAATGCACTAATTCCATAATTTTCTGATAAATAACCACCAAATTTATCTAACTTATTAGATAAATAACTATCTTTTTTTTCTAATTTATTCACTCTCTTTTTTATATTTTTATATGATTTTGTTAAAGTAAATTTTTCTTTTTCAAATTCTTGTTGATATTTAGGAGTTTTTTCTTTTAATTGAGTAATTGTACTTTTTTCTTCTTGTTTTAATAGATTTCTTGTTCTAATTTTTTGATTTATTTCAGCTATTAGAGTTGAAAAGTCTTTATTTAATTCTTTGTCAAAGAAATTTGTTGTTAATTCTTTTCCTTTATATTCATCTTGGTATTCAATTCTTTTTCCAAAATTAATTTTTATTTCTTCTTGTAATTTTGGTCCAGCATTTTCATTTACTAACTTTCTAAATTCTGTATAATATGTTTCTACACTTATAGTATTATTTTTTGATAGTTCATATATTCTTTTATTCCAAATATCCATTAAGTTTTTACAATCTTCTGGAAAGTTAGTTACACTCATAGTATCATTCAATACATTATCAAAAACTTTTTCTATTTCTTTTGTTGTTATTTCATCATTACTTGTGTTCTCCATATAAACATTTATTAATGATTTTTGTAATGGACTTTGTAAGCTTTTTTTTGTTTTGTTTTTTTCTAAAGAATATTTTATTTTATTTTTAAATATTTGTTTTACTTCTTCTTGTTTCTCTTTTGTTTTGTTATTCTCTATTAAATTATAAATTTTTACTTCAAATCTTTTTTCTTTTTCTTTTGTATATTCTTTTTGTAGTTTTCTAGCATTATCACCTGTGAAGAAATCATCTATTTTTTCCATTGGTAATGGATTTTTTTCTTTATATAATTTTATATAATCTCTTAATGTTGATTTTGGAATTAAATTTAATATTGTTTCTCCATTAGTTTGTTCTTTAAAAAAAGAAACTAATTCTTCTTCTGTTGGATTTTCTTTTTCTAATATAACTTCTAATTTATTTTTGTCTAACTTTATTTCTGATAAAAATATAATAATTCTTGAATATGAATTAAAATAACCTTGTATATTTTTATTTGTTTCAGAATAACCCATTTTTGTTGCTTCTAAAGATTTTAAAATATCTAACATATTTCCAGATTTTGGATTTTTAACATTTATTTCTTCTATATATTTTAATTTTTTATTATAATTCTCTTCATTTAGATTTAAAATTGTTTCTTTTTTTACTTTACTATATATATATTTTGATTTTGTAGAATAATTATTTTCCAGATTTTCTTTATTTTCTAAATTATTGTAATCTTCTTCTAATTCTTTGTATACTTCATATATTGAAAACACATATCTTTTTAAATAAACTTGAAGTTTTTGTAATTCAATATCTTCTTCTTCTTGAATATTTGTACCCATTAAATACTTTACCAATTCTTTTTTATTATTTGCATATTTTTGATTTTTGATATCTTTAAAAAGTTTTCCATCAATTGAAATTATAGCAAAAAGATGTTCTGCTAAAAAATCAATTTTTTTGATTTCATTTAATTTTTCAAAATTTATTATTTCTTGTTCTTTTTCAAACATACTAGAAATAACATCAGAAGACTTATATTTATAAGTTAAATCTTTTAAATTATTTAATGAACTTTTAATATAATCTTTATTATTTCTATTTATTTCAATATAATTTTCATCAATTAATTTAGAACTTTTATTTATTCCCATTTTTATAGTGTTGTCTAATGTTCTTAATTTACTTTTTTCTTTTATTTTCATTGCCAATAAATCTTCTGAAAATCCTTTTAAGAAATCTATATTATTTGAATTTATATAATCTTTACCTTCTAATTCTTTTTTATATAATGTTTTTTGACCATTTAACAATTGTTCACTTAGTTTTTCTTGATTCTTCTCTATATCCTCCCATCTTAGTTCTTCCCATTTTTCAAGAAGGTTATCTATAGTAAAATATTTTTCTTTTTGTTCTTGTGTAGTTACTTTTTCAAAAATATTTGATATATATTCCTTTTGGATATCACTTAAAGTATTTAAGTCAATTAAAAGCAGTCTATTTACTTCTTTTATCTCTTTATCTGTAATTACATGAGACATTATTGTTTGTGAGATTGCTCTTTTTAAAATTAATGTTTTTATTTCAAAAATTTTATTTTTTTCTATTTTATCTATTTCAGGATATATATTTGTACCATATTTTTCTATTATATCTAATAGGATTTCATAATGACATATAGGAAATTTTGTTTCTTTTTTTAAATCCTCCATTTTTTCATCTATTTTATTTATTTCTTCTTCTAAATTACCATCTTTTATCTCAAGTGCTTTTTTATATTTTTCTAAATCTTTTTTTCCATTTGTTTCTGATAGTGTTATTTCTAACACATGAGTTTTTGTTTTGTTTTTTATATTTATATATTGTGTTTTTATTTCTTCTTTTATTTTTTTATTTGGTTCTTCTATTGTTTCTTTTAAGTTTTTTTTATTTTTATTTATTTCCTCTCTTATTTCTTCTTCATCCATTCCTTTTGTATTATTTTTCAAATCTATTAAAAAATTAATTTCCTCTTTTTTATTAATAGATTTGAAATATTCAATAATATTTTGAAAATTTTCTTCTTGTAAATTTTTGTAATCCAATTCTTCTATATCTTTTAGAATTTGGTTTTTGGTTTGTTCTCTATTTGTTTCTGATTTTTTAAAATAATCTACAAATTCTTGAATAAATGTAATTTCACTTTCATTTTTTCTCTCTGTTAAACCTTTTATTATAGTCATATATATTATTTTTGGTAGATTTATTGTCATTTCACTTTCATCATTAAATTCAGTCAATAATTTTATTTCTTCTATTTCTTCTTTTGTTTTATTTTCTTTTTTTTCTAATTGTTCTTTTCTTTTTAAAATTAAATATTCTAATTTTTCTGTGTCATTTTCTAAATCTTTTAATATATCTATCACTTGTTCTAATTCTATTTGATTAATTTTTTCTTTTGAATTATTCAATTCTTTTATTAACATATTAACTAATGCTTCTTTATTTATTTCTTTTATATCTTGAAAACTACCATTAATTTTTTCTAACCTTATTTGTTTTTCTTCTATATCCTCTCTTACTTCTTCTTTTTTTTCTTCTACATTAGCTTTTATGTCTTCTTCTTTTAAAAAAGGTTTAGTCCCAATGATATAAGCACTTACATTAATTTTTTCTATTATATCTTTTTTAAGTTCATTTAATAATTCATCATTTTCAATATTAGGTAATAATTTTTCTAATATTTTATCTTTTATTCCTGAATCTTTATTTATTGTTTCATTTATTTTATTTAATTTTTCTTCTTTGTTTTTTATTTTATTTTTTAAATCTTTTTCTTTTAATAGCTCTTCTGAAACTATTGCATTTATAACTCTACTATTGTATAAATCTTTTAAATATTCTTTTTTAATTTGATTTATTATTACATTATTCTCTTGGTTTTTATCTTTTAATGTTAAAATATTTTGTAACTTTTCTTTTTCTTCTTCATATGTTTCTAATAATGGACTATTTTTCCCTTCTTTTATTTTTGATAAAATATTATCATTCATTTTTTTTATATTATTTTCTACAACTTTTATTGTTTCTATACTTGTTTTTGTGATTTCATTTTCAGTATCTTGATTTTTTTTTGCAAAAAAAGTATATATATCTTTTAGTTTATTTTCTTCTAAAAACTCTTCTTTAACTATATTTTCATAATTTGATAATACTAATTGATATCTTTTAAAACTTTTATAATGATCATCATCTGTAAATAATGAGAAATATTTTGTTGATATTGATTGATTTTGATTATTTGATTGATTTATAAATACTAGGTTTAATGCTTTTTCTTCATATGTTATTGTTAGTAAATAATCCATTTCTGATACAATAGAATTATATATTTTTTCAGATTTTAGTGTTTCACTATTACCTATATTTGAAAGAAGTTCTTCTATTATTCTATCATATAAAAGATTTTTATTTGGACTATACTGAAATATTTTTTCAAAAGTTGTTCCTTTATGTGTTTCTATTGTTTTATTTAATAATTGTAAAGTTCTATATATGTGCTCTGCTTTTTCTTTTGTTATATTTTCAAATTTAGATTCTGTATTTATTTTGTTTTCTAAATAATCTAAAAAATTTCCCATTTTATTAACATTTTCTATTTCTTTATTGATTACTTCTTTTTTTAATTCTTCTTTTGTTAATATTTGTTCTATTTTTATTAAATCTTCACTAAATGGTTTTAAATCTTTTTGTTTAACATATATAGCACCATTATTAAACTTATAATTTGTTTTTTCTGAAATTTCTTTTACTTCTTCTTTATCAAAATTTTCTTTGATAAAATAAATTATTTTTTTTAAATTATTTGATTGATTATTTTTTATTTTTATTTCATTTATTTTTTCAATAGCTTCTTCTTTTGTTTTTATATTAAATTCTTTTATATCTTCTTCTTTTTTTATTAAATCATGTATAACCATTGTGAAATCTTTTAATATTTCTTTTCTTTTTTCTAAATCTATTGCTATTGATTTTATTTCTATTTTTTTATTTATTTCTTGATTCTTTTCTTCCTTCAATTTTTTTATCTCTTCTTCATTTTCCTCTTTTTCTATTTTTTTATTTATTTCTTCTATTTTTTTGTTTATATCATTCATTTTATCATTTTGAATATTCTCTTCTTTATATAAAACTTCAATAATTTGACTTTCTTCTATTGTATCAATAAAACCTTCTATTTCTTTTAATTCTTTACTTCTAATATAATTAGATAAATCTTTTAAAGAATTAATATTTTCATTATTACTTATTGATTTTTTTAACCAATTTACAAATCTTTTTTCAACTTCTTCTATTATTACTTTTTTTTCTTCTTCCTCTTTTTCTTTTAATTCAGAAAAAATTTCTTGAATTTTGAAAATTAAATAATTCCCTGTTTCAGACATTTTAAACCTTTTTTTTTAATTTATTATAATAATTTTTTTTTGATTTTTTTTAAAGAGTTTAATTTATTGAATAACCCTTACCAATAGATATTTAACTTATTAGTAAGAAGGTGTATTTGAATCAAAAGTACCTTTTGGTTTACTATTAGTAATATCATTAGCTATTTTGTTCTTTGTATTATTTATTGCTTTCAAACCTTCTACAATATTAGATAATCCTAAAACACCTCCTTTTAAAATAGGAGAAGCTATTTTTGAACCTAATACAGCAACATCTTTTGTTATTTTAGTTGTATCTTTTGTTATATTCCAACCAAAAGACATTGATTTTCCTACTTTTGTTTGTTTAAAGTTATTTATTTTTTTGTTTGTTCTTTCTTTTAATATTCCTCCTGTTTCTTTTACTTCTTCTATTGCTCTCTTTATTGATGAAACTTCTATATTCCTTACATTTGTTAGTTTAGCAAAAATTGTTTTTTTTCTGTTTACTTTAGGGTTTATTTTATTTCTCTTTTTTATTATTTTATTTAATTTATTTATTCCATTTTTTAAAATATTTGAATATTTTAACTCCATTGTTTTTTCCATTGTTTCTAATATATCTTTATTTTTATCTAAAAAATCTTTTGTCATTTTTTTATCATCTTTTTTTTCTATTTCTTCAAACAAAAATAATAATTTTTCCTCAAATGTTTTTTTTTCTTTTAATCCCTTTTCTATTTCTTTATTGAATTTTTTCTTACCCCAATTTGGTATTGTTAAAATGTTTAAGATTTCTGAAGTTTCATGATTTATTATTTCTTGTATTTTTTTCTTATCAATTTTTTGTTTATTAATTTTTACAATTAAATTGTTAAAATTTTCTTTATATATAACACTTGAATTTTTTCTTTTTTCTTTTTTAAAAGACAATAGAATTTTTCTTAAATTTTTTAAGACTTTTTCTTCAAAATCTATTGTTGAAGAACCTTGATTAATCAATTTTATTGTATTTTCAATAACTTTATTTAATTCTATTATATTTGTTATTTCTTTTTCTTTTATTGGATTAGTTTGAACATTAACCATTTTATGTTTCCTCTTTGTTAATATTTTTTATTTTTATATTATAAATATATTTTCTATTTTTATTTTTATATAAAAAACTTTAATCTTCATTTAAGTCTTTTTATTATAAAATATGGTTATAAAAAATAGAAGGAATATATATGAAATTAGTTTTTTTAGATACTGAAACAACTGGATTAGAAAAAGATGATAAAATTTGTCAAATTGCATACTCTTTTAAAAATGTAGAAAAAAGTAATGGTTATACTCAAAGAAAAATCAATAGAGTAATTAGAAATAAACTAGTTAATCCTGGTGTTAGTATTTCACCTGAAGCTGCTATGACAACTGGTATCACTGATTTTATTGTTAAAGATTCTCCAAAATTTATTGAAACAATTGAATACAAAGAACTTGAGGTATTAGCAAAAGAAAAAAATACTTTTTTTCTTGCATATAATGCTCCTTTTGATATCAATATGTTATTAAAAGATAAACTTGATATTAGTCATAAACAAGTTATAGATGTATATAGAATTGCAAAGTACTTATATAAAAATAAAACAATTAAAAATAGAAATGGTGAAACAGTTTCATTAAGTAATAATAAATTACAATATTTTAGATATCTTTTAAAATTTGATGAACAAGAAGATTTTAAAAAACTTACAAAATCTTATGGTATTGATAAAATACAAGCCCATGATGCATTATCTGATATCATTGTATTAGAATATTTTTATCATTATTTAGTAAAAACTTTTGATTTAGATTTTCCAAAAGTATTAGAATTATCTAATAAACCTGTTTTAGAACCAAATATTAATTTTGGTAATGTTTTTGAAAAAGGAACTCCTTTTGAAACTTGTTTAACTTCTACTTATGAACAATATGGGAAAACTAAAAATGGTTATGATTATTTAGATTGGTGTGTTAATAACTTATCATTATCAGTTGATACTGAATATTCAGTAAAAATTCATTTCTTTAATAATATTGTTAAAGGAACAATACCATATAACAATAATTTTTTAAAATATCTAAACTTTGGTTTAGTTTTTGAAAAAGATTCAGAAGTTATTGAAAAAGCAGTTAATATTATTCACCAAGATATGGATTATCAAAAAACAATAATTCAAAAATTTTTAAATTCTATGAATAAACAATATGAAGATAATAAAGATAAAGAATTAGGAGATTTTTTCCCATATTTATTCTTAAAAAGATATACTGAAAACTTCCTATTAGAACAATAATTATTCTTTTATATTTAATATTTTAAAATCACTAAATATTTGGTGATTTTAAAAATATACTCTTTCACTCTTTTTCTTTAACAATTTATTTTATTTTAAGGAAACTCTTATTTTATCTTAAGTTTTCTATTGTTATAATCATTCCATATTAAATAATTTTGGTTATATTTAATCATTTATTTATATAAATACAATTAAATTATATAGGAGTTGTCATATGACAAATATTAATACAAAAAATACAGTCCTTTCAATGGATTTTATCAAAAAAATGAAAAAAAAGAAAATCTCAAAAAAAACACTAAATAAATTTAAAGAAGACCTAATCAATTTAGGTTATACTGGTTCTTTTTTAAAAAAAGAACATTAAGTTTGTTTTAAGAATTTTTGTGTATAATTCTTTCAATGTTTTATTAAAAACAAATCTGTAATTCATTTTACATTGGTTGGAGCACAACCTAAACAATAAATTAAAATTCAAAATTAACAAAAAAAAGGAAAAAATAAAATGGCAAAAGACATTTCAAAAAAAGATGAAAACATCAAATTAATTGATGCATGGTCAAGTGGTATTAATAAAAAAGGTGGAAAAGATGCTTCTCCAATTATGAGAGCTGGTGATGAAACAGGTATGTTAGATATTAAAAGATTATCGTCTGGTTCTTTACTTATTGATAGTATTTTAGGTTATGATAAAGATGGTATTGGTGGTTTCCCTATGGGAAGAATTACTGAAATCTTTGGACCTGCTTCTGCTGGTAAATCTACTTTAACTTTAAATGTTATTAAAGAAGCTCAAAAAAGAGACTTTAACTGTCTTTTAATTGATTCAGAACAAGCTTTCTCACTAGAATATGCAGAAGCACTAGGTGTTGATACAGATTTACTTGCTATTCAACAAGAATCTATTTCTGAAAGAGCTTTTGAAACTATTGAAAGTGCCATTGAATCTGGTATTTTTAAATTAATTGTTGTAGATTCTATTGCTAACTTAGTTCCATTAGAAGAAGTTAATGGTGATATTGAAGATAGACAAGTAGGTGCTGCTGCAAGAGTTTTAAGTAAAGGTTTAAGAAAAATTACTCAAATTGCAAATCAAAAAGAATGTACTATTATCTTTATTAACCAAATTAGAGATAAAATTGGTGGTATGGGTTATGGACCACAAACTGACACTACTGGTGGACACTCTGTTAAGTTCTATTCTTCTGTTAGACTTGAAGTTAAAAGAAAAGGTTCTATTAAAAAAGGTGATGAAGATATTGGGAATGTTGTTGTTGTTAAAACTGCTAAAAATAAAACTTTCCCTCCTTTCAAAAAATGTGATACTGAAATCTATTTTGGTAAAGGTATTTCAAGAGAAGCAGAAGTTGTTGATATGGCATTAGCAGAAGGTGTTGTCGATAAAGCTGGTTCTTGGTTCTCATATGGTGATAGTAAATTAGGTCAAGGTAAACCTGCTGTTATTGATAAATTAGTTGCAGAACCTGAATTACTTGCTGATATTGAAGTAAAACTTAAAGAAGCAAGAGCTACTAGAATTGCAAAAGAAGCTGAGAAAAAAACTAAAAAATAATTTTATATAATAAATATAAAATATTTATAAAACCCCTTAAATGGGGTTTTTTTTATTTAATTTAGAAGGAATATGTATGTTTATATGTAACTCTTGTGGATTTTCACAAAAAAAACAACTATTTGTTTGTTCTTGTGGTTCTACTAATATTGATGAAATTGAAGAACAATCTTCTACCACTATTGAAAAAGGTAAAATTAAAAAAAAATCAAAAACTAGAAAAACTTTTTCAAATACTTCTATTAAAGAAGTTAAGACAGATTCTTTTTATAGAATTGATACAGGAATCAAACAGTTAAATACTGTTTTTGGTACTTCTATTTACAAAGATAATCATAAGAAATCTGGTATTGCTCAAAATAGTTTAACTCTTATTTCTGGTGAACCAGGAGTTGGTAAATCTACACTTCTTTTACAACTTATTAATTTTGTTGCTGGTTTAGGTGTTGAAAGTGCTTATATTTCCGCTGAAGAAAATGAATCACAAATAAAATCAAGATATGATAGATTAAATTGTTCTAATGAATTTCATATTTTACATGAAACAAATTATGAGGATATTGAAGATTTCATTTTTGATACTAATTCTGAGTTTATTATTATTGACAGCATAAATACTATTTTTTCTGATGGATTAGGTACCATTGGTGGTGTTTCTCAAATTAAAGAAAATACTCTTAAAATTATGAATCTTGCTAAAAAATATAATAAAACTATTATTTTAATTGGTCAAGTTTCAAAAGAAGGTGAGTTGGCTGGCCCTAAAATTTTAGAACATATGGTTGACGCTTATTTTCATATGGAACCTTTTGATGAAAGAAATAGATTTAAAATATTGAATTCTAATAAAAATAGATTTGGTTTAATTAATGAAAATGTTATTTTTGAAATGACTTCTAATGGTTTAGAAGAAATATTAGATCCTTCTTCTATATTTATGGATGAAGATGAAGGATCTGAAATAGGTACTGCTTTATCTTTAATTTTTAAAGGACAAAGACCTATTTTTATAGAAGCTGAAAGTTTAGTTGTTGATACTAGTAGTGAAAAAAGTTTAATACAAGCAAGTGGAGGTATTGACAATAAAAGATATTTTCAATACCTTGCAATATTACAAAAAAGTATTAATTTCTCTACATATGGTAAAAACTTTTTTTCTAATATCTCTGGCGGGGTTGCTTTAAAACATAAAGATAATGTACAATTAGATTTAGCTATTATTGCTTCTATTCTTTCAAGTGGTTTTGAAACTCAAACAAATGATTATATCTTTTTAGGTGAAGTTTCACTTTCTGGAAAAATTAAAAAAGTTCCTAATGAAGATATCTTTATAGAACATATTAAAAAATTAGGTATTGAAAAAGACATTATATCTCATTCAACTGGATATAAACATATATCTGATTTATTACAAATATTTAATTAGGAATTTATTATGGATGAAAAACAATTAATTATTGATATTACTGCTTTAATTATTGATATTGATAATGACTTGTCAATAGAAGAATTTGAAGATTTATCTTTATTATGTGGACAAAACAAAGAACTTGAAAGATTAATTTTATCAAAAATAACTTCTAATAAATTGTTGAAATTATCTTTTGAAGATAAATTATTAAAAATAAAAGAACTTTTTAATTCAATTGATTATAAAGATAAATTATTAAGAGAAGATATTTTTAAACTAATTATTTTTTTTATTTTATCTGATAACATTATTGATGAAAAAGAAAAACAAGTCTTATACTTCTTCAAAGAAGATTATGCTGTTTTTTACAATAAAATGAAATTACAAAACCCTAATGGTGAAGAAGTTTTTATACAATTAAAATCTTTTTTTAATAAAATTACATAATAGGATATTTATATGACAAAAAAAATTACTCAAATTAAAAAAAATGATATCACTTATACTTTTTTAGGACTTCCTAATTCAAATATTTTTAAATATGAAGTAGTTCAAAAATTAGGTTCTTTAATTGAAAAAAATAGTTCTTTCTATTTCCCTACAATTAAAAAAGAAATATTTGGTATATCACATTTAATTGAGCATATGTGTTTCAAACATAGTAAAAATTATACTTCTGATGAAATTATTCATAAATTGAAAAAATATGGAAGATATAATGCTTCCACATCACATGATAGAGTAAACTATTGGTATCAATCTACAAATGAACATATTCATACAACTATTGATTTAGTGAATGAAATAGCCTTTAATGATTTAACTAAAGTTCCTGAAAATGAATTTTTAATGGAAAGAGATACGGTTTACAACGAATGTAAAAGATATATGGATGATGACCACTCTTTCTTTCATTTTACTTCAAATTCAAGAAGTTTTGGACTAAAAGATAATGATAATGTTTTAGGTAGTTTAGAAAATATATCTTCTTTAACATTAGAAGATATTATTGAAGTAAAAAAATTATTTAATATGGAGGGGGAACAAACTATTAATATTACTTTTGATAATAATTTATTAACTCCTAATGAGATTATTGATTTAATTGAAAAAAGTTTATCAAACAAAAATATTGTATTCACACCAAGAGATGAAACTAAAATTAACTATTATAAATCTCAATTACCAAAATTATTAAAAGGTGAATTATCTATTCCTTGTGAAAGTGAACAAATTTTATATAATAATATGTTTGAAATTGATGGTTTTGATAGATTAACTATTAATTATGCAAAAAACTTTTTATCTAATTTTTCACCTACTTCTTTATTTGATGAAGTTAGAGAAAAAAGAGGTTTAACTTATGGTATTCATTTTGGCTTAGATAGAATGGCTTATAAAGATTATTGGGGGATTTCTTGTGATATTACAAAAGGTAATGAAGAAAAACTAGTTGAAGCAATCAAAATATCTTGTGAAGAAACTTTAAAAAACTTTTCATTAGAACAATATAATGAATTTATTGAAACTTTAAAAATCAATAGAAGTATTCAAAATCTAAATCTTTCTGTTTATGAAAGACTTTTATGGGATTTTAATGAAATAAATATTTTAAGAGAAGATAATGAAATATCAAAAACATTAAAAACTGATATTGATTTAGCATTTAATAAAATTGATGAACATGTTACCTTTGAAAATATGAAAAAAGTTTTAGAAATTATTAATCATAATATTAAAAACAATAAAGGTATTATTTCTTGGAGTACTAATTCTTAACTTTTTAATAATGTATTAGATTTTTTTTCTAATACATTAATTATTTTTAGGTATGATTTTATTATCATTTTTTCCTTTTACTTTTAGTTTATTTGAATTTTTATAATCATTCAATGTTGGAACCATTTTATCATTTAATGGTATTGTTAGAATGATTTCTTGTTGATTTGGATTTAAATCTTTTTTAACATTTAAATATTCTTCTATACAATAATCATAAATTTCTTTACTCATATTATTATCCTTTCTTTTTATTAAATTATAATTCTTTTTTTCTTTTTTAATTTTAAGTTTTAATATTAAAACTATTATTTATTATATTTTCATAAAACCACTACTATTTGATAAATTTTTTTTGGATTTTTTTAATTCTAAATTATTACAATTTTCACAATCTACACAAAACATACAATCTTTACAATTAATTAATTTTTCTGAATTATGAATATTTTCACAATCTTTACAATTTTCACAATATTTAGAACTTTTTACATTTTTACTTTCTTTTATATAACTACTATTAATACATTCTATACATTCATTACAATTTTCACAATTAAAACAATCTTTACAAGATATACTACTATAACATTCTATACAATCTTTACATTCTAAACATTCTATACAATCTTTACAATCTTCACAGTCAAAACAATCTATACAATTTTCACAATTTTTATTTTTCATAAAAGTATTTATTGATAATATGATTTCTTCCATTTCATAATCACTTTTTAATGAAAATAAATTATTATTTTTATCTTTTAAATAAAACTCTTCCTTTTTTTCTACTTTTAAAAATGATTTTATTCTTATTTCTTTTTTATTTAAAATTTCTATTTCTAAATTATTTAATTTAGAAATTAACATCATTCTTTCAAATTCATTTATATTTGTTAAAAACATTATTTTTTTTTCTATCATTTAACAACTCTTTTTTTATTATTATAACTTTTAGTTAAGATTTTTACTAGTTTTGATTTAAAAAAAAAGTCTAGGTAAAAATACCTAGACTTTTGGAATATTTTTATTTTTACTTCTAATTTAAGAAGCAGTTGTTCCTAAAGCACCTGCTATCATTTGCATAATTTGTCCATATTGTAATGCTAAAGCTGCTGCTGCCCCTGCTGCTACTAATTTTTTAATATTAAATTGATCTTGTTCTGAAATACCAGAACCTTTGTACCCCCAATAAATTGTCATTAAAAGTGCACCTGCTTGAACAAATTTTACCCAACCTGCCATGTTGTTAGTATTTGTACAACCATTTGTCATACCATCTGTAAATCCAACTGCTGAACAAAAAATCTTTTGTGCTTCATTATAATCAGTATCTGCTGCTGACAGCCCACTAGTTGTAGCAGTTGTTCCTACTAATCCCAATCCTAAATATTTTAATAATTTTTTTGTTTTCATTATTTTCCTTTATTTTATTATTTTATACTTTTCATATTATAAAAGTAAAATTAAATATTTTTTTTTATTTTCTCTTAAAAATATAACTTTTCTCCTACTTTTAAGATATTATTCTTTTTTTTACTTTTTTTCTTTATTTCTTCTATTGTTGTATTATTTTCTAATGCAATACCATATAATGTATCCCCTTTTTTTACAATATATTCTCTTAAGTTTTTTATTTCTTTTTCTTCTTTACTTTTTAATTGTAAATTATCATCCCCTACATTCTTGAATAGGTTAACTATATTTACTTTTTCTTTCTCATTATTTGATATTTTAATTTTTTCTGTTTTGTTATGTTTCTTTTCTTGTTCTTTTTTCATTTTCTTTAATAATTTTGGATTTGTTTTATCTATATATAATTCTTCACCTATTTTTAATCTATTTTTACTTTTTCCATTTAACTCCATAAGTTTTTTATATGACATTTCATATTTTAATGCTATTTCATAAAATGTGTCTCCTGCTTTTACTATGTGTATTCTATTTAATGGTTTTGGTTTTTCTAATTTTGTTTTGATTTCTTTTTTTATTTCTTCTTTCTTTTTATCTAATAATGTTAATTTTCTTTCATTATCATTAACTTTAATATCTAAAATAGACATTTTATTTTTCTCTACTTCTATTTTTATATTATTCTTTGATACTTTTAAATTATTTTCACTTATAGGTACTCCTACCATTTCTTTGTCTTGATTAAGTATGATATAACTTAAACCTCCACCTATCAATAATAAACTTGTAAATAATAATAATAAACCATTATTCTTTTTTTTACCTTCTTCCAATTTTATATTATTTAAATTTATTATTTTTTGTTCTTCTTTTTTTGTTTCTTTAACTGTTTCTTTTTTTATTATTTCTTGAGATTGATTGTTATTTTCTCTTTTTTCTTTATTATTATCTTTTTTAAACAATTCACTATTCTCTATTACAAAACCCATTTTTGTTGTAACCTTTTTATTTTATTATAAATTCTTTTTGTTTTACTTTCCTGAAAATATTATTTTTTGTTTTTTTTATAAAAATTCTTTTTTTGCACTTTCTACAACTATATAATGTTCATCATTTAATAATTTTTCTTTTTGTTTTTCTGTTAAACTCTTTTGATACACCATTTCATTTCTTACTTTCCAAGATTTTGAATTAATTAATATTTCTAATAATTCAACATTTTTGATTTCCTTTTTTCTTATATATCTTATTTGTTCTTTTTCTGTTAATAACTTAAACATGACAACCTTTTCTTTTATGTTGTCTAATATTAGACATTTTATCTTAATAAAAACTTAAAAATAGTTTTTTTTCTTTCAAATTTTAAAAATAATTTTTCTTATAACTATTGATTTTTTTTGTTATTTGATTTCTTTTTTATATAATAAAGATAAATAAAGGAATATAAATTGAGTAATAATATTAATAATACCATTGATAAAGTAAGTAATCAAAATGAAATAATCATTGAAGCAAAAGAAGCAACCAAAGAAATAGGAAATCAATTTGATTCTTTTATTGAATTATTTAATTGGGACATAATCTCTTTTTATAAAGATGAAATCTTCCTTTTTATTATTGCTTTTTCTTTTTTATTTATTATTAAAAATATAATTTCAAATAAAATATTATCTCATTTAGAACATACTAAAAATACTATAAATGAAGTTAAATCTTTAACTATATACTCATTTTATTTACTTAACTTTTTATTTGGTCATATTATATTATATTTTCAAGGTTTTGCTTTTGAAGCTTTTAAATTTGTTGGTTGGATTTTCTTTTTTGCTTATTTTATTTTTGGAATTATTATTCTTAATAATATTAATAAATTATTTTTTAGATTTTTGTATAAATCAAATAAATATAAGATACAAAAAGTTGAAGCTCATTTTTTAAGTAAAATTATTTCTTTCTTTATTTTCTTTTTTGGTTTTCTTTTCGCTTTATCAATGATAGGTATAAATATATCACTTCTATTGGGTTCTCTTGGTTTTGTTGGGGTTGCTCTTTCATTTGCTGCTAAAGAATCTATTGCTAATTTATTTGGTGGTATTACTATTTTATTAAATAAAAGTTTTGATCATGGTGATTGGATATATATTAGTTCAGAAGAAGAAGGAACTGTTGTTGAAACACATTTTTTAACCACTACTATTAGAACTTTTGATAATGCTTTAATTTCTATACCCAATAGTAAATTAGGAACAAATTCTATTAGAAACTGGTCTAAAAGAAATGTAGGTAGAAGAATCAAATTTGATATAGGTATATTATATGATACAAAGGTTGAAGATATTAAAAATATTGTTTCAGATATAAAAGAATATTTATTTAACAATCCAGATATTGCTAAACCTACTAGTAATGAAATACAATCTTTAATACAAAAAAAAGATGTTCATGGTGTAAAAGAAACTTTGTTAGTTAATACTACTTCTTTTGGAGAAAGTTCTATAAATATTACTATTTATTGTTTCTCTAAAACTGTTAATTGGAGTGAATGGTTAGAAGTTAGAGAAAAAGTTATGTATGAAATAATAAATATTGTTAGAAAAAACAATTCAGATTTTGCTTTCCCTACAACAACATTAGATTTTGATGAATCATCAATTATTAAAAAATAATTAAGTGTTAAATAAATATTTTTATTTTTGTTTTAAGTTTTTATTAAACTCTTTTAATATATAATTAATAAAAATATAAATAAGGTTTATTTAATTGTATACTTCTATTAATAATTATATTATATCTAAAAAAAATATTTCTATTTGTAAAAAAAAAGAAGATGAAATAAAAGAACTCAATAAATTTAAAAAAATTGTTAAAAGAAGACAATGGAAAATACATGATATTCTACCAACTAATATACATTATATTTTTATATATTCTAATATTACATTATTAAAATATTTACACTATAATAAAGTTAATTTATTTGTAAGTAATGAAGATTTTGTTAAAAACTTAGAAGTTATGGAAATGTCAAAACATTATGAGATGATGCATATATATACTAATTGGTATTATAATACATTAAGTGAAAATGATAAAAATGAAGTTTCTGAACTAATTGTGAGAACTTCTTCAAATTATATAAAATATAATTTTTTTAAAAAAATGTATAATTTAATTGATTTCTTAAATTATTTGAAAAAAGAAGATAATTTATATATTTTCTTTAATTCTTTAAATAGATTAGACTATCATACTAATTATAATTTATTTATTTCTTTATTATTAAAAGTTCCTAATGGTATAAAAATATTTCTTACCACTAAACCTAATTTAAATAAACTTTCAGAAAATAATTTAAATTTAATTAAAAATTGTGAACCTTCTATTTTAGTAGAACTTTATTGTATTTTTAATTTAATTGATGAAAAAGATTTATTTACAAGAGAAATTCTTTTTAATAAAATATCAAAAAATAGAGAAGATTTTTTTTCAAAAATAACACAAAATTTTAAAAAGGAAGTATTATGAGAAAACAAAGCAAAGAATTATTTTTATTTCTATTATTATTAAATAGAAAATTAAATGAAGTAAGTAATGACATATATGACAATTTATTAAAAGATTTATTACAAGAACAATCTCATTCTTTTGGTTTTAAACCTTTAAGTGATATTAGCGATTACTTAGAAGAAGAAATATATAAATTATATAAAGAAAATGATATTTTCTTTGAATATATTCAAACAGGTGAGGGTAATATTTATTTTCAAGAAAACCACAAAGAAATAAATGTAAAAATAATGAATGAAGAACAACTTTTTAATATCTTAAATTTTTGTTATATTGATAATCTTAGTAAAGAAGATTATAGTTTAAGAGAAGTACAAGATTATTTTATTTTAGAAAATATAGAACCTATTGATTTTACTTCTGAATTATTTATTATTTTAGAGAATGTTGTAAAAAAATTAAAAGAAATTGAATATAAATTAGGAAATCAATTTAGATTATTATTAACTGATTTAAAAGATGATACAGCATTACATTCTTTTAATCCTATCTATAATATTAAAGAGTTTATTTATGTTTATGTTGATAAGTTTATGTTAAGAATTGAAAACAATTGGTTAGATTTAAATGAAGAAGAAATACAAGATAGAGTTGATAATGGTGATGGACTTTTTTATCTTTTTTGTGAGGTAGCTGATTTTGGTGATATTAAAATGAATATTTATATTGGTGAAAAAACTATTTCTTTAAAAGATAAAAATATTATTTCTTTATTAGAGGAATTGAGTTAAGAGCTTAAAGGAAGAAACAATAAATAGTTAAAGTTATTTTCCAAATCTATTTATTGTTGTTTTAGTAATTTCTTTTGATAATTCTTTTGTTTCTTCCTTTGAAATATCTATATTATCTTTATTCAATATCTCTTGTATTTGTCTTTCTAATTCTTCTTCCATTTCTATTGGTAATTCTTCCATATTATATTTACTTTTCAATAATTCAATTTGAGAAATAATACTATTTTTATTTTCAGTATTGTTTTCTAAATAATGTTCTACCAAAAATTTTGATAATTTAAAATCTATCTCTTTTTCTTTAAGACTTTCTATTTTATCTACCAATTCTTCCTTTCCATTATCTTCTAATAAATCAATTAATATTTCTTCTTCTGCATATATTCTATATTGACTTAAATCTTTTTCTGTTATCTTTTTTCTTTTAAGTAATCTATTAATTTTATTATCTTTTATACCTTCTTTTATTATATTTATTATTAGTTTATTTTCAACTTGGCTTGTTTTTTGTTCTGCTAAGTCTCTTGAAGAAGCAAGAGCATATATTTGTTCAAGTCCTGGTTTTTCTTTAAATAAGTTAGTTAGTTTATTTCTTATAACTTCATTATCTATTTTTAAAGTAAAAAGAACGTCAATAGCCATTATCATATTATTCTTTTTTATTTGATTTAAGTTATTACCTTCCAATAATAATTCAACCATTTTATCTACTACTTCTAACATTTTATTATTATCATTTAACAATTCTAAAAAGTTTATTGGTTCATATGATATATGTTTACCTTTTGTTATATGTCTTGCTTGAATTAACCAATTTTTATGAGTTTCTAATATATGTTTTTTGTATTCTTTTGTTATTTGTGTATGACCTTTTGTATCTTTATATAAGTTTTGAAAATTATATTCATTTATAATATGAGAAGCACCCAAAACAAATGTTGTTAAATTTTCTTCCCCTTCAAAATATATACTATTATTTATTACTGAAAATCTATGACTATGATTTAATTCATTTAACTCTTCTATATTTGAAATTGAAGAAGATTTAATATTAGAAGTTCTTTCTACATAAGAAAAAATATGTAATGATCTTCTAACAATCAATGCTTTTTTATCTATTTCATTCTCTTTATCATATTTTCTTCTTTTATATTTTGTTTTACCTTCTTTATCTACACCATTTGGTATCATTTCAAAATAATCAAGTGAAGAAAAATAATTAGTAACAAAATTACTTGGATTTTCTAAATATTTTTGAATTGACCATTCTTCTGTTAATAATGTATTTAATTTTTGTTTATTTTCAATTTTTTGTTTTGATATTTCATTATTTCTATATATAAAAATATCCAAATATTTTTCAATTTGTTCTAATGAAGCACCACTAATTTGTAAATCATATATTGTTTTTTCATCTAAACTATTGATTTCATTTAATAAATGTCTTACTCTTTTTGGTAAGTTTTCATTTTGTTTTAATATTTCTTTCATAGAAAAATCTTTTGCAATTTTTTCTTGATTAAAATAATTAGAAATAAGATAATTTTTTAATTTTGTTCTATAAGAATGAAAATTATTTTGTGAACCTTCAAAATGATATATACCTGCTTTTGTGATAGAACCACTTTTTGAATATAATTCATATTCATTATTTGAGTTTTGTTTAAAATAAAAAAACTCAATATCTGGAATACCAGCACTATTTGTTTTGAATGTTCTTTTACCTTCATTGTTTTCAAACAATGGTTCTAAAGTATATTTATTCATATCCTTAATCATTGGTTCTAAACTTTCTTCTTCTAATACTTGTCTTAATATTTTTTGTAATTCTTCTGGGTTTATGTCATTTTTTAAATCAAAATAACTAGATATTGTTTCAATAATTTCTTTTCTTGAAACATCATCAATATTATTTAAAGCAACATCAATGATATCTTTAATTTGATTTATTTCAAGTTCTTCAATATGAGTTCTCTTGAATAATTCTTCAATTAAACTTTTGGTAATTATTTTATCTTCTTCTTGATTTTCTTTTAAAATATCTAATAGGTTTTTTTCAACATTTTTACCTGCTGATAATTCTATTTCTGGTATTTTTTCTATTATAGAAAATAAGTCTTCACTAAATGGTAAATTATTGATAAAGGTTTTAATAAATAATTGGTTTTCTATTTCTTCTTCTTTGTTAGAAGTTAATGTTTTATAAAATGATTTTATTATTTCATTTACTTCTTTATCTTTATAAAAATTGGTAAAGTTTTTTATTTTTGTTTTAGTATTATTTTTTATTTTTAAAAGAAAGTTAAAAGTTCCATCAAAGTTCTCTTCAACAATAGAATACTCTTTAACTAATTTATTTATTAAAATCTCTTTATGTCTTTCTAATTCAATATCTATCTTTTGATTTTGGTTATTTGACATTTAATATACCTCTTTATTTTTATTTACTTATTTTTCAATATGATTATTTTACTTATTATAACATAATAAACTTTATTTAATTTTAAGAACTCATTTTCTTAACTTGAAAAAATATTGATTTTTATTTTTTTAATCATCATAAAAAAGAAATTAAAAATTATTTATAAAATAAAGAAAAAAATTATTTTTTACTCTGTTTATTGAGTAAAAATGAGTTTTTTTTGGAAAAGGTATTATTTTAAGAATATTTAAAATATAGATTTAGATGAATATAAAATATAAGAATATATTAAGAAAACAGAGGAAAATGTGTTTTTTAGGATTACATACTGAATAGGTATGTTGGTTTCTACTTTCTTATCATAGTTTTGTTTCTTTTTGAATATTAAATGTAAATTTTTAGCTTACTTTTTTACTAATTTCTAAAATGATAACTTATATCAATTTCTAATAATTATTATTGTTTCTTAAAATTAATATAAGGTTATTTTGTTATAATATATTAAATATTATTAAGGTATCAATATGGATAAAATTAAATTAAGTCATAAACTAATAGATATATTAAACAAATCACAACAAGAAAATTTTAAAAAAAATCTAGGTTTAGGTAAAATTTTATTAGAAATTTTTAGATTTCAAGAAAAAATTGAATTACTTAAAGATAATAAAAAAGAAGAAACATTTGTTTCTAATGGAATAATTACTTTAAAGATTTTGAAGAGTGAATTATTGGAACAAGGTTTAGACTTAGAAGATTTATATGATAAGTATATTGAAAATAAAGATAGCAATGAAAAAACAATTGTTGAACTTATCAAAACTTCTATTAATAATACAATTGATAAAAATAAAAAATATTTAAAAGTTTTTATTGATAAATATATATTAGGTTCTGAAAAGATTACAGAAAATAAAAGAGAAACAATTAAAACATTATTTGAAGAACTTTTATTAGAAGTTGAAGATTTTGAAAGAATTGAGTTTATTGAAAATTTCAAAATATATAGTGAAATTAAAATAGATATTAATGAAGAAGAAGATTTATATTCAATTTTAAATAAAATAAATACAAAAAAAGGTTTAGAAAATTACATCAAAGATTTTAATAGATTTAAAATAGAACCTTTTTATTCTAATAATAAATTAAATGCTCAAAAAGGTTCTTCAAATGATATTGAGTTCTTTTATTTTAAAAATAATCAATGGTTTAGTAGAAGTGGTTCTGTTACTAAATCAGCAGAAAGTTATTTTGAAGATGTACAAAATAATACTCACTCATATAAAACATATTTAAAACTAAGTATATTAAATACTTCTGATTTTACTAGTCTTAAAGAATTAAATCATAAAAAATCTCCACATTTACTTATTTTAAACAATTTAAATAACTTAAACAATGATAGTTTATTACTATTACAAGATTGTGAATTAGATATAAAAGATATTATTCCTTTATTAACATATTTAATAAAATATACACAACAAATATATAAAAAAGATTATGAAGGAAATTTAAAAAACTTAATTTATTCTTTATATAGAGAAGGAAAATTATTAGAATATAAAAATAGTAATAATAAAATTGATTTCCTTAAAAATATTTCAAAAGATAGAGATACAAAAAACACAAAAAATTTGAATAATGTTATAAACTCTACTATTAAAATGGCTGAATATACTAATAATTCTCTAATAAATAATAAAATTAATGATTTCCAAAATGAGAAAAATCATTCTCATGATTTTATTATACATAACCCTGCTGTTAATTTCAAAGAAATAAAAAAATATAATGACATGGTATTTTTAACTATTTTATTTAGTCATATTAATAATGAATTACAATCAAAACTTGATTTAACCAAAGAATTTGATAGAATAGTTGATAACTATTATTTAAATAGTGGACATATTCATAATCATTTAAATATTTCTGTTAAATATGTTAAAAACAATGAAGTAATTGAAAAAAAATCACCAAAAGAACAAACTTCAAAATATTTAAAAGAATTAACTACTAATTCTGAATATTTTTTTAAAATATGTAATTTAATTGAAGAAACTATTAAAAATATTGATATTTTTAATAAAAAATTAAAAGAAAATATAAAACTTGCTTTAGATAGTATTTTTATTTTAGGTTTTACTTATTATAAACAAAATCAAATAGTTATGGATAAGATTTCAGATTTAAAAGAAAATAATAAACATTTAAATTGGAGATTCTCTTCTGAAAAAGAATTAACTATATTAAAAACCAAGAAAATAGAAAAGGACAAACTACAAGAAGAAAAGGACAAACTACAAATAGAAAAGGACAAACTACAAGAAGAAAAGGACAAACTAATAATAAAATTAGGAACTGAAGGGAAAATAGAGTTATTAGTACAAATAACTCAAATAAAACCTGAAAAACTTGCTCATTTTATGGTTTCTAAATATTTAGAGGGGAATAGTCAAAATAAAGAAAAAATAGAGAAACAAATAAAATTATTAAAAAAAGAAGGTTTTGATTTATTACCTGAAAAAATGGAAATTGAATTAGAGAAACAAATAGAAGAATTGACTAAAAATATTTTAGAAGAAAATAATATAGATGAAAAAGAACAATCAGTTTTAACAGAACAAATAAAAAAAGAAGTTAGGATAACCAAAAATTATTTAAGATAATATTAGATTAATCTTTAATTAAGTTTAATTTATTATAATAATAATAATAAAAGGTTTCTTATTGGAAAGAATTACTAAAATCAATAATATTGAAGATTTACATAATTTTAAATTTACAGTTATTTATCAAAATTATGATTTATTAGAAAATAATAGTATTGAAGAATTAATAAATTTTCTTATTGATTTTTATGATATCAAAGAAAATATATTTTGGGAAGATATATGTTTATTTCATATTAAAGAAGAAGATATAGAATATTTTAATAAATATAGTAATGTAATGTTTAATTTTTCAAGACATTTTTATATTTATAATAAACATTCTAATAAGATTACTACTATTTAATTACAATTTAGAATTAAATACTCTTAAATGATTATAAGAACCTTTTAATAAGTTGTTATATACTTTTGCAACAATTAAAGGCATACCTACAATTTGTTGTTTTAAATCAGATATATCTTCTAGTTCTATTGTTTGTCCTACTTTATATGCAGAAGATAATGATACTATACCTTGATTATATAATGTTGTATACATGTTTTTTAAGTTTATATTTGTAAACACTCCAACTGTATTAGAAACAGGTAATGGTATTTTATATGCTAATAATAATCTACCAATAGCATTCATATGATTTTGTTCTGATTTTGCTATATTATAAAATATTTTATCTTTCCATTTTTTAGACATTCCTAAATATATATCTCTTGCAACTTTTTCTTCTTGATACATATAAATTAAACTATTTTTTTGTGTTATTGTTAAAGCAGGTAATTTATTATAATTTCTTGCCTCTAATGAAGTTAAAGTCATAAATAACAATACTATTGAAATTATTGTTTTTTTCATTATCTTCTACCTCTTGAACCTTTGTATTGGTGTTTTTGACCACTACCACTCATTGTTCTTTGACCACTTGTAGAACCATATGAAGTACTTCTTCTTTCTTCTGGTGTCATTGATTGTCTTGATACTTGCATCGCACTTTGATAATTTGTTTTATCTTCTTCTGATACTGTACCTCTTAATGCTGCTAATTCATCAAATGTTAAACCTGTATAATCTGTTGCAAATAAAGAACTTGCTGTAACTATTGCTAATAATATTTTTTTCATTCCATTTCCTTTGTAGAATAATAATTTTTAATTATAATTCTTTTATAATATTTGATTATACTTGAAATAGAGTAAAAGTGTTTATTAAAAATATCATTTTTTTTAAAATTTCATTTCTTCTTGTAATAAATGACCTAGTTTCTCTTGGTAATTTACAAAATCTTTAAATATTTCTGTTCCTATATAGTTATTATTTTTATTCTTCTCTAATATATTTTTTCTTTCTAATAATTGATTTATTGGATCACTTTTTTCTGTTGTAATTTCTGCTGCTTGAAATATATCTTGATATTTACTATCATTTAAGAAGTCTTCTAATAATTCTCTTGTTACTCCTAAATCATTATTTAATATAATTTCTAAACCTTTTTTATTATCCAATAAATATCTACATAAAGATAAACATAAAACATATTCTTTAATTAGTATCTTATCTAACTCTTGTTCTGTTTGTTCTTCTTCTATTTCTTCTTTTCTAAGATAGTAATAATCAAAATCTTCACCTTGTAACAATTTATAACCCAACCTCTCATAAGTTTTTTCATATTCATTAAAGTTTTGAGATATTTCAATATATAAATTATTATCTACTTTGATATTACTATCATTTAATTTTGTTCCATTTATATATTTACCTACAATCAATTCTCTATATATTTGTTTTGATAAGTTATTATTCATTTTTTTATCCCTTTATTATTACTTTATACTTTGTTTTTTTGTTTTCTCTTACAAGTTCTTTGTATGTAGATTTTAATATTACTTTATTATTTTTAATATATTCATTTGTTAAATATTGTAAATCTCCAATTATCCAATTATCTTTTAATTTTATATTTTGTTTAAAGAAAGTCTCTATATAAGTTACTACTTCTTCATCTTTATTTAATGGTTGTCTTTGAAGGTAAAGATTAAATTCATTAATAAAAATAATTTCAAACTTTCTTCTTTCTTCTTTTTTTCTTGCTTCTTCTTTTAATTTTTCATATTCTTTATTTATATACTCTTTTTCTATTTTTACATTTGATCTTTCTTTTATATTTTCATTTATTACTTCTATACTTTTATTTAAAAAATATTCATTTATATTATGTTTTTTTATTTGTTGTTCTTTGTGATTTTCTGCTTTATTTTTGAAAAAGAAATCAATTTTTTGTTTGTTTAAAAAGTTCCATATTTTATTATTTCTCATACCACCTATTGAGTTTTCAGATATCATATTTGTTAATTGATTAAATAAATATTCATTTCCTAGATTTCTATCTAAATTTAATTTACTTTGTTTTATATAATTATTCATATAATTTTTAATAGGTTTTATTTTATCAATAACATATAGAAATTGAATATAAAAATGTTCCAATCTACTAGTTAGACCTAATAATTTATGTTCTTTTTCTAAGAAGTCTCTAATATATTTAATCATATACATAAAGTCACTTGATTTCTCATTAGTAAATCTATATAAAGGAATTATATATTTATCTTGTAAGTCTTTTGCTTTGTTATAATTATCCTTTACTATTTTTATATCTTTTTTATCTTCATTACTTTTAAAATTATGTGTTGTTTCATATTCTAACGATTCTATTGACTTTAATATTTGTAAATAAATATCCTCTAATTTTATTCCAAATGTTTCTATTTTTTCTTTTAATTCTTTATTATCACTTCTTAATAAATAATTTTTTTCAAAGTAGTCTTTATATTGTTTTATTATGTATTCAAAATCTTTATATTGAGTACTATTTAATGGTTTCGCTCTATCTTTATAAATACTTTTAATAATATCCATTATTGTACTACTAATTACAAATGTTTCAATACCATTTACTTTTTGACCTTGTTGAAAAACATTCTTTTTTACAAGATGTTCATAAGATAGACATTCTATTATTTCTATTCTTTTTCTTTTATCTACTACTTCTTTGTCTACATATTCTTCTAATATATTTGTATAATCTGTAATATAAAAAGAATTACCTATTTCTTGAGTATTCTTTTCTTTTTCAAATATATTATTAAAATTGTCATTTTTATCTAATAATTTATTAAATATTTGGATATTCTCTATTAGTATTAAATATGTTTTTTGAATATTATAAAGTGTCATTTTATTCTATACTCTCATTTGTGAAAATATTAAACTCATTCTCTTCTATATCTACTAGATATATTGCCTTTGGACTTAAAGATTTTTGTACTGTTTTTTTATCTAACATTAGTGTTTTATTATATAAAGTCAATTGTTCTGGTGTTGCAATTGGAGCAGCACCTACTATCTTACAATTATTTTTCCCCATAGTATTTAATAATGTTTCACCATTTTTATTATCTACTTTACTACTTTCATCTAATGGAATTAATAGTTTCATAAAATAACCACTTTTGAATATTCCTCTAAATAAAATAGTAATAAAAATAAGATTTATAAGTGTTTCTGTACCATTTGATTGACTTTCTTTAACTTCTCTTAATACTCCATCTCCAATGTAATTTAAAATTACATAATCAATATCACTTATTAAATCTTTTGTTGTAATTCTATTAGAATCATTTGATATATCTCCAATATAATTTTGTAAATCTATTAGTGATTTTTCATTACTTAAACCTTCTGTATCAAAATTATTATCTATATTCTTTAAAATTTTTGATAATTTACTATTTATAGAAATTTTAAATCTAACTCCACCTAAATCTGAAATTTGAATATTTTCAAATTCTTTATTGATTTCTTTACTAAATCTTTCTATACCTCTTGTTAATTCTGTTAATTTTTGAACATCATTATTTATTTCTATATTTAAGTCATGAATATTTATATCCAAATGATTTTTTTCTTGTTCTAAACTTTCATAAAGAGTTCTTAAATAACTTAACATTTTTTCAAATGCTTCTTTTCCTTCTTCATCATCATTTTGATACAAGTTTAGTACCTCAATACTAAACTCATTGTCAAAAAGTTTATAATTAACATATTTTGACATTATTTGATTACTTCTACTAATCATTTTATTAAACTCATTTAAAGAATGTAAATATCTTTCTAATTCTTTATCTTCTGTTCCTATTGTTATTTCTCTTTCTATTTTTAAATTATTTATTGGTGTATTGAAATAAAACTCAAAATTATCATACAATTCTAATTTTTCTTTTACTTTTTCTAATTTTTCTTTTTCAAATAGTGTTGTTGAAAACTCTTTATTATAATCTTGTAATTCTGAAATATTTCTTTCAATATCACTTGAAATATCTGATTTCTTTCTTTCTTTGATTTTAATACTTTCTATTAAACTATTTTTTTGTTCTTCTAATTCTTCTATTTTTTGATTTATAGGTATTAAGTTTTTTATTGTATGTAAATACTCTTCTAATTCTTCTAATTCTTCTTCTTTAGTTTCTTTTTGATTATTTAATTCTAATAAAATAAGTTCTACATCTTTCTCTTCACTTTTCTGAATACTATCTCTTTGTTTAACAAGTTCTTCTAACTCTATTTCTAATGATTCTTTTGTGTTTCTTAATAAATCTTTTGTATTAGTATTATTTACTGTTTCTACATTTATTTTTAATTCACCAAATGAAATTAGATTATTTTTAATCTCAAATAATTTTATAAATCTTTTTAATTCTTCTATTTCTTCTTTTGATAACTTTTCTACACTATTGTTAATGAAATATGAATTAAATACACTATTTAAAATAGTTTTTTCTTCTTTTGAAAAACACTCTTCTTCTACAAATGACAATGAAGATATTTTTTCTTCTAATTCTTTTACTTCTTTTTGTTTTAAATTGATTTTATATTGAATATCTTCTTTTTGTTTTTTTAATACATCCAAATCTTTATAATTATTAATCTCTTTTAATATAGTTTCTAAGTCTTCTTTTTTAATATTTAATTCATTTGTAAATATTTTTTTCATTTGAATATAAAAATCATTTTCTTCTTTTACTTCTTTTATTAAGTTTTCTAATGGTTTTGAAGAATATACTTCAAACTTATCTTCAAGATATTTATAGATATAATTAGATAAAGTTTTAATATTATTTTTACTCTCTAATAATTTTGAAGTTATTATTGCTGCATCTTCTTTTTGTTCTGTAATCTTTTTTTGTATTTCTTCTTTTGATAGTTCTAATTCTTCTTTTTCTTTAACTAATTCTATTTTTGTTTCTTTAAACTTTTCTACTGTTTTATCAATAACTAAGATATTATCATTTGTTGATTTATAGATATTTAATGCTAAATTTTTTAATATAGAATAATTATCTTTAATATCTTCTGATAGTTGCATTATTTCTTCATAGATATTTTGATTATTTGACAAAATATCTATCTTTTCTCTTGTTTTTTTAAACTCTTTAATTTTTTCTATGTAATCTTTTAAATCAAAATCTGCTATTTTTGAATTATCTAATTGTCTTGTTTCTACAATATCTGATATAAATTTTATTTTATCTTCTTTTGTCATAGAAGTAATATTATATAAAGATTTGAAAAGTGTTGAAAACCCTTTAATTGTTTCATTAGTTGTATCTTTTAAAGGAATAACACAAAAATCATTTTTTCTATTGTCTTTTCTTGTATTTAAGAACCATTCAATTATATCTTTCTTTGCTTTAATTTCTTTATAAACTTTACTTTCTTTTTTTGTTTGTTCTTTTAAGTTTTTTATTAAATCTTCTTTTGAGATAGAACTTAATTCTGTATTATTTTCTCTATCTTTTGATATAAGTCTTTTTTTTATTTCTTTAAAAGGTAGTTCTACTAATATTCTTTGAAAATCATAATTATTTGAGATCTTACCTCTATGTACTATCAAACAAAATGTTTTAATTCCATTATTTATTTCTACTATGATATATGAGTTTTCTGAAGGAAAGTAATATTTAAATGTTTCTTCACTTGTATAAGTTTTTTTTCCATCAGAAGAAATAGTAAATTTATTTTTGAAATTTTTTAGATTTGTTTCAGGTAATAATACAAATTGTAAGGCATTTAAAATTGTTGTTTTACCTACATTGTTATTTCCTGTTAGTAATAAATGTTGATTAAAGTTTTCTTCAAAAAAAGCATAACTAGCACTATTAAATAATGAAATATGATTTATATATGATAAATGATTATATTCTATTTGTGTTTTTTCTTCTTTCAATTTCTAACCTTTGATTTTTTTTATCTATTTTATTATAAAAGAACTTAAAAAAAAATTAGTTAGAAATGAAATATTTTATTTTAATTGAGTTAATTCTTTTTTTAGTTCTTCCATTACTTCTTCAACTGTATCAACAATTATATAACTATTTAAATCTTCTGGATTTATACATTCATACTTTAACATCATTTTTAACATTTCTGTCATAGGTTTAAAAAATTCACTACCCACTAAAATAATAGGACATCTTTTCATTTTTTTTGTTTGCATTAGAACCAATGTTTCAAATAATTCATCCAATGTTCCAAAACCACCTGGTAATACAATAAATGCTTTTGAATGTTCAAAAAAAGTCATTTTTCTTGTAAAAAAATGGTTAAAATTTAATGGTAATTTTATATATGGATTATCTTTTTGTTCATGAGGTAATTTTATATTTAAACCTATTGAAAAATTTGCACCTTTATTACCTGCTTCCATAATACCTGGACCACCACCTGTAATTATACCATATCCCATTTTTGATACTTCTTTTGCTATCTCAATAGTTTTAATATAATATTCATTATCTTCTTTTAATCTTGCACTTCCAAAAATAGTAATACTTGGTGGTATATTTTTTAATTCTTTAAATGCTTTTTCTAAATCTTTTACAGCTATATTTAAACAATTTTCTGTTAGTAAATCATTTTTACCTATTTTTTTTGACATATTTTTATTTATTTCCTTTGTTCTTTTAATTCTTTTGTTTTTTCTATACAACTCTCTACTGACATTTCATCACTAATATATTTATTAATATCATTTGGTAAAGAATTATATGTTGTTGGTCCTATACATATTGCTACATATGTATCTCTCCAACCATAGTTAATTTTAAAACTATTATAATACTTAGGAGAAGTTAGTATAATGTATATTTCTTCTTCTTTATTTATTATTTCTTTTGAATTACTTATTTTCACTTCATATCCTACTTCATATTTACTTTTTACTCTATTTTCTAAAAAAAATTTATTTAAATCATATGAAGGAAACATAGAACCTACAATTAATACCCTTTTTCTTTGTACTTTTTCTAATACATTAAAACCAAAATCATAGGCTGTATTATTTATACCTATATATTCTGGTTTTCCTCCATTTTCCATAACTTTTTTTGCTGTTTGTTGTCCTATGCATAAAACAGGGATTTTTTGCCAATCTATTAAAAATAGATTTAATGCTTCCACTCCATTTTTAGAAGAAACTACTATATAATCATATTCATTCCAATAAGTATAAAAAGGTGTATATTTAAAATATAATAAATTTAATGATATAACATTTTCAAATTTTGTTTTACCACAATAATAAATATTCATTTATATTACCTTTTTTAATATATTATAACATTTTTTCAGTTTTTAGTGTTAAATCATTTTTTAATTTTCTATTTTTAATACAATAATTAATAGAAGGTTTATTATTAGTGAAATAATAAAACTATTATTCTTATTTATAATTTTTTACTATAAATTGTCCACAAGCTGCTTTTACTTCTTAACCAGGTGATATTTGAACTTTAATATTTTTTGAAGATAGTAATAAATCTTTTATTATTTCTTTAATATTTTTACTTTCTCTAAATGGTGATTTATCATTTAACTTTTCTATAATTTCATTTGTGTTAATTGAATTTGGTATCATTTTACTTCTAACTTCATCACTTAATGAATGAATTGAATAAAACATTCTAAAATTGAGTATCTATTTATATTATTAATTTTATTAATTTCTATAACTATGTTTATTGTTAAAAGTTAAAAGAAAAAAACACCTTCCTTAAAGGAGGTGTTTAATTTTGACTTTTTTCAATATTCAATGCTGTATTAAAAATTTTTTGTTCATCTATTGTAGATGAAATAATTTGTAATGAAGTTGGTAGTCCATTATCATCTTTTCCAATAGGTAATGCCAGAGCTGGCAATCCCGCTATATTAATTGAAATTGTATAAATATCATTTAAATACATTTGTAAATCTGTTAATTTACTATCAAATTTTAATGCTGTTGTTGGTGCTACTGGCATTATTAATAAATCATATTTTTCAAATGTTTTTTCAAAACTTTTTTTTACATATCTTTGTACTTTTTTTGCTGCTTGATAATAAGCTTCATAATAACCAGAACTTAATACAAAAGAACCTAACATAATTCTTTTTTTTACTTCTTCCCCAAACCCTTCTGTTCTAGTATTTATATATAATTCTTCCAAGTTTGAATAATTCTCACTTCTTTTCCCATACTCAATCCCTGTAAACCTTGAAAGATTTGAAGAAGCTTCCGCTGTTGCTATAGTATAATAAGCAGACAACAATAAATCTGTATTAAAAAGGTTTATTTCTTCTATTGTATGACCTTCTTTTTTTAAGTATTCTAAAGTTGAATAAATGTCCCTTTTTAATTCTTCTTGACACCCTTCAATATAGTCTTTTACATATGCTATTTTATATTTTTTTGCACTATCTAAATTTTCAAAAATAGGGGACAATTCTACTTTCAATGAAGTACTATCTTTTTCGTCATATCCCTTAATTGAATCATATAAAATAGCAGCATCTTCTACATTTTGAGTTAGTGTTCCTATTTGATCTAAAGAAGAAGAATAAGCTATTAAACCATGTCTTGAAACATGTCCATAAGCAGGTTTAAAACCAACACAACCACAAAATGCTGCTGGTTGTCTAACACTCCCACCAGTATCAGAACCAAGTGCTGCTACTGCTACTCCTGCTGCTACAACTGCTGCACTTCCACCAGAACTTCCTCCAGGAGTATAATCTTTATTAATTGGATTTACTGTTTTACCATGACAAGAAGTTTCAGAAGTAGAACCCATTGCAAATTCATCCATATTTGTTGTACCATATGGTCTAAATCCATTCTCAATTAATTTATCAATTACTTTTGCATTATATGGTGATTTATATCCCTTTAAAATATTAGAGGAACAATCAATATCCCATCCTTTTACATTTATATTATTTTTAATTGCAATAGGAATACCTTTATTATTTGTTTCTTGTAACTGACCTGTATTTACTGTAAAACTTTCTACATACCCACTTACAATTTCTTTTGAACAAGTGTTACATTTATCATTTATTTCATATGTTACTTCTTTAATTAATTCTTTGTTTTCTTTTAATTCTTTTATTGTTTTCATCTTTCCCTCTTTTTATAAAATTTTTGGTACTTCAAATGCATTATTAACAACCTTTTGATTGTTTTCAAAAAAATCTTTTAAATCTGTTTTTGAAATTATATCTTCTCTAAATGTTGTTTCTAAATCTTCAACTTCTTCAACTTCCTCTGGTAAATTTTGTAAATTTTCCATAAATGTCAAAACTTCACTTAATTTAGTTTTCATACTTTCTTTATCTTGTATTCTTAATTTTGATAAATTTTCTAACTTTAAAATTGTGTCATCATTAATATTCAAATTGTCCCCTTTTTACTTATTAATATGGATATATTTTTTTTGTTTTTTTGGAAATTTCTTTTTGAATTTTCCTATTTATTTTTCTAATATCACTTCCTCTTTCTACTTCATCTTTATCAAATACTATATCATTAAAATCATTAACATTAAATAAAGTTAATTCAGAATTTTCTAATGCTTTTTTTATTACCATCAATTCTAAATGAGATATAGACAATTTAATATTATCAATATCTTTTATTTTTTTGATTCTCATTTTATTTCCCTAATTCTTCTTTTAATAATTTATTTACTATTTGAGGATTTGCTTTTCCACCAGTTTCTTTCATTACTTTACCTATAAAAGAACCAAATAATTTTTCTTTACCTTTTTTATATTCTTCTACTTGTTCTTTTGAATTTTCTAATACTTTTTGAACAACAATTAAAATATCTCTTTCATTACTAACTTGTTTTAAATTTAATTTATCTAATACATTATCAATTTTTATTAAACTATTTTCTTTTTCAAATGTTTTAAATAATTCAACTTCCTCTAATTGTTCTTCTAATACATATGTTAATACTTTTTTTGCATTTGCAAGTGATATAATTGATTGATTTACAAAAGAACAAATATCTTTTAATTGATTTAATGAAATAGGTAATTTTTTGATATTAAAATCTTTATCTTTTAAATAAGCTTGTACCTCAACCATTAATATAGAAATAATTGTCTTGATTTCCTCTGGTTTTATTCCTTCAAAAATTAAACTCTCAAATACTTTATTTGTATCAACATCTCCAACAAGTCTTCCAACTTCTTCTTCTTTTATTCCCAAGTTATTTATATATCTTAATTCTTTTTCTCTTGGCATTTCACAAATATCTTTTGCTTTTTCATACATTTCAGGTAATAATGAAATAGGTCTAATGTCTGGATCTGGAAAATATCTATAATCCATAGCTTCTTCTTTACCTCTCATTGATTTAGTAACACCTTTGTCAGTATCAAAAAGTCTTGTTTCTTGAATTACTTCTTTATCATACAATCCATCTTCCCATGCTTCAACATGTCTTTGATATTCATATGCTATTGCTTTTTCAATAAACTTAAAACTATTTAAATTTTTAATTTCAGCTCTTGTATAAAGTTTTGTATCACCTTTTGGTCTAATTGAAATATTAACATCACATCTAAAAGAACCTTCTTGCATATTAGCGTCACTAATATCTAAATATCTTACAATTGAATGTAATTGTTTTAAATATGAAGTTACTTCTTCACTACTTCTAAAATCTGGTTCTGTAACTATTTCCAACAATGGTGTTCCCGCTCTATTTAAATCTACATATGAATTATTTATTTCATGAATATTTTTCCCAGCGTCTGTTTCTAAATGTGCTCTATTTAAATGGATTTCTTTATCTTCACCTTCTTTTGTTTTGATAATTACTTTCCCACCTTCAACAATTGGAATTTCTAATTGAGAGATTTGATAACCTGTTGGTAAATCTGGATAGAAATAATTTTTTCTTTCAAATATTGAATTATTATTAATTTTTGCATTAATTCCATTTGCAAATTTCATAGCTTTAATTACGGCTTCTTTATTTACAACAGGTAAAGAACCTGGAAGTCCCAAACAAGTAGGACAAGTATTAGTATTTGGTTTTTCACCAAAACTTGTAGGACAAGAACAAAATAATTTTGTTTTTGTATTTAATTGAATATGTACTTCCAAACCTATTATTAACTCAAACATTTTAACCTTTCTTAAGTTTTTCTTTATTTTATCTAAAAAAACTTAATTTTTAATTAATTTTTATTAATGTTTGTGATTTTATTCTTCATGTTTGTGATTTTCTTCTTCACCTCCTTTTTTCCATTTTCTACTTTTTTACATTCTTTTGAAGCCTCATTTTCTACTAATGAATGTATAATACCTTTCATTTCTTCTTCACTATATTTTATATAATCTAATAAATCATATTTTGTTTGATATTTTTTCTTTTGTTTTACATGCTCTTCTAATTTTTTTATTTCTTGTTTTACATTGATTTGCATCTTTAAATATTTTTCTTTTACTACTTCATTACAATCATATTCATTGTGTGAATGATTTATCAACATATTAAAATATTTAGTTTCATTCTCATTAAATTCTTTAACATTTATTTCTGGTTTTTCACAACCAACAACTAATAAAGCTAAAAATAATATTCCTAATTTTTTTTTCATACTATTACCTCTTTTATTTTTTTTATTCTCATATTTGTATTTTCTACTGTCACACTAACACTATTTGGAAATTTTGATAATTTTGAATGAGTATGTCCATACACATTTAAATTACATTTTGTTTTTTTATATAACCATTCCAATTGTTTTCTTACTTCTATATATTTTTTATCATATTGATTTTCATCATATACAGGAAAATGAGAAAACATAACCCTTTTTCCACAAATATCTTTAATTAAACAACATACTAAACCATTTCTTTTTCCTTCTATTAAAAAATTATTATCAAATTCCTCTAATATTTTTTCTTTGTCTTCTATATCTAATAAAGGTTCTTTAATAACACCTTTAAAATTTTCTTCAAAAAAATTTATTTTCTTTTTATCATGATTTCCAATTATGATTATTATATTACCTTTTATTTTTTCAAATGATTTTTTTGGACTTTCAAAAGCATAATCTCCACAATGTAATACATAATCATTCTCATTTACATCTTCATTCCAATTATTAATTAATAATTGATTACTATCCTTTATTCCATTTCTTTTTGCTATTTCAACTCTTATTGGTTCATACTTTTCAATATTTTTATGTCCAAAGTGAGTATCTGAAGTTATTTTTGTTTCTTCTGTAATATATTTTAAAAAATTCATCTTTATATATCCTTTTTTTTTAATATTTTATCAAAAAGTATTTATTTAAAGTTTATTTTCTTCATTTTTTATTTTCTTTTTAATATATTATTTCTTACTTCTTCAAATGTATATTCTCTTGTAAACACACCATCTCTAAATACTTCTTTTAAAACTTCAATAATTTTACCTTCTGTTTTATATTTATCAATTTTATCTACAAAATATTTATTTGTTTCTATGTTAAAATATGTTGTTATTTTACCTTTTTTGGATTTTTTATCACTTGCTGTCTTTGGGTCTTTAAACACTTCTCTATCTATATATTCTATTGTAGAACTATAATCACTATTTCCACTTGGGATTATTTCTTCCATAGTTATATTAGAACATTTAATTGCAAATCCCATAGTATCTCTATTATTTGAAGTATTTTCATTACCTTGCATAAGTGCACCACCCATACCAAAAGCAATATTTTCTGTTGAATATTTATTTTTAACTAAAATATTTAACATAACTTTCATATTTTCCATATTAATACCATCTCCCCAAATAATTCTATATTTATTAAATACTTTGTAACCCTTACTATTTATAGTAAAATTAACATTATTTTTTTCCATTATTTCTAATGTTTTTGGAATTATTTCTGCTGGATTTCCACTATCTGGCCTAATTACAAAAATAGGGTAGGTTTCACTTTCTATTTTTTCTTTGAAAATACTTTTTGTTACCTCATTTACAAAATTAAAATAATCATAACTATCTGCAACACAAGCTATTAAAGGACTATTTTTATATTTTTCAATATGATTCATTACCATATCAAATTCATTTTCTCTACCCCAAGAAGTCACTGTTGAGTGTTCTGTTGCTGGAATAGAATGTCCTATTGTTCCAATATCTTCTACATTATAGAATTCTTTTACCATTTTAATAGAATTAAAATTATCTGTACCCATAAATGAAGTTAATTGTGAAATTCCACCTATTGCTGCTGTTTCAACAGAAGAGGAACCTCTATCTCCAAAATTATGTAATGAATAGTCTACAAAAGGAACTTCTTGAGTTTTTTTTGCATACTCCATTAACATTTGTTTTATGTAAAAACTTCTTGTTGCCACAGTACAAGGATACCAAACTTTCATTAAAATTGTTTCTAACCAAGAAACTACCCAAAATACTTCTTTATCATTTACAGAACATTCCATTGTAAATAAAACCATTTGATTTGGTATTATTGTACCTTCTGGAATTGCTTTAATAATTATTGGTAATTTTCCTTTATATGTATGTATTATTTTTTCCCATGCTTTTCTATTAAAAGGAATACCATGAAAATCTGCATATTCCTCTGCTTCATTTAATTCTTCAATAGTTATAGGTTTAGTAAAATACTCTCTTAAGATATATTGTAATCCAAAAAAAACTATTTGAGAAAATTTTTTTGTACTTCTTGCTTCTGCATAGTCATACATATTTACTGTATTACTTGGATATTGTGAAAAGTGAGAATATTTATAAGAATCACTTAACATTATTCTATTTATATTTGTTGTAATCATTTTAAACTCCTTAAATATGATTAATATCTATTATTTTTTACAACCATAGTTGGATTTACTTGAGTTTACTCTCAATTTATTAAAATTTTATTTCTAAATTTTATTTCTTCTTCATTTTTATCTAAATATTTCACCTTTATCTCTATTGTCTTTTTTCTTTAAACTTTTGATAATTATTAAAAATAACAACAACTTCTCGACCTTTTTTCATTTTTACTTTTTTTACATTATTTATTATTTTATATCTACCATCTACAAACAATCTAATTGGAAATCTTGAAGAACAAATTATTTCTAAACTTGAATTATCTATAATATAATTAATATTTCTATTTGTTTGCATACCTGTTACAGACCAATTTTTAGAACTTAATGGTAATATTGTTCCATGATTATTTTTGTTAATACCTGTACTACCTTGAGAAGTACTAATAATTATACCAGAACCTTTAAAAGAACCAAGAATATTATCCTCATGTTTACAATTAAAATCAATCCAACCATTAAAATCACCTAATACAATATCATTAAAAGCATTAAATGTTTTTTTTCTTTTTCCTGTTATATATCCATTAACATCATCTATTTCATACTCAACTTCTACTTCTATAAGATTAAAAGTTTCATAAGAAGCATTTGATTTAATATTAATTTCTTCATTCATTAGAAAATTTAAAGTTCCTCCTGCAATTCCAAAAAATGGTTTTTTGGTATTTTCATACATATGAATTGCTTTAATTAAAGTACCATCTCCACCAAAAGCTTCAATATAATCTTCTTTTTCTTTTATATATTTATTATTATCATAAGGGTCTATCCATTTTTTCATATTTCAAATCCTTCTTTTTATTCTTTCCATTCTTCTAATAAAGTCATATCTACTAAATCTTCTTCATTTAATGGTTTTGAAGACATATAAGTCATTATAGAAGCCCATAATCCATTATTTTCATCATAACAATCAATATAAATAGGTTTATATAAATAAGGTACACCTTCAAATTGATTTAATCTTTCTACTTTTTCTAATGGAACTTCCCATATTTCACCTTTTATTTTTCTTCCTAAACCATTTGTATATTTTTGTAAAAAAGGATAACCCATACTACTTTCATACATTGGAAAACATATATCAGTAGTTGCTTCACAAATATATTTACCTTCTACTTCTTTCATTACATTATTATTTTTACATTCTCTTTTTAAAGTTCCATATATAAAAATTGTTTCTTTATTAGTCATTCTTTTCTCTTATATACTATTTACAAAATAATCAATAATAAATTCATGATCATCAAATAGTTTCATATGCCTAACTTCTGCAATTGGAAACCATTTTGCATTATTTGCATCATCACTTCCTTTTACTTTTGGTAATTTAGGATAACCATTTTTATAATCTGGTTGAATAACAAAATAATATGCATTTGTAATCCTTGGAATACCCTCATTTCTTTTTGGATTATCAAAAATTTTAGAACCTTTAGAACTTCCTCTTAGAACTTTTTTAGGAATTTTTAATTTTGTTTCTTCATATAATTCTCTAATTGCACATTCTTCATATGTTTCATTAATATTAACAAAACCACCAGGTAATGCCCAAGTACCTTTACCTGGACTTACTTTTCTTTCAATTAATAATACATTACCTTCACAAACTACTACTGCATCTGAACAATTAAATTTTAAAGTTTCAGGATAAGGATAATCTTTAAATTTTTCTTTTTCTTTTTCATAGTAAATTTTTTCTTCATATAATAATTGAAATTCTTTTGTATCAATAAATAAAATTATATCTTCATATACTTTTTTAGGAACTTGTTTCTTTATTTCTTCAAACATATAATTTTCTTTTCTCCCCATTGCTAATTGAGGAATAAATAATTGTTCTCTAATATCAGTTGCATTTAAACCACCTTCAAAATTAGGTAATTCTTCAACCATCCAATTTGGAAATATTTTTAAATAATAAGAACTTTCATCTTTATTATGTCCCACTATTGTAAATTCACATTTATTTTTATCAAATAATGTATAAACTATATCTTCAATTTGAGTTATCCATTTCATATCATTATATAAAAAATCTTTTGCAAATTGTACTATTGTGTTTTCATTTGAAGAAGATAATATCCATTCTTTTATTTGTTCTGGACTAAAAGGGTTTTTTAAAGTTCTTCTTTTGTTTGAAGAACCTACAAAAACTAATGTTTTATCATAATTTTGATTACAGTGATTTAGGATTTTTTCATGACCATTATGAAATGGTGCAAATCTTCCTACAAAGATAGCTATTTTTTGTTTTACCATTTTAAACTCCTTAAATATGGTTTTTTTTAATTTATGATATATTATATCATATTTTTTTTTAACATTTATTTAAAATATATTATAACATATTTTTAATTAGGTTAAACTTAATTTTTTTTAATAGTATTGTTTTTTTGACTACATATTTATCTTCAATAATCCCAATTTTTTTAATTCCCTTGAAGATGAACTTTTTTATCACTTTGATTTAGTTTTAAATGATTTTTCCAATTTAATTTATAATTCACAAATAAAATATAAAGAAAGATTATTAGATTTTTCTCACTCAATATATATCACAACATATTCTTATTCTTTTACTATTTCAATTTAAATTTATTTATTGTTGTTTTAGTGATTTCTTTTGATAATTCTTTTGTTTCTTCCTTTGATATATCTATATTATCTATATTTAGTATTTCTTGAATTTGTTTTTCTAATGTTTCTTCCATTTCTATTGGTAATTCTTCCATATTATGTTTATTTTTTAAGATTTCAATTTGATCGGTAATTTTTTCTTTATTTTTAATATTATTTTCTAAATAATGTTCTACTAAAAAAATAGATAATTTAAAATCTTTTTCTTTTTCTTTAAGATTTTTTATTTTATTAACTAATTCTTTTTTTTCATTTGATTCCAATAATTCCATAAATATATTTTCTTCTGCATATATTAGTAATTTACTATATTCTTCCTCTGTTATTAGTTTACCTTCACCTACACTCATACTTCTTACAAAGTTTTTAATCTCTTTTGGTGCTTTAATAATTGAAACTATTGTATTTATTTTTATTTTATTTTGTTCTTCTTCTAATAGGTTTGCTCTTTGTGTAGCTTGTTCTGCTCTTTGTGCATTAAGTATTTCATTATGGGCACTATTTAAATGGTCAAAAGAGTGGTGACTTGATAAACCTTTAAAAGTATCAATGAAGAACTCTTTTTCTATTACATTTAATTCATTCCAAAGGTTTGAATTTTTAACAAAATTAATAAAAATAAAATCATTAATTAAGGATTGTCTTGTTTGATTTTTAAATATTAGAGTTTCTAAATTATTAACTAATTTTTGTAATTGTAATTCCTCTCCACCTTCTGTTCTTTGTTTTACTAAATAACCTTTAATAATATCATTATCTTTAAAAATATTTGTTCTTTCTTCATTTGTTTTATTTGGAAAACTTGTCAAATTTTTCATATATTTTAAAATAATATCAAATGTAATTTCATTCATTTTATCATTTTGTTTATCAAAAATAGTTTCTTCAACTTCTTGTTGTTCTTTTGTAATTAAATCTAAATTATAAATATTACCAATAGAAACATTAGAAGTAGTTTCTAACAAAAGGTTCATATATTTTATTTCATAATCTTGTGCTATAACCGATTTTTTATCTGTTAAACCAGATATATTATGTATGGAATTATAAATAGTGTTATGAAATGTTCTAATAAGTTTATTTGTTGAAGGTTGTAAGTTTATATCAGAAAAAAAAGCATAATTAATAGGAATATTTTTAGATTTTAACCCTTCAACTAATAATTTAGTTTTTTCATAAATTTCTTTATTTAAGTTGTTTTTATTTTCAAATATATCACCAACTTCATTTGAAACCATAACATTTAGTTTTTGAACACTAATATTTGGATTTTCTTTATTATATTTTGAATATAATAAATACATATAAAAATGTCTTGGAACTTGTTGATTAGAAACAAATAATCCATTCTTTCTATCAATATTACCAGTATCATCAACAGTACAATCAATGGCAGATAAATTATTTTTACAATCTCTATAAAGAGTATCGATTTTACCAGAACCACCGTCTTTAAAATCAAAATATAAATCTTTCTTATTTTTAAACTTAAAAGGTTGGTTACCATTTATAGAGGCATTATTGATATAAATCAACATATCTTTTGTAGTTTTAATATTATCTTTTTGTTCTGGTGTCATTTGGTCATAATCATGCTTAAATAATAATAACCAAGATTTAATTTCAGTTAACTTATTATTAGAAAAATTTTCTAAATGTTTAATAAAATTATTACTATCTTCACTTGAAAAATGTATCTTAATATCATTTAATAGAAATCTTTTTAAATCACTAATAGAACTATCAATTTGTTTTTTAAAAGAAGTAACAATATTTTCATTTAAAGAGTTTTTAGATTGAAAATAAATATTAAATCTAGTTTCATTTATATTCATTTTATTATCAATAATATAATGGTTTAAATATAAAAGTTCTTCATTATTCAAATTAGATAAATCAATAGTGTTTTCTAATAATTTAACAATATAAGAAGTAGTTATATTCTCTTTATTATTTAATTCATTCTCTGTTTCTATTTCATCTCTATTTTCTTCTAAAAAAGGTAAATCATAAGAGAAAGAATAAGTTGATTTTTCATTAATATTTTCAGTAAATAAGTTGATTTTTTCTAATAAAGTATAAATATTTTTTGAGTTTGGAGAACATATAGATTTTAGTTCATTTAATTGTTCAATTTGTTCTTTTTTTAAATCTTTTTTAAAATCTTTTATTGTTATTTTTTCTTTTTGAGTTTTATTTAAGTTTTTAGATTTTTCTTCAAATATTTCTATTAGTTCTTTATTTATATCTAATATTTCTTTATTAGTCATCAAATTTCCTTAATTAAGTAATTATATTTATCTTTCAATATATATTGTTAATTATTATTTATATTTATTATAACATATTAAACTTAATTTCTTTTAGAGTTAACAAATATTATGAAAAATAGATTAAACATCACCTCCCTAAAGGAAGGTGTTTTCTTGTTTGACATTGATAAAATCAAATCTTAAAATCTCTTTTTCAAATTCTTCTTTATTTCTTGGAGGTTTATCTTGAAATTTAAATCTTCCACCACTTGCAAGTTTATGTCCACCACCTTCAAAGTATTGAAAAGCAATTTCTTGTACATTTGTATGAATACTCCTAAAACTCATAGCACCACTTGATTTAATATTTATCATAAAATCAACTTTTTTATCCATTTTTAAATATGAATGAGATAAGTTTTGATAAATATCACTATTTAAATTATAAAAGTATTTAAAAGTATGTTTTTTACTATTTATTTCAATTTCATATGTAGGTGTAATACTATTTTTATATAAAATTGTATAGTATTCAATAAACTTATCTTTAATTTCAACATTTTCATCTTTAAATAAATCTTCTGGTATTTTGTTTTTTAAAAACTTTAATCTAACTAATGGTTCTTTCATTTCAAACTCAAAAATAGTTTTATCTTTAATATCTTTTGTTAAATGTTCTATAAACCAAAAAAGAGTTTCTCTTTTATATGTTTTAATTTCTTCAAAGAAAAAGAATTTATTATAAATATATGAAGAAACTAGATTAGCTTTTCTAAACCAAATAGAATCTTCAATCCATCTATCAACACTATCAACAAAATCACCTAAATAAGAAATATATTCAGTAGTTTTATTATCAAAAGAGTAATTTTCTAAAACATAATCAGAAGTAAGTTTAGCAGAACATTTATTGATATTACAATGATACCATTCAGTAGAACTAACTTCTTCTGAAACAATATGGTGATCTAGTAGTTGAAAATTTATATCAATATGTTTATTACTAGCTTTAAAATTATTAAATTTATTAATTTCATCAATAGTCAAAGAAATATCAGTAATAAGAAATAATACCTTTTTACCTTTTTGTTGTAAAATATCCTGTTTAATTAATTTTACTTGTTCTTTAAAATCAATGATTCTACTATTGAAAAAATGGATATTTTCATCTGTTAAACTCATAAGATATTGAGAAGAATAACCATCAAAATCAGAATCAGACAAATGATAGATAATATCATATATTTTATTCATATATAACCTTTTTTATTTAAAGTATATCATAAAAATATTAAAAAAAGTTTAAAGTGTTTTTAAGAGAAATTTTATTAAAATAAGAGAATAAAAAGAATTTAAAGGAAAAAAATGTTAAAAATCCAAAGAAGAACACAAATGGAAAAAAAGTTTAAAGAAATTACAAATAAATTAAAAGTATTTGGAGTAGATCATAATTCAATAAGAGTAAAAAAACCAAGAATTCCAAAGAAAAATATATTTTCTTTGAAAATATCTTGATTTAAAAGAGTAAAAATTATAAGTTGTTAGAATTTTTACCTAAATATTCAGCAACACCTTCAGTTGAAGGTTTCATACCTTCATCACCTTTTGTCCAACCAGCAGGACAAACTTCACCATGTTCATTTGTAAAAATCATAGTATCAACCATTCTAATCATTTCATCAATGTTTCTACCTAATGGTAAATCATTAATAACTGCATGTCTTACTGTTCCGTCTGCATCAATTAAGAAAGAACCTCTTAAAGCAACAGAATCACCAAATAAAACATCATAATCTCTTGAGATTTGTTTAGATAAATCTGCAACTAATGGAAATTTAACTCTTCCAATACCACCATTTTCAACAGGTGTCTCTCTCCAAGCAAAGTGAGAAAATTGAGAATCAACAGAAACTCCAATAACTGTAATACCTCTACTTTCAAATTCTTCAATTCTTTTAGAGAATGCAATAATCTCAGAGGGACAAACAAAAGTAAAATCTAATGGATAGAAAAATAAAACTGTACCTTTTTCTCCTAAATTTTTATAAAGATTAAAATCTTCAACAATTTGTCCATCAGCTAAAACTGTTGTAGCCGTAAAGTCTGGTGCTTTTTTTGTTACTAACATAGTAAACTCCTTTATTTTTTTTTTTATCAATATCAATTATAACATCTTTTGGAAAAAAATTATCTAAAAATAAACTTTTTTCTAATAATTTTTAAAATTCTTTTTAATTTCCTCTAATTGTGGGTAAATATAAAGTTCCATACCAGAGATAGTTTGTTCTAAAACACCTAGTTTTGAAATTCTTGGAATGATTTCTTCAATTTTAGAAATAACATCTTTAATAATATTTTTGGCAGTTTTATCTTTAATGTTATTATCTTTTGCAATTTTTAAAAAGTCATTTAATTGAAAATTACTATTTTTACCATTAAGAGATATTAAATGTTCTCTTGTAGTTGCACCAACACTATAAGTTACATCATAAACAGGTGAAAGTTTCCAATTACCATTTTCTTCCATAATATAAGAAAAGTTTTTCAAATGATCATCATTATTAAAAGATAAAAGATTGAAAATCATTCTAATATATAATTCTTCAATTTCTTGTTGATTTTTAGTAAGAATTTTAGTAAGTCTAAATAATTCTTCATAGGAAGAATGATTTTTATAAAATATTTCTTTTTCAAGTAAAGAAGCAGCAGTAGTAACATGTATTTTATTATCTTGTTCATCTCTATCAAATCTATCAATTAAAAAATGAGTTTCATTATTATCTTCAATAAGAGAAACTTTTGGAGTGTTTACACCTAATTCTTTTAATAGATTCATATAAACATATTCAATTTTAGTAGTACCTTTACTTTTTCCATATATTTCCTCATCAAATTTTAAAATACTTCTTTTAAAGTTTTTTGGTTTATTTTCAACATTGTACATTATTTCTTTAGTTGAATAATTATATAAAACCATGATTTTAGGTCTACCACCACCAATGGGAGAAGCAGTGTCAACAATGTTAGAAATGGTTGTAGGACCAATATCTTCCATTTCTTCATTTAATATTTTTCTTGAATAATCTTTAAGGTATTTTACAGAAATAATTTTTTCTTCTATGATGTCATCATTTAATTTAGGTTTATATTCTAATGCACCAATACCTCTATCACCAATAAACATAAGTCTATCAAGTAAAGAAATATAATTAGGATCAATATTTTGAGTTTTAAAATAATTATCCATTAAAGTCATACCATATTTATCAGGTAAACTATCAAAAAAACAACCTAGTAAACCTTGTCTTTTCATATTTTCTTTGTTTGAGTATAAAGTATTTTTGCCAGGTTTTAAAACTAAAGGAGAAACATTTTTATTATAAATATCCCAAGAAGTTTCTATACTAAAATGTATGATACCATCAACTTCAATAAGATTACCTAATTTTTTATTATATAAGAAAACTTCTAATTCTTTCACTTTCTAACTCTTTTTCTTTCATTTGTATTTACTTGTTGCTTTAATTCTTCATAAGTCATTTCAACTCTTGGTTCTTCAAAAAGTGATTTTAATTCACTTTCCATATCTAAAAAGAATAATATTTCTATCAAAGAAACAAAATTAATATTTCTATTTGTAATAAATCTTTTATATGTACTTAAAGAAATAACTATACTTTCACAAAGTTCTTTTTGTGTAACATTTTTTTCAATTCTTTTTCTTTCAATTTTTTGAATTAATTTATCAATAATTTCATTTGGAGTATACAATAACATAAATAACCTTAAAGTTTCATATATTAACTTTTATATAAAATAAAAATTAAGTTAATTTATAGATATTATAAGTATTAATGAGAGTTTTTTTATTTCTACAAAAAAATAATAAAATATCAAATATGAACTATTATTTATTAAAAATAGATTGTAATAATTCTAATTTACATTTATATTATTGATAACAAAAAAAAGATAAAAAAAGATAAAAAATAGTAACATTCTTAATCTATTTTTAAGGATATGTAATGTATAATTATACATATCAAAAGAAGATTAAGTCTTCAAAAAAAAATTAATAAAAGAAGGAAGTCCAAATGGCAAAAACAATTTCAGAAAATCAATTAGTAATTCCAGCATTAGCAGTGTTATCTCAACAAAAAGATGTTATTACAACAAAAACATTAAGAGAAGGTATTTTATCAATGATTAAAGCAAAGAAAAGTGATTTATCTCAATTAACAGATAGAAATCAAACAGTAATTTCAAGTAGAATAGATAATTTAATTTCTCATAGAACATTAGAAGGTTTAGCAGATTATTCAAAAATTGGAGGAAAAGTGTATATAAGAATTACTCCAAAAGGAAGAACATTACTTTCTCAAAAATTATTAGAATTAGTTTGAATTTTCTTCATCAAAAATATATTATAAGGAGTGGTTTAATTATCACTCCTTTTTTTTTAAAAAAAATCTTTTAAAAATATGACAGAATATGTCAACAATAATTGTTATAATTCTATCATACAAGTGCATAGAATGGTTACTTCATTTAAATTAGGTTCAATATTACTGTTCTAATTTACTTGTATCAAGAGATAACTATAAATAGTAAGTTCAAAAGTTGGTTACTTCAAGAACAATACTATAATTAAATGATAAAAAAACTTTCTTTCCTCACTTACTATATATAGTTATCTTAAAAAAAAAATTAAAAAGGACTAATATGAAATTATCATTACATAAGGCAAATAAATTAAGAAAACAATTAATTACAGAATTTAGAAAATTAACAAGTATAGAAGGGTATATTCAAGTAGAAGTAAAATCAACAAGTATTATAGAAGAAATAAACCAAACAATTGATAGAAAATTAGAACAAACAAATAAAAATGATCAATTAGTATTAGAAATCTTAAAATTAGAGAAAACAATTAAAAAAGAAATATTTAAAGAAAATGTTAAAACTGGTTTATCTGACTATTTAGAGGATATTGGATATATAAAATCAAAAATTAATATAACAGAGAGAGTTTTAAATAATAGAAAATCAACAATGAAAAAAGAAGAATTAAAATTAGAACAATATATAGAAAAAATGAAAGAAGAAGAATCTTCATATGATAGAAATAAAGTAATTGAAGTTGAAAGTTTCTTTGAAACTTTTGATTTAAAACAATTAAAAAGAGAATTGAATAATTTAGAAGATAAGTGTAATGAAATTAATGTTACAACAAAAATTGAAATAGAAGTGTCAGATAAAATCAAAGAAATATTTGGTTTGTAATAAATAGGTATAGGTACAACTATGTGCCTTAAAGTTTTTATATTATTTTTTTTAATGATAAAAACAAATAGTAGGATAGAAAAATAAGAAGGATAATAAAATTAAACTTATCATGGAATGTCAATATTGTCTCTTTTTTAAATTAAAAAACAATAAAAAACTTAATTGTGTAAATCTATGTTAGTTGTTAGTATATTGTTTTATTGTATTATATAGAGTTCAATTTATTAGTTGATTAGTTGTTAGTTGTTACTTTATCTTTATTATTTTTTCTATTCTTTAAAATCTACATCATCAATTAAAGGTGTTTGTATTACTTCACCTGTATCTAAAATTAATGCAGTCATAACCCCTTTTGAATCTTCTGTTTTTCCATGAACACAACCAGTATCAATACCATAGAATAATTCATGTTTAAAAATTTCAGGGAAACTATCATGTCCAAAAACATTAATAGTATTATATTTTTCAAGCTCTTGAACTTTTCTAATATTATAGTATGGACTAAAAACTCTATTAGACATAATAGGTCTATGTGATTTTTCAAAATCATCTTTTATATCATAATAAGGAAGTCCAAATCCATGTGTTATAAAATAATTTTGATTTTCAGCAATGGTTTCCAAATATATAGGAGTTTTTTTTAATATTTTTAAGTGTTGATGAATTTTTCTTTTATCATTTTTATAACTTTTCATAGTTTGAATTCCACCAAAATGTTTATACCATTTAGTATCTTTTATTTTAATGTTATTTAAGAAATCATGAAAGTATTTTATACACATATGATCATGATTTCCTCTAATTAATTTAAAATCATTATCAACACAAAAATCAATAACCCCAGAAGTATTAGGACCTTTATCTGTAACATCACCTGCAATATAAACTTCTGAATCTTTTGGAAGTTTACTGAAAAGTTTTTTTAATGTTTTGTAACATCCATGTGGGTCAGCTATAACCACTTTAACCATTTTTTATTCCTATTTAAAGTTATCTCTCCAAATATATCTATATTTGTACTTAATAGTTTTTTTTCTATTTGAGATAACAGTTTTTTTATAATTTTCAATTGAAGGAATAGAAGAATATCTAAAATATTTTGTTCTAATAACTTTATTAGTAATATTTCTTCTTTTTTTCTTTTCCCAAGAATACTTATAACTATTTACATAATTGTTTAAACCTTTTAACTTATAAGGTTCTAATTCAAAATTGATAGTTTTTATAGTAAAAGAAGAAGAAATAAAAGGATATTTTTTTCTTATTTGTTTAACATAATTTATTATTCTAATAGCTTTATCCCGTCTATTAGTTTCAATATGTCCAACAATAGAACCCCATTTTTCTTTTGTATCACCAAGTAAAATGTTTTTACTATTTGTATTCATTTCTTTATATAAAAACTTTTTAATTTTAACAATCATAAAATGTGCCAAATTAGTATTAACAGGTAATGAAATATCATAAAATCTATCTAATTTAGATTTACCAGTTAAGTAAAGTTCACTACATATATTGGCAGTCATTTTTTTATATGTATCCAAAATCAAAACATCATTAGTTTTGAAATCTATATTAAAGTTATTATATAATTTTTTTTGTAATTCTTCTGATAAATTAAAAAATAAATCATAATTTCTATTTTTTTTAAAATCTTTGTATAGATTTTGGTCATTTGGAGATAATTTATGTACTAATGTAATAGTTCTACTCATAACAATAACCTTTGTATTAATAATTTATTAATTATATCATAAAAAAACTAAAAAAGAAAAGAAAATCTAAAACCTCTATCTCAAAAAAAATAGAAGTTTTAAATATGTAAAAATTAGTTATTTAATTTTTCTTATAAAAGTATACATAATAGGAACATAAATTAAATTAAGGATAGTTCCCCATAATAATCCATATCCAAGAGCAACAGCAATTGGTTGGAAAACAACAGATTCACCAGAAGGAAAGAACATAAGTGTTGAAAGACCAAATAAAGTAGTTAAAGTAGTAATAATAATAGGTCTAAATCTTTTAGTAGATCTATAAAAAACTTCATGTAAATTTTTTGCTTTTTTAAGATAAGTCATCATTATTATACCATCATTAATAACAACACCTGCAAGACCAAGAGCCCCAATTATAGAAGGAAGTGTTAAATTCATATCCATAATATTATGACCAATTAAAACACCTAAGAAAGAAAAAGGAATAACACTCATAACAATAAAAGTATCTCTAAAAGAATTGAATAAATAAAGCATAGAGAATAAAATTAAAACAAGTGCAAGACCAGTAGCCATTAACATATCTCTTTTTAAATCAGCTTTTTGTTCAGCTTCACCTTTTAAAATAATTTTGATACCTTTTTCTTTGATTTGATTAAAGATAGAATCTAAACTATCAGTTACTTCTCCTGAAGTGATAATTTTAGGATCAACATTAGCATAAATATAAAAATTAGTTAAACCAAAGTCTTTTGTTATTTGTTCAAAAGATTTTTTAACAGTTAAATCACAAATATCTTTTAACTTAACATAAGAATTATTAATAGGTATGATAGTTTCTTGTAAATTTTTAAAATCATTTTTATTAATACTTAAGACTTTGATATCTAATAATTCAACTTGATCAATAATTTTAGATTTTGTTTTAACTAAAAAGATATTAGATAAATAAGAACCAATATAGTTTTCAGTAATACCCATTTTTTGACCATAGTCATTAACTTTTAATTTAATTTCATCTAATCCATATTTAATAGAATTTTGAATACTATTCACACCATTTGTATTATTAAGTTTTTCTTCTATTAATTTAATACTATCTTCTATCATTGAATGGTTGTTTCCAACTAAACCAATTTTTATATCAGATTTTACAGGACCAACTCTTTTTTGTAAAACATTTAATTCAACTAAATTGTATTTTTCTTGAATATTATTATCTTTAAAATATTTAGTAAGTTTTTTAGCAATAGTTCGAGAATTTATATTTCTTTCCCCTTCAAAACTACCTTTATAGAAAGAAAGGTTTTTAGTGATATATTCATCAATAAAATTTTGAGGTTTTAAATCATCTAATTCAACAGTCATATACATAACATATGGAGCTCTTTCTGAATTACTAGCAGCATCTCTTCTATAACCAACAATGGTATCAATACTTTTAATAAAAAAAGTATCTTTTAATTTAAGTAAATCAATTTCCATTTTTTTTGCAATAGAATAGGTTTGTTCTAATGTTAAGTTTTTATCACCTTTTATAGATATTCTAACTTCATTTGCATCAAATTTAGGAAACATTTGAAATTTAGTTTCTTTTATTAAATAAACAGTAGAAAGAGGTACTAAAATTAAAAAAAGTAAAATAAAAGTTTTTTTCCAATTCATAAAAAAATGAATAATATGATTATAAATAGAATTTGCTTTTGACCAATTTGTAACTTTAGCACCAGTTTTTAAGATATGTACAGAATGTATAGGTAAAAATAAAAAACTTTCAATTAAAGAAGCAACAATCAAAGCAGAAACAGCAATAGGAATAAGTTTAATAATCTCTCCCATAGTACCACTAATCATTAAAATAGGTAAAAAAGCAAAAAGAGTAGTAATAGAAGCAATAGTAACAGGTTCTACTACTTCTAGTGTTCCTTTTATTGCACTTTCTTTTGGAGACATACCTTCTTCAATATGTTGTTGGATATTTTCACTAACAACTATTGCATCATCAACTACAATACCTATTGCAATTAAAACTCCTACTAATGTAATCATATTAATACTATAACCAGTAAAATACATATAAATAACACCTATAACAAAAGAAGTAGGAATACCTAAGACAATAACTGCACTCATTCTAAAATTAATTAAAAGAATAACTAAAAGTGTGATTAGTATAATACCAAAAGTAATATTAGAAGAAACAATGTTAAGTCTATCTAAAATTCTTTTTGAATTATCATTAGAAATACTTATTAAAATATCATTATTAGTAGAGTTTTTCTTAGATATTAATTCTTTTACATTTTCTGTAACAGAAATAGCATTGGCTGTATCAAGTTGTTTTAAAGAAAGAGAAATTGCACTTTTACCATTAAAAGAATATAAAGTAGAGGCATCTTCATATTTTTTAGTAATAATAGCAACATCTTTTAAATAAACCATTTTGTCATTTATTTTAACTAATGTATCTTCTAATTCTTTTTCAGTTTTAGGACCATTGTGAGTAGAAATGAAAACTTGTTTTGTAGTGTCTTCGATTTGTCCTATTGGATAAATATAAGAAATAGTTTGTAAAACATTAAAAAATGTATTTGAATTAATACCAAACATTCTTAATCTATCTTCATCTATTTTTAATTCAAAAAATAAATCACTATCACCAAAAACTTGGACCTCACTAATACCTTTTATTGAATATAATTCAGTTTTTAAATTAGAAGCATATTCTTTCATTTGATCAGTATTTAAAGTATCAGAGGTTAAAGCAATATTAATTAAATCTCTATTTCTAGTAATAATTTTTGAATTTGGTTCATTCATATCAGAAGGTAAATTAATTTTTGTTAATGAAACAATATCTTTAACTTTATTTAATAAATCATACTTATCTCTACCTTTTTGAAACTCTAAAATAATATTAAAAGTACCATTTCTAATAACAGAAGTCATGTTTATAATACCATCTAAACTTTTGAGTTCATTTTCAATATCAACAACAGCAATTTTATCAAGAACATCAACAGAAGTACCTTTGTATCCACCACTAATAGAAATCATATCCATTTCAAATGAAGGGAAAACTTCTTTTGAAATATTTTGATAACACCAGATTCCAATGGCAAATAACATAATAAATAAAGTGTAATTCATTCTTGAATTATCAATAAAAAACCTTAAAACTCTTTCAAACATTTTGACCTCTTTTTTATATTTATTTATAATGTTTTTTTTAAGATAAAAGTCTATTTTTAAACTTATTAAAGTATTTTTAAGGAATATTATATTATTATATTTTCAATATATTAAAAAGGGAAAAAAATGACATATGAAGAAGCAAAAAAAATTACAGAAGAAACAGAAGTATTTTATGAAAAAATTGAAGAAGTAATAACACCTAAAGGAAATTCTTATTATGTATCATTATTTAATTATATGTTAGCAATGGGAGAAGATTTTAAAAAATATAAAGCAAATGAATTAAGAGGATTATCTTTTATTCATTATCCAACAGAAAATGGAATAGAATATATAAAAAATCTAATGTTACCAAAATTTTTTAATTTAAATGAAAATAAATATGTTCTTTATAATACATATAAAGATAAAGAAATTAAATCAATTTCTTTAAAAGAAGATGGTTCTTTACTTCAACCTATTAGATTTCCAGATGGTTCTATTGTATGGAAAACAAAAATGTCATTTGATAATGAACAAACAAGAATGGCAACAGAATATTTTAATAATCCCAAAAATAAAAACTTAAAAGAATATATAGAAAATTTTGTGGATGATTATGTTTTATTATTTGAATTAGTATCACCATTAAATAAAATAGTTATTTCATATAAAAACACTGAGCTAAGGTTATTAACAACAAGAGATAGATTTTTAGGAGGATGGGGTTATCCAATAACAACAAACAATATAATGTATGATTCATTAGGGATAAAAACAGCTATTCAATTAAGAATTCCTAAAAAAGTGTTAAAAGTAAATAAAGAATGGTATTATAATTTTTTAGGAGAACCTCAAAAAAAGGATAGGAAAACATTTAATACTTTTCAATTATTTTTAGACGCAATAGAGTATGAGTTGATTTTAAGATTTCCAGAAGAAATGAAAGAATACAAAAATGAAGAAGAAAAAAATAAAGATAAATCAAAATGTAAATTAAAAAATAAAATAAGTGAATTAGATTTATTGATTTTATCAAGAGATTATATAATGGAAGAAGAAGGATTTGTTGTAACATTTAATGATTTAAGTAAGTGTAAAATTAAACATCAAAATTATATTGAAAAACATAAATTAAATGAAGAGATTGAAAGAGAAAATAGAATAATTCAAAGAATATTAGAAGAAAATATTGATGATGTTTTGTCTCAATTGGAAATGGGAGATGAAAAAAGAGAATTAATAGAAAAAATTCAAGAAAAAGTATCAAAATATTTTGACAATAGAATAGAGGGTGCTATGAAATTAAGAGCAGAGTTATTTAATGTTTATAATGTAATAACAAAAGAAGAAGGGGAAGAAAAAGTATCAATGGATTTACCTAATTTTACAAAAAAAAGAGGTAGAGATGAAAATTTTCATATAGTAATGAAAACAAAAAAAATGTCATTTAAAGAAGATTTTAGAGAAAGAATGAGTACCTTAATAAAAGAAGAAATAATGTTCAAAACAAGAAAACTAGAAATGGCAAGAGAATTTTTAAAAAAAATCTAAAAAAAAACTAAAAAAAAGAAAAAACCAAAAAAAAAAAAGATATAATACAATTATCTTATTGCACTTGTTTGCTTTAAGGTAAATCTTGTATTTAGTTGTATTTGTAGTTTTATAGAGGTCACGAATGGGAAACCATTTGCGACCTTTTTTTTTAAAGAAAATTATGTATTAAATAAGAAATATAGGTAAAGATATTTTAAAGTGTGCTTCATCATTAATATTAAAAACTTCAATAGAACCTTCTAAATGATTTTCAACAATTGTTTTCGTCATATATAAACCTAACCCATGACCATTTTTAGATTTAGTTGAAAAATAAGCGTCAAAAACATTATCAATAATATCCACTGGAATACCACCAGCATTATCAAAAACTTCAAAAATTATATTTTTATTTTCTTTATAAACATTAATTTTAATAAAAGGTTTGTCTATTTTTTTAGATTTAAATTCATCAAGAGAATTTTTATATAAATTTAGTAAAACTTGATCACATTTACTTTGATTTGTCACAATTTGTTCTTCTTTATCTAAACCATCTAAAAAGTTAACTTGGAAATCAATATGTTGATTATTTAAAGATTGTTCTATAATTCTATAAGGTTTATAAATAATTTCTCCAATAGATACTTCTGTTGAAAAAGTTTCTTTTTGAGAAAAACTTAAAAAAACTTCAATAGTATCATTTAAATATTTAATTATTTCACCTTGTCTTTGTATTTTTTCATCAAAGTCTTTTGGTTCTACTATTATTCCCATTTGTTGTTTTATTTGAAGAGGAACAAATAAACTATTTAAAGAAGCAAGAGGTTGTCTCCATTGATGAGCAATCATTCCAATCATTTCTCCCATGGTTGAGAATTTAGTTTTTTCTTGTAAAATATCTTTTTGTTGTTCTAATTCAGTTATGTCAATGAAAGTATATATTTCTTTTTCAGCATTTAAATTAAAATTAGATAAATCAACATATTTAACTTTATAAACTTTTTTATTACCATTAATATCTATCATGGCAATTTTGGATATTTTATTTGTATTTTGATTATTAATAACAATATCTTTCCAAAAACCTGGTTTATTTTTTTCAGAAATAGGATTGATATAATCTTTGTTTTTTTCAAAAGAAAAAAGTTCTCCTAAACAAGAATGTTTTTTAGAAAAATCTTCTGTACTAGAAAAACCAAAAGTATCTAAAAAATTTTTGTTAAATGAAATCCCATTTTTATTTATTTTAAAAATAATAGTATTTAAACTATCATAAATCTTTTTTTCAATTTCTTCTTTTAAAATAAACTCTGTAATATCTTCTCTTGAAGAAGCAAACCCAATTATTTGTCCTTGAAAAAATTTTGGGAAAATAGAAGCTTTAACATAATAAGACTTACCTTGTTTGTTTTTGTTTTTAACTATACCTGTCCATTCTTTACCACTTTTAATAGTTTTCCATATTTCATAAAAAACTTCTTTTGGTGTATCAGGGTGTCTTACAATATTATGAGGTTTACCAATTAATTCTTCTTTTGAAAACCCAGAAATTTCACAAAATTTATCACTAACAAAAGTAATATTTCCTTTTAAATCTGTTTCACTATATATAATATTTTTATGTAAAACATTTAATCTTATAGAATTGTCAAACTGTTTTAATTCTAAATTATCATTTTTAAAAAAATAATCTTTATAAAAAAAGAATAAAGCAACAAAAGAAAACCCTAAAAAAGCAACAAAAGAAAAAGAAATAAAAACAAAAGATAAAAAAAGAATGATAATAATCAAAAAAATGTTTTCATAAATGTCTTTGAAACTATTTTCTTTGTGTTTGGAAATCATTATATATACCTTTTTATAATATTAAATTATTTATATTTATTATATAGTTTTTTTTAGTAAAAACAAGAAATAAAAAGGTAAAAATATTAAAAAAACATTATACTCAAAGAAGAACAAGAAAAAGGAAAAAGAATGAATGATAATCATCCTTCAGTAACTACTAGAAAATTAATGATAAATACTAAACAAAAATATCTCAGTTTTAGAATTAAAAAAGAAAGATACGCAATAAAAATATTAGATGTAAAGGAAATAATTGCAAAAATGTCTTTTACAGAAGTACCTAAAATGCCTGCATATATGAAAGGTGTTATTAACCTAAGAGGAAATATTATACCAGTTATAGATGTTAGGAATAAATTAGAAATGGAAGAATTGGAATATCATACAAGAACCCCTATAATAATTTGTATTATAAATGAAGATTTAATAGGTTTTATAGTTGATGAAACATCAGATGTATTAAATATTCAACCAGAACAAATGACAGAGGTTCCAAAATATGGAACAGCGATTGATACAAGGTTTATAGAAAATATGGCAAAAATAGGTGAAGAAGTATTAATGATAATAAATATAAATAAACTATTTTCTGAAGAAGAAATAGAACAAATAATAAAAAAATAAAAAAGGAAAAAGAATGAATTTTAGAAAAAAATTAATAATAACATTGATGGGGGTAAGTATAGTTCCATTTATAGGAATGGGAATAGTATCTTTTAATCAAGCAGAAGACGCATTAGAAAAATTAACTTTTAAAAAATTAGAAGGTCTAAATGCAACAAAAAAAATACAATTAGAAGATTTTATTAACCAAAGATTAGGTGATTTAAAAAATACAGCAAATACTGATAATATACAATATATTGTTAGAGATTTAATTATGGCACATGAAGATTTAAAAGTAAAAGAAACAGAAAAATATCCAGTTAATAATTTAATGGTTTCAGAAATTATAAAAGTATATGATGAGTTCTTTAAAAATTTTAAAGAAATATATGGATATAAAGATGTAATGGTGGTTTGTAAAGACCACGGACATATAATGTATACAGTAAATAAAGGTATCGATTTTGGTGAAAATTTAAAATATGGAGAATTAAAAAATAGTAGTTTGAAAAAGTTGTGGAATAAAGTAAAAGAAACAAAAAAACCACAAATTTCAGATTTTGAAAAATACTCAGGTAATGGAGGGAAACCTGCAATGTTTATGGGAACTCCTGTTTTTGATGAAAATGGAAAAGTTATTTCAATTTTAATTATAGAAATAGCACAAAATCTAATTAATAAAGTTACTTCTGATATTACTGGTTTAGGAGAAACAGGAGAAACTTATTTGGTAGGAAAAGATTTTCATTTAAGAAGTGATTCAAGACTTGATAAAAATAGAACATTAGATAATTCATTCTTAAATAATATTTTATCTAAATCTGAAACAATCAAAAAAGCAGTTGAGGGAGAAAAAGGTTCTAATATATCAAAAAACTATTTAGGTGTTGAAGTAATAGCAAGTTATGATAATATAAAAATAGGTGAAAATACTTGGGGTATAATTTCAGAAGTAAGTAAAGAAGAAATAGATAGACCAGTATTAGAATTAAGAAATATGATTGTAATTATAGGATTAGTATCTATGATTTTAATTGCAATAATAGCATACATTATTTCAATTTTAATATCAAGACCAATATCAAGACAAGTAGAAAATATAGCACAAGGTGCAGAACAAGTTGCAACAGCTTCTAATCAAATTAGTGAAGACTCTCAACAATTAGCAGAAGGTTCACAAGAACAAGCAGCTTCAATAGAAGAAATAACTTCTTCTTTAAGTGAAAGTAAAGTAACAACAGAACAAAATGCAGAAAATGCAAGAGAAGCAGATATTTTAAGTGCAGAATCAAATAAAGCAGCAGAAGAAGGATATAAATATGTACAAGATTTAACTATTTCTATGAAAGATATTACAAAATCTTCAATTGAAATTGAAAAAATTATAAAAACAATTGATGAAATAGCATTCCAAACAAATCTATTAGCATTAAATGCGGCTGTTGAAGCAGCAAGGGCCGGAGAACATGGACTAGGATTTGCAGTTGTGGCAGAGGAAGTAAGAAGTCTTGCTCAAAGAAGTGCAGAAGCAGCGAAAGATACAACATTAATAATCAAGAAATCAATAGAACAAGTTAAAAAAGGTGAAGAGATAAGTTTAAAAACTAATCAATCATTTGAGAATATTTTAGATAAAGTTAAAAAAACAAAAGATATCACAGGTGAAATATCACTAGCTTCAAAAGAACAAGCAGAAAATATTAAACAAATTACAGAATCTATTAATCAAATAGATAATGTAACTCAAACTATGGCAAGTGGTAGTGAAGAAAGTGCTGCTGCTTCTGAACAATTAAGTGCACAATCAAGTGATATGTTGGAATCTATTAGGATAATTGCAGAAACATTTGGAGTAAAAATGGAAAATGTAAGATATGAAGAAGAAATACAAATAGAAAGAAATATTTCAAAAACAATAAATAAAAGTGTTAATACAAAATCATCAAGGAATATAAATAAAGGTAAAGAACCTTCAAAAATATTTCCACTAGATGAAGATAGTATTAAAGAATTTTAATAAATAAAAAGGAACATTATATGTCATTTTCATTAAAACAAAAATTAACAATTATTGGTGTTTTTTTGACATTATTAACTGTTTTTGTGTTGGGAACATATTTTTATAATATACAAAAAGACAAAATTATAGATTCTTATATAAAAGAAGCAAAAGGTGTAATAATTACAGCTGAATCAACAAGACAAGAAATGGAAGATAAATGGAAATTAGGATTATTTACAGTTGAAGAAATAAGAGAATTTGCAGAAAAAGGTGAAAAAGAAAAGATTTTAGCAACTGTTCCAGTTGTTTCTGCTTGGAAAGCAGCAGAAAAAAAAGCTTCTGATTTAGGATATACATTTAAAACTCCTAAATTTTCACCAAGAAATCCAAAGAATGAACCAGATACAGTAGAAGCAAAGATTTTAAAAGAATTAAAAGAAACTGGAGCAAAAGAAAAATATTTAATTGATGAAGAAATAAATTCTATAAGATATTTCAGACCTGTTATTTTAACTGATACTTGTTTACTTTGTCATGGAAATCCAAAAAACTCAGAAAAATTATGGGGAAATAAATTGGGACTTGACCCTACTGGTGTTCCAATGGAAAATTGGAGAGCTGGTGAAATACATGGTGCTTTTGAAATAATACAATCATTAGATGAAGCAGATAAAGAAATAAATAATTTAATTTATGAAATGTTATTTATATTATTTGTTTTATTAATTGTTGTTGTTGTTATTTATTCTATTGTAATAAAATATTGGGTTGAAAAACCAATGTATACAACAATAAATAGTTTAACAGAAGGAAGTAAACAAGTATCAAGTGCAGCAATACAAATTAGTGATAGTTCTCAACAATTGGCATCAGATTCTCAAAATCAAGCAGCTTCAATTGAAGAAATGACAAGCGCCTTATCAGAATCAAAAGTAAGTATAGAACAAAATGCAGAGAATGCAAGAGAAGCAGATATTTTAAGTGCAGAATCAAATCAAGCAGCAGAAGAAGGTTATAAATATGTACAAGATTTAACTATTTCTATGCAAGATATTACAAAATCTTCTATTGAAATTGAAAAAATTATAAAAACAATTGATGAAATAGCATTCCAAACAAATCTATTAGCATTAAATGCAGCAGTTGAAGCAGCAAGAGCCGGAGAACATGGACTAGGGTTTGCAGTTGTGGCAGAGGAAGTAAGAAGTCTTGCTCAAAGAAGTGCGGAGGCAGCAAAAGATACAACATTGATTATTCAAGATTCAATAGAACAAGTTAAAAAAGGTGAGGAAATAAGTTTTAAAACTAATCAATCATTTGAAAATATTTTAGATAAAGTTAAAAAAACAAAAAATATCACAGGTGAAATATCATTATCTTCACAAGAACAAAAAGAAAATATTTTAGAGATTACTAAATCAATTACATTAATAGATGGAGTAACTCAAACTATGGCAAGTGGTAGTGAAGAAAGTGCTGCTGCTTCTGAACAATTAAGTGCTCAATCAATAGAGATGCATGAAACAATAGAAAAAATAGCAAAAGATTTTGGTTTAAAATTCAAAAAATAGAAGGTAAAAAATGAAAATGATAATAGATAATAGTAAAGAAGAAAAAGAGATATTTTCTTTTTTACTAAAAGAATTAAATAAAAACAAAGATATTACAGAAATAGAATTTGTAGAAGAAATAAAAAATAGTAAAATATTACAACAAATACTTTATATAACAAATAAGAAAGAAATTAAATTATTAATAAATAATAAACAAAATATAACAATAATTGGGATAACAAATGAATAAACAAGACAAATTATTAGAAATATTTTTAATTGAGTCTTCTGAAATTATAGAAAACTTGGAATTACAAATCTTAGATTTGGAAGAGCAACTTTCAAATAAAGATTTAATTAATGATATATTTAGAGGAATACATACATTAAAAGGAAACTCTAATTCATTTGGTTTTACAAATGTAGGTGGGATAGTACATTATTTTGAAGATTTATTAGATATATATAGAAATGAAGATAATAAATTAAATGAAGAAGTGATGGAATTGATTATTCAGGTATATGACTTAATAAAAGAAGTTTTTGAATTAGAAAAAAGTGGTAAAAAAGAAGTTCCTAAAAATTATGAAGAATTAGTATCAAAAATAAAAAGTTATTTAACTCCAAAAGAAGAAACTAAAGAAATAAAAGAAGTAAAAAACTTAATAATTGAAGAAGATTTTTATGGTCCAAAAGACTATGAAGAATTGGAAAGACTATCAAAAGAAGAAATAAAAGAAATGAAAGAAGAGATAAAAAGAGGTTTTCATATTATAAATATAAATATGTTATTTGATGATCAAAATTTTTATTTCACAACTTTATTTAAAGACATAGCAAAAATTAAAAAAACTTTTATTTATTGTGAAGTTGATCCAGAGGGATATGATTTTGAAAAAAATTATGTAAAAAGAACTTCATTATATTTAGCAATAAAATGTGAAATGGAAGAAATAGAAGAAGTATTTGATTTAAAAGATGAAGAAGAAATAGTATATATAAATATTATAACAGAAGAAGAATTAAATGGAAAAAGAAATTTATTTGAAAAAGAACCTCAATATGAAATCTTTGAACAAGAACAAAAAGATAAATCTCTTGAAAATAAAGTATTAGAAGAAGATAATTTAAACAACAAAGAAATAAAAGAAGAAAATATTATAAAAGAAGTAAAGAAACAATCAACTTCAATAAGAATTGATAGTCATAAAATAGATGAATTATTTGATACTATTGGAGAATTAGTGATTACACAAAGTTTTATTATAGAAAATGATAAAATAGCAGAATTAAATGACGCTGAAATAACAAAACATCTAAACTTATTAAAAAAAGCAACAAAACTTATTCAAAACAAAGTAATGAATATTAGAATGATACCTATAAAAGATACATTTATGAAAATGAAAAGAGTAGTGAGAGATGTATGTAAAAAAACAAATAAAGAAGTTGATTTTCATTTAATGGGTGAAGATACAGAAATAGATAAAACAATGATTGAGAACTTATCAGAACCACTAATACATTTAATAAGAAATTCAATAGACCATGGAATAGAATCAGAAGAAGAAAGAAAAAAAAATAATAAAGAACCAAAAGGAAATGTTTGGTTAAAAGCAGAACATAGAGGGAATAATTTTATTATAGAGATAAAAGATGATGGAAAAGGAATAAATACAGAATATATACTGAAAAAAGCAATAGATAAAAAAATTGCAAAAGAAAATGAAGAATATACCAAAGAACAAATCCTACAATTTTTATTTGAACCAGGTTTCTCAACAGCAGAAACTATTACAGATGTTTCAGGTAGAGGTGTAGGTCTTGATTCAGTAAAACAAAATATTTTAAATATGAAAGGTAAGATTGAAATAGAAACAAAAGAAGGGGAAGGAAGTAAATTCAAAATAGTATTACCTTTAACATTGGCAATTATAGATGGAATGGTTGTTCTTGTAGAAAAGAAGAAATATATTATACCTACATTAAATGTAATAGAAGCATTTAGACCAAAAATAGATCAAATAAAAACAATAAAAGAGAAGGGTGAATGTATTAATTATAGAGGTGAAATTTTACCAATTTTTTCATTAAAAGATATCTTGGAATTAGGGGAAAAAGAAGAAAAAATTAAATATACAAACTCAACTTGTATATGTATAGAGAATGAAAAAGGTAAATATGTATTATTAGTTGAAGAATTATTAGGAAGGCAACAAATAGTAATAAAATCATTAAGTAAAATGTTCAGAGATTTAAAAGAGATATCAGGGGCAACAATATTGGGTAATGGAGAAGTAGCTTTAATAATAAACACAGAAGGAATAAGAGAATATATTGATAAGGAAGTAGAATAATGAATGATTATAATATTTCTCAAAAAGAGTTTGAACTAATAACAGGGTATATTTATAGAGAAATAGGTATTTCATTACCAATCACAAAAAAAACATTAGTAAAAAGTAGATTGACAAAAAGATTAGTGAAATTAAATCTCAAAAATTTTATGGAATACTATCATTATTTAGAAAATGAAAAAACAGGTGAAGAATTATTAATATTAACTAATGAAATTACAACAAATGTAACTTCTTTTTTTAGAGAAGCAAGTCAATGGGAATATTTGGAAACAGTAATAGAAAAGAAAATAAAAAATAAAGACAAAAAATTAAGAATTTGGTCTTCTGCATCTTCTAGTGGACAAGAACCATATACAATAATAATGTTTTTAATGAATAATATAAAAGATATAAAAAATTGGGATATAAAAATATTAGCAACAGATATTAGTGAAGAAATATTAACAAAAGCCATAGAAGGTGAATATGATTTAAAAGATATTCAAGGTATACCAAAAAAAATGATATTAGAATATTTTAATGAAAATAAAATAACAAATAAATATATAATAAAAGAAAAACTAAAAAAATATATAACATTTAGGAAATTTAATTTAGTTTCAGGAGATTACAATATTTTGAAAGATAATACATTTGATTGGATTTTTTGTAGAAATGTAATGATTTATTTTGACAAAACCTCAAAAGAAAAAGTAGTTTTAAACTTAATAGATAAAATTAAAAAAGATGGTTTGTTTTTTTTAGGACATAGTGAAAACTTGGTAAGTATTCCAGGGGTGAGATTAAAAGTAGAAAAACCTTCTATTTTTAGAAAATAAAAATTAAAAAGGAAAGTAATGATTAATAAAATAAGTAATGAAGAGTTGTTAAATGAAATAAATAAAAGGTTTCAAGAAAGAGAGATAACAATAAAAGAAAGTAAACAAATGCTTAAAGAAATGGAACAAATGAACAAAAAATTAGAAAAGGCAGAAGAAAATAGAAGTAAATTTATGTCTATTATTAAAAATGAGTTTAACAATCCTTTATACTCAATTATTTCTCTATCAAAAAGTTTATTAAAAACAAATGAAAAAATAGTTCAAAATGAGAATATAGAAATAATAGGTTCTTCAATTGAAGAAGAATCATTGTTTTTAAATTTTCAAATAAGAAATATTATAACAGCAGCAGAGATAGAGAGTGGAACTTTAGATACCCAATTTTCAACATTCTTTTTTACAGATTTAATAGAAGAAGTAAAAGAAGAATTAAAATATCCTTTAACAAAAAAAAAGATAGAATTAAAAATTAATATAGTAGAAACAGAAAAAGGAAGTTATGATAGAGATAAAATATTTTTAATATTACTTAATTTAGTATCAAATGCAGTTGAATTTTCACCAAAAAATTCAAAAGTAGAATTAGATATAATAGAAGATTTAGAAGATTTAAGGATAATAATAAAAGATAATGGAGAAGGAATAAAAGATAGTGATATTGAAAATATTTTTAAGAGATTTGAACAATGTCATTCAGGTAAAAATAGAATACAAAGAGGACAAGGATTAGGATTAAGTATAATTGCTGACTTAGTTGATTTCTTAGAAGGTAAAATGGAATTAAAAAGTAAATTAAATGAATATACAATAGTTGAAATAAAAATAAAAAAAGGTTCTAATGAAGAAGATTTATTTGATGAAGACTTCATGTTTGATTTTAGTGAAGATTCAGAAGGATTCTAGTGAATATTGAAAAAAGATATATACATTCAGGACAATTATTTGTTGCTGTCAAAGAAACTCATATTATGACTGTTTTGGGTTCTTGTGTTGCTGTATGTTTATATGACCCTATTAATGAAATAGGAGGTATGAATCATTATTTATTACCATTATGGAATAATAAAGGACTTGCAAGTCCTAAATATGGAAATATATCTATTGAAAAATTAATAGATACTATGGAAACAATAGGTTGTGAAAGAAAAAATATAATAGCAAAAATATTTGGTGGGGCAAGTCCTAATAATTTTAAATCAAATACAAAATTAGTAGGTGAAAAAAATATAGAAATAGCTTATCAAATACTAAATAACTATGGTATAAAAGTAGTTGCAAAAGATTTAGGTGGAATACAAGGAAGAAAGATAGCAATGAATACAAAAACAGGAAAAATTCAAATGGTTTACACAAAAGGAATAGAAGAATGATAAGAGTATTAATAATAGATGATAGTGCAACAGCAAGAACTATTTTAAAAGAAACTTTATCAAAAGATAAAGAAATTGAAGTAGTAGGTGTAGCACCAAATGCATATATAGGTAGAGATAAAATAGTTCAATTAGAACCTGACGTTGTTTGTTTAGATATAGAAATGCCAAAAATGGATGGTATAACTTTTTTAAAAAAATTAATGCAATATAAACCTATTCCTGTTGTTATGGTTTCCTCTTTAACTTCAAAAGGAGCAAAAGTGACTCTTGAAGCATTGTCAATAGGAGCAGTAGAAGTTATTCAAAAACCACATCAAAACTTATATGATGGTATTTCTACAATAGAAAAAGAACTTATTGAAAAAGTAAAAATGGCTTCTATGGCAAAAGTTTCAAACTTATTAAAAGAACCTTATGAACCCAAAATAGATAATGCTAGACCATTATTGGAGATAACAACAAATAAAATAATTGCAATAGGTGCAAGTACAGGTGGGACAGTAGCATTAACAGATTTTTTAACAAAATTACCAAGAAATATTCCAGGTATAGTTATTGTACAACATATGCCAGCTGGTTTTACAAAAGCATTTGCAGAAAGATTAAATCAATTATGTGAAGTAGAAGTTTTAGAAGCAAAAGATGGAGATATTATTGGTAAGGGGAGGGTTTTTATAGCACCCGGTGATTATCATATGGGAGTAAAAAGAGAAGGTGGAAATTATATTATAGAAATAGGTACAGGTAAAAAAATAAGTGGACATAGACCAAGTGTAGATTATTTATTTAATACTATTTCAAAAGAAGTAGGAAAAAATGCAATAGGAATTATAATGACAGGTATGGGTTCTGACGGTGCAAAAGGACTATTAAAAATGAAAAATGTAGGTGCAAAAACATTAGGACAAGATCAACAATCTTGTGTTGTATACGGTATGCCAAAAGTTGCTTTTGAATTAGGAGCAGTAGATAAACAAGTATCATTAGAAAAAATCCATTTGGAATTATTAAGAATGTTAAAAAAAATATAATAAAAAAGAAATAAAAAATATAATAAAAGAAAGGAAATAAATGAAAAAAGTCATTTTCGTAGATGATAGTGAAGCTATCTTAGCAACAATGAGATTTATAACAGAAGATTTAGTAGAAAATAAAGAAATAGAAGTTGAAACTTATTCTGATCCAAAAAAATTCTTAGAAAAAATTACAAAAAATGAAATTAGTTATGATGTATTGTTTGTAGATATAAACATGCCTCAAATGACTGGTTTGGAATTAGTAGAAGAATTAAATAAAATAGAAAAAAACAATGGAAAAATAATAGCGTTGACAACTGAGAATTCTTCTGATATGAAAAAAAAGGGAAGAGAAATAAAAATAGCAGGTTGGATAGTAAAACCTATTCCAAAAGGTAGAATAGAAATAACTATAAGAAAACTATTAAAATTACAATAAAAGGAAAAAAATGAATCCAGAAATGTTAAAATTAAGGAATAAATTTGAAAATAAAAAAGTTTTATATGTTGAAGATGATAGAGAATTATCTTCTTCAAATGAAGAAGCATTAAGTTTATTTTGTCCAAATTTATATGTTGCTTATGATGGAACAGAAGGACTAGAAATATATAAAGAAAATCCAGATATATGTTTGGTTTTAACAGATGTTACTATGCATAATATGAATGGTTTAGAAATGTCAAAAAAAATAAGAGAAATAAATAAAAATGTAAAAATAATAGCAAGAACAAGTCATTCAGAGGAATATTTGGAAGAAGAATTTGAAGAATATAACTATAAAGAATTATTTGATAAAGTTTTAAATAAACCTTTTGACTTTTTAGATTTATTAGAGATTATAGACAAATATATATAGAAAGAAAGACTAGAAATGAAAATATTAATAGTAAGTGATGATGAAAAGATAAAATCTGATTTAAAAAGAATAAAATCAGATGTATTAGCAAATATAGAAGAAGATAAAGAAATATATATACATGAAATAGAAAATGGATTTGATGCATTAAAAAAAATCAAAAGAGAAGGTCAAGTGTTTGATTGTATTATTATAAAAGATAATTTAGAAACAACAAAAGTAACAGCAGATGAATTTGTAAGAATATATAAAACATTTAAATTAGCAAAAACAAAAATAATAAAAATGGTTTCATTGGGTTCAAAAGAAGGAGAAAATGAATTAATAAAAAAAGGTTTTTCAGGAGGAGTTAAAATACCATACTTATATATGGAAGTATATGCTATGTACCATTTTTTGTTAAATTATCAAGAATTAGATATAACTAAATTATATTCACCAAAAGATAGAGAAAGATTAAAAGAAATAGACTTTTTTTACTCTAAGAATAAGTTTGTTTTTGATTTTAAAATAAATAATATAATAACAAGAAAATATGAGAGAATATCTTATAAAGAAATGATTTCAAGGTATGAGGAAATTCCTACAAGAAAAATAGTTATGTCAAAAGATATATTGAAACTAATAGGAGAAATAATTCAAAAAACCCAATTTTTTGAAGAACTAGGTGATTTTTTAGTTGTTTTGACTTATTTGAAAAATAAAATATATGCATTAAAGTTTAATAAAAATGTAGGAAAAATAAAAGGATTACAAAAAAAAGTAGAGGTAATTAGGGAAGATTTAATAAATTTTGCAGAAAATTTTGAATCTGGAACAATGAAAGATATAAATTATTTAACTGGTTCTATTGCTGTAAGTGCAATGCAATTATCTAATGATATTGAAGCAGTAAATATAGAAATAGAAGAAGATAAAGTAAAAGAATAGTAAGAATATATATTCTTATTTTAATATCAAAAAAATATTATAATAAATAAAAAAGGAAATGAAATGAAAAAAGTGATGTTTGTAGATGATAGTAAAGCAATTTTATATACAATAGAACTTGCAGTGGAAGAAATGGTAGAAAAAGGATTAATAGAAGCTTCTTTTTATAAGAATCCAGAAGAAGCAGAAGCAGAGATTAATAATGGTTTTGTACCTGATTTAATTTTTACTGATATTAATATGCCTGAAATGTCAGGGTTTGAATTTATATTAAAAGTTAGAAATAAAGGAGTTGAATCACCTGTAATAGCATTAACAACAGAAAAAACAAAAGAACAAAAAGAAAAAGGAAAAAGGGTAGGTATGAATGCTTGGTTGGTGAAACCATTTACTGAGGATAAAATTATAGGAATGATTGAAAGAGTATTTAAGTTTTAAAAGGAAAATGAAATGAATGAAAAACTAACCAAAAGTCAAAAACTTTTAATAATAAATGAATCTGAAAAAATAGAAAAGTTATCTATTGTTTCTAATTTATTTCTATTGAGTAAAGAAATAAAATTGAAAAAATTAAAATTGGAACTAATGGAAGAAGATTTTGATATTGTTATTGTTGTTGTGGATTCAAATCTAATAGAGATAGAAGAACAATTAATAAAAATAATAAAAGATAAAAATAAAAAAACAAAAGTAATACTATATTTAGAAGAATTATCAAAAGTAGAAAATATTTTATTATATTTAAATTTTGATATAGATTTAATAATACCAAAAGAAATGAAAACTGAATTAATGATAGAAAAAATAAAAAAACTCTCAAAAGTAGTAGAAGAAGAAAAAATAGCAATTTTAAAACAAAAAGAATTAATTTTATTTAAAATAGAAGATTCAATAGTAGAAAACTCATTATTAACAAAAATAATAAATGAAAAGAGAAGAAGAAATCAATTTTTAAATTATTTAAAAGACAATAAAGAAGAAAATATAGAATTTATAAAAAAGATGCCAAAAATAATAGATTATGATACAAATCTAAGTAATTTAGAAATGAATACAATAAGTGGTTATTCAAAGGAAAATATATTAGAGTTTTCTTTTAATTTAAAAAAAATAAAACAAGTATTTATTCTAAATAAAGAATTAAAACCTATGGGGGAAGTAATAGGTGATTTTTCAGAATTATTAAAACAAATAGCAAATGAGAATAAAGAATTAGATAAAGTATCAACAAAATTATGTAATTTTTTAAGAAAAGACATATCAAATTTTATTATTAATATAATGATTGATGGAGATATAAATAAGTTTAATTATTTAACAGATAGTTTTGCATCTTCAATAGAACAATTGAGGTCAATAGTGTATAATGAAGTAATAGATAATTCAGAAGATGATGAATTCTTCTAAAAAACTTATCTTTTTATTCTTTTTTATCAATTGTTTTAAATCTCTCATTATATGGAACAAAAGTTCCTTTCATATCAGAAGTTTGTAAATTATATGTACTAGAACATTTATTACACATTAAATGTTCTAAACACCAAGGTTCATCTTCTGGAATATATTCTAAAAACCCTTTATTACAATTTGGACACATGTCCTTTATATTATATTCTTTTAGATTATTCATATTTATCCTTAGTATTAATAAAGTTAAAAAAATTGGCGGACAGTGAGGGATTTGAACCCTCGGTACCGTTGCCAGTACGTCTCCTTAGCAGGGAGGTGGTTTAAGCCAGCTCACCCAACTGTCCTTTTGTAAGATAGATATTATATATAATTATTTCTTAAAAAAACTTAATATTTTAATTAAAATAAAAAAAAAAGAAATAAAAAAGAAAAAAAAGATGTTAAACTAAAAAGAAAAAAAGGTTATATATGAAGTCAGAGTATTTAATTAATAAAATGAATGAATTAGATAAAAAAAGAGCAAACCAAAAAATAATTTTTGAAAATCAAAATTTATTAGTACAAGTTATAGTAAGAGAACCAAAAAATAATCATTTAAGTAAAAAAATAAAACCAAAATATTATGAAGTTTTCATTTCAAAAGTAGAAAGTGTATTTAATTCAAGATGGGTAAATCCAATAATTGATGAAAAAGGAAAAGAAGAAGTTATTTCATTTGAAAATAAAGAAGAAATGTTAAAATATATTTTAGATTTTACAGAGAACTTTAAACATACAAACCAATTTAAAATGAAAGAAATATACTAATTAAGTATATTTTCTTCAATAGAAATATCACTAAAATTTCCACTATAAGTACATATAGTATTTTTCTTTTCACCAAATAAAAAATAATTAATAGTCAATAATTTAGAAATTGGATTTCCAAAAACATCTAATTTTAAATCTAAATCAAATTTTTTATCAACGACTAATTCTATACCTTCACCATTTATATGTGTAGTTATAAAATATTTTTTTGTTTCATAAATAGGTCTATCTTTAATCAAAGTAATTCCTTTTTTATTTTGATTATATCAAATAAAAACTTATGAATAGTTTAAAATACTAAATTAACAAAAAATGAAAATCTTTTTTAAGTTATCTTTAAAAAAAAAATAGATAAAATACAAATAAAAAAAGGAAAAAAATGCAAGAAATAGAAACAAAATATAGTTGTGATTGTTGTGGAACAACTTTAAAAAAAGTTGATTATAGAAGAAATGATGGTTCATTTCAAACAGAATTTTTTGATAATGGAGAACATCAAATTTGTTTTTCTTGTTTAGGAAAGTATGTATATGTAAAAGAAAGAAAAGAATTATTTGAAAACAGTCAAGTTTTAAAAAAAGAAATAAAGAAAATATTAAAACCATTAGATAATTTACATATGGAAAACATTTCTTTAATAGATATTACAACAAATAAAAGACAAACAAATATTTTTGATTTTATATCTTAAGAATTAAAAGAGAAAAAAATCTAAAAAAAGGTTTTTAAAGACTTCTTTTTTTTAAAATTATTTAAATAGGACAATAATTGTCCTAAATAAGATTTTTCTTGTTAAAAAGATGTTATCATATTAATGATAAAAAATTTTAAGGAGTTATTATGCCAAAAATAAATAAATACCAAAATATTAATGAAGTGGAAAGAGAAGCAAAAAGAGATTTAATTGATAGACATTCACCGTTTATTCATATAAAAGGAAATGCTAAGTGTTGTGAACCATTTGAAGTAACAGTAAAAGTAGGAAATGAATATACTCATCCAGATGATTTTAATCATTACATTGAAGGAGTAGCTTTATATGATGGTGAAACATTATTAGCAAAAGCAACATATGTTCCAGGAACATTAGGTAATGTAAAAGCACATAATACAACTACATTTACAATTATACCAAAAGGTAAAAAATTAAAATTAACTGCTCAAGCATATTGTACAAAACATGGTATTTGGGAATCAGAAGAAGTAGTTGTTGAAGTAAAAGAAAATAATGAAGCTTGTTAAACAAAAAAATAAAAAATTTTTTTCTTCCACTTTTTTGTAAATATTTAAATTACAATTGAGTGGAAGGAAGTTTAATAATAGTCCTCCCAGCCAAAAAATTGTTTAGTTTCAATTAAATCATATTTTTCATTATGGATAAATCTTCTCTATTTTTGTCTTCTATTTTTATTACTTAGTTTTTGTCCATATTTATTATTTTCATGTCTTTTTCTATATCTTTTTTTCCAAAAATTAAAAATAGGTTTAATGTAGATAAATAGTTTTGATTGTTTAGTATAATCATATCAGATATCTTTTTTAATATTGATATTAGAAAAACCCCAATTAATAACATCAATAGGTTTCATATAATTAATTTTAAACCTAAATGCAGATTTTAAAGAATAATAATTAACAGAATCTAATCTCTCTTTTTGAATATAAAAATCTTTTAATCCAAGATAATCAAAAATATTTTCTTGTGTTTCATAAACTCAAAAAGGTGGAAACCACCTGGTTAATCTAGTTAATATCTTTTCAATAGAAAAGAGTTCCTAGAAATCCCCTTCCTTTAGGTAGGGGATTGTTTAAAGCCTTTAGACCAATCAGATAAACTTTCTTTCCAAATGTCTTGCATAATATATCCAAGGTGCTTATAAATTTTAAAGTTTGACTTTAAAGCACCTCAATCATAAAATAGTAATGTTTCCATAAAAATCCTCTTTATCAATATGTAAAGAAATTATAAAATAAAAAAAAAGACATATTATGTCTGGATAGAATTAAAAAAGGAACCCTTAAAAAGAGTTCCTTAAAATGTTAATGATAATTTATTTAAATTAAAATGGCATATTATTTGATTGTGAAGGGTTACATTTAGAACAAGTACTTTTATTTTTAAGATGAGGACAAAGGTTTTCAATAGTTTGAATAGAACTATCATTTAAAATGATATCAATTACTCCTTCACTTTCTTTTGTTTCACCATTAATATTGAAATATTTTGTACATTTAATATTAGAAGTGTTACCATTTAATATCTTTCTAAGATTTTCTTCATCTAATGATATTTTCCCATCAATTTCATAACAGACAAAAGTATTTAATGATTTATCAAAAGAAAAATTATAAGTTTTGTCTTTTTTAGTATCAACATCAAAAGATTTTAATGAAATCAAAGTTTTATCTTCTTTAACATCCACAATAGAACCATTTAAAGGGATAATTTTTTCATTTTCAGAACCTCTTAAATGTGTATCAATATGTATTTCACCATTTTTAATTATATTATTTAAATTATCTAATGATATATTATCAGTTTCATAATATTTTCCATTTGAATTAGGCCAATTTTTATAAGTTAATGTTCCATTATTAGATACTTCCCAAATAACTTGTGCTTTATCTGTTTTTACTGTAATAGATTTAGTTTCTTCTTTAATAATACTATTAACACTTGGTTTAATAGAAATATTAGAATTATTTGTATTTTCAATTTCTTTTGTTTTATTATTTTCTATAATAGGTTCTTTTTGTGATTGAACATTATCTAATGATATACTATTAAAATTATTATTTAAATATTCAACAATACTTTTAGATTTTTTAAAATCATATGGAGGGTTTAAAATGATAACTGATTTATTTATAAAACATTTTGGTTTACCATCTGGCCAAGTTCCACAAATTTCTTTTACTTTATTTAAAAGTTTATTATAATCATTTTCATCATTTAATTGTTTTAGATTTATATATATTTTATCTTCACCTTTTTTATTAGGTTTAATTTCTGAATAGAATAAGTCTTTGTCATCATTTTCAATATTATTGTTATTTTCTTTTTCAATATTATTGTTATTTTCTTTTTCAATATTATTGATATTATTTAATAAAGAATTATCAATTGATTTAGCTTTTGTCATAAAAAAAGTTTTCTTTTCATTTTCATCAATTTTTAAACTACCTGTTAAAATAATAGGAGTAGTTGTGTTACTTAGTGTATCAATAGAGTCTTCTTCTAATTTATCAATCATACCAATACAAAAAATTTCATCACCAACTTCATTAACAATTGGACCTCTAAACATTTCATTACCATTAGTAGATACTATTCTATCCATATTTCCAATTACACCATAAAAAGAAACTTCTTTATTATCTTTTTTTAATTTATGTAAATCTTCAATTGACTTTACTTTATCATTTTTTAAAGTTTCTTTTAAAATTTCATTGTCAAGAGGATGGTTTAAATGTAAATAAGAACCTGTTAATTCTTTTTCTAATTGAAGTATCTCATTATTACTAATTTCATTAAATTTATTATCAATATCTTTTAAAATATTTTTTCTAATTTCTAATTTATTTGAACCTTCAACTAAACAATCAAGTGCCCCTGTTTGAGCAATTTTAGAAATTAATGTATTAGTTCCTAATTTTTGTGTTTTTGGTTTCATTAATTCTAATGAATGTAATAATTTATTATTTTTAAAATATTCAATAATATCAATACCATCTAAATTATTTTGAAGAATGAAATTATATTCTTCTTCATATGTTTTAGCTTCTTCTATATTATTTTTATTTTGTAATGTTTCAATTTTTTTAAGAAGTTTTTTTCCAACTTTATCCAAAAATTTAATTTTTTGTTCTTCTTCCATTAAATCCATATCAGATACATATTCTTCTTTAGTAACAGGAGTAGATTTACTCATTCTGTTTAAAAAATCTGATAAGTCTTTATAGTTTCCATTTTTTTTTCTATCTTCTATTATTTTTCTAATTGATTTTTCATTTAAACCTTTTGCAAAACCTAAACCAAGATAAACTTTTTCATTTTTTGAAATAGTTTCAAATTCTGATAGATTAATATCTAAACCAATAGTTTCAATATTATTAAAACCTTTTTTCATATCAGAAAGAATAGTAGGTATTTTATCTTTATCATTTATTTTTTCATTTAATAAACCTATAAAAAATTCTTTTTTATAATTAGCTTTTAGATACATCATCATCATACTTGTAACAGCATAAGAAATAGCATGAGATTTATTAAAAGAATAACCAGCATTGTCAACTAAATGGTCAAATAATTTTTCATATTTAGGGTTAACATCCATAACTTGTTTTTTTAATTTTTCTAAATCTTTCTTTTTACCTATTTGTTTTTGAGCAACACCAGCTTCCCCCATATTAAAACCAAAAAGAGTAAATATTTTCATTATTTGTTCTTCATAAACAACTTCACCATAAGTATTATCTAAAATAGGTTTTAATTCAGGGAATTCTTTTACTAACTTCATATTGTTTTCAGGATCTTTTCTATTGTCAATAACTGATTGAGAATCAACCCCAGGTCTTCCAATAGCAGAAATCATAGCAAGGTTTTCTAAAAGGTCATCTTCTTTTGTAATATTAAAATCTCTAATTATATCTTTCATTAGTTCAGAAGAGTATTGAAAGATATGTCCCATGTTAACTTCATTTAATAATTGAGCAATATTTTCATCATTAATAACTTCAGTAGTATAATTTAATAATGCATTCTCAACTTTTTTTAATTCTTCTGGACCTTTTGTATCTAAAATAGCTTTTTTAATAAACTCAATAATAGTTAAAGATTTTAAACCTAAAAAATCCATTTTAATACCTATATAATCTTCAACAACTTTACCACCAATAGAAGTCATAGAAACCCCATTAATAATAGGACCATTGTTTAAATAATTTTCAGCAGTAGTTTTTAAAATAACACCAGCAGCATGAATACCATAACCAGTAATTACACCTTCTCTATTAGAAGCGATATCAACAATTTTTTTAATATTTTCATTACTATTATATAATTCATTAAAATCAGCAAAATCAGGGTTATTTAAAACATCATTTAATTTAGTTCCAGGTTTGTCAAAATATTTCCCTAAAATCTGTTTACTAACATAAACAGATTTACTACCTTTTACATAACCTTCTAACAAACCAGTTTGATGTAAAAATTTATCATCCATATTTTTACAAACTTCGGCAATAGCACCTTTTATACCAGAAGTAGAAATAGTTAAAATATATTTATAAAAATCCTCATCAATTTCTAAAAATGGTTTTAATTTTCTTTCCATAACTCCATTTCTATCAGAAAAATCCATATCAATATCAGGAAAACCTTTTCTTAAAAGATTTAAATATCTTTCAAATAATAAACCATTTGGTAAGGGATCTATATCTGTGATACCAATAGCGTAAGAAACAACAGAACCTGCAGCAGAACCTCTACCTTTACCTTTTATCTCACCATTTGTAAAATATTCAACAAATGAAGTAAAACCATTAAATCCCATTTGTTGTATAACATCTAACTCTTTTTCAACAGCTTCTATATTTTCATTGAAAGTTTCTTCTGTCCAATTATTTTCATTTTTTCTTTTATCTAACCCTTCAAATGTTAATTTTCTTAAATATAATTTTGTAATATTTTCAATATCTTGATTGTCTAAATCTTTAGTATTATCAATAAGATTAAATCTTTCAACTCTTTCCCATAATAAAGGAATATTATTTTTAATAAAGGTTAATCCAAATTCAAAAGGATTAGGAATGTTAACTTTATCTTTTGGAATAATTTTATTTTCATTTGTAACATTTGTAAAAGAAATATTTACTTCTTGTCTATTATTTTTATATAAAGAAGTTTCTTCATTATCATAATCTGAAATATTGTGATAAAAAATAGGAGAAATATTACCACTTTGTTTTTCATGTATTAAATGACTTTCCATATTATTGTAAGCTATTATTGAAGTACCAACTTTTTGAATGTTTATACCATTTGAATTTAAATGATTTAAAATATTTTCTTTTTCATCATTTAAGATTTTATTAGTTTCATAAATACCCATTTTAATTTTATTATTTTGTTTATACATTTTTGTATAAAAATCAGAAATAATTTCATTTTTATTTTCATTTTTTATATTATTGAATAAATCTCTATAACCATTAGTTATTAGTTCAAAACTATTAAACATATCTTTATTTAAATCTTCAATTTTAACAAAAGGTTCTAATTCATCATTTTCAAAAGCAAGTTTTTGAACTTCTGTAATTCTTTTAAAATCTTCTGAAGTATGTGGAATTAAATCAATTTCAGTTTTATTACCATTTTCATCTTTAACAAAAATACACATACCGATAGATACTGCAATAGTTGGTTTACCATTTTCAATTTGTTTTTCATTATATTTAATTACACTATTTTCAATATTTACCATATTAGCAATAGAAGTGAAATCAGAAATAACAGCTTTATTACCACCATTAGAAATAATATTGTCAAATATTTCATGTAAATCTTCAATTCTTAATGAAGAAATAATTGCATCATTAGTGTCTTTATTAGTTGTTGCAGAGGCGCTAGTTCTAATAAATGGGATTGTGTTTTTATTTGGTTTTGAAGATACTAAATCATTTTTATTTTTTAAATTTTCTTTCCTTTTTAAATCTTCTAAATAAAATTGAAATTTAGGGTTACTTTCTTCTTTTTTAACAAGTTCTTTAAATAAAGGATGGTTTTTATTATATTTCTTTACAACTTCCCCTAACATTAAAGAATCTAAAAGAGCTCCATGTAGTTCATTTCCATTAATAGTTCTTTCAAATTGTGATAAATTTTCTTTATTTGATATAAAAATATCAAAACTATCTAATGTATTAATAGTAATTTTATTCATTGGTGGTTTATTTTTATTAATTTCTTTTAAAGTCTCTTCTTGTGTTTTTTTATCTTCAGGATTTCTTAAAAAATGTTCTTTAATAATATCTTGTGTGTCTAACCAAACTTGATTATTAGTAGTAAAATAAAATTCTTTAGAAGCATTGAATTGTGTTTCCAACATTCTCATGTCAAATCTTTTATTGTGAGCCATTTTTATTAAATGAGTAGAATCAAAAATATCGCTTAATGTACTTGCATATTCTTTAAAATCAAGAGCAGGACTAGAAATAAAAGCATTTGTACCTTTTAATGGAGATTTTCCTTCTAGAGTTTTTTCTGTGATTTTTGTTATATTCTCAGCAGTTGAACCATTATACCTATTTGATAATGTTTTATTATCTTTTAAAGGATTAAAATATGTTTCAAATCTTAGAATTTCATTAAAATTTTCATCATATAAAACAGCACCTAAAGAAATTAACCTATCAATATCAGGAGATAAACCAGTTGTTTCAGTATCCATACTTAAATAATATTTTTTTCCAGTTTGTTTTAACTCTTTTATTTTATTAGATATATCTACTAATTCAGAAGGGGTTGTATTTTTAATAATTTCACTCATTATTTTCCTTTTTATATTATTATAAAAGAAAAATCTTCATTTAAATTAAAGATGTAAAGAAAATAGATTTTTGTAAAAAGATTAAAAAAAATGTTAGAGTAAGAAAGTTGGTTTTTGTTAATTTTCAATTAAAAAAGAGATTCAATCTCTTTTCTAAAATAATGTAATATATTTTCATATTCATTTCTAGTCATATATACTTCTAATTGGATATCAGATAAATCACCAAACTCAGTCTCAAATAAATCAACTAATTCAGTTTGTGTTAATTTATTTAAAGAAACACTATCACCATTGATGAAACTTGCCATAACAGTATAATCACCAATTATAAAATCTTGTTTGAAACCATCTAAGATTTTATCAGTGATTTTTTCTTCCATAAACTCAATTTTTTCACCAATATTGATTAATGAACACATAATTATTCCTTCTTATTTAATATATATAATTATATCTCATTTCAACTTAAAAATAGATTTAAAAGTCATTTTCCAAATCTATATATTGTTGTTTTAGTAATCTCTTTTGATAATTCTTTTGTTTCTTCCTTTGATATATCTATATTGTCTTTATTCAATATTTCTTGTATTTGTTTTTCCAATTCTTTTTCCATTTCTATTGGTAATTCTTCCATATTGTATTTGTTTTTTAATAATTTAATTTGAGAAATAATACTATTTTTATTTTCAGTATTATTTTCTAAATAATATTCTACTATAAATGGAGAAATTTTTTGATTTTGTTTTTTTACGTCTTTTAATTTTAAAAATAATTCCTTTTTTTTATTTGTTTTGAGTAATTCCATAAATATATTTTCTTCTGCATATATTCTATATTTATTGAATTCTTCAATAGTATATTCTTCAAAATCTATATCATCTTCTACTGTATCTTTTTCCATTGACCTTTGTATTTTTGAAATTGTTTCTACTTGTTTTATTTCTTCTTCTAATTGGTTTACTCTTTGTGTTTCTTGTTTTTTTTTTT